>Ga0160461_1000019_pt1 | contig 299525 bp, 271 predicted proteins | sample HID1975I_E6MG_FD_108266 | JGI IMG/M metagenome (GOLD analysis project Ga0160461, IMG submission 108266) | Enriched soil microbial communities from UW Madison campus, WI, USA - HID1975I_E6 MG | ecosystem: Environmental > Terrestrial > Soil > Unclassified | place: USA: Madison, Wisconsin... | reverse complement strand
TCCCTGCGGTGCTCGCGAAGCCGGCCTGCGCCGTGTAACTCGCTGCGTTCACTGCGTTCACTGCGCTCAGACAGACACGGCGAGTCAGAAGTTGAAGCGCGCACACCTGTGCGCGCAGGCCGGTTTCACTGCGCTCCTCGGCGGCACAGAGGCGGCCGCCAACGGACAGCGCAGGCCGGGCGGCGTGGCGTGCGAGCGGTGCGGCCTTCGGTCGCCGGGAGGGCAAGAAGCTACCGCGCGTACACCAGGTCCCGCAAGCCCAGCGACAGCGAAGGCACGTAGGTGATCACCATCAGGCACGCCAGGATCACCAGCACGAAGGGAATGAGGTCCTTGACCATCCGGTCGAGCGAAATGCGCGCCACCGTGCAGGCGGCGAAGAGGTTCACGCCGAAAGGCGGGGTGATCATGCCCAGGGCCAGGTTGACCACCATGATCAGGCCGAAGTGCACCGGGTCGATTCCGAAGTGCTGCGCCACCGGGGCCAGGATCGGCGCGAGCACGATGATGGCCGCGCTCGTCTCGATGAACATGCCGATCAGGAACAGCGAGGCGTTCACGCCAAGCAGGAACCAGCCCGGCGACTTCAGCACCTGCTCCAGCCAATGGCCGATCGCCTCCGGCACGCCGGCCCGGGTGATCAGGAAGGCAAACAGGCCCGCGTTGGCGATGATGAACATGATCACCGACGACGACACCACCGATTTCTTCAGCACCGCGTAGAGCTGCGCCGGCCGGATCTCGCGGTAGATGACCAGTCCCACCAGCAGCGAATAGAACACTGCCACCGCCGACGCTTCCGTCGGCGTGAATACGCCGCCGTAGATGCCACCGAGGATGATCACGGGCATCAGCAGCGCCCAGCCGGCCTGCTTCGTCGCGGCGAAGATGCCCAGCCGGCCGTCGCCGTCGTTCTTGCCCAGTCCCTTGAACTTGCAGTACAGCCAGACGAAGAGCATCAGCGCCAGGCTGATCAGGATGCCCGGGCCGAAGCCGGCGATGAAGAGTTCGCCGATCGACACCTCGGCGCTCACGCCGTACAGGATCATCGGGATCGACGGCGGGATGATCACGCCCAGTTCCGCGCTCGTGGCCTGCAGCGAGGCGGCCCAGGTGGTGGGATAGCCATGCTTGATCAGCGCCGGGATCAGGATCGCGCCGATGGCGAACGTGGTGGCCACCGACGAGCCCGACACCGCGGCGAAGATCATGCAGGTCAGCACGCAGGTCATCGGCAGGCCGCCCTGCACGCCGCCGACGAGCGACTTGGCGAACTCCACCAGCCGGCGCGAGATGCCGCCGGCCTCCATCAGGTTGCCGGCCAGGATGAAGAACGGGATGGCCGCCAGCGGAAACTTGTTGATCGCGTTGAACATCTCCTTGACGGAGATGAGCATGTTGGCGTTCGTCACCTGGATGCCGAGCACCGAGGCCAGGCCGATGGAGACGGCGACCGAGATGGTGAGCGCGAAGCACACCACCATCGTGAGGATCATCGCTGCGGTCATTGGGCGGTCTCGAGTTCGTTGCGGCGCGGATCGACCAGGCAGGCCAGGATGCCGATCACGCAGAAGACGCCGCCCACGGGCATCGCCAGGTAGGCCCACAGCATGGAGATCGACTCCAGGCCGGCCATGGTCTGCACCCGGCCGCGCCAGGCGTAGTCGGCGCCCCACCAGATGATCACGCCGATGAGCGCGAGGGCGGCCACGCACACCACCGTGTCGAGCACGCGGCGCATGGCCGGGCCGCTCCAGCGGTGCAGCACGTCCACGCTGACCATCGCGCCCTGGCGGAAGGCGGTGGGAATGCCCATGAACACCATCCAGATCAGGCTCACCCGGATCAGGATTTCGGTCCACTCGGCAGGCGTCTCCAGCACGAAGCGGGTGATGATCTGGAACATGCCCAGGCCCGAGGCCACCACCAGCATGAAGCAGGCGATGGCCAGGGACAGGGCGGTCGACGCGCGGTCGATCTTGAGAAGAACGGATTTCATGGGCTCGATGTGCCGCAGGGGAGGCGCTTCAAAACGAAAAGCGCCCGCCTAGGCGGGCGCGGCCAAGCAGGCGCCAGGGCCTTACTGGGCCTTGTAGTTGCGGATGCGGTCCAGGTTCTCCTTGCCGAATTGCTTCTCGAACTGGGCCTCGACCGGGGTGAGGGCGGCGACGAACTTCGACTTGTCGACGTCGGTGGTGACGTCCATGCCCTTTTCGCGCAGGTAGGCCACACCCTTGTCGTCGTCGGCATCCACGCGGTCGCGGTTGGCCTTGACGGCCACCTTGGCGGCCTCGAGGAAGGCCTTCTTGTCGTCGGCGCTGAGCTTGTCGTATTCGGCCTTGTTCATCAGCAGGATGCACGGCGAATACACGTGGCCGGTGAGCGACAGGTACTTCTGCACCTGGTCGAACTTGGCTGAGATGATCACCGACAGCGGGTTCTCCTGGCCGTCCACCGTGCCCTGCTGCAGGGCGGTGAACACTTCAGGGAACGCCATCGGCGTGGTGACGATGCCGAACTGCTTGTAGGCGGCGATGTGCACCGGGTTCTCCATGGTGCGCATCTTCAGGCCCTTCAGGTCGCCCGGGGCATGCACCTCGCGCTTGCTGTTGGTCATGTGGCGGAAGCCGTTCTCGGCCCAGGCCAGCGCCTTGAAGCCCTTCGAGTCGAACTTCGACAGCAGGTCCTGCCCGATCGGGCCGTCGAGCACCGCGCGGGCATGGGCCTTGTCGCGGAACAGGAACGGCACGTCCAGGATCTTCGATTCGGGCACGAAGTTGGGCACCGGGCCGGACGAGCTGAAGGTGAGCGCCTGGGTGCCCAGCTGCACGGCCTCGATCGATTCGCGCTCGCCGCCGAGCGAGCCGTTGTAGAACGTCTCGACCTTGTAGCGGCCGTTGGTGCGCGCGGCGACTTCCTTGGCGAAGGTGTCGATGGCGACGCCCTGGTGCGAATTCTGCGCGGTCGAGATGTTGATCTTCATGACCGTCTGCGCCATGGCGGCGCCTGCGATTCCGAAGCCGAGAACCAGGCCGGCGGCCAGCTGGCTCAATTTCATGGGATGTCTCCTGGATATACGAACGTGTCGGGCACTCGCCCGGCGACTGCGAAAGCAGCCAGGCACTATGCCACGGGCCGGGTGCCTCGATGGCCCGGGATTTCCATGAAACCGGTTCCGCGTCGCCGTTGCCGGCGGGCGCTCAGGACCCGTCGGATGCTCGTTCCGACTGCCGATCCAGCTGGGCGCGCACATAGTCCACGTGCTGGCGCAGGGTATACACCCGGTCGTAAAGGTCGAGCGGAAACTGCGCGTGGACGATCTCGTCCTGGATATGGTCCAGCTTGGCGTGTGCGGCGCTGCGTTCCGCTGCGTCGAGCTTGTGCGAGGCCAGGTCCTGCTCGAGGTACTTGAGCTCGCCGTAGCGCCGGTACAGCTTGCTCTGGCGCCGCCAGGTGACGATGCCCGGCAGCACGCGGGCCAGCGGCACCATGATGGCGGCCAGCGGCACCAGCAGCAGCAGCACCCGCTGTACCCAGATGGCGACCCAGAACGGCAGGTAGTTCTGCAGGAACGGGCGGCCGTTCTTGAAGTAGCGCTCGGCCACGTCCGACAGCGGGAAGTCGGTGCCCTTCTCGCTCGGGAAGGTGCCCGGCCGGCTCAGCAGGCCACCGGCCGAATGCACTTCGCGCGCGGCGTCGAGCAGCAGGTGCGCCAGGGCCGGGTGGATGTCCTCTCGCACCACCAGGTTGGCGGTGGTGGCCAGCAGCTGGACGTCGTGGTGGGGCAGGTCATGTGCCGGGTCCGCGGCGCCTCGGCTGAGCGTGAGCGGAATGAAATAGGGGTGCCGCTGTGCCAGGCCCGGCGCCTGCGCGAGCGAAGCCAGCCGCATGCTGGAGTCGCCGAGCAACTGCTGGACGATCGGCGCTTGCGCGGCGGCGATGACGATTGCGGCGTCGACCTGGCCTTCGGCCAGCAGGCGCGCCGCATCGGTGCCGCCCTGCTGGACGAACACCGTGCCGTCGCCGGCGTCGGGGCGGATGCCGTATGCGCCGAGCAGTTCGCGCGCCACGTAGAGGTTGGCACTGCCCGGAACGCCCACGGCCACACGCCGGCCGGCCAGGGCGCCCAGGCCCTCGTCCAGGTCGATCGTGCGCGAGAAGATCCACACCGGCTCATAGGCCACGGTGGCGAGCGAACGCAGTGCCGTGGCGCTCGCAGGTGCTTCCGGGTTGGTCGCCAGGATGCCAGTGCCGCCCTGCACGAAGCCGACCGCGGCGGACCCCGCCTTGAGCCGCTCGATGTTCTCCATGCCGCCGCGCGAGGGCTGCAGTACCAGGTCGATGCCGTTGGCGCGCAGGATCTCGCGGTAGCGTTCCCCGAAGCGGTAGTAGGCGCCGTCCGGGGCGCCCGTGGTCATGACCAGCGAGCGCGGGGGCACCGGGCTGAGGTGCCGCACCAGCAACCAGAGCAGCACCAGGAGCAGCAGGACCAGGATGCCCCAGAGCATCGCGCGCCGCCATTGGTCGGGCGGCTGCTCGGGCGTGCGCCTGGCCGCTGCCGGGATCACATGCCGACGTAGTTCGGGCCGCCGCCGCCCTCGGGCGTTACCCACACGATGTTCTGCGTGGGATCCTTGATGTCGCAGGTCTTGCAATGCACGCAGTTCTGCGCGTTGATCTGCAGGCGCCGCTGTCCGGCCTGCTGCTCGTCGGGCACGAATTCGTACACGCCGGCCGGACAGAAGCGGGCTTCCGGACCGTCGAACTTGGGCAGGTTGATGCGCGTGGGAACCGTCGGGTCCTTGAGCGTCAGGTGCGCCGGCTGGTTCTCTTCATGGTTGGTGTTGCTGATGAACACCGAAGAGAGCTTGTCGAATGTGAGCTTGCCGTCGGGCTTCGGGTACGCGATCGGCTTGCAGGCACTGGCCGGCTTCAGCCGCGCATGGTCGGCCTCGGTCCGGTGGATGGTCCATGGGATGTGGCCCTTGAGCAGGAACTGCTCGATGCCCGTCATGAACGTGGCGGTGGTCATGCCCTTCTTGAACCACTGCTTGAAATTGCGCGCCTTGTGCAGTTCGGTGTGCAGCCAGCTCTTCTCGAACGAGGCGGGATAGGCCGCCAGTTCGTCGTGCTGGCGGCCGGCCATCACCGCGTCGTACGCGGCTTCGGCGCACAGCATGCCGGTCTTGATGGCGGCATGGCTGCCCTTGATGCGGCTGGCGTTCATGTAGCCGGCCTCGCAGCCGACCAGCGCGCCGCCGGGGAACACCGTCTTGGGCAGCGACAGCAGGCCGCCCGCGGTGATGGCGCGCGCCCCGTAGCTCAGGCGCTTGGCAGGCTTGAGCCCCTTGTCCTGGCCTTCGAAGTACCAGCGGATGTTGGGGTGCGTCTTGAAGCGCTGGAACTCCTCGAACGGGCTCATGTGCGGGTTCTGGTAGTCCAGGCCCACCACGAAGCCGATCACGATCTTGTTGTCCTCGGCGTGGTACAGGAACGAGCCGCCGTAAGTGTCGGACGGCAGCGGCCAGCCCGAGGTGTGCAGCGCCAGGCCGGGCTGGTGGCGGGCCGGATCGATTTCCCACAGTTCCTTGATGCCGATGCCGTAGCTCTGCGGGTCCTTGCCATCGTCGAGCTTGAACCTGGCGATCAGCTGGCGGCCGAGGTGGCCGCGCGCGCCTTCGGCGAACACGGTGTACTTGCCGTGCAGCTCCATGCCGAGCTGGAAGTTCTCGGTCGGCTCGCCGTCCTTGCCGATTCCCATGTTGCCCGTGGCCACGCCCTTGACCGAGCCGTCCTCGTTGTAGAGCACCTCGGCCGCGGGAAAGCCCGGGAAGATCTCCACGCCCAGGCCTTCGGCCTGCTGGGCCAGCCACTTGACCACGTTGCCGAGGCTGATGATGTAGTTGCCCTCGTTGTGGAAGTTCTTCGGCAGCAGGAAGTTCGGCGTGCGGGTGGCGCCGGTTTCCGACAGGAAGAGGAAGGCGTCTTCGGTCACCGGCTGGTTCAGCGGCGCGCCTTGCTCGCGCCAGTCGGGCAGCAGCTCGTTGAGTGCGCGCGGGTCCATGATCGCGCCCGACAGGATGTGCGCCCCAGGCTCGGAGCCCTTTTCCAGCACCACCACCGAGATTTCCTTGTCGTGCTGGGCCGCGAGCTGCTTGAGGCGGATCGCCGCCGACAGGCCGGCCGGGCCGGCGCCGACGATCACGACGTCGTACTCCATCGCTTCGCGAGGACCGAACTGGGCAAGGATTTCTTCTTGGGTCATGGGGTGGGCACAGTAGTTCTGGGAGGCGGCGCCGGCATGCGCTGCGCGACCCGGCATTCTATTCGGCGCCCATGGCCGCGCCGGGTAGGGCGGGGCCTACGCGCCAGTCGTCCAGGCGACAGCGCGTGCTCCGGTTCAGGCGGCGGGCGCGTCCGGTGGGCGGGCCGGGAAACGGGCCGTGAAGACCACCGAGCCGTCCTCGTAGCTGTATTCGATCTCTCCGCCGTGGCCCTGGATGATCGCCTGCGCGATGTGCAGGCCGAGCCCGAGCCCGCCCTTGTTGCGGTCGTTTCCCGCGGTGTGCCGCTTGAACGCGCTGTACAGGTTGGGTATGAGTTCCGGCGGGATCGGAGGCGCCCGGTTGGCCACCTGGAAGACGACCGCGTCGCCGTCGGCCTGCAGGCGCACCATGACGGGATCGCCCGGCAGACCATGGTGGCGCGCATTGCTCAGCAAGTTGCCGAACAGCTGGGCGATACGGTCGGGATCGGCATGCGCCTGCAGCGAATCCGGCCGCTCCTTGCGCACCGCCACGCCGGGGTAGGCCACCATGCCTTCGTCCAGCAGATCGTCCAGCAGGCGCGCCAGGTCGATCGGACGCCGATTGATGTCCAGGCCCAGCCCGGTCTGCATGCGCGAGGCGTCCAGCACCTGGGAGATCAGCCGCGCCATCCGGTTGCTAGAAGACTGGATGCGCTGGCCGATGCGCGAGCCTGGCGCGCCGGTTGCGCCCGGACCGCCGATTTCCAGCACGCGCGCAGCCATCGAGATCGACTGCAGCGGGTCGCGCAGGTCGTGCCCCAGCATGGCCAGCAGTTCGGTGCGCGCCCGGTTGAGTTCGGCCATGCGCGCGGCAGTGGCGCGCACGAGCTCGTCGAGCAGCTGGTGCGCCAGTGCCTGCTGGGCGCCGGTCCATGCCGCGCTGGTGCCGCGCACTTCTTCCTTCCAGACCTCGAAGGAGCCGCGTGGCGTCAGGCGGGGGCCGCGCGGGCCGGGCACGTATTCCTTCTCGGGTCGTCCGCCCCAGTGGATGGTCTCGATCTGCTCGCGCCGCAGTGCCACCAGCCATCCGCCGCCGATGGCGTCGAAACGCATGGCCAGCAGGCCGCACCAGCCCGCCGCGGCAGCCAGCGAGGCCGGCAGCACGTGCCGCCCCAGCGCCTGGGTGGCCAGCACGTCCTCGTGCGGCTCGGGCAGCTCGCGCAGTCCGCGCACCAGGTCGGCGGCGACCTCGTGCGCCAGTTCGCCGTGCACCAGCAGGCGGCCGTCCTGCGCCAGCACCAGCGCCTGGGCGTCGATGGCGGCGGCGAGGTCCTGGGCCAGAGGCGCCAGGGCGGCGACCAGGTCGTCGGCGCGCAGCGCCGCCTCGATGACGCGGGCGCGCAGCTGCGCGGCGTTTTCGGCCTCGCGTGCGCGCTCGCGCGTGATCAGCGTCTGCACGTTGGCGGCCAGTACCTGCGCGACCACGTCGCAGGCCATGCGCACCGGATAGGTGACCTGCAAGGGCCGGCGATGGTGGCAGGCGAGCATGCCCCACAGCCGCCCGTCGATGACGATGGAGATGCTCATCGACGCGGCCACGCCCATGTTGCGCAGGTACTCGATGTGGATCGGCGAGACGCTGCGAAGCACCGAATGGCTCATGTCGAGCGGCGCGGCCACCCCGTCGGCGGCCAGCACCGGCACCGGCGCGGTGCCGACGTCGGCAATGAGCCGCAGCGTGTTGATCAGGTACAGGCGGCGCGCCTGCGCCGGGATGTCGCTGGCCGGGTAGCGCCGGCCCTCGAACAGCTCGAGCTCTTCGGCCTTGTCCTCGGCCACGACCTCGCCGCTGTCGTCGTGGCGGAAGCGGTAGGCCATGACGCGATCGAAGCCGGTGAGTTCGCGTACCGCGGAAACGGCCACGCGCAGCAGGCCCTCGATGTCCGCCTGGCGCTTGAGGCGCCCCATGGCGCGGTGCGCCGCGAGCGCGAACTCGCCACGGGCCGCGGCGTCCTGGACATCCGCTTCGAACTCCGCCACGACCAGGTCACCGATGGCATGGACGATCAGGTCGAAAGACCGGCCGCTCCAGCGGACCTCGAGGTGTGTGGGCTGTCCCGGCACGGCTTCGCGCCGGGCATCCGCCAGTGCCGCGTGCACCTCGGGAACGGCACCGAGGTGATGCGCCGCGAGCGTCTCGCCCAGCGCCGGCAGCGTCGTCCCGAGCACGGCGTGCGCAGTGGCGCTGGCATACAAGAGGCGGCCGCCGGCATCGAAGGCGAGGAGGGCGCCATGCGGCTGCACGAGGCCCGGGATGTGGATGGGTTCCTGGTCGCAGTTCTCCAGCGTGACCTCGACCGACGGCGTCGTGCCCGGCATCGGATTCATGACGCGCTCTTGCCGGAACCCGCGAGGCCGCCCCCGCACTGCAGGAGAAGACCGAAGGCCATGGCCGCACCCTCGCACGCGCGGCGCACCCGCGCCGGGGTGTCGAGGGCGTTTCGGAGATCGGCCAAGAACATGCGCCACCCGGCGCCGGTGGCCGGGCCTGCGCCGCGCAGGTAGGCCAGTGGATGGGGCGCCAGGGCATTTTCCAGGCGCCGGTACAGGACCTGTCCGCCCAGGCGCGATCCTTCCAGCACGTACCGCACACCCCAGGCCAGGGCCTCGTCGTCCGCATCCTGGCGCGCCGGCTCGTGCAGCCCCTCGGACTGGTCCGGCGCGGGCGCCTCGGGCGCGCCCGGCCCGAGCAGGCGGCGGCACTCGCGCAGGTCGACGTCGAGTGCCGCGGCTTCCTGCGCCAGCCGAGGCGAAATGCCGGGCACGCGCCGTCGCAGGATGTCCACCCACGCGCGCAGCAAAGCCAGGTGGCGGGCGTAGTCGGCCAGGTCCGCACCCTCGCGCGCGAGCGGCATGGTGGCGTCCACCTGCTCGTGCAGCGAGGCGGTGGCCTGGCGCAGCTGCTCGCGCGCGTCGGCGCGCAGCACGGGCGGGACGGAAGACAGGTGGGGCGACACGCGTCCGATGATAGGCCCTCCGCCGCCGGCGGCGCTCAGGCGGCCCGGGGTTCGCGCGGAACGCGGCCCAGCAGGAAGAACTCGGCGTTGGGCTGCATGCCGGCGAAGTTGGCCATGCGGTTGGACAGGCCGAAGAAGGCGGTGATCGCGGCGATGTCCCAGGCGTCCTCGTCCGAAAAGCCGTGCGCGTGCAAGAGCGCGAAATCCTCGTCGCGGATCTCGTCGGCGCGGTGGCACACCTTCATGGCGAATTCGAGCATCGCCCGCTGGCGCGGCGTGATGTCGGCCTTGCGCCAGTTGACGGCCACCTGGTCGGCAACCAGGGGCTTCTTCTCGTAGATGCGCAGCAGCGCGCCGTGGGCCACAACGCAATACAGGCAATGGTTCTCGGCGCTGGTGGCCGTGACGATCATCTCGCGGTCGCCCTTGGTGAGCGAGCCTTCTTCCTTGAGCATGAGCGCGTCGTGGTAGGCGAAGAAGGCACGCCATTCGGCCGGGCGGCGCGCCAGCGCCAGGAAGACGTTGGGCACGAAGCCGGCCTTTTCCTGCACCGCCAGGATGCTCTGGCGGATGTCCTCGGGCAGGTCGGCCAGTTCGGCCATGGGATAGCGGTTGGTCATGCGGTCTCCTGAAGTTTTCGCTGGCCGACCGTCATGCGGCCGATGCGCCGGGCGGCGAGGCCGAAGTATCGAGCACGGCAGTTTCGCTTTCGTCCTTGAGCGCCACGCCGGACAGGCCGCGGCGCAGTGCGGCGCCGATGAGCCAGGACAGGCGCGCCGCCGCCGCAGCCGGCGGTAGTCCGCGGCCGTGCACGTTGGAGATGCAGTTGCGCTGCGCGTCGGTATTGCCCATGCGCGGACCGAAGGTCAGGTACAGGCCCAGGCTGTCGGGCGCGCTCAGGCCCGGCCGCTCGCCGATCAGCATGACCGCCAGGCGCGCATTCAGGCATTCGCCGATGTCGTCGGACAAGGCCACGCGGGCCTGGGAAGCGAGGACCGGCGGGGCCACACTCAGGTCCTGCGGCAGCAGTGGGCGCAAGGCCCCGAGCAACGGCGCCGCGTGCCGTTGGACGGCCACGGCGGACAATCCGTCGCCGATGACCAGGCACAGGTCGCATCCGCCGGCCACGGCCGCCTCGGACAGGCGGCGCGCGTCGCCGGGCTCGAGTCGGCGCCCGAGGTCGGGCCGGCGCAGGTAGGTGGCGCGGTCGGGCGCCTGGCTGTGTACCCGCAGGGGCACGGGCCAGCCCTGCTGGTGAAGCTGGGCCTGGAGCGCGTCGAGGTCGAGGCTGGCATGCACCGCATCGCGCGCGCCGGCATGGGCGCATCCGAAGCGCAGCAGCTCGGCCGTGGGCAATGCGTCTCCGCTGCGGCCCAGCGCGATGCGCGCCGGCGTGGCGGCCCGCCAGGCGGCCCATGCATCGTCCGCGACGGCTTCGGCCCCCTGGGGGGGCGCGGGGCGCGGCACGCGGTGATCGTCCGCCATGTCGTTCATGCCGCGCCCAGCGCGGCCAGGGCTTCCATGCCGGGCAGCCTGTGTCCGACGGACGACGCGGCCAGTTCGCCGGCGCCGTCGGTGATGCGCATGCGCGCGAGCCAGGCCTCGAACTCGGGCGCGCGCTGCAGGCCCAGGGTGCGGCGCAGGAACAGCGCGTCGTGAAAGGACGTGCTCTGGTAGCCCAGCATCACGTCGTCGGCGCCGGGCACGCCCATGAGGAAGTTGAGCCCGGCGCTGCCCAGCAGCACCAGCAGGTTGTCCATGTCGTCCTGGTCGGCCTCGGCATGGTTGGTGTAGCAGATGTCGCAGCCCATCGGCAGGCCGAGCAGCTTGCCGCAGAAGTGGTCTTCCAGCCCGGCGCGGATGATCTGCTTGCCGTCGTACAGGTACTCCGGGCCGATGAACCCGACCACCGTGTTGACCAGTAGCGGCGCATACCGCCGTGCCAGCGCATAGGCGCGCGCCTCGCAGGTCTGCTGGTCGACGCCGTGATGCGCGTCGGCCGACAGCGCGCTGCCCTGGCCGGTCTCGAAGTACATGACGTTGCGCCCGACGGTGCCGCGTCCGAGCGACTGCGCCGCGGCATGCGCCTCGTCCAGCAGCTCCGGCGTGATGCCGAAGGCGCGGTTGGTGCCCTCGGTGCCGCCGATGGACTGGAACACCAGGTCGATCGGCACCCCGTCCTCGATCAGGCGCAGCGTGTTGCTCACGTGCGTGAGCACGCAGGCCTGCGTCGGAATGCCGAAGCGCGAGATCACCTCGTCGAGCATGCGCGCCACGCGTGCCAGCACGGCGAGGCTGTCCGACGCGGGGTTGACGCCGATCACCGCGTCGCCGGCGCCGAGCATCAGGCCGTCGAGCGTCGATGCGGCGATGCCGCGCAGGTCGTCCGTCGGATGGTTCGGCTGCAGGCGAACCGCCAGGCGCCCGGGCAGGCCCAGCGTGTCGCGGAACGCCGTGACCACGCGGCACTTGCGGGCCACCGCCACCAGGTCCTGGTTGCGCATGAGCTTGGACACGGCCGCCACCATCTCGGGCGTAAGGCCGGGCGCCAGGGCCGACAGGACCGCTGGCGTCGCCTGCGTCGACAGCAGCCAGTCGCGAAAGTCGCCTACGCAAAGATGCGCCACCGGCGCAAAGGCCTGCGCGTCGTGGCCGTCGATGATCAGCCGCGTGATGTTGTCCTGTTCGTAGGGCACCAGCGCTTCGTTCAGGAACTGCGACAGCGGGACCTGCGCGAGTACGTGGCGCGCCGCCATTCGTTGCCCGGCCGAGCCGGCGGCGATGCCGGCGAGTTCGTCGCCCGAACGCAAGGGACTGGCCACGGCCATGACTTGCCGCAGGTCGTCGAACCGGAACTGCTCGTGCCCGATGCGGGTGGCGTAGCGCATGGGGCAATAATGACCGGCTTCAATATCGAATCGAGGAGGTGTCGTGAAATTCCTACTGAGTTCTGCTGTCTTTGCCGCCGCCGTCGTGGCCGCGGTCCCGGCGTTCGCGCAGGCGGGCAAGCCGGCAAAGACTGCCAGCGGTCTCGTCTACCAGTCGCTCCAGGAAGGCACCGGCGCTTCGCCCACGGCGAACGATACGGTGAAGGTGCAGTACCGGGGTACGCTGGCCAAGGGCGGCAAGGAATTCGACAGCTCCTATTCGCGCGGCCAGCCCGCGGAGTTCCCGGTCAGCCGCGTCATTCCGTGCTGGACCGAGGGTTTGCAGCGCATGAAGGTGGGCGGCAAGGCCAAGCTCACCTGCCCGCCGGAGATCGCCTATGGCTCCAAGGGCGTGGGTGGCCTCATCCCGCCCGATTCCACGCTCGAGTTCGAGGTGGAACTGCTGGAGGTCAAGGGGCGCTGAGCGCTGCGGCCTCCGGCGGCGGCCGGACCTTGTCCAGCCCGCCGAGGAACAGGTCCGCGACGATCGGCCCCATGGCTTCGTAGTCGAGCGCGCGGTCCGGCTTCATCCAGGTGAACATCCAGTTGATCATGCCGAACAGCAGCATGGTCAGCGGCTTGGCCAGTCCGGCGCCGGCCTTGTCGCTGCGCACGTCGGCCACGGCGCGGGCAAAACCCTCGACCACGCGCCGCTCCTTGCCGAGCACGCGCTCGCGGTCGGCATCCTCCAGGAACTTGACGTCCTCGGTCAGCACGCGATGCGCGTTCTGCGCGTCGGCGTATTCGCCCACGATCCGGTAGATCAGGTGGCGCAGCCGCGCCTCGCCGGTCAGCGACAGCGTCGCTTCCTCGTCGATCAGTGCCGCCAGGCGCGACACGTGGTCGTCGGCGATGCTCACGAGCAAGGCGTACTTGTCGCGGTAGTAGTGATAGAGCGTCGCCTTCGACAGCCCGCATGCCTGGGCCACCTGGTTCATCGAGGTGGCCGGGTAGCCGCGCTGGGCGAACAGATTCGCGGCCTGCGCCAGGATCATCTCGCGCTGGTCGTCGTAGTTGGCGGATCGTCCGCGTCCCATGAAGTGCCTTCGGTTGCGAAGCGCCGATCTTGCCTCAGCCCCCGCGGCGGGTCTCGATCAGCGACTTGACCTCGACGTGCTTGACCCGCGGGCGATCGGCCTCCACCGCCGCCAGGGGCGGGACCTCGCGCAGGCTGGCCAGGCAGCGCCGCGTCAGGTCCTGGTAGACGCGCGTGCCCTCGAGCTTCCAGGCGATCTCGGCGTCGCTCAGCGTACGCCGGACCTTGGCCGGCATGCCCGCCGCGAGGCTGCGCGGCGGCACCTTCATGCCAGCCGGCACGAAGGCGCAGGCGGCGACGATGGCGGCCTCGCCGATCTCGGCCTGGTCCATCACCACGGCGTTCATGCCGACCAGCACGTCGCGTCGGATGGTGCAGCCGTGCAGCACCGCTCCGTGGCCGATGTGGCCGTTCTCCTCGACCACGGTGTCGTCGTCCGGAAAGCCGTGGATGACGCAGGTGTCCTGCACGTTGGCGCCTTCGGCCAGGACGATGCGGCCGAAGTCGCCGCGCAACGCGGCGCATGGGCCGACGTAGCAGCCCGGGCCGATGATCACGTCGCCGATCAGGACGGCGGTGGGATGCACGTGCGCGGTCGGGTGGATCACCGGCACCACGTCGTCGATGGAATAGCAGGGCATGGGGTTGGCCTCGTTGTGGTTTGCGTCGGGTGCGCCTAGGGTTTGCACCGAACGGCTGCCTCTTGTAGCAGGACTTCCGGCAATCCTATAATCTACCGAACGGTCGGTCAATATTGCTTTGGCCGGAACAAGGAGACCACCCTCGATGAGTACAGAAGCCCTGGTCGCAGTGAGCGATGCGCACTCGCCCACACGCACCTTCACGCTGAATCGCCCGGCGGCCATGAACAGCTTCACCGGGGCCATGCACGGCGAGTTGCTGGCGGCGCTGGACGCGGCGGCCGGCACGCCGGAGGTGCGCTGCATCGTCATCACCGGCGCCGGGCGCGCTTTCTGCGCAGGGCAGGACCTGTCCGATCCCGATGCGGCGCCGGGCAAGGATCTCGGCGCTCTCATCGAGGCGCACTATCTCCCGCTCGTGCAGCGAATCCGCTCCATGCCGGTGCCGGTCATCGCCGCCGTGAACGGTGTGGCGGCCGGCGCTGGCGCCAACCTGGCGCTGGCCTGCGACTTCGTGCTGGCCGCGCGCTCGGCCAGCTTCATCCAGGCCTTCGCCAAGATCGGGCTGGTGCCCGACACCGGTGGCACCTGGCTGCTGCCGCGCCTGGTCGGCCATGCGCGCGCCACCGGCCTGGCGATGCTGGGCGACAAGCTGCCGGCGCAGGATGCGGCTGCCATGGGCCTGATCTGGCAATGCGTGGACGACGCCGAATTGCCACAGGCAACAGAGGCACTGGCCACGCGCCTCGCCGCCATGCCGGCGCGCGCCCTGGTCGCCACGCGCGAGGCGCTCGCCGCCGCGCACGGCATGGACCTGGTCGAGGCCATCAAGAACGAGGCGCGCCTGCAGACCCGGCTGGGCAGCGCCCATGACTACCTCGAAGGCGTCGACGCCTTCCGCAACAAGCGCGCCCCCGTCTTCACCGACCGCTGATGCCGTCCGCCATGAGCCAGCCCACCCCGCAACAGGTTGCCGAACGCGTTCGCGACGGCATGTTCCGCAACGACCGCGCCGCCCAGGCCATGGGCATGCAGGTCAGCGAGATCGCGCCGGGCGCCGCCACCGTCACCATGGCGGTGCGTCCGGACATGCTCAACGGCCACGACATCTGCCACGGCGGCCTCATCACCACGCTGGCGGACACCGCGTTCGCCTATGCCTGCAACGCGTACGACGAGCTGACGGTGGCGTCGTCCATCGCGGTCGATTTCGTCGCGCCGGGGCGGCCCGGCGACATGCTCAGCGCCCGGGCGCACGAAGTTTCCAGGGCCGGCCGCACCGGCGTCTACGACTGCGAGGTCAGCAACCAGCGCGGCGAGCGCATCGCCGTGTTCCGTGGCCGCTCGTACACCGTCAAGGGCAAGCCGGCGGTCAAGCCCGCAGAACCCAGCGCCGCCTGACCGGCCGGCCATCAACAGGACACCCGGAGCTCCAGCATCATGCCCGTCAAGACCCCGCAACCAGGCGACCTCGACCCCATCGAGAAGGCCAGCCGAGACGAGATTTCCGCACTGCAGCTGCAGCGCCTGCAGGCCACACTCCGGCGCGCCTACGACAACGTGCCGCACTACCGCAAGGCATTCGACGCGCGCGGCGTGCGTCCGGAAGATCTCAGGCAGCTGTCGGACATCGCGAAATTCCCGTTCACGGTCAAGTCGGACCTGCGCGACAACTATCCGTTCGGCCTGTTCGCCGTGCCGCGCGAGCAGGTGGCGCGCATCCACGCGTCCTCCGGCACCACCGGCAAGCCGACGGTGGTGGGCTACACGCGGGGCGACATCGACACCTGGGCCGAACTGGCCGCCCGTTCCATCCGCGCGGCCGGCGGCCGCCCCGGCGACATGGTGCACGTGGCCTACGGCTATGGCCTGTTCACCGGCGGACTGGGAGCGCACTACGGCGCAGAGCGGCTGGGCTGCACGGTGGTGCCCATGTCGGGCGGCCAGACCGAGAAGCAGGTGCAGCTGATCCGCGACTTCAAGCCGGACATCATCATGGTCACGCCCAGCTACATGCAGGTGATCATCGAGGAGTTCCACCGCCAGGGCGTGGACCCGCGCGAGAGCGCGCTCAAGGTCGGCATCTTCGGCGCCGAGCCGTGGACCGAGGCGATGCGCGCAGACATCGAGCACAAGGCCGGCATCGACGCGGTGGACATCTACGGCCTGTCCGAGGTGATGGGCCCGGGCGTGGCCAGCGAATGCATCGAGAGCAAGGACGGCCCGGTGATCTGGGAAGACCACTTCTATCCCGAGATCATCGATCCCGAGACGGGCGAGGCGGTGCCCGACGGGGAAGAGGGCGAGCTGGTGTTCACCTCGCTGAGCAAGGAGGCGATGCCAATCATCCGCTACCGCACGCGCGACCTCACGCGCCTGCTGCCGCCCACGTCGCGCGCCTTCCGGCGCATGGGCAAGATCGTCGGCCGCAGCGACGACATGCTCATCATCCGCGGGGTCAACGTGTTTCCCACGCAGATCGAGGAGATCGTGCTGGCGCACCAGCGCCTGACCGGCCTTTACCAGTTGCAGATCAGCCGGGAGGGGTTGCTCGACCAGGTCGAGGTGCACTGCGAGCTGCAGCCGGGCAGCGGCGTCGGCGACGCCGAGCGCGCCGAGATCTCGCAATGGCTGCAAGGCCGCATCAAGACGCTGGTGGGCATTTCCACCGTGGTGCGGGTGTTCGACCCCGACTCCATCGAGCGCACCATGACCGGCAAGGCACGCCGCGTCGTCGACCTTCGCGGTCGCTGATCAAGGATTGAAGGAGCACGCATGTACACGCAAGCCATGGACACCCTGGGCAAGGATGCGGGCGACGCCGCCAAGCCCGTGCGCTCGGCCGACGAGATGCGCCTGCAGGAGCGATTCGACACGAGGATCGACGCGGGCGAGTTCATCGAGGCCAAGGACTGGATGCCCGACCACTACCGCAAGACGCTGCTGCGGCAGATCAGCCAGCACGCGCATTCGGAGATCGTCGGCATGCTGCCCGAGGGCAACTGGATCAGCCGCGCGCCCACGCTCAAGCGCAAGGCGATCCTGCTGGCCAAGGTGCAGGACGAGGGTGGCCACGGCCTGTACCTCTATGCGGCCGCCGAGACGCTGGGGACCTCGCGCGACCAGATGCTCGACGCACTGCATTCGGGCCGCGCCAAGTACAGCTCGATCTTCAACTACCCCACGCTGACCTGGGCCGACATCGGCACCATCGGCTGGCTGGTGGACGGCGCGGCCATCATGAACCAGGTGCCGATCTGCCGCTGCTCGTACGCGCCCTATGCGCGGGCCATGATCCGCATCTGCCGCGAGGAGAGCTTCCACCAGCGCCAGGGCTACGAATCGCTGCTCACGATGATGCAGCACGGCACGCCCGAGCAGAAGGCGATGGTGCAGGACGCGGTCGACCGCTGGTGGTGGCCGTCGGTGATGATGTTCGGCCCGCCGGACGACCAGTCGCCCAACAGCGCGCAATCCATGCGCTGGGGCATCAAGCGCGTGTCCAACGATGAATTGCGGCAGAAGTTCGTCGATGCCACGGTCGACCAGGCCAAGGTGCTCGGCGTCACCTTGCCCGACCCCGACCTGAAATGGAACGAGGCGCGCCAGGCGCACGACTTCGGCACCATCGACTGGTCCGAGTTCTGGCGTGTCATCGGTGGCGACGGCCCCTGCAACCGCGAGCGCCTGGGCGCCCGCGTCAAGGCCTGGGAAGAGGGCGCATGGGTGCGCGAGGCCGCCCTGGCGCACGCAAGCAAGCAACGCACGATCAAGGAGGCTGCATGAGCCAGCAGACGGATTCGGCCAACGAGTGGCCGCTTTGGGAGGTCTTCGTGCGCAGCAAGGCGGGGCTGGACCACAAGCATTGCGGCAGCCTCCATGCAGCTGACGCGAAGATGGCGATCCAGATGGCGCGCGACGTCTACACGCGCCGCCAGGAGGGCTCCAGCGTTTGGGTGGTCAAGTCCGACCAGATCGTCGCCAGCGATCCCGGCGACAAGGACATGTACTTCGACCCGGCCGAGGACAAGGTGTATCGCCACCCGACCTTCTACCAGCTGCCCAAGGCAGTGGATCACATGTGAGGCGCCCGATATGTCCGCCGCCTCGATCGAGCTGACGCTCACACCCGCCACGACGTACCTGCTGCGCATCGGCGACACCTGCCTCATTCTGGCCCAGCGCCTGGGCGAGTGGTGCGGCCACGCGCCCGTCCTGGAAGAGGACATCGCGATGGCCAACATCGCGCTCGACCTGATCGGCCAGGCGCGCGCGCTGCTCGCGCACGCCGGCGCCCTCGAAGGTGCCGGGCACGACGAGGACCAGCTCGCCTTCCTGCGCAACGAGCGCGACTACTTCAACCTGACGCTGGTGGAGCAGCCGCGCGGCGACTTCGCCGCCAGCGTCCTGCGCAACGCCATGGTCGCCACCTGGCTCAAGCTGCTCTGGCAGCGCCTGGCGGCCGAATCGACGGACGACGAGGTGCGGGCCATCGCCGCCAAAGCCGTCAAGGAGGCTCGCTATCACCAGCAGCATTCGGCCGACTGGGTGGTCCGCCTGGGCGACGGCACCGCCGAATCGCGCCGCCGCATGGAGGACGCGTTCGCCGGACTCTGGCGTTTCGCCGCGGAGATGTTCGACACGGACGCCGCCGACGAAGCCGCCGCCGCGCAGGGCCTCGGTCCGCGCTGGTCGGAGCTGGAGGCGCCCTGGCGCGCCGAGATGCGGGCCATCCTCGACGAGGCCACCCTCGAGGTGCCGGCCGACAGCGCATTCCGCAGCGACGGCAAGCGCGGCCGCCACAGCGAGCACATGGGTTTCATCCTGGCCGACATGCAGTACCTTCAGCGCGCCTTTCCCGGAGGCGTGTGGTGAACGCTGCCGCGCCGACCGCGCCGTCCCGTGTGGCGGCCGCGTGGCAGGTCCTGCACGGCGTGCTCGACCCGGAGGTGCCGGCATTGTCGGTGTGCGACCTGGGCATCGTGCGCGAGGTGCTCGACCACGGCGACGCGCTCGAGCTGGTGCTCACCCCGACCTATTCCGGCTGTCCGGCCACCGAGGTGATCGAGCATGACGTGCTGGCCGCCGTGCAAGGCGCGGGCCTCGGTCCGGCCCGCGTGACGTTGCGGCGCGCCCCGGCCTGGACCACCGACTGGATCAGCGCCGAGGGCCGCCGCAAGCTCGCCGAATACGGCATCGCGCCGCCCGGCGCCGCGGCGCACGGGCCGGCACAGCAAGCCACCGTCCGCTTGATCGGCCGCCGCAGCGAGGCCGTCGCCTGCCCGCGCTGCGGCAGCCTGCATACCGAGCGCCTGTCGGCTTTCGGCGCCACCGCGTGCAAGTCGCTTTACCGCTGCACCACGTGCCGCGAACCGTTCGAACATTTCAAGCCGATATGAGCGCGATATTCCATCCACTGCGCGTACGCGCCATCGAGCCGGACACGGCCGAGGCCGTGATCCTGTCCTTCGACGTGCCGGCCGAACTGCGCGAAGTGTTCGGCTTCACCCAGGGGCAGTACCTGACGCTGCGCACCGACATCGACGGCCAGGACCTGCGCCGTTCCTATTCCATCTGCGCCGGCGTCGACGACGGCGAACTGCGCGTGGGCGTGCGCAAGGTGCGCGGCGGCGTGTTCTCGAACTGGATCAACCAGCACCTCAGGACCGGCGACACGATCCAGGTGATGGCGCCTCAGGGCCGCTTCTTCGTGCCGCTGGATGCGCAGGCGCGCCGGCACTACGTGGGCATCGCCGGCGGCAGCGGCATCACGCCGATCCTGTCGATCATGAAGACCGTGCTGGCGCGCGAGCCGCGCAGCCAGTTCACGCTGATCTACGGCAACCGCCTGCTGCAGTCGACCATGTTCAAGGAGGAGATCGAGGACCTCAAGAACCGCTACATGACGCGCCTGGTGCTGCAGCACGTGTTCTCCGACGAGCCGACCGACGCGCCGCTCAACCACGGCGTGATGAACCGCGAGAAGATCGCGGAGTTTCTCTCCACCGTGCTGCCGCCGGCGGGCATCGACCACGTGTTCGTCTGTGGTCCGTTCCAGATGAACGACGAGGCCGAGGCGGCGCTGCTGGCCGCCGGCGTGCCGGAGGACCGCATCCACATCGAGCGCTTCGGCGTGGCGGCGACGCCGCAGGCCGGCGCGGCCGGCGTCGGTGCCGTCATCCACGAGGCGAGGCCGGGCGATGCCGAATCGGCGCGCGTCGTCATCGTGCGCGACGGCATGCAGCGCGAGATCGCGTTCACCCGGGACCAGCCCAGCATCCTGGATGCAGCTTCCGCCGCCGGCCTGGAAGTGCCGTACTCATGCACGTCCGGCGTGTGCGGCACCTGCCGCGCCAAGGTCGTGGAAGGCGAGGTGCGCATGGAGCGCAACTTCGCGCTGGACAAGAAGGAGGTGGCGGCCGGCTTCGTGCTCACCTGCCAGGCGCATCCGTTGACCGAGCGCGTGGTCCTGTCGTTCGACGAGCGCTGATCGAGGCCTCGACGTCGGCGTCGCGCATGCCGGGAACATCCCGATGACGCGATCGTCGGCGCCCGGTCCACTACGTGCATTCAAATTTTTGACACTGGAGACAAGATGAAAATGATGAAGAAATCTATGTTGGCCGCGCTTCTGGCAGGCCTGTCGATGTGGGCGCAGGCCGACGTCACGGTGGGTGTGACGCTGTCGGCCACCGGGCCGGCCGCGTCGCTGGGCATTCCGGAGAAGAACACCATCGCGCTGATGCCCAAGGAGATCGGCGGCCAGAAGATCAACTACGTGGTGCTCGACGATGCGTCCGACACGACAGCCGCGGTGTCCAATGCGCGCAAGCTGATCGCCGAGAGCAAGGTCGACGTCATCCTCGGGTCGACCGTCACGCCCGCGTCGCTGGCAATGATCGACGTGGCGGCCGAGGCCAAGGTCCCGATGATCTCCATGGCCGCGTCGGCGCGCATCGTCGAGCCGATGGACGACAAGCGCAAATGGGTGTTCAAGACGCCGCAGAACGACATCATGATGTCGCTCGCGATCGTCGAGCACATGGGCAAGACGGGCATCAAGACGGTGGGCTTCATCGGCTTCTCCGATGCATATGGCGAAGGCTGGTACCAGGAATTCAGCAAGGCCGCCGAGCTCAAGGGGCTGAAGATCGTCGCCAACGAGCGCTTCAGCCGCACCGACACCTCCGTCACCGGCCAGACGCTCAAGCTGATTGCCGCGCGCCCCGACGCCATCCTCGTGGCCGGTTCGGGTACGCCGGCCGCGCTGCCGCAGAAATCGCTCAAGGAGCGCGGCTACCAGGGCAAGATGTACCAGACGCACGGGGTGGCGAATGCCGATTTCCTGCGCGTGGGAGGCAAGGACGTGGAAGGCACCTTCCTGCCGGCAGGCCCGGTGCTGGTGGCCGACCAGCTGCCCGCCAACAACCCGGTGCGCAAGACCGCGCTGGCGTATGTCGCGGCCTACGAGAAGGCCTACGGCAAGGGCAGCGTGTCCACGTTCGGCGCGCACGCCTGGGACGCCGGCCTGCTGATGACCAACGCCGTGCCCGAGGCGCTGAAGAAGGCACAGCCGGGAACCCCCGAGTTCCGCGCCGCGCTGCGCGATGCGCTGGAGAAGACGCACGAGATGGCCGGCGCGCACGGCATCTTCACCATGTCGCCGACCGACCACCTCGGCCTCGACCAGCGGGCGCGCGTAATGGTCAAGATCGACAACGGCCAATGGAAATACCAGCCTTGAACGCTGATCACTTCCAGGTTGCCCTGCTTTGCAGGTCAGCCACTCCCCTCTAGGGGGCAACAACTGCGGGCCGGCATGGCCGGTTCCGCGGTGTTCCCGAACGGGTCTGGCTTGGCCGACCCTCGAATGAGTGTGCGCTTCGGCCCGTCTTCTTCCGGACTGTCATGGATTCTCAGATTGCCGTCCTGCTGGCGCAGGACGGGTTGGTCAACGGCGCGGTGTATGCGCTCATGGCGCTGGCCCTGGTGCTGGTGTTCTCCGTCACGCGCGTCATCTTCATTCCGCAGGGCGAGTTCGTCGCCTTCGGTGCGCTGTCGATGGCCCTGATGCAGGCCGGCAAGGTGCCGGCCACGCTGTGGATGCTGCTGGCGATGGCGGCCGCCACGCTGGTGGTGGAAGCCTGGCGCCATCGGCGCGGCGCGTCGGTCGACTGGCGCTCGGCGTTGCTGTGGTGCGTGGCGTTTCCGCTGCTGGCCTGCGTGCTGGTGCTGGCCTGGCGGCCGACCGGCATCGCGGCGCAGGCCTTCGCCACGCTGGTGCTGATCACGCCGCTCGGTCCGTTGACCTACCGGCTGGCCTTCCGCCCGATGGCGCAGGCCACGGTGCTGACGCTGCTGATCGTCTCGGTGGCGCTGCACGGCGTGCTCGTCGGCCTGGGGCTGCTGTTCTTCGGCGCCGAGGGCTCGCGCACGAGCGCTTTCTCGGATGCCACCTTCCAACTCGGCGGTCTGCAGGTCACCGGCCAGTCGCTGGTGGTGATCGTGGTGGCGTTCCTGCTGGTGATCCTGATGTTCCAGTTCTTCGGCCGTTCGATGGTGGGCAAGGCGCTGCGCGCCACCGCCATGAACCGGGTGGGTGCGCGGCTGATGGGCATTCCCACCGAACTGGCGGGCGACGTCAGCTTCGCGCTGGCGGCGGCGATCGGCGCCGTGTCGGGCCTGCTCATCGCGCCGTTGACCACCATCTACTACGACACCGGCTTCCTGATCGGGCTCAAGGGCTTCGTCGCGGCCATCGTCGGCGGCCTGGCCAGCTATCCGATCGCGCTGCTCGGTGCGTTGCTGGTGGGCCAGTTGGAGGCTTTCTCTTCGTTCTGGGCCAGTGCCTACAAGGAGGTGCTGGTGTTCACGCTGATCATTCCGGTGCTGTGGTGGCGCTCGTTGCACAGCCGTCATGTGGAGGACGAGGAATGACCACCGTCCTGAAAGGCGCCTCCGTCCCGCCGCGCTCGCGCGGCCTGGTGTCGCGCCGCACGCTGACGCTCGCGGCCGTGCTGGCGCTTGCCCTGGCCTGGGGCTTCCTGCCCGAGTTCACCGTCGTGGTGGTCAGCTACATCGGCCTGTACGCACTGGTGGCGGTGGGCCTTTGCCTGCTCACCGGCGTGGGTGGCATGACGTCGTTCGGGCAGGCCGCCTTCGTCGGCATGGGGGCCTATGCCACGGCGTGGTTGTGCACCTCGCCCACGGCTGCCGCCTGGCTGGGGCCGCTGGCCGCCAGCGCCCTCGTGCCCTGGCTCGGGCTGGCGCTGGGGCTGGCCATCACCTTCGCGCTGGCCTGGTTCCTCGGGTCGATCACGGTCAAGCTGTCCGGGCACTACCTGCCGCTGTGCACGATCGCCTGGGGCCTGAGCCTGTACTTCCTGTTCGGCAACATGGAGTTCCTGGGCGGGCAGACCGGCATCACCGGCGTGCCGGCGCTGACGATCGCCGGCTACTCGCTGGCATCGCCCCGGGAACTGGGCGTGCTGATCTGGGCGGTGCTGCTGGTCGCGCTATGGCTGCTGCACAACCTGCTCGATTCGCGCGAGGGCCGCGCCATCCGCGCGCTCAAGAGCGGACGGCTCATGGCCGAATCCATGGGCGTGGACACGGCCCGCCAGCGCATCAAGCTGTTCGTGCTGGCGGCCTTGCTGGCCGCATTGTCCGGCTGGCTCTACGCGCACATGCAGCGCTTCGTGAACCCGACGCCGTTCAACCTCAACATCGGCATCGAGTACCTGTTCATGGCGGTGGTGGGCGGTGCCGGCCACCTGTGGGGCGCCGTGCTGGGCGCGGCGCTCATCACGCTGCTCAAGGAGAAGCTGCAGGACGTGCTGCCCAGCCTGCTGGGCACCAGCGGCAATTTCGAGGTGATCGTCTTCGGGCTGCTGATGCTGCTCGTCCTCCAGCGCTTCGCCGACGGTCTCTGGCCCTCGCTCGAGCGCCTGGGCAGCCGGTTCCTCAAGCCCGATCCGCGCGTCGAGCCTGCACGCGCCACCGCGCTCGCGCGGCGCGAACTGCCGCCAGCGGGCACCGTGCTGCTGCGGGCCGACCGGGTGACCCGACGCTTCGGCGGGCTGGTGGCCAACGATGCGGTGAGCATGCACGTGAAGGCGGGCGAGATCCACGCGCTCATCGGCCCCAACGGCGCCGGCAAGAGCACCTTCTTCAACATGATCTCGGGCGTCGACGATCCCACCGAGGGTGAGGTGCGGCTGATGGACCGGCCGATGCAGGCGCATCCGGCGCGCGAGTTCGCCGCGCTCGGCCTCGGTCGCACCTTCCAGCACGTGCGCCTGCTCGGGCAGCGTAGCGTGCTGGACAACGTGGCGCTCGGCGCCCACCTGCGCGCGCGCCGGGGCTGGCTGGCCTCGATGTTGCGGCTCGATCGCGGTGAAGAGGCGGCGCTGCAGGCCGAGGCGCGCCGTCAGGTCGAACGTTGCGGCCTGGCCGAGCACGGCGATGCGCCGGCCGCCTCGCTCGCGCTGGGCCAGCAGCGCATCGTCGAGATTGCCCGCGCCCTGGCTGGCCAACCGGCGCTGCTGCTGCTCGACGAGCCGGCCGCCGGGCTGCGGCACCTGGAAAAGCGTGCACTGGCCGAACTGCTGGCGCAGCTGCGCGCCGAAGGCCTGGGCATCCTCGTGGTGGAACACGACATGGAATTCGTCATGAACCTGGCCGACCGCGTCACGGTGCTGGAATTCGGCACCGTCATCGCCGAAGGTACGCCGGTCGAAGTGCAGTCCAACCCGCGCGTGCTCGATGCCTACCTGGGTGGCGCCGAGGAGGAGGCCGCATGAGCGTCGCAAACCTGCCCGAAGCCGGCGCGCCGGGCACGCCATTGCTGCAGCTGCAGGACTTCTGCGTCGCCTACCGCGACGTCGAGGCGCTGCATGCCGTGGCGCTCGAGGTTCGCGAAGGCGAGATCGTCACCGTCATCGGCCCCAATGGCGCCGGCAAGACCACGCTGCTGTGCGCGGCGATGGGCCTGCTGCCTTCCAGCGGCCAGGTGCACCTGGCGGGCGAGCGCATCGCGCGCCCGAGCGTCGAGGCCATGGTTGCCCGCGGCGTGGGGCTGGTGCCCGAGCGGCGCGAGCTGTTCGGCGAGATGTCGGTCGCCGACAACCTGCTGCTGGGCGGCTTTGCCCGCTGGCGTCGCGGGCAGCGCGACCAGAAGACGCGGATGGACGAGGTCTACGCGATCTTCCCGCGGCTGGCCGAGCGCCATGCCCAGATGGCGTCGACGCTGTCGGGCGGCGAGCGGCAGATGCTGGCCATCGGCCGCGCGCTGATGGCGCGGCCGCGCCTGCTCATGCTGGACGAGCCGTCGCTCGGGCTGGCTCCGCTCATCGTGCGGGAAGTGCTGCAGGTGGTCTCGTCGCTGCGCCGGCACGGGGTGTCGGTGCTGCTGGTCGAGCAGAACGCGCGGGCGGCGCTGCAGGTGGCCGATCGTGCGTACGTGCTCGAGATGGGGGCGGTCGCGCTCAACGGCGATGCGCGCGCGCTGCTGCACGACCGGCGCATCATCGACACCTACCTGGGCATGGGCAGCGCCCATGCGGCGGCAACGGCCTGACGACCCGCAACCTTTGCGTGGCTGGCGACCGGCTCTCGTGCCGTCGCGGCCCCTGATTTCATTGCCTTCAAGGGGATTCGCATGACATCCGTTCTTCAAAGCTACATCGCCGGCCGCTGGGTCGGCGAACAGGCGGCGCAGCCGCTGCACAGTGCCGTCAACGGCCGCGCGGTCGCCAGCACGCACGCCGAAGCGCTGGATTTCGGCGAGGCACTCGAACATGCCCGCCGCCGGGGCCTGCCCGCGCTGCTGGCGATGGACTTCCAGGAGCGCGCCGCGCGCCTGAAGGCCATGGCCAGGTACCTGGCCGAACACAAGGAGAAGCTGTACGCCGTGTCGGCCCACACCGGCGCCACGCGCGCCGACAGCTGGGTCGACATCGAAGGCGGCGCCGGCACGCTGGCCGCGTATGCGGGCATGGGCGGCAACGAGCTGCCATCGGGCAACCTGGTCCATGAAGGCCCGCCGGTGTCGCTGGGCAAGCAGGGCGCGTTCGCCGGTACGCACATCCTGGTGCCGCGCGGTGGCGTGGCCGTCCACATCAACGCGTTCAACTTCCCGGTGTGGGGCCTGCTGGAGAAGTTCGCGCCCAGCTTCCTGGCGGGCATGCCCTGCATCGGCAAGCCTGCCACGGCCACCAGCTACCTGACAGAGGCGATGGTGCGTCTGCTCGTCGAATCCGGCCTGCTGCCCGAAGGCAGCCTGCAGCTGGTGATCGGCGGCACGGGCGATCTGCTCGACCGGCTCGAGGGCAGCGACGTGGTGACGTTCACCGGCTCGGCCGACACGGCAGCCAGGCTGCGCGTGCATCCGAACCTGGTGCGCCATTCGATCCCATTCAATGCCGAGGCCGATTCTCTCAACTGCGCCATCCTCGCGCCGGACGTCACGCCGGACGACGAGGAGTTCGACCTGTTCGTCAAGGAAGTGGCACGCGAGATGACGGTCAAGGCCGGGCAGAAGTGCACCGCCATCCGCCGCGCGATCGTGCCGCGCCAGCATGTCGATGCCGTGGCCCAGCGCCTGGCGGCCCGCCTGGCGAAGACGGTGGTGGGCGACCCGTCGCGCGAGGACGTGCGCATGGGTGCCCTGGCCTCGAAGGCGCAGCAGCGCGATGTGGCCGAGCGCGTGGCCATCCTGCAGCAGGGCGCGGAGCTGGTCTACGGCGAGCGCGACGGCTTCGCGCCGGTGGGCGAGGGCGTGGGCGACGGTGCGTTCTTCGCGCCCACGCTGCTGCTCTCGCGCAACCCCCTGGCGCACGACGCGGCCCACGACGTGGAGGCATTCGGGCCGGTCAGCACGCTGATGCCGTACGACGGCATCGACGAGGCGCTGCAGTTGGCCGCACGCGGCAAGGGCAGCCTGGTGGGAACGCTGGTCACGCGCGATCCGGCCACGGCGGCGCGCATCGTGCCGGCGGTGGCGGCGCTGCACGGCCGCTGGCTGGTGCTCGACCGCGAAGCGGCCGGGGAATCGACCGGCCACGGCTCGCCGCTGCCGATGCTCAAACACGGCGGGCCCGGCCGCGCCGGCGGCGGCGAGGAGCTGGGCGGCATCCGCGCGGTCAAGCACTACCTGCAGCGCACCGCGGTGCAGGGGTCTCCGACGATGATCACCGCGATCACCGGCGAGTACATGCGCGGCGCGAAGCGGCAGGAGGAGGCACTGCACCCGTTCCGCAAGCACTTCGAGGAGTTGGCGATCGGCGACTCGCTCCTGACGCACCGGCGCACCGTGGGCGAGGCCGACATCGTCGCCTTCGGCGGGCTGTCGGGCGACTACTTCTACATGCATTTCGACGAGATCGCCGCCAGGCAGTCGCCGTTCGGCAAGCGCATCGCGCACGGCTACTTCGTGCTGTCGGCGGCGGCCGGCCTGTTCGTCTCGCCGGCGCCGGGGCCGGTGCTGGCGAACTACGGGCTGGACACGCTGCGCTTCGTCAAGCCGGTGGGCATCGGCGACACCATCCGCGCGCGCCTGACGTGCAAGCGCAAGATCGACCGCCGCCGCAAGGACGCCAACGGCCAGGGCCAGGGCGTGGTGGCCTGGGACGTGGAAGTGACCAACCAGAATGACGAGGTGGTGGCCAGCTACGACATCCTCACGCTGGTGGCCAAGCGGCCCACGCCCGACAAGCAAGGAGCATGAACATGATCAAGGTATCCGTGGTCTACCCCAACGACGAGGGGCACCGTTTCGACTGGGACTACTACGTCGGCAAGCACATGCCGATGGTGCGCGAACTGCTCGGCGACGCACTTCGGCGCGACGAGATCGAGGAGGGCCTTTCCGGTCCGGCCCCCGGCAGCCGCGCCCCCTTCGCGGCAGCGGTGCACATGTACTTCGATTCGCTCGAAGCCTTCCAGGGCGCGTTCGGGCCGCATGCCAAGGGCATCCTGAAGGACGTGGCGAACTACACCGACCTGCGGCCGATCACGCAGATCTCGAAACTGCGGTAGGCGCTCGCGCTGCGCGGCGACGCAGGCGTCACCCGGCAATCAACTTCTGCACCAACTCCGCCGTCGTCCCCGCCGCGTACTTGCGCATCAGGCGGGCGCGGTGGATTTCGACCGTGCGATGGCTGATGCCCAGCGCCTTGCCGATCTCCTTGGAAGTGAGACCGCGCATGACCTGCGCCGCCACCTCGCGCTCGCGCGGCGTGAGGCTGTCGGCCTGGCCCGCCCGGTCGTACCGGCGCGCGCCCAGGTCCTCGAAGGTCCAGATGCCGGCCTCGTGCGGCGCCGCGCGGTTGAGCGCCCGGCCGGTGACGTGGCACCAGAAGGTCTCGCCGCGCAGCGGGCCGCCCACGCGCTTCATCATCCGGTTGTCGGCATAGTGGCCGCTGGCGTTGAGAATGGGCACCATGCGCTGGCCGATGCGCTCGAATTCCACCAGGCTGGGGTAGAGCACGCTGAACGACTGCCCCACCAGCACGTCCGGCCGCGCGCCGAACATCTCGCACACCTGGGCATTGCATGCGACGATGGCGCGGTGGCGCGACACCACCATGCCAACCGGCGCCAGCTCGAAGGCCAGGCGGTAGTCGATCTCATCCGTCATCGGGGCTCACCACTACGAATTACTACGTATGCTGGTACGTAGTATCGTTCACGGTCACCGATTTTCCCTTTTCCATCTGCAAGGAGCCAGCGTGAACAAGCTCTATCCCACCGCCGCCGACGCGCTCAAGGGCGTGGTCGCGGACGGCCAGCTGCTCGCCGTGGGCGGGTTTGGCCTGTGCGGCATTCCCGAGGCGCTGATCGAGGCGCTCAAGGACTCCAAGGTCCAGGACCTGACGGTCATCTCGAACAACGCCGGCGTCGACGGCTTCGGCCTGGGCAAGCTGCTCGAGACGCGCCAGATCAAGAAGATGATCGCCAGCTACGTGGGCGAGAACAAGGAGTTCGAGCGCCAGTACCTGGCGGGCGAGCTGGCGCTTGAATTCACGCCGCAGGGCACGCTGGCCGAAAAGCTGCGTGCCGGCGGCGCCGGCATTCCGGCCTTCTTCACCAAGACGGGCGTCGGCACCCAGGTTGCCGAGGGCAAGGAGCTGCGCGAGTTCGACGGCGAGACCTACGTCATGGAGCGCTCGCTGGTGCCCGACGTGGCGCTGGTCAAGGCCGACGTGGCCGACAAGTCCGGCAACCTGCGCTTCCGGCTGACGGCGCGCAACTTCAACCCGGCCGCCGCGATGGCCGGCAAGATCTGCATCGTCGAGGTCGAGAAGCTGGTCGAGGTGGGCGAGCTCGCCCCGGACGACATCCACCTGCCGGGCATCTACGTGCACCGCATCGTGGTCAACGACAGGCCCGAGAAGCGCATCGAGAAGCGCACCCTGAGCGCCGCCGCGCCGGTCGATCCGGCAGCCGCCAAGGTCGAAGCGCAGGCCGCCATCGCGCAGGCCGCCGCCGGCAGCGAAGTGCCCGCCCCCGTCAAGAACAACGCCAAAGGAGCCTGAGATGCCCTGGACACAAGACCAGATGGCCGCACGTGCGGCGCAGGAACTGGAAGACGGCTTCTACGTCAACCTCGGCATCGGCATTCCCACGCTGGTCGCCAACTTCGTGCCGCCCAGCAAGGAAGTCTGGCTGCAAAGCGAGAACGGCATGCTGGGCATCGGCCCGTTCCCGACCGAAGACGAAGTCGACGCCGACCTGATCAATGCCGGCAAGCAGACGGTGACGACGCTGCCGGGCAGCGCCATCTTCGGCAGCCACGACAGCTTCGCGATGATCCGCGGCGGCAAGATCAACCTGTCGATCCTCGGCGCCATGCAGGTCAGCGAGAAGGGCGACCTGGCCAACTGGATGATTCCCGGCAAGATGGTCAAGGGCATGGGCGGCGCCATGGACCTGGTGGCCGGTGTACCGCGCGTGATCGTGCTGATGGAGCACGTGGCGCGCAAGAAGGACGGCACCACCGACCTGAAGATCCTGCCCGAATGCACCCTGCCGCTGACCGGCGTGGGCGTGGTCGACCGCATCATCACCGACCTGGCCGTGCTGGACGTGACGCCGCAGGGCCTGAAGGTGGTCGAGCTGGCCGACGGCGTCAGCTTCGAGGAACTGCAGGACAAGACCGGCGTGAAGCTGGTGAGGTAGCGCGCCGCACTGGTGCGGTGTAGGCCGGCCGGCGCGAGCCGTGCCGGCCCGGACCCCGCCTCAGCGCGCGGGTGCGGGGGGCGCCGCCGCGGCCGGCGACGGAGCGGGTGCCGCAGGAGCGGGTGCCGCGGGCGCCGGCTTGGGCGCGGGCACCGGCGGAATCTGGAAGCTCCAGGTCTCGCTGATCGCCTTGCCACCCTGGGCCAGTGCGGCCCGCATCTCGGTGACCTGAGTCGGATCCTTCACCTTGACCCGCAGCGTCAGGCGCCAGCCACGGATGGCGGGGTTGTGCTGCAGGCTGCTTTCCAGAAGTTCGGCATTGGCGTTGGTGCTCAGTTGCGTCTGCACCGCCGCGTCGGACGGCAGCTGCGCCAATGCCGGACCTTCGAAGTCGATCATCAGCGCCGTGCTGCCGTCGCGCTGACGGATGAGGTTGGGCTGGTATTGTTCGCTCTCGGTCTGGAAGGTCTGCCGCACCCAGGCGTTGTTGCTCGCATGCAATGCGGGCTCGTTCATGGTCCAGTGCATGCGGTAGGACAGCTTCAGTTCCTGGCCCTTGCGTGCCGGCGCCTCGGGTGTCCAGAAGGCGACGATGTTGTCGTTGGTCTCGTCGGCGGTGGGAATCTCCATCAGCGTGACGTGGCCCTTGCCCCAGTTGCCCTGTGGCTCGATCCAGGCGCTGGGGCGCAGGTCGTAGCGGTCCTTGAGGTCTTCGTAGTCGTGGAAGTCGTGGCTGCGCTGCAGCAGGCCGAAACCCTTCGGGTTCTCGACCTGGAAGGCGCTGATGGCCACCGCGCGCGGGTTGTTGAGCGGTCGCCAGATCCATTCGCCGTTGCCCGCGTGGATGGCCAGGCCGTTGGAGTCGTGGATCGCCGGGCGGAAGTTCTGCATGTGCTCGGGCCAGCGCTGGTTCGGGCCATACAGGAACATGCTGGTCAACGGCGCGATGCCCAGCATGCCGATGTCGCCGCGCACGAACACGTTGGCCTGCACGTCGAGCACGGTGTCGGCGCCGGGCTTGAGCACGAAGCGGTAGGCGCCGGTGGCGCGGGGCGAGTCGAGCAGCGCGAAGATGACGAGTTCGCGGTCCTGTGGCGCGGGGCGCTGGATCCAGTACTCGCGAAAGCGCGGGAATTCCTCGCCGCCGGGCGGGGCGGTGTCGATGGCCAGGCCGCGGCTGGACAGGCCGTACACCTGTCCCTTGCCGATCACGCGGAAGTAGCTCGCGCCCAGCAGGCTCATCACCTCGTCCAGCTTGCCGCTCTCGTTGACCGGGTACAGCACGCGAAAGCCCGCGTACCCGAGCTGGCTGGTAGTCTGCTTGTCGAACTGCAGGTCGCCGAAGTCGAAGCGGTCGGCTTCGTAGCGGATCTCGTGCGGTTGCCCGTCGACGATCTCGCTGATGCGCACCGGCGCATTGAACTGCATGCCCTGGTGATAGAAGTTCAGCCTGAAAGGCGTGCCCTGGTCGTGCCACTCGAAGCGCTCCGGCCGGGGGCGGATCTTCATGTAGTCGGCGAACTGCATGTTCGCGAAGGCCGGCGGCAGGTTGCTTGCCGGCGCCTGGTACGGGGCGGCAGCCAGCTCGCGTGCACGGGCGGCGACGTCGTCGAGCGAGAAGGGCTTGGCGCCCTGTGCGGCGGCGGGCCCTGCCATGAGCAAGCCAAGGCAGCACGACAGCAGGGAGCGCAGGGCGGCGGTGCGGAAAGACATGGCGGTCGAGCTTAGCATCGGCCGGCCCGGCCATCCGGGTATGTCCGGACGCCTCGCGGGTCAACGTTAAGATGCCCGCGCCGAATCATCCGGCGTCCTGCCCGTATCCCCGAGGAGTTCTTCTTGCCGTCGTCGAAGTTGTCCTACGCGGCTGCCGCCGCGCTCGCCCTGAGCTGTCCGCTCGCGTTCGCACAACCCAACCCCGCCCTGATGGGCGACAAGAAGGCATTCGTCGACGACCTCATGCGTCAGATGACCCTGGCCGAGAAGGTCGGGCAACTGCGCCTGATCAGCATCGGCCCCGAAATGCCGGCGCCGCAACTGGCCGAGGAAGTCGCGGCCGGCCGCGTGGGCGGCACGTTCAATTCGGTCAACCACCAGGAGCAGCGGCCGCTGCAGCAAGCCGCGGTGGAGCGCAGCCGCCTGAAGATCCCGATGCTGTTCGCCTACGACGTGGTCCACGGGCACCGCACGTCGTTTCCGATCGGGCTGGGCCTGGCATCGAGCTGGGACTTGGAAGCGGTCAGGAAGGTGGCCCGCATCGCCGCGCAGGAGGCCTCGGCAGACGGCATCGACATGACCTTCGCGCCGACCGTCGACATCGCGCGCGATCCGCGCTGGGGTCGCACGTCGGAAGGCTTCGGCGAAGACCCGCACCTGGTGTCGCAACTCGCGCGCGCGATGGTGCAGGGCTTCCAGAACGGCTCGGCCGCCAAGAGCGACAGCATCATGGCCTCGGTCAAGCACTTCGCGCTGTACGGCGCGGTCGAGGGCGGGCGCGACTACAACGTCGTCGACATGAGCCCGATGCGCATGTACAACGACTACCTGCCGCCGTACCGCGCAGCCATCGATGCCGGTGCCGGCGGCGTGATGATCGCGCTCAACACCGTCAACGGCGTGCCGGCCTCGGCCAACACCTGGCTGCTGCAGGACCTGCTGCGCAAGCAATGGGGCTTCAAGGGCGTGACGGTTAGCGATCACGGCGCCATCACCGAACTGGTCAACCACGGCGTGGCGCGCAACGACACCGAGGCGGCCAAGCTGGCCATCAAGGCCGGCGTCGACATGAGCATGGCCGACAAGGTCTACATCAAGGAGCTGCCGGGACTGGTCGCCTCGGGCGAGGTGAGCATGGCCGAGATCGACAACGCAGTGCGCGAAGTGCTGGGCGCCAAGTACGACATGGGCCTGTTCAAGGATCCGTTCCTGCGCATCGGCAAGCCCGAGAACGATCCGCCGGACCTGAAGGCGGACAGCCGCCTGCATCGCGCGCCGGCACGCGAGGTGGCGCGCGAGTCGCTGGTGCTGCTGGAGAACCGCAACAAGACGCTGCCCTTGTCCAAGGGTGCCACCATCGCGCTGGTGGGCCCGCTGGCCGACTCGCAGGTGGACATGCTGGGCGTGTGGTCGGGCCAGGGCGTGGCCAAGCAGACCGTGACCCTCAAGACCGGCATGGAGGCGGCGCTGGCCGGCCAGCGCGGCAAGCTGCTGTACGCGCGCGGCGCCAACGTGACCAACGACGATGAGATCGTCAAGTACCTGAATTTCCTCAACTGGGACGAGCCCGAGGTGACGCAGGACCCGCGCTCGCCGCAGGCCATGATCGACGAGGCCGTGGCCACCGCGCGCCAGGCCGACGTGATCGTGGCCGCCGTCGGCGAGGCGCGCGGCATGTCGCACGAATCGTCCAGCCGCACCCGGATCGACCTGCCCGAGAGCCAGCAGGCGCTGCTCAAGGCACTCAAGGCCACGGGCAAGCCGCTGGTGCTGGTGCTGATGAACGGGCGCCCGCTGACGCTCAACTGGGAAAAGGACAACGCCGACGCGATGCTCGAGACCTGGTTCGCCGGTACCGAAGGCGGCCACGGCGTGGCCGACGTCCTGTTCGGCGATGCCAATCCGTCCGGCAAGCTGCCGATCTCCCTGCCGCGGTCGGTCGGGCAGATTCCCACCTACTACAACCACCCGCGCCTGGGCCGGCCTTTCACGCCGGGCAAGCCCGGCAACTACACCTCGCAGTACTTCGACCAGCCGCAGGGCCCGCTCTATCCGTTCGGCTACGGGCTGAGCTACAGCACCTTCAGCCTCGGCGAGATGAAGCTGTCCAGCCCCACGATGAAGCGGGGCGGCAAGGTCGAGGCGATGGTGGACGTCACCAACACGGGCGACCGCGCCGGCGCCACCGTGGTGCAGCTGTACCTGCAGGACGTCTCGGCTTCGGTGGTGCGTCCGGTCAAGGAACTGAAGGACTTCCAGAAGGTGAGGCTCAAGCCCGGCGAGACGCGCACCCTGCGTTTCGTCCTGACCGAGGATCTGTTGAAGTTCTTCAACGCCAAGCTCGAATACGGCGCAGAAGCAGGGCAATTCAACGTGCAGCTGGGCCTGGATTCGCAGGACGTCCAGCAGGCCAGCTTCGAACTGGTGGACTGAGGCTGAATCGGCGGAATTGGCCGAAGGGCATAGGCCGGCTGTAGGTTAGCAACTTAAGTGTTACTTACTAGATGAAAACGTAAACGATAGGTTACATTGTTCGCGTGTTTTTCCTTCGCCGATGCGGCGGCGCAACGCCGTTCGTATCTGCGAATTACAGAAACGATCGCTGATGAACAAGACCTACCGTACCGTCTGGAACCAGGCCCTCGGCGCCTGGGTGGCCACCGCCGAAATCGTCAACCGCCGCCGCTCATCGCGCGCCGGCGCGTGCGTGCCTATCGTTCGCCACTGCCTGACGGCGGTCGCCGCCGCGGCGGCACTGTGCATGGCGCCCGCAGCGGGTTGGGCTGCCGGCGGTGCCGGCGGGCAACCGGTTCAGCCCATTCTCTGGGGGGGAGCTGGCGGCAGTGCCGGCAGCGGTGGACAAGGTGGCGTCAATGACACGAACGTGCGCGCGACCGCCGGGGCCGGCGGCGCCTCTACACCGTCCGGGGTGACGGCTGGAACAGATGCGGACGTCGGCGACTTCACCGGCGCGCCGCAAGGTTCGGGCGGAGCCGCCGGCAACGGCGTCGACACGCTCGGGCCCGGAATCACGCAGGGCCGTAGCGGGGCGGCCGGCCAATCGCAGCCGACAGGCTACGGCGGCGGCGGAGGAGGCGGCTACTACGGCTTCGAAGGCAGCTACCTGAGCGCGACGGATGGCGGCATCCACACCGGCGGCAACGGCGGTGCCGGTGGCACTGCCTTCTGGGCCGCGGGTGGTGGTGGCGCCGGCGGCGCGGGCTCGCTGGTCACCGTGACGAGCACCTACGGCAACGCCGGCACTTCCACGGGCGGCAGCGGCGGGGCCGGCGGCAATGCCGACTCGCAAAGTGGCGGTGGTGGCGCTGGCGGCGCAGGTATCCACGCGACCTTCGTCGGCGCGACGGGTGGTTTCGACAACAGCGGCAGCGCGACCGGCGGGGCCGGCGGATCGGGCGGCTCGGAATCGGCAACGCCGCAGTACAACGCCGCTGGTGGCGGCGGCGGAGAAGGCGGCGCTGGCGTGACCTTGCTCGGCAACGTGGCAACCGTGACCAACAGCGGCAGCATCGTCGGCGGCGCGGGCGGCAACGGCGGCACCAGCGGCGGTGGCACGGCCGGGCAAGGTGCGCCGGGCGGCGGTGGCGACGGCGGTGCCGGCCTGCTGCTGCAGACCGCCGGTCCCACGGCCGTCACCAACAGCGGTGCCATCGCAGGAGGGCACGGCGGCGCGGGCGGCGCCAGCACCAACGGCGGCGCCACAGGGGCAAACGGTGCCGGCGGCACCGGCGTCGTGGGTGCAAACCTGCAGATCGTGAACACCGGCGCGATTGCCGGCGGGCTCGGGGGCGATGGCGCGACGCGCGCCGCCGCGGTGCAGTTCGACGGTGGCAGCAACGCGCTGACGCTCGGGGCGGGCTCGACGCTTGCAGGCGCCGTAGTGGTCGGCAGCGGCGCCACCGCCGCCATCGCGGCGCAAGCACCCGGGCTGGCGCTGGACGGGCTCGTGCTGGGCGGGGCGACGACGGTCGACGCCAGCGCCGGTGCCGGCCTGCAGGTGTCGGGCCCCGCATCGGGCCGCGTGTCCGGCAGCGCCGCGCTGACCGTCACCGGCGCGGGGACGGTCACGATGGCCGGCGCCAACAGCTACACCGGATCCACCACGATCGACGGCGGCCATGTCCGTCTCGGTGACGGGCAGGGCCTGGGCACCGGAACGGTGACGCTGACGCACGGCGGCTCGCTGGTGGGCACGGCGAACATCACCGTGTCCAACCCCGGCATCGCCGTTTCCGGCGACGCGTCGATCGGGGCGGCCACCGGGACCACGATGAGCCTGTCGAACCTGAGTCTCGGACAGAACCCGGGCCTGGTCGTGGGCAGTGCCGCGGACGCCGGCACGGTCGTCCTGCCGGCCGCGGGTGCCACCGTGACGGACGGGTCGCCCGGAACGCTTCGCGTGGCGGGCGGCACGCTGACCGGCGGCTCGCTGAATGCGCTGACCAGCACCTTCGCATCCACCACGGTGGATGGCGGCGCCAGCCTGGATTACGCGGGTGCCGCCGGCACCATCGTCGATCTGCAAGGCGCCGGCCGGGTGACCGGCGCGCCGAGCATCGAGGTCCGCCAGGGCAACTTCGCCGGCGAGATCGCCGGAAGCGGCGCGTTGGCCAAGACGGGCGCCGGCACCCTCGTGCTGAGCGGCAGCAATACCTACACCGGCGCCACCCAGGTGACCGCCGGTACCCTGCGCGCCGGCGCAGCCGGCACCTTCAGCGCGGCATCGGCCCACACCGTGGCCGCAGGCGCTACGATGGACCTGGCCGGCTACAGCCAGCAGGTCGCGGGCGTGACCAATGCCGGCACCGTCAACCTCGCGGGCGCGACGCCCGGCGCGACGCTGACGGTCACCGGCCCCTGGGTCGGCCAGAACGGAACCCTGCGTCTGGGCACCGTACTGGGCGACAGCACCAGCGCGACCGACCGGCTGGTGCTCAGCGGACCCGGCGCGGTCGCCAGCGGCAACACCAGCATCGAGATCATCCGGCTTGGCGGGCTGGGGGCCCTGACCAGCGGCAACGGGATCGAGGTGATCAGCGCCGTCGGCGGCGCGACCACCACCGCCCAGACCAGCAAGGATGCCTTCAGCCTGGCCGGCGGCCACGTGGATGCCGGCGCCTTCGAATACCGCCTGCAGGCGGCCGATGCCAACGGCGCCGGCGAGAACTGGTACCTGCGCTCGACGGATACGACGCCCGCGCCCCCGGCGCCGCCCGCGCCGCCCGCACCGGCCCCCGCACCGCAGGCCCAGGCGCCGGCACCGGCGCCCGCTCTGCCGCCAGCGCCCGCGCCGGTGCCGCTATACCGCGCCGAAGTGCCGCTGTTCGCGGCCCTGCCGGAGCAGTTTCGCGAAGCCGGCCTGTCGATGGTGGGCAACCTGCACCAGCGCGTGGGCGACGAGGCCGGCGCGGGCGCAGTGCGCGAGCGGCAGGCGTGGGGTCGCATCATCAGCATGGAGCGCGACATCGACCAGACCGGCACGGTCGGACCGCGCAGCGAGGGCCGCCTGGACGGGTTCCAGGCCGGCACCGACCTGTGGGCGGATGCGCAGTGGCGGGCAGGCGTCTATGTCGGCCAGCTCGACGGCGACATGGACGTGAATGGTTTCGCGCGCGGCGTCCGGGACTTGGCCGTGGGCCGCAACGACCTGCGCGCGCAGTACCTCGGCGCCTACGCCACCTGGACCGGCGCCGGCGGCATTTACGTCGACGGCGTGCTCCAGGGCGGCCGCCTGCGCTACGACGTCGACCCGGCCACGGCGGCAGCCGCCAGCGGCAAGGGCAACTCGATGCTCGCCTCGGTCGAGGCCGGCAAGTCCTTCCCGGTGGCGCCGGGCTGGACGGTCGAGCCGCAGGTCCAGTTGGTCCATCAGCGCATCGACATGGACGATGTCGAAATCAGCGGCGCGCGGGTGCAGCAGGACGCGGACAGCGCCTGGCTGCTGCGCATCGGCATGCGGGTCAAGGGCGAGTTCAGCACCGGAGCCGGCCTGCTGCAACCCTATGCCCGGCTCAATGTCTACCGCGGCAGCGGCGGCACGGACGTGGCACGGTTCATCGGACCGGCTGCCGCGACGAACATCTACACCAGCACCGGCGGATTGCGGACCGAACTGGCCGCTGGCACCACCTGGCAGTTGAGCCCGGCCGTCAGCCTGTACGGCGAGGTCGGCCAGATGTGGGGCTCGGGCGGCAGCAGCACCGACACCGACGGCGGCATCAACGCCGGGGTGGGCGTGAAGGTGCGTTGGTAGCGCCGCGCGCCGTGCCGCTCAGCGGCGCACGATCACCACTTCGAGGTACTCGCCCGGCACCACCATGGTGCCGTCCCCGGATCGGTTGAATCGCGCAGCCAGCGCGGCGAGATCGTCCGCCAGGCGCGCCTGGGCCGCCACGTCCAGGGCGGCAAAGGCCTTGAGCATCGGTCCGTAGGTGTTGCGGAAGACGTCGAGCCAGTGCGCGATCGAGCGGTAGCGGAACGTGAAGTGCCGCGAGTTCATCTCGATGGCCGAGGCGTGCTCCTCGAAACGTTCGCGAATGAACTCCGGCGTGCCCCAGCGCGACGGCGAATGCACGCCCGCAGGGGGCGGCAGGTGGCCGCCGATGGTCTTGAAGAGCTGGCCGATGAAGCCCGAAGGCGTCCAGTTGGCCAGGCCGATCTTGCCGCCCGGCCGGCACACCCGCACCAGTTCCGCCGCGGCACGGTCCTGGTCCGGCGTGAACATCACGCCGAAGGTGGACACGACGACGTCGAAGGTGCTGGCGCCGAAAGGCAGGGTTTCCGCATCGGCCTCGCGCGTGGCGATCGGCAGCCGCTCGGCGGCGGCGCGTTCGGCAGCGCGGTCGAGGAGGGCGGCAACGTAGTCGCTGGCGGTGACTTCGCAGCCGCGCCGGGCGGCGGCCAGCGCGATGTTGCCGTTGCCGGCAGCCACGTCCAGCAGTTTCTGGCCCGAGCGCACATCCAGCGCCTCGCACAGGGTTTCTCCGACGATTTGCAGTGTGGTGCCGACGACGGCATAGTCGCCCGAGGACCAGGCGGCATGCTGGCGTGCCTTCGCGGCGGCGAGATCAACGGTGGCGGTGGTGGCGGACATGGCGGTTCTCCTCATCAGGTTGAATGACGGAGCCTCGGTCCGGCTGCGCCGGTGCTGCTCCGGGGTCCATGCTGGAGGCGCGCCGTGGTAGCCGGCGTGGCAGATGGCGTGGATTCGTCGTCGCCCCAAGCCGTCTCGATCCGCCTGCTGGGCCGGCTGGCGCTGCGCAAGGATGGCCAGGCCCCGCCGATGCCCGCATCGCGCAAGGTGCGCGCGCTGCTGGCATACCTGGCCGTGGCGCCCGCGCCGCCCAGCCGCGAACACCTGTGCGAACTCCTCTGGCCGGTGCCCGACGATCCTCGCGGTGAACTGCGCGGCTGCCTGAGCAAGCTGCGCGCGCTGGTCGATTCGCCCGGCCGCCCGCGTCTGCTGGCGGCGGACGAACGGGTGTGGCTGGACACCGGCGACGTCGAGGTCGACGCACTGGCCATCGCGCGCGTCGTGCAGGATGGGCTGGGCGGCCTTTCCGCCGAGCAGCTTGCCGGCCTCGCGGCACGCTTTCATGGCGAATTTCTCGAAGGGCTCGAACTCGACCGGTGCCCGGCATACGGCACCTGGCTCACCGGTCAGCGGCGGCGCTTTCGCGCCGCACGGGTGGCAGTGCTGGAAGCGCTGGAAGGCCGTCTGCCGGCCGACGCACACGAACAGGCGCAGCGTGTACTCGGCGACTGGCTGCAGATTGCGCCGTTCGATCGCACGGCGCACGCGCGTCTGCTGGCGCTGTTCGCGCACCGTGGCAACTGGCGGGACGGCGAAGAGCACCTGGCGGCGGCGGTGCGCCAGTTCGAGGCCGAGGCGCTCGATCCAGGGGCGCTCGTCGATGCCTGGCGCCGTGCCCGCGGCCAGGCGCAGTCGCCGGCGCTGCCGCCCACCCATGCGCCGCCCGTCGCGGAGGCGCCAAGGCAACGGCTGCTGGCTGAGCACGGGCTGTCGCCTCGTGCGTCGATCGCCGTCATGCCTTTCGACGCCGGCGAGCCGGGTTCAACGCCGGGCCCCCAGTCGAGCCTGGCCGAGGCGCTGGTCCATGACGTGATCTCGGGCCTGGCGAGGCTGCGCGTCCTTTTCGTCATCGCCCAGGGCACGGTGTTCGCGCTCGGGCGTCGCGGTCTGTGCCCGGAAGAGGCGGGCCGCCTGCTGCACGTGGACTACGTGACCGCCGGCCGTGTCCGGCGCCAGGGCATGCGGCTGCAGGTTCGGGTGGAACTGATCGAGGTGCGCAGCGCGCGGGTGGTGTGGAACGAATCCTTCGACGAGGCGCTGGACGACACATTCGGCGTGCTCGACCTGATCGGGCAGCGCATCGTCGCCGCCATCGACGGCGAGGTCGAGGTGGCCGAACGCCAGCGCGCCATGCTCAAGCCGCCCGACTCGCTCGATGCCTGGGAGGCCTACCACCGCGGGCTGTGGCACATGTACCGCTTTCGGCAGGAGGACAACGCCCAGGCCGGCCAGTTCTTCCGCCAGGCGCTGCAACTCGACCCGACCTTCGCGCGCGCCCATGCCGGGTTGTCGTTCACGCATTTCCAGCAGGCGTTCCAGCAGTGGGGAGAACGCGAACCCGAAGTCGCGGCGGCCCTGGCATGCGCCGGCCAGAGCCTGGCGATGGACGACCGCGACCCTGCGGCCCACTGGGCCATGGGACGCGCCTTGTGGCTCGCGGGCGAGACGCCCGCCTCGCTCGACGAATTGCAGGCTGCCGTGGGCCTGAGCCCCAACTTCGCGCAGGGGCACTATTCGCTCGCCTTCGTCCACAGCCAGTCGGGCGATCCCGAGATGGCGATCCGCGCGGCCGACCAGTCGCGCCAGCTCAGCCCCTTCGATCCGATGCTGTTCGCCATGCTCGGCGCGCGCGCAATGGCGCTGGTGCGCCTGGGGCGGCTGGACGAGGCGGCAGACTTCGCTGCCAGGGCGGCCACGCGGCCGAACGCGCATGCGCACGTGCTGGGCATCGCGGCGCATTGCCTGGCACTGGCCGGCCGGATGCCCGAGGCGCGCCGCATCGCCGCGGCCATCCGCCGGCAACTGCCTGACTACAGCGGCGCCAAGTTTCTTGCGGCGTTTCACTTTTCCGACGATGCGGCGGGCGCTTTCGGGGAGGCAGCGCGCAAGCTCGGCTGGTAGGCGTAGAAAGCCGGACATGAACCTCACGACCCCACGCGACGCGCTTTCTTCGCTCTGGCAGTTGGCGGGATTGCCCGCCGATGCCCTGGACTTCGTCGACCTGACCGGAGCGGAGCCGGTGCTGCCTTCGTTCTTCGCGGTCGGCACAGCCGCGCAAAGCACCATCGCAGCGGCCGCGCTGGCTGCCTGCGAACTCGGCCATGCGCGCGGCACCCCGCGCCAGCGGGTGGCGGTCGACATGCTCGCCGCGGCGGTGGAATGCACGGGCTGGTTCAGCCTGGACGGCGAGCCACCGCAATTGTGGGATCCGTTCTCGGGGCTGTACCGGTGCGCCGACGGGCATGTGCGTGTCCACGCCAACTTCGCGCATCACCGCGATGGGGCGCTGCGCCTGCTCGGACTCGACCCGGCAACCGCCCGCCGGGAGGACGCGCAGGACGCGCTGCTGCGCTGGCGCGCGCTCGACTTCGAGGACGCCGCTGCCGACGCCGGCCTGGTGGCGACGGCGCTGCGAACCTTCGATGCGTGGGACGCCACGCCGCAGGGGCGGTCGCTCGCCGGCCAGCCGCTGTTGACGATCGAACGCATCGACGATGGCGCACCTCCGATGGCCTTGCCGCCGTTGGGCGCCGACGATCAGCCGCTCGCGGGCATCCGCGTGCTCGAACTCACCCGCATCCTGGCCGGCCCGGTCGGCGGCAAGGCGCTGGCCGCCTACGGTGGCGACGTGATGCTGGTCAACGCACCGCACCTGCCGAACATCGCGGCCATTGCCGATACGAGCCGCGGCAAGCGGTCGGCGCAGGTCGACCTGCGCGGTGAAGCCGGCCGTGCCGAGCTGAGTCGCCTGGTGGCCGGCGCGCACGTCTTCATCCAGGGCTACCGTCCCGGCGCGATTGCGGCCCGGGGCTTCGGCCCGCAGGCGCTCGCGCGCATCCGGCCCGGCATCGTGGCGGTCTCGCTCAGCGCCTATGGCACGCAGGGGCCGTGGGCCGGGCGGCGCGGCTTCGACTCACTGGTCCAGACAGCCATGGGCTTCAACCACGAGGAAGGCCAGGCGTTCGGCGGCGACGATGCCCAGCCACGCCCCATGCCCATGCAGATCCTGGACGAGGCGAGCGGCTACCTGATCGCCTTCGGCGCCGCCGCCGCGCTGTGGCGCCAGCAGCGCGAGGGCGGCAGCTGGCACGTGCAGGTGTCGCTGGCGCAGACCGGCCAATGGCTGCGTCGGCTCGGGCGTGTCGCCGAGGGGCCGAAGGCGGTTGCCCCGGCGTCGCTGGCGCCGTGGCTCGAGACGTCCGACTCCGGCTTCGGCGCGCTGTGCGCCATCCGCCACAGCGCGCAACTGGCACGGACGGCGGCGCGCTACGCACGCCCGTCCATGCCGCCGGGCAGCCATCCGCCGCTATGGGAGTGAGGGTCGTGCGCCGGTTGGCGTCGTCCGGCGTTAGCGCGCCGGCTGCGCGTCGAAGCACATGCCGCCGTAGTAGGGCAGGTCGCCACCGTCGACGAACGGCACGGTGATCGGCTTGCCCTCGTTGATCCATGCATCGCGGCGCCGGTAGCCGGCCGCGACGAGGTCGCGCTGGATCTCCTCCTGGTGCTGGATGCGGTACGGACAGATGCCGAAGCCAATGCTGTTGTGCGTGAAGATGGTGCGCTCGCCGTGCATCGCCGTGGTGTTGAGCAGGACGCGCCGCGGCTTGTGCGGCAGGCCCCCGAGAATCTCGGCCAGCGTCGTCGGCAGGTATTGCAGCGCACCGGAGATGAACAGAACGTCCGTTCCGTCCGCCTCGCGCCAGTCGGTGCCGAATCGCAACTGGTTGCCGGCATCCCGTTCGGCAGCAAGGACGCGGCCGGTCTCTACCACCCCGGGCAGGTCGCATACCTGCCAGGTCAGTTGCGCGGGAAAGTCGATCACGCGCCGGAAGGCGTAGTACTTGATGCCCACGTGCCCGCCCAGGTCGAAGATCCGGTGCATGCCCTTCTGCACGGCATCGCCGATCCAGAACAGCGCCGGATAGTCCCAGTTGTAGATCTGGTGGCTGTACAGCGTCTTCGCCCCCTCGGCGTTGTCGTAGCCGGCCGCGTGCGAGGCAGGCACCTGGCTGCGCGCGTGCTCGAAGCTGTCGAACGAGCCCATGAACAGGTTTTCCTCGCGATTCGCCATGAACCGCTTCTCGTAGGCTGACTTTTCACGGGCTGACTGCAGGCTGGCGAACATGAATGCTCCTGGGCAATGACGAGGTGGGAGGGCGGCATGGTCGATGGCACATCGCCTCGCCGGTCGTGATCGCCGAGAATGTAAGCGCATGTAGTCAAAAGGTTCAATACGCCAATGGGCATGGGCCGCATCGGCGGGGCGAACTCGGGCGCGGCGCCGGACATCGACGTCGCGGCGGCGCCACGCCGGCCGGCGCGAGGGCGGCGGCCGGAGGCAGCCGGACATGGCCGGCGCGTCCTAGCGGTTCTGCGGCGCCTGTTCCTGGGCGGACTTGGCGCTGCTCGGCGCCTTGGCTTTCGGCGCCTGCGCCTTGCCCGCTGCCGCGCGCAGCAGGTCGCGGCAGCCGACGGTGTCCGGCTCTTCACCGACATCGAGGCTGGTCAGTGGCAGCAGGGCGGTGATGGGCGCAGCCGCGAACAGGGCGGCAGCGGCCCCGAGCTTGAGCGCCACGGTGGGCTTGTCGATGCTCACGTTGGGGTTGGCGAAGTTGCCTCGAACGTGCAGCGGGGCACGCAGCGACAGCAGGCGCAGTTGCTTGTTGCGCGGCACCATGTCCATCGACAGCGCCTCGGACTTGAGGTTGACCGTTCCAGTGACCTCCACGCGAGTCTCGCTGGTGTCGAGCACGAAGGCGCGGGTGGTCATGAGACCGTCCTTGACGTCGAAGCGCGCCGCCAGGCAATTGAGCTGGACCTGCTCGTCGCCGAACAGTTGGGTCATGATGACGTTGCCGATGTTCAGCCCCATCGCCTCGAGCACCAGCTTGCTGAAGGTGCCCTGGCCGATCAGGGCGCGGACCTCGCCGTCGGCGTCGCCCAGCAGCGTCGAGATGTCGTTGCCCTTGCCGGACAGCGCGACGCTGCCGTTGAGCGTGCCAAGGCTGGCATGCGTGCTCTCGAGCTTGGGAAACAGCTTTGCGATCTTCAGGGCCTTGATTCGCATGCGCGTGTCGGCGGCGATCGTGCCGCTGCTGGCGTCGAGCTTGATGTCCGACCCGAGCGTGCCGCCCGCCACGCCGAAATTGAGCGGAGTCAGCGAGAGCACTCGGTTGTCGAGCTTGAGGGCCGCATGCAGCGAATTGATGGGCAAGTCCTCGTCGGCCACGATGCGATCGGCGTCGAAGACGACGTCGGCGTCCATCGCGCCCCAGCTCTTGGTGTCGAAGTCCGCGACCGGTAGCACGCGGTCCCCGGGCTGCCTTTCCTTCTTTTCCTCGAACTCCGACTGACTGGCGGCCGGCCCCGCGCCGATCAGCGGACCGAGGTCTTCGAACCGGAGCAGCTTGGAGTGCACCTTGCCGCGCAGCATCGGGCGCGTGGGGCGCAAGAGGTATTGAAGGGTGCCGGCGATGTCGCTGCGGCCGACCTGTCCTGTGAACTCGCGGTAGGTCCAGCTCTTGTTGCCCTCTTCCAGGCGGCCGATGAGGCGGCCCTGCGTCTTGTAGGGCGGCGTCTTGGGCAGCGTCACGCCGGTCAGGTTGTACAGGTCGGCCATGCTCTGGCCGGCCAGGGACACCTTCAGGTCGAGGCCTGCGAGCGACGTGGGCTGCAGCAAGGTGCCCTCGACTTCGGCGCGGGTGCGTCCCGCGCGCACCTTCGCCTGGATCGGGAAAGGGTGCTCGTTGTTGCGCAGGTCGAGCACGGCGCCGGCGCGACCCTCGCCTTCGAGGGTGGCGCGCTGGTACTTGCCCTTGAGTGTCCAGCGCACGCCATACGGCCCGCCGTCCTGCGGCTCGATGCTGTCGACGGCGACGGTGAGGTCGATCTTGAGCGGCTCGTCGATGTAGTGCAGGCCGCCCTTCTTGAGGACCAGGCGGTCGAGTTCGAGCCGCCAGGGCATGGCATTGTCTGCAGGCTCCTTGCTTTCGGGGCGGTCGAAGGTCCAGTTGTTGCGCCCATCGGCGAGGCGCTCGAGAACCACCTGCGGCCCGTCGAGCTCCAACTCCGTGATGCGCACCGTGTGCTGCATCAGCGGCAGCGGATTGAGGGAGACGCTCAAGGTGCTCAGGCGGGCCATCTCCTCGCCCGTCTTGCTCCAGTCGGCGTTGCTGAAACGCAGGTCGTGCGCGGTCAGTTGCGGCCACGGCACCCAGGCGCGCCAGCCGCCCTGATCGGCGCCGCCGCGATGCCATTCGAGTTCGAGGTTGCCGTCGATGTGCAGCGTGCGCCCTGTTTCCTTGGCCACGCGCTGCTCGATCCACGGGCGCGCCCTGTTCCAGTCGAAGGTGGCGGCAAAGACCGCGAGACCGCCGACCAGCACGACGATCACCAGCAGCGTCCAGCCGACAACCCGGCGCCAACTCCGCGTGCGCCTGGATGCGGCCGGTGGCGTGTCAGCGCTGGGGGCGGATGTGGGTGGGTTCATGGGCAGGCGGGAGCCACGCTCCCTGGATGTCTCGCTGTCATGCTGGCCGATGTGCCATCGGCAGTCTGTAGGACTTGTGCGCGCGGCCGCCGCAGCGTTCTGCGACGGCCGATGGACGTCAACTGCCCGGCCCGCGCCCCACGTACGCCTCGCGCAGGGCGGGCCACTCGTTGCCGTTCACCACGCCGAGGATCGCTTCGTTGACGGGTTCGCGGTAGGCGCTGCCGCTGCGCAGGGCAAAGGCGTAAGACTGGTTGTCGAAGGTGCCCGGCAGGATGTGCAGCTTGCCGTCCCTGCGCTGCATATTGCGGTATTGGAGGATCGGCAGGTCGTACACGACCGCGTCGGCGGTGCCGCCGCGGACCGCGTCGAGCGCCTTGCCGACACTGTCGAACACGGTCCGCCGGATCTGCGCATCGCGCAGATAGGTCTCGCCGGCGGTTCCGGAGACGGTGGCCACATTGGCGCGGTGCAGGTCGGCCTGACCCTGGATGTCGCCGCTGAGGCTGTTGACGGTGATGGCGCTGGTGACTGCCGCAATGAACGTGGACGTGACGACCAGCGCGGTGAACATCCAGACGATGGCCAGGAGCCGGCCGGCCAGGGTGACCGGCGCCCGGTCGCCGTAGCCGACGGTGGTCATCGTGACGGCGGCCCACCAGAAGCCGTTGCCCAGGCCTGTGCGTGCGTCCGGTGGAAACTGCTCGGCATTGCGCCGGCGCTCGGCCAGCCACACCAGGGCGCCCACCACCAGCAGCATGGCGGCCAGTCCGGCCATGAGCAACAGGAATTTCGGCGACAGCAGTTGCCCGATGGCGGACCAGACCCCGCCGCGCGCGTCGGCCGGCACGGCGATGGCCAGCCCCGTCTGGTAGTAGGGATGGGTGAAGTCGATCACCGCCTCGCGTTCGGCCGTCATGGTCAGAGCGCCCACCACGAGGTCGAGCTGGTTGTTGCGCAGTGCCGGCAGCAATTCGCGAAACGGCATGGGCACCCATTCGAAGCGATAGCCGAGCTGCTTTGCGATGCGGCTCCAGAGATCCACCGCGATGCCGCGCCATTGACCGTCCGGCTGACGGATGACGAATGGCGGCACCTCGCTCACGCCGACCCGCAGGACCTTGTCCGTGTCGGTTGCGTCTGCCGTTGCCGCAGCGGACGGTGCCGTCGCCGGCGGCGGCGTGGCGGCCGCCACGCTGGTGCCCGCCGCGAGCAGCATGGCGGCGGCGCACCACGCGGCGCGCCAGGCGCGCCACATGCGCTGGCCCGCGGGCGGACGCTGGCGCATGGAGCCGCGGCCTGCGATGCAAGTGGTGATTGTCGTTGTCTGCATTTGCACTCCCTTCTTGTTGTCTGCCTATGCCTGTGAATGGTCCCGCAACGACGCGCCGGGCCCGGCCGTGGCCTCGGGCAGGAGCAGCGCGCGCTGCCGGTCGACGGTGTCGCGCACGAAGTTCCACACCGCCTGCATGCGCGGCAGTTGCCTGGCTTCCGCCGGCATCGATATCCAGAACGTCCGGGTGAAGCTGGCGTGCTCCGGCAGCAGGCGCGCCAGCCGCGGGTCCGGCCCGGCCAGGAAGGCCGGCAGCACGGCGATGCCCGCGCCGGCGGCGACCGCCTGGTGCTGCGCCAGGATGCTGGTGCTGCGCAGCGCAAAGGTGTCCGGGCGGTAGAGCTCGTCGAGGTATTGCAGCTCCTTGGAGAACAGCAGGTCGTCCACGTAGCTGACGAAGGTGTGGCCGCGCAGGTCCTCGCGCATGGCAATGGGAGGGTGCGAGGCCAGGTACGCGTGCGATGCGTACAGGTGCAGGGCGTAGTCGCACAGCCTGCTCATCAGCACCGGCCCGCGCGCGGGGCGCTCCAGCGAGATGACGATGTCCGCCTCGCGACGCGACAGGTGCACCAGCCGGGGCATGGCCAGCAGGTCGATCACGAGCTTCGGGTGCGCCTTGGCGAATTGCGCCAACTGGGGCGCGAGCATCATGGTGCCGAAGCCCTCCGTGGTGCCGATGCGCACGAGGCCCGACAGCCCGGCATCGGGCGCCGGCGGCGCCGCGCTCTCGACGGCGCGGAAGGCGCCTTCCATCGCCTCGACCTGCGGCTGAAGGCGGCGGCCTGCCTCGGTCAGCCGGTGGCCCCCGGACTCGCGCGAGAACAGCGCGGTGTCCATTTCCTTTTCCAGCGCCTGGATGCGCCGGGCCACTGTCGTGTGGTCGACGCCCAGCCGCCGTGCGGCGCTCACCAGCGTGCCGGCGCGGGCGAGCTCGAGAAAGTAGCGCAGATTGTCCCAGTCCATGCCTGATCGATTTGCAAATTTGCAGATCAATGATGCACGTTTGGGGCTTGTTATGGCAAATCTGCAAAGCTAGGATCAAGTGCAACCGTGCAATCGCACACGGTCGCGGCTCGTCACTCAACCCTATCCGGAGACACTCACATGGACGCCACCACCACCCCGAAGGCGCAGGTCGCCACCGTCAAGCTGCTCATCGACGGCAAGTTCGTCGAATCGAAGACCACCGAGTGGCGCGACATCGTCAACCCGGCCACGCAGGAGGTTCTGGCACGCGTGCCCTTCGCCACCGCGGACGAGGTGGATGCGGCGGTGGCCAGCGCCAAGGAGGCCTTCAAGACCTGGCGCAAGACGGCCATTGGCGCGCGCGCCCGCATCTTCCTGAAGTACCAGCAGCTCATCCGCGAGAACATGGCCGAGCTGGCCGCGCTGCTGACGGCCGAACAGGGCAAGACACTGCCCGATGCCGAAGGCGACGTGTTCCGCGGGCTCGAGGTGGTGGAGCACGCGGCAGGCATCGGCAATCTGCAGCTGGGCGAGCTGGCCAACAACGTCGCCGGGGGTGTCGACACCTACTCCGTGCTGCAGCCGCTGGGCGTGTGCGCCGGCATCACGCCGTTCAACTTTCCGGCCATGATTCCGCTGTGGATGTTCCCGATGGCCATCGCCTGCGGAAACACCTTCGTGCTCAAGCCGAGCGAGCAGGATCCGATGGTGACCATGCGGCTGTGCGAACTGGCGCTGCAGGCCGGCATTCCGCCCGGCGTGCTGAACGTGGTGCACGGCGGCGAGAACGTGGTCAACGCCATCTGCGATCACCGCGACATCAAGGCCATCAGCTTCGTCGGCTCCACCAAGGTGGGCACCCTCGTCTACAACCGCGCGAGCCTGGCCGGCAAGCGGGTGCAATGCATGATGGGCGCGAAGAACCACGCCATCGTGATGCCCGACGCCAACAAGGAGCAGACGCTCAACGCCCTGGCCGGCGCGGCATTCGGCGCGGCCGGGCAGCGCTGCATGGCGGTGTCGGTGGCGGTGCTGGTGGGCGAGGCGCGCAACTGGGTGCCGGACCTGGTGGCCAAGGCGAAGACGCTCAAGGTCGGCGCGGGCGTGGACAAGGGCGTGGATGTCGGGCCGCTCGTGTCTTGCGCGGCGCACGAGCGCGTGACGGGCTTCATCGACCGCGGCGTGGGCGAAGGCGCGACGCTGGTGCTCGACGGCCGCAAGCCTGCCGTACCGGGCTTCGAGAAGGGCAATTTCGTGGGGCCCACGATCTTCGCGGACGTGAAGCCCGGCATGTCGATCTACCAGCAGGAGATCTTCGGCCCGGTGCTGTGCCTGGTGGGCGCGGACCACATCGACGAGGCGATCGAGCTGATCAACGCCAATCCGAACGGCAACGGCACGGCGATCTTCACGCAGTCGGGCGCGGCGGCGCGCAAGTTCCAGGAGGACATCGACGTGGGACAGGTCGGGATCAACGTGCCGATCCCCGTGCCGGTGCCGATGTTCTCGTTCACCGGATCGCGCGCTTCCAAGCTCGGCGACCTGGGCCCGTACGGCAAGCAGGTGGTGCTGTTCTACACGCAGACCAAGACGGTGACGGCGCGCTGGTTCGACGATTCGACCGTGTCGCACGGGGTGAACACCACCATCAGCCTGAAGTGACCGACAGGGCCCTGTCGAGGCGGCGTACGGGCCAGGGCCTGTGCGGGCCCGGCACCGCCGGCGTGTGAGTCCGCTGCCCCCGTTCCCCGCCGCGCGGGCGCCACGCAACAATCGACGACCATGAACTTCGAACTGACAGAAGACCAGCGCGCCTTCGCCGACACGGCAAGGGCCTTCGCGCAGCAGGAATTCGCCCCCCATGCCGCGCGTTGGGATGCCGAGGCGATCTTTCCCAGGGAAGCCATAGCCAAGGCTGGCGAACTGGGCTTCTGCGGCCTGTACGCGCCCGAGAAGATCGGCGGCCTGGCGTTGCCGCGGCTGGACGCCGCCCTGGTGTTCGAGGAAATGGCGGCGGTCGATCCGTCGACCACCGCTTTCATCACCATCCACAACATGGCCACCTGGATGCTCGGCACGTGGGGCACCGACACCGTCTGCCGGCAATGGGGCGAGGACCTGACCGTCGGCCGCAAGCTCGCCTCTTACTGCCTGACCGAGCCGGGCGCGGGCTCCGACGCCGGCTCGCTCAAGACCCGCGCCGAGCTGCAAGGCGGCGAATACGTCATCAACGGCGGCAAGGCCTTCATCTCCGGCGCCGGCTCGACCGACGTGCTGGTGCTCATGGCACGCACGGGCGCGGGTGGGGCGGGCGGCGTTTCCGCCTTTGCCGTGCCGGCCGATGCGGCGGGCATCAGCTACGGCAAGAAGGAGCACAAGATGGGCTGGAACAGCCAGCCCACGCGCACCATCGCCTTCGACAACGTGCGCGTGCCCGCGTCGCACCTGTTGGGCGCTGAAGGAGAGGGCTTCAAGATCGCCATGAAAGGGCTGGACGGCGGGCGCATCAACATTGCCACGTGCTCGGTCGGCGCGGCCCAGGGCGCGCTCGATGCCGCGCGGCGCTACCTGCACGAGCGCCAGCAGTTCGGCAAGCCGCTGGCCAGCTTCCAGGCACTGCAGTTCAAGCTCGCCGACATGGCCACGGAACTCGTCGCCGCGCGCCAGATGGTGCGCCTGGCCGCCAGCAGGCTCGATGCCGGCCACCCGGATGCCAGCACCTATTGCGCCATGGCCAAGCGCTTCGCCACCGACGCCGGCTTCGCCGTGTGCAACGACGCGCTCCAGCTGCACGGCGGCTACGGGTATCTCGGCGAGTTCCCGCTGGAGCGCCTGGTGCGCGACACCCGCGTGCACCAGATCCTGGAAGGCACCAACGAGATCATGCGCGTGATCGTCTCGCGCAAGCTGCTCGAAGGCGACGCCGACATCCGCTGAAGTAGGCTTCGTGCTTTCCGCTCGAATTCCGCAGTCCAGACTCATGACCGAACCCGTCGTCCTTTTCGAAGAAGTTCCCACCGCCAGCGGCCACCGCTTCGGCATTGCCACCCTCAACGCGCCGGCCGCGCTCAACGCCCTTTCGGTCGACATGGTGCGCCTGCTGCTGCCGCGCCTTGCCGCCTGGCAGGCGGATGCCGGCGTCGTGGGCGTCATGCTTCAGGCGGCGGGCGAGAAGGCCTTCTGCGCCGGCGGCGACCTGCGGCAGCTGTACGCGACGCTGCGCGAATGCGGCGCCGGCCGCAACACCTACGCCGAGGACTTCTTCCGCGAGGAATACGAGCTCGACTACCTGATCCACACCTATGCCAAGCCGCTGATGTGCTGGGGCCACGGCATCGTCATGGGCGGCGGCGTCGGGCTCATGGCAGGCTGCACCCATCGCGTGGTGACCGAGGGCAGCCGCGTGGCCATGCCCGAAATCAACATCGGCCTGTACCCGGATGTCGGCGGCAGCTGGTTCCTTCGGCGCATGCCGGGGCGCACCGGCCTGTTCCTGGCACTGACCGCGGCCCAGGTGAACGCCGCCGACGCCATCTTCTGCGGCCTGGCCGACCACTTCGTGGCGCAGTCGGGCAAGGCGCAGGTGATGGATGCCATCGCCGCCGCCCGCTGGACGGGCGAGGGCAGCGCCGATCGTGCCGAGCTCTCGCGCGTGCTGGCGCGCGCACAGGAGGGCGCCACGCTGCCCGCATCCAAGGTGCGCGAGCATTTCGACACCATCAATGCACTGATGGCCGGCGAGAGCCTGCTGGATATTGCGCGCCGCCTGCGCGAGTTCGAGGGCGATGACGCCTGGCTGCAGGGCGCGTCGAAGGCCTTTTCCAAGGGCGCGCCCTCGTCGGCCGCCGTTACCTTCGCGCTGTGGCAACGCGTGCTGCACATGTCGTTGGCCGAGGTGTTCCGCCTGGAATACCGGGCCTCGCTGGGCTTTTGCGCGCACCACGACTTCGCCGAAGGCATTCGCGCCGTGCTGATCGACAAGGATCGCAACCCGCAGTGGCAGCCGGCGCGCCTGGAAGACGTCACGCCCGAGTTCGTCGCCGACCACCTGCGCCCGCGCGGCGAGATGCCGGCGCAGCTGGTCGCGCTGTCGTAGGGCCGGCGCACGCGACCCCAACCCATCACATCCACGGAGACAACGAACCATGAGCAAGATCGCCTTCATCGGCCTGGGGAACATGGGCGGCCCGATGGCCCTGAACCTGCACAAGGCCGGCCACGCGGTGGCAGCCTTCGACCTGTCCGCAGCCGCGTGCCAGAAGCTGGCAGGCGAAGGCGTTCGCATCGCCGCCTCGGCCGACGCGGCGGTGGACGGCGCCGAGATCGTCATCAGCATGCTGCCGGCCAGCCAGCACGTCGAGGCGCTGTTCCTCGGCGGTGACGGGCGTGAAGGCCTGCTGGCGCACATCGCGGCCGGCACTCTGGTGATCGACAGCAGCACCATCGCCGCGGCGACCTCCCGCAAAGTCGCAAAGGCGGCCGCAGGCCGGGGCATCGCCATGATCGACGCGCCCGTGTCCGGCGGCACCGGCGGTGCGATCGCCGGCACGCTGACCTTCATGGTGGGAGGCGAGGCGGCCGATCTGGAACGGGCGCGACCCGTGCTGGAGAAGATGGGCGCCAACATTTTCCACGCCGGTGGCGCCGGCGCCGGCCAGACCGCCAAGATCTGCAACAACATGCTGCTTGGCGTGCTGATGATCGGCACCAGCGAGGCGCTTGCGCTGGGCGTGGCCAACGGCCTGGACCCCAAGGTGCTGTCGGAGATCATGCGGCGCAGCTCGGGCGGCAACTGGGCGCTCGAGAAGTACAACCCGATGCCGGGCGTGATGGACGCCGCGCCGGCGTCCAAGGGCTACGCAGGCGGCTTCGGCACCGACCTCATGCTCAAGGACCTGGGCCTGGCCCAGGAGAATGCGACGGCGGTCAAGGCCGCCACGCCGCTGGGCGGCATGGCCCGCAACCTGTACGCGGCGCACAGCCTGGCGGGCCACGGCGGCCTGGATTTCTCGAGCATCCTTCGGCTGGTGCAAGGCAAGGGCGGCTGAAGGCCGCGGCGTCGCGACCCGGTCGCGGCGCCGGCCTATTCGACCCCATTGACGATGAGCACCTGCCCGTCGGCCTGCTGCAGGACCAGTTGGCTGCCGCGGCGCGCGAAGGCCGAGCACCGCTCTTCGCTCGGCAGCTTGTTCCAACGCGCGCAATAACTGCCCGGGCCGGTGACGCGCCAGCGTCCGACATCGTTGAACCCACCGGACGCGACGGAGCGCCCATCCTTCTCCAGGCGAAGCTGGACGTTGATGCCGCGCGGATTCGTCAGGCTCACCGACTTGTCGACGATGCTCGACTGGAATTCCTGTTCCGAGATGGGCTCGGCCTGTGCGGCAGGTGGCGCCGGGGTGGCCTGCTGCGCGGCGGCGCTGGCCAGGGACAGGGCCAGGCTCCAGGCGAGCGCTGGTCGCGCACGGCCGAGCCGACCGGGCGCGCCGCAGGACGTATGCATGTTCGGCATGTTCATGACTCCTTGGTGTGCACGGCACAGAGTGTTGGCGTCACGCATGCGGCGCGCATCCTTCAAATGGATAAGGCGCGCTGTCGCAGCGGCGTGACATCGCCGCCGGCCAATGTGAAGCCAAGGGAGGCTGCGCTTCGTGCAGGAAGTCCGCGACACCGCGCCGTGCTTTGACGCACACTCCGCGGGGCGGCGCCGCGGCCTCGGCCGCGCCGTGCCTGTTCGCAACAAGAAGACAAGGGAAGGAAAGATCAATGACAGCCAATACGCCAACGGTCATCATGTTTGGCATCTACCTGGTGGCCATGCTCCTCGTGGGCTGGCTCGGCTACCGGGCCACCAGCAACCTGTCGGACTACATCCTCGGCGGCCGAAGTCTGGGCAGTGTCGTCACCGCGCTGTCGGCCGGCGCCTCCGACATGAGCGGCTGGCTGCTGATGGGGCTGCCCGGCGCCATCTTCCTGCATGGCGTGCGCGAGGTGTGGATCGCCGTCGGGCTGATCGCCGGCGCCTGGCTCAACTGGCGCTTCGTCGCCGGGCGCCTGCGGGCCTACACCGAGAAGGCCGGCAATGCGCTCACGCTGCCGGACTACCTGTCCAATCGCTTCGAGGATCGCAGCAACGTGCTGCGGATCATCACCGCGCTGGTGATCCTGGTGTTCTTCACGCTCTATGCCGCCTCCGGCGCGGTGGCCGGCGCCCGGCTGTTCGAGAGCATGTTCGGCCTGCCGTATGCCACGTCGCTCTGGGTGGGCGCCATTGCCACCATTGCGTATGTGTTCATCGGCGGCTTCCTGGCGGTCAGCTGGACCGACACGATCCAGGCGGCCCTGATGATCGGCGCGCTGATCGTGGCGCCGCTCATGGTCATCCAGGCCGCCGGCGGCCCGACCCAGGCCATCGAGGTGGTGCGCAGCGCCGACCCGGCCAACCTCGACCTGTTCAACGGCCTGACCGGCGTGGGCATCGTGTCGCTGGCCGCCTGGGGCCTGGGCTACTTCGGCCAGCCGCACATCCTGGTGCGCTTCATGGCCGCCTCGTCGGTCGACACCATTCCCAAGGCGCGCCGCATCGGCATGACGTGGATGATCCTGTGCCTGGCCGGCGCGGCGGCGGTCGGCTTCTTCGGCATTGCCTACTTCAAGCTCAACCCGCAACAGGCCGGCGGCATCACGGCCGACGCCGAGCGCGTGTTCATCGAGACGGCCAAGCTGCTGTTCAACCCCTGGGTCGCCGGCGTTCTGCTGGCGGCGATCCTGGCCGCGGTCATGAGCACCCTGTCGTGCCAGCTCCTGGTGTGTTCCAGCGCACTCACGCAGGACATCTACAAGACCTTCCTCAGGAAGGAAGCCTCGCAGGGCGAACTGGTGTGGTTCGGCCGCGCCATGGTCCTGCTGGTGGCCGGCATCGCCATCGCGCTCGCTGCCGATCCGAACAGCAAGGTGCTGAGCATGGTCAGCTACGCCTGGGCCGGCTTCGGTGCGGCCTTCGGTCCCGTGGTGCTGGGCTCGCTGCTGTGGCCGCGCATGACCCGAAACGGGGCGCTGGCCGGCATGATCGTCGGCGCGGTGACGGTGCTGGTGTGGAAGCAGTTCGGCTGGCTGGGCATCTACGAGATCGTGCCCGGCTTCATCCTGGCAAGTATTGCCATCGTGCTGGGCAGCCTGCTGAGCCGGGCGCCGTCGAGCCGCATGCGGGACGACTTCGCGGCGGTGGACCGGCAGATGCAGGCACGCCCCGCGGGCTGAGATACCGCCGGGCGCAGGGCCGCAGCGGCCTTCGGGCGCGGCAGAGCCGGCCGGCTCAGCGCAAGCGCAGGCCCTGCGCGTTGAGCATCGACTTGAGTCGGCGCACTTCGCTCTGCAGTTCGATGATCAGCGCGGCCGCATCGAGTCCGACGTCGAAATCGCGCTGCAGGCGGCGCGCCTCCAGCGCGCACTGCAGCGCGCTGCTGTGAAAACGCCATTGCTGGGGCGGGCCTTCGTGGCCCTCGGCCTCGACCAGGCCGACCTCGACCAGTTGAACCACCCAATCCTCGCCCGCGCCGCACGCGTGCGCGAGTTCTGTGGTGGCCAGCGCGCCGGTGTCGTCGAGGACGGTGGCGCTGAAGCTGTGCTTGATGGTGACCATTCGATTGGCACTCCCGTATGTCTGCGTCCGGCTCAAAGGCCCAGGTTGCGGCGCGGATCGAAGCCGCTGCTGGCGCGCGCGAGGGCGTCGTAGGCCTGGCGCGCGGCGTCGCTGTCGGCTGGCGGCAGCACGATGTCCAGCAACAGGTACAGATCGCCCGGATTCTTGCCCGCCAGGCCGCGCCCCTTCAGGCGCAGCTTCAGCCCATTGCGGGCGTTCCTGGGCACCGTCACCTCGACCACGCCGCCGCTGGGGGTCGGCACCCGCACCTGCGCGCCGAGGGCCGCTTCGCTGGGCGTGACCGGTAGCGTCATGTAAAGGTCGCGCCCTTCCACGCGGTAGAGCTTGTGCGGCGCGATTCGCACTTCGAGGAAGAGGTCGCCGGCAGGCTCGCCGCCGTGTCCGGGCATGCCCTGGCCAGCCAGCCGGATGAACTGGCCCGGGCCGACGCCGGGCGGGATTTTCACGTGCAGCGTGCGCGGCACGACCTGCGCCTGACCCTGCGCGTCGATCTCCATGGCGCGCAGCGTGATCTCGCGCTCGGCGCCGTGCAGGGCGTCCTCGAGCGAGATCTCGATGGCCGCATGATGGTCTTCGCCGCGTGCGCGGTAGTTGTGCCGGGCCGCGCCGCGGCGTTGTGCCTGCCCGAACAGCGAGGAGAAGAATTCGCTGAACTCGGCATGGTCGGCCGGGCCGTCGGCACCCGGGCGATGATGGAATTCGAAGCCCTCGTCCCAGCCCGGCGGTGGGTGGAAATCGCCGTGTGCGCTGCCGCCGCGCGCCACGCGATCTGCCAGCGCGTCGTAGGCGGAGCGCTTTTCCTGGTCGCGCAGCACGTCGTAGGCCTCGTTCACCTCGCGCATGCGCGTCTCGGCATCCGGCTCCTTGCTCACGTCCGGATGGTATTTGCGGGCCAGCTTGCGATAGGCCTTGCGCACGTCGTCGGCCGAGGCGCTGCGCTCCACGCCGAGGGCTTGGTAGTAGTCCTTGAATTCCATGTGCTTGCCGATGTGGTTGGGCTGCGCGCGGGTCTGCCGGATCTGCGAGGTCAGGCGATGGCGGCGCCGCCGTCCGCTGCCGCCTGCGATGCATGCGGCGACAGCGCTTCGACAACCCAGGTGGGGCCGCGCCGCCCGAATCGCAAGGGTTGCGCGTTGGCCAGCAATTGCAGGTCGACCGGCACGCCGAGCATCGCCGCCAGTGCGTAGAGCGACCCGCCATGCGCCACGATCAACACGGGGCCTGGCCGGGCCAGGGCCTCGGCGATCGCGCGCTGCTTGCGCTGCATGAACTGTTCGAGCGTCTCGCCCCGTTCCGGCACGCAGGACCAGTCGAGCCCGGCTGACGACGAGCCGATCAGCGCGCCGAAGTCGCGTTCGCGCAAGGCAGCGCTGTGCTGCGGCACCAGGCCGTGCGGCGCGGCCACGAGTTCGGCGGTCTGGCGGGCCCGCACGGCGTCGCTGCAGACGATGGTGGCCAGAGGCTCATCGGCCAGCCGTTCGGCAGCGGCGCGCGCCTGGGCCAGGCCGGTGGCATTGAGCGGTTCGTCAACCGCCTGGAAGATGCGCGCCAGGTTGCGCGCGGTCTGGCCGTGGCGAAGAAAGTAGAAGTGGTCGCATGGCACCGCCAGGGGCAGGCCGGCGCCGAGCTTGAGCAGCTGGTCGAGTCCGTTCGTCATGGTTCACAGCTTCGGGATGCGCAGGGTCTTGCTGACCATGAGTGTGCCCGAGAGCGCGAACAGAAGCACCAGCGGGTGGAGCAGCCACGGACCGAGCTGCCAGGCGCCGCCCCAGATGGCGTCGCCCAGCCGTTGCTGCCAGGCGGCCAGCGCGAGGACGCCGACGAGCACCACGCTGGTAGGAATGGGAGTGCCTTCGAAGTACTTGACCTTGTCGCCGCCTTCCGAGAGCGACTCAGCCGTCACGTTGTAACGCGCCAGGCGGCTGACGCCGCAGCAGACGAAGTACGCCAGCACCACGCAATCCCAGCCACCGTCGAGGCCGGCGGCAAAGGCGAGCGCGGCCGGCATCACGCCGAAGGAGATGACGTCGGCCAGCGAATCGAGTTCGCGCCCGAGCGCCGAATGCGTCTGGCGCCAGCGCGCGATGCGCCCGTCGAAAACGTCGAAGATGAAGGCCGCAGGGGCGAGTGCGGCCGCCCAATAGAACTGCGCCAGCGACTGGCTTCGCATGAAGGCCATCGCCAGCAGCACGCCCCCGACGCCGCAGGCGGCGTTGCCGAGCGTGAAGACGTCCGCCAGATGGAACCCGCGGATCATCGAGAAGTGGCGCGGCCGGGGGGAAGTGCTGGGTGTAGCCATGTATTGCGTTGGTTGGCGCGCGGCAATCACGGCACTGCGGTCAGCCCCCGAACAGAGCCCGCCGCAGGCCAGCGCTGGCAATCGCCCCAATCATGGAACGACGCGGCATCCGTGTCGCGCACCCCGAGTATCAGCGAATGAGGGATGCCGTTCCCGGAAAAGCATACGAAAAAACGACCGGGAGGCCGAGCACGGCGGGGTCCATGGTTGCCGCTGCTGCATCGGCTCTGCCGGCCCTGCCGTGCGCCAGATCAGCGCAGGCCGAAGAAGGACAGCACGGCGACGATGACGACGACCAGACCGACGACGTAGATGATGGTGTTCACGTTCAAACTCCTGCGTGTTGTTGTGAGACCGCAGTGTCGATCCGCCGGCGCTTTCGCATCGTCGGAGAGCGTAGGCGCCGGCTGTAGGACACCCGGCGCGCCAGGCGCCGAAAAAAGACCTGCGTCCCTGTGACAGGGCCTTCAGACGGGGTCGGCCGGGGCCGCGAACGCATCCGCCGCCGCGGCGAGCGAGTGCGCGACCTGGTCGACCACTTCGGCGCGCTCGCCGGACGAGCCAGCCAGCCGCTCGCGCAGCGAAGGGGCCTTGGCCCAATGGGGATGCGCGCGCGCCGTACGGGTGGCCCGCACGGCTTCGGCCAGGGCGCCGAACGCCGGATCCGAGGCCGCGGTGCGGCCCGCGGATGTTACGCCTGCCGCCGCCGCAGCGGTCGACGCGGCGCCGTGGCCCCGCCGTTCGAGCGCAAGCACCAGCCGCAGCTGGTCCTCGGCCATGGCGTAGAGGGCAGCCTCCTCGACCGACAACTCGCGCACGCCGCGCAGCAGGCCCAGCATCCGGCGGCCGAAAGGTCCCCAGCCCTGCGAGACGGCGCCACCGAGCGCGCCGCCCAGGGCCGCCCCCGCGCCAAGCGAGGCGCCTCCGACCGCGAGGTCGGCCACCACGCCCAGGGCGGCACCGACCGCAGCCCCGCCACCCAGGCGCAGGCCAGCCTGCCTGAGCACCTCGGGGTTGAACAGGTCGAGCGAATCGCGCCCGTCCAGCTGCGGCAGCGGTGCCTCGGCGGCGTCGCCGGGCCGAAAGCCGTACAGCGCCAGCAATGCATCGACGCCGCGCTGGGCGCGCGCACGAGCGCGCTGTCGCAGCCCTTCGATGGCCGACGAGCGCTGTGCCTCGTCGCCCCACGCGGCGCTGTCGACCGGCTCGCGCAAGGCCGCGTTGTCGACCAGCACTTCGGCGATGAGGCGGCAGGCCTCGGTCCGGCGTTCCGCCGCTTCGCGCTCGAGGTGGCGCACGATCGCGCGCAGATCGTCGCGCCGCTGCGGCAGCAGGGTGCCCAGGTCGTTGTACAGGTCGGCCTCGGCGCCGGTGAAGGGCGCGGCGGCGTCGAATCGCACCACCGCATGCAAGCCGGCTTCGGCCAGCATGGCGCGCCATTCGGACTCGCGGCCGGCGCCGCCGCGCACGAAGTTGAGCACCGGCATCAGCGGCCGGCCGCAGGCCGCGAGCAGTTCGATCTCGTCGCGGTACTTGGGAAGCACGGCCTCGCGCGTGTCGATCACCACGAAGGCGGCGTCGGCCTGTTCGAGCAGCGTGCGCAGCACCTTGGCCTCCTGCTCGAAGGCGCCCCGCGCCTCCGGGCCGGCGAGGAACTGGCGCACGCGTTCGAGGCGCGTCTCGCCGGGCAGGGTGGCCGCGTGCGCCAGCAGTGCCACTGCGTCCTCCAGCCCGGGCGTGTCGAGAAAGCGCACGGCCCCGTGGCCGTCGACGCGCAGGTCGATCGCCTCGACGTGGCGCGTGGTGCCGGGGCGGTCCGACACTTCGCCGAAGTCGACGCGGCGAGTCAGCGTGCGCAGCAGTGAAGTCTTGCCGGCGTTGGTGTGTCCGACGACCGCGATGCGCAGGGGCGTGTGGCCATCGCGGGTCATGGCGTACGCGCGGCGGTCGGCACCTGCAGCGCCTGTGCGTCCGTGAAGCAGGGCAGGTCGGACAGACCGATGTCGCCGAGCCAGCGCTGCCAGCGCGCCGCGCCGCGACCGGCGTCGTCGCCGAGCAGCCAGAGGCGGCAGGCACCGGCCAGCGGCAGGGCGTCGCGCAGCAGCCGCTCGGTCCCACGGTCCGGGCTGGCGGCGGCGTTGACTGCCAGCACCAGCAGGCGCGGATTGCGCTGCGACGCGGCGTCGAGGAAGGCCTGGCGCTGCGCCTGGCTGCCATCGATCGGCGCCAGCGCCTCCACGCCATGCGGCACCGGCGCCGGCGGCCAGGGCAGTTCGGGCGGCAATTCGAAACCGGCCAGCAGCACCGCATCGCTCGTGTGGCCTGCAGCGGGTGGGTGCGGCGGGCGGCCGGCCGCGCCGTGGCTGTCGGGATCGATCACCGTGGCCGGCACCAGGGCGTCCAGGCGCGCGGCCAGCCGGTGGTAGTAGGGCAGGCCGTAGTCCGGCTGCAGGCGTGCCGAACGCACACGCCACACGACGGCGCACAGGACGGCCAGCGCGACGCGTGGCAGCAGGCCGTAGACGACGACGCAGCCGACCAGCCAGATGGCCAGCGTGCGGTCCGTGGGGGCCTGCGGATCGGGCACCGGGAAGCCGAGCCACCCGGGTGCAATGGCCAGTGCCTGCACGGCGCGGCCGAAGGCGGCCGGGTCGAGCAGCGTGGTTTCCCAGCCGAGCGTGTAGGCGCGGAACGAGAGTGCAAACAACATCGCGCCCAGCGCAGCGCCCAGCGCCAGCGCCCAGACGACGTGGCTGGCCAGGCCTGCAAGCCACGGCAGCAGGCGGGCGCGCTGGAGCAGGGCCAGCGCGCCTTGCGCGACCGCGGCGGCTTCGCCGCCCCGTCCGAGGGCCAGCCGTGCCGTGGCGGAGAGCCACAGCCGGCCGAGCAGGCTGCCGCCGGAGCCGTGAGATCCGGGCCAGAGCAACGCCACGAGCCAGACCAGCAGGCTGAGCAGGTGCGCGCCCAGCAGCGCCACCAGCGCGGCCATGACGTTGATCCGGCGCTCCTGCGCATCGACCACTGCCCCGGCAAGCCCCAGGCCCGCCAGGGTCACCAGGAGCGCCAGGGCCGCCAGCACCCAGGGCGCCAGCCGGCGGGCGCGCGCCAGTCCGTCGACCAGGCCCAGCCGGGCCGCCAGCAGGCCGGCGCGGTGCGCGATGCGGGCCTCGTCGCTCGACGCCGCGCGCGCTGCAGTCCGCGCGGCCTGCGCGTCCTCGAGCGGACCGCCGGCCTCCAGCGCGCGGATCGCTTCGGTCAGCAGCGGCGAGCGGGTGGTCAAAGGTCTCGGTGTCGCGGCGCGCGTGCGCGTCAGGACTTGCGGTCGTCCTTGAGCTGCGGCAGCTCGGTGCCGGTGGACGGCAGCAGCAGCCCGGCCTTGACGTACGTCATGAGCTTGTCGCGCGTGTCGACGATGTCGAGGTTGCGCATGGTCAGCTGCCCGATGCGGTCGGCCGGGCTGAACGGTGCGTCTTCCACCTTTTCCATCGACAGGCGCTCGGGCTTGTACGTGAGGTTGGGCGACTCGGTGTTCAGCAGCGAGTAGTCGTTGCCGCGGCGCAGCTCGAGCGTCACTTCACCGGTGATGGCGCGCGCCACCCAGCGCTGGGCCGTCTCGCGCAGCATGATGGCCTGCGGGTCGAACCAGCGGCCCTGGTAGAGCAGGCGGCCCAGGCGCAGGCCGTTGATGCGGTACTGCTCGATGGTGTCCTCGTTGTGGATGCCGGTGACGAGCCGTTCGTAGGCGATGTGCAGCAGCGCCATGCCCGGGGCCTCGTAGATGCCGCGGCTCTTGGCCTCGATGATGCGGTTCTCGATCTGGTCGCTCATGCCCAGGCCGTGGCGCCCGCCGATGCGGTTGGCTTCCTCCATCAGCTCGACGGCGCTGGCGAAGGTCCTGCCGTTCAGGGCGACCGGCTGGCCTTCCTCGAAGCGCACCGTGACTTCCTCGGCCTTGACGGCGACGTCTTCCTTCCAGAAGGCCACGCCCATGATCGGGTTGACGATGCGGATGCCCGAGCCGAGCAGTTCCAGGTCCTTGGCCTCGTGGGTGGCGCCGAGCATGTTGGAGTCGGTGCTGTAGGCCTTCTCCACGCTCATCTTGTAGTCGAAGCCGTTGGCGATGAGGAACTCGCTCATTTCCTTGCGCCCGCCCAGCTCGTCGATGAACTTCTGGTCGAGCCAGGGCTTGTAGATCTTCAGCGACGGGTTGGTCAGCAGCCCGTAGCGGTAGAAGCGCTCGATGTCGTTGCCCTTGAAGGTGCTGCCGTCGCCCCAGATGTTGACGTCGTCCTCCTTCATGGCGGCCACCAGCATGGTGCCGGTCACGGCGCGGCCCAGGGGCGTGGTGTTGAAATACGTGACGCCACCGGTGGAGACGTGGAAGGCGCTGGCCTGCAGCGCGGCGATGCCCTCGGCCACCAGTTGCGCGCGGCAGTCCACCAGCCGGGCCTTGACGGCGCCGTAGGCCATGGCCTTGCGCGGAATCTCTTCGTAGTCGGGCTCGTCCGGCTGGCCCAGGTTGGCGGTATAGGCGTAGGGCTCGGCGCCCTTCTTCTTCATCCACAGCAGGGCGGCGCTGGTGTCCAGGCCGCCGGAGAAGGCGATGCCGACCTTCTGGCCGGTGGGAAGGTTTTGGAGGATGGTGCTCATGGTTCGCGACTTCGGTTGGGTGCCCCCGGGCGGCGACCTGCGCGTCACCCGGAAAGCCGAAATTGGACCACAAGCCGGGCCGGGCGGGCGAACCGGTGGTGCAGGACCCTCGGGCGGCACTCGCGCGTCCCGAGGTCCGGCAGCGCGTCAGCCCCCGTCGGGCGAGAGTTTGCGCTCGCGCACCAGCTGGCTCCAGCGCCTGTTCTCGGCCTGCATCGCCTGCTGGAGCTGGCCCGGGTCGAGGAAGGCCCGCACGGTGCCCTGCGCCTCGGCCGCCTTCGCCGTTTCCGGCTGGTCCAGCGCGATTTTCACTGCGGCGGAAAGCCTGGCCGCGACCGGCGCGGGCGTGCCGGCCGGCGCCAGCACGAACAGCCGCGGCGCCACGTCGAACCCGGGCAGGGCGTCGGCCAGCGGGCGTACGCTTTCGGCGCCCGCCACCGGGTCGCGGCTCATGACCGCCAGCGCCCGTACGCGCCCGACCTTGGCCTGCGCCACCGCCGCGGTCACGCTGACGACGCCCAGCGGCACCTGGCCGCTGATGACGTCCGGCACGATCTGCGCCGCGCCGCGATAGGGCACGTGCAGCACGAAGGTGCCGGTTTCCTGCTTGAGCATCTCGAAGCCGAGGTGGTGCACGGTGCCGACGCCCGACGTCGCGTAAGACAGCTTGCCCGGATTGCGCTTGAGCTCCTGGATGAGCTCGGCCGGCGTGCGCGCCGGGAAGTCGTTGCCGGCGATGATGACCAGCGGCGAGACGAAAGCGCCGGCGACCGGCGTGAAGGCGGTCAGCGGATCGACCGATTGCGCAGGCAGCAACGCCCGGGCGATCATCAGGGCGCTCTCGCCCAGCAGGAGCGTGTAGCCGTCCGGCGCGGCCTTGGCGACCGCGTCGGCCGCGATCTGCCCTGCCGCGCCGGCGCGGTTCTCCACGACCACCGGCTGGCCCAGTTGCTGCGAAAGCTGGTTGGCCAGCAGGCGTGCGGCACCGTCCACGCCGCCGCCGGCGGAGTAGCCCACCAGCAGCCGGATCGGCCGGGTCGGATAGTCGTCGGCCGCAGCCGCGCCGGGCGCGGACGCCACGGCGGCCAGGGCCAGCGCGGGCAGGAACGTGAGCAGGCGGCGCCGCCGGTTCAGGGGGGTCGTTGTCATCGTGTTGTCTCCATTGCCGTCGTTTCTTCCGTGCCGGCCCACGCGGCTCGTCAGGCCTTGCCCTTGCCGCCGGACAGGGGCCTGCGAGCCAGGTCCCTCACCCGTGCAGGATCGGGCGCGAAGCCCAGCCCCGCGCGCTCCGGGAGCGTGAGCCAGCCGTCCTTGGGCTCCGGCAGCCCGTCGAAGATCTGGCGCAGCATCTGCACCGCCACGTAGTGGTACTCGACCATGCCGCCGTTGGCCACGCCGGCGTGCAGGTGCATGTTGTGGAACGGCCAGGCCCCGCCGTTGTCGATGGGCACGTTGAATGCGTGCGCCATGCCGGCGATCTTGAGGCATTGCGAATAGCCGCCGGAGATGGCCACGTTCGGCTGCAGCACGTCGGCGGCCTGCGCCATCAGCAGGTCGCGAAAGCGGAACGCCAGGCCTTCGTTCTGGCCGCAGGCCAGCGGGATGCTCGTGCGGCTGCGCAACTGCGCCATCTGGCGCACGTCGTTCTGGGTCAGCGGCTCCTCGAAGAAGCTGATTCCGTAGGGCTCGATGCGCCGCGCCAGCTCGGTCGCATGGAAGAGGTCGAGCCCGCAGTTGGCATCGACGTAGAGCTTCACGTCCGGCCCCACGGCCTCGCGCACGGCCGCCACGCGCCGCACGTCCTCGGCGATCACCTCGTCGATCGGGCGCGGCTCGTCGCGGCGCGCCAGGGCGTGTCCGCCGACGGTCATCTTCAACCGCTCGAAGCCCTGCTGCACCCACAGGCGCGCGGCCGCGGCCAGCTCGTCGCGCTCGAAGAAGCCGAACCCGAACGTCGCATACACCGGCACCCGCTGGCGCGCCCCGCCCAGCAGGCGCCACAGCGGCAGGTCGAGGGCCTGCGCCTTCAGGTCCCACAGCGCGATGTCCAGCGCGGCGATGGCGTGGCTCGCGTAGCCGGTCTGACCGCGCGGCGACAGCAGCCAGTACAGGCGCTCCCACAGGCGCTCGGTGGCCATCGGGTCTTCGCCCATCAGCGCCGGGGCGGCCACGTCGCGCACGATGGTGGCCACGACTTCCTCTTCGGTGATGGCGGTCATGCCGTGGCCCACCAGGCCGTTGTCCGCTTCGACTTCGGTCAGGCACAGCGAAAGCGACGTGCTCTTGTTCAGGCCGAGCACGTCGATGGACACGGGGATGTGCAGCGGCGTGGCGCTGACGCGGACGATCTTCAAGCGTTGTCTCCTGGGATGCCTTCGCGCAAATTCTTCCATCGCGCCCGCACCGGGACAATTCGCGATTCGACCACCGAGGCTTCGCGCGTGGCGAAGGGTCCGGCCAGCGTGACGTCAGGCGGGCCGGCCCAGGTCGTCCAGCACCGAACGCGCGGCCACCGTCAGGTCGGCCACGCGGCGCACGCACAGCACGTGCTTGCGCCGCGCCCACGGCGCGTCGAGGCGCAGGCAGCGCAGGCGCATGGTCTGCAGTTGCGGACCGATCGCCGCGCGCGGCAGCAGGCCGATGCCCACGCCTTCCTCGACCATGCGGCAGACGATGTCGAAGCTGCCCACCTGCATGCGCACCTTCAGCGGAACGCGCAACTCGTCGGCCACCGTATGCAGGACGCGGTAGAGGGCCGTGCCTTCGCGCACCACGATGTGGTCGTGGCGCAGCATCTCCGCAACGTCCACCCGACGGCGGCGCGCCAGCGGATGGCGCAGGCCGACCACCACCGCGAGTTCGTCCTCGCGGTAGGGCAGACATTCGAGGCCGTCGACCGGCGTATTGCCTTCGAGCACGCCGATGTCGGCCAGGCCGCTGCCCACCGTCTTGGCCACCTCGGCGCTGGTGCGTTCCTGCAGGTCGATCTTCAGGCCCGGGTGCCGCCGCAGGAAGGAGCCGATCTGCGCCGGCAGGAACTGCGCGATGGCCGAGGCATTGGCGGTGATGCGCACCACGCCGGTGATGCCGTGCCGGAAGTCGTCCAGCTCCGCACTCATCCTGTCCATCGCCGTGAGCACCGTGCGGGCGTGGGCCAGCAGCGCATGGCCGGCCGGCGTGAGCAGCACGCCGCGCGCATGGCGCACGAGAAGCGGCAGGCGCGCCCGCGCTTCGAGCTCGGTGATGCGCTTGCTGGCGGCGGCCAGCGCGAGGTGGCAGCGCTTGGCGCCCTCGCTGATGCTGCCGCGGTCTGCCACGGCAACGAACAGGCGCAGCGATTTCAGCTCGTCGGACATGATGACGTCAGGCGGTGGCCCATTCCTCGGCCTCCTCGCCAAGGAAGCCGCCGCTCTGGTGCGCCCACAGGCGCGCGTACAGGCCGCCCTTGGCCAGCAGGGCGGCGTGGTCGCCTTCTTCCACGACGCGGCCTTCGTCGAGCACGATCAGCCGGTCCATTGCGGCGATGGTCGACAGCCGGTGCGCGATGGCGATCACCGTCTTGCCTTCCATGAGCGTGTAGAGGCTTTCCTGGATGGCGTGCTCGACCTCGGAGTCGAGCGCGCTGGTGGCCTCGTCGAGCAGGAGGATCGGTGCATCCTTGAGCATGACCCGCGCGATGGCGATGCGCTGGCGCTGCCCGCCCGAAAGCTTGACGCCGCGCTCGCCGACCTGCGCCGCATAGCCGCGGTGGCCGGCCGGATCGGTCAGCGTCTGGATGAATTCATGCGCCTCGGCGCGCCGGGCAGCCGCCTCGATCTGCGCCGGCGTGGCGTCGTCCGGGCGGCCATAGCCGATGTTGTCGGCCACCGAGCGATGCAGCAGCGACGTGTCCTGGGTCACCATGCCGATGTGCTGGCGAAGCGAGTCCTGCGTGACATGCGCGATGTCCTGGCCGTCGATCAGGATGCGGCCCGACGCCAGGTCGTGGAAGCGCAGCAGCAGGTTCACCAGCGTGGATTTGCCGGCGCCGGACCGTCCGACCAGCCCGATCTTCTCGCCGGGGCGCACGGTGAGCGTCAGGTCGTCGATCACCAGGCGGCCTTCTTCGCCATCCGCACCGTAGCGAAAGCTCACGTGGTCGAAACGCACCTCGCCGCGCGGCACCGACAGGCGGGTGGCATCCGGCGCATCCACCACCGTGCGCGGACGCGACAGTGTCTTCATGCCGTCCTGCACGGTGCCGATGTTCTCGAACAGCCCGGTCATCTCCCACATGATCCAGTGCGACATGCCCTGCAGCCGCAGCGCCATCGCCGTGGAGGCGGCCACCGCGCCAACTCCCACCGTGCCTTCGGACCACAGCCACAGCGCCATGCCGGCCATGCCGGCGGTCAGGCCCATGCTGAGCGTGTGGTTGACGATCTCGAAGGCGCTGACCAGGCGCATCTGGCCATAGCCGGTGACGATGAAATCCTGCATTGCCGAGCGTGCGAAGGCCGCCTCGCGCTGCGTGTGCGAGAACAGCTTGACGGTGGCGATGTTGGTGTAGGCGTCGGTCACGCGGCCCGTCATGAGCGAGCGCGCGTCGGCCTGCGCCTTGCCGATGTGGCCCAGGCGCGGCACGAAATAGACCATGGCGCCCACGTACAGCACCAGCCAGATCAGGAAGGGCCAGATCATCGCGCCGGCGAACACGCCGGCCAGGATGACCATGGTGGCCACGTAGACCACCATCGCCACCAGCACGTCGGCCAGCACGAACACCGTGTCGCGCACCGCCAGCGCGGTCTGCATCACCTTGGTCGTGATGCGACCGGCGAACTCGTCCTGGTAGAAGGCCATGCTCTGGCCGAGCATCAGGCGGTGGAAGTTCCAGCGCAGGCGCATCGGCAAGTTCACCGCCAGCGTCTGGTGCTTGACGATGGTCTGCAGCGCCACCACGACGATGCTGCCCACCAGCGCCAGGCCGAGCCACATCAGCGTATGGCCGCGTTGCGCCCACAAGCCCTCCGGCGACACGCCGGACAGCCAGTCCACCACGCGCCCGAGGATGGCGAACAGCAAGGCCTCGAAGCTCGACATCCCGGCGGTGAGCAGCGCCATGGCCAGGATCTTGCCGCGCACGCCGTCGGTGCAGTTCCAGAGAAAGGCAAAGAACCGTCCCGGCGGTGGCGGCGGTTCGTCGGCGGGGTAGGGGTGCAGCAGTTTTTCGAAGAATCGGAACACGTCGGGGACTCCAGGGCGTGGCGACTCTAGCGCATGGCACGGCACGGCATGGTGTCCAGGGGAATAGTCAATTCGGCAATTGAGTGACTGCTATTCGCGTCATTCAACGATTGTTTGTTCTTCTTTTCGGGATAAACGGAGCCTGAAATCCGCATTACTTCACGGCGAATTTTCTGCGCATAGAAATGCACCCTTCAAGACGAGGTGCGGCGCTAAACTGCTTGGTGGTCGCGCATTCGCAGGGCGCGATCCGATTTCTGGTCAGAGTTTTGTCGGGGAATTGTTGCTTAATTGTCTCTTTGCGGAATTGGGGTTTCTTCCGTCCGGCAATGAGCGGCACTGCTCGTCGACGTCGGGGGCGAGGCGCTTCCAGAATTTGCGTCGCCCGTTGAAGGGAGTGGGAGTTGTCAACAAGAAAAGGCCCCGAAAAGGGCCTCGGTTTTCGTCGGCGGTGCGCATTGCGAATCGTCGCCCTGCCGCGCCTGGCCAAGAGCCTGCTGGCGCTCGGAATGGATGCCCTGTTGTGCGCATTGACCGTGTGGCTGGCGATGTCGGTGCGCCTCGAGCAATGGGTGCCCTTGCACGGCCGCCCTTATCTATCGAGCGCGGGTACGGCCCTGGCCCTGGCCTTGCCGATCTTCGCGGCCTTCGGGTTGTACCGCACCATCCTTCGCTACGGCGGCTCGATGGTGCTGCGCATCACGGGGCGGGCTTGCCTGGCGTACGGCGTGCTGTTCTGCGCGGTTCTTGCGCTGGTGGGTGTGAACGGGGTGCCGCGCAGCGTCGGCCTGACGCAGCCGCTGCTGCTGTGGGCGGCCGTCAGCCTCTCGCGCGTGGCCGCCCGCCGTTGGCTGGGGCGGCCGGCGACCGGGCCGGGCGCGGGCGGCGAACGCGCCGTCACCCTGATCTATGGCGCGGGCTCCGCCGGACAGCAACTGGCGCAGGCCCTGGCCGTGCATCCCGAATGGCATGTGGCCGGCTTCCTGGACGACGACCGCCGCCTGCATGGCGGCACCATCAACGGCCTGCGCGTACATGGCACGCATGACATGGCCGCGCTGGTTCGCCGGCTGAACGTGAGCATGGTGCTGCTGGCCGTTCCGTCGGTGCCGCGCAAGCGCCGCAACGAGATCCTGCAGGCCCTCGTGTCGGCGCAGGTTCCGGTACGTACGTTGCCCGGCCTGATGGACCTGGCCCACGGCCGCATCCACACCAGCGACCTGCGCGAGCCGGACATCGACGACCTGCTCGGGCGCGACGCCGTCGCGCCGCAGCCTGAACTGCTGGCCCGCAACACCCGCGGCAAGGTGGTGCTGGTCACCGGCGCGGGCGGATCCATCGGCAGCGAGTTGTGCCGGCAGATCCTCAGGGGCGAGCCGCAGACGGTGCTGCTGGTGGAGTCGAGCGAATACGCGCTCTACGCTATCCATGCCGAGTTGCAGCAGTGGCTGGCCGTGCACGGCGGGCCCGGACCGGGCGCGCGCCTGGTGCCGCTGCTGGCGTCGGTGCGCGAGGCGCCGCGCATGCGCGAGATCATGCGCGCCTGGCGTCCGCAGACGGTCTACCACGCGGCAGCCTACAAGCACGTGCCGCTGGTCGAGCACAACGTCGCGGAAGGCGTGAAGAACAACATCTTCGGCACGCTGGTCACGGCGCAGGTGGCGAGCGAGTGCGGCGTCGACGATTTCGTGCTCGTCAGCACCGACAAGGCGGTGCGTCCCACCAACGTCATGGGCACCAGCAAGCGCGTGGCGGAAATGGCGCTGCAGGCACTGGCGGCGCATACGGACGGCTTCGGCACGTGCTTTTGCATGGTCCGCTTCGGCAACGTGCTGGGCTCGTCGGGCTCGGTGGTGCCGCTGTTCAGGCGCCAGATTCGCGAAGGCGGCCCCATCACGCTCACGCACGACGAGATGACGCGCTATTTCATGACCATCCCGGAGGCCGCACAACTGGTGATCCAGGCCGGCGCCATGGCCAGCGGCGGAGATGTGTTCGTGCTGGACATGGGCGAGCCCGTGCGCATCGGCGACCTGGCGCGCCGCATGGTGGAGCTGTCGGGCCTCACGGTGTGCGACGAGCACCATCCCGAAGGCGACATCGCGATCCGGGTCACCGGCCTGCGCCCGGGCGAGAAGCTCTACGAGGAACTGCTGATCGGCGACGACCCGCTGCCGACGCAGCATCCGCGCATCATGAAGGCGCACGAGGACTTCCTCTCGTGGGAAGAACTGGAGCGGCGCCTGGCGCGCCTGGAACATGCCCTGGCGGTCAACGACGTGTCGCGCATCCGCGAGTTGCTGCGCCAGATGGTGCACGGCTATCGGCCGGAGGGCCGGGTGGTGGACTGGGTCCACGAGGAGCAGCGCCTGAACGGGTTGCGGGCGGCTTGAACCCGGGTAAAAAGAACATTTCGAAGGGGCTTGGCGTCGGCAGCAATACTGTATAAAAATACAGTTTTGTGGTCTGCCCATGAGCCTTTCATCCTTCGACGATTCTCCGCTCGCGGCGCACCACGGCATCTGGCGCGGGGATGAACTGGGCACCGCCGAGGCGGCGGTGCTGCCCACCGGCCATGCCCCGCTCGACGCGCAGTTGCCCGGTGGTGGCTGGCCCCTGGGAGCATTGACCGAATTGCTGCAGGCACGCCCCTCGGCCCACGCCTGGCAGTTGCTGCTGCCGGGGCTGGTGCTGGCGGTGCAGCGACGGCCGGGGCCGGTGGTGCTGCTGGGCGCTCCCTGCGAGCCCTTTGCCCCGGCGCTGGCCGCCGCCGGCCTGGCACCCGAGGCATTGATGTGGGTCCGCAGCGAGGCACCGGCGGCGCGCCTGTGGGCCTGCGAACAGGCATTGCGCTGCGCCGACGTGGCGGCGGTGCTGGCCTGGCTGCCGGCCGCGCGCGTGGGCGAACTGCGCCGGCTGCAGGTGGTGGCGGCGCAGCACGAGGCGCTGCTGTTCGTCTGCCGGCCCGAGGCGCTGGCGGCATCGGCCTCGCCGGCGCGCCTGCGCCTGCGCCTGGCCGCCGCCGGGCCGCAGCAGATGGACGTCCACATTCTCAAGCGCCGTGGCCCGCCGCTGGCGGCGCCGGTCGTGCTGCCGGCGCGCAGCCAGCGCATGGCCGCGTTGCTGGCCGCCAGCCAGTTGCGGCGCAAGGCGCGCCAGCAGCAGGCCGGCGGTTCGCCCCTGGCCGGCGCGCCGGTGGTGCGCATCGCCGTACCGGCGCTGGCCGGACTACAGGAGGAGCATGGTCATGCTGTGGATCGCCTTGCAATGGCGGCCTGAACTGGTCGACGGGGCGCCGCCCGAATCCGGCACGCCGGATGCCGACCCGTTGCCCGACCGCGAGACGCTGGGTTGGTGGGCGCTGCAGTTCACGCCGCGCGTCACCTGGCTGGAAGAGGCGCTGCTGCTGGAGGTCTCGGCCTGCGAGCGCCTGTGGGGTGGGCGGCGTGGCCTGCTGCACGAACTGGCGCGCAGCAATCCGGCGCCCGGGGTGCGGCTGCTGTCGGCCCTGGGGGCCACGGCCCTGGTGGCGCTGGCACGCCTGCGCCTGCGCGCGCGCGGCGCGGCGCTGCCCGAGCCGCGTGATCTGCCCGGCGCGCTGCCGCTGGACACCCTCGATGCCGCCCGGGCCCACCTCGAACTGCTGGCGCGCATGGGCTGCCGCACCTGGGGCGAACTGGATGCGCTGCCGCGCGGCGGCCTGGCGCGCCGTTTCGGCGCCGGCCTGCGTACGGCCCTGGACGCCGCCTGGGGCCGCGTGCCCGAGCGCCACGTCTGGCTGCAGTTGCCGGAAACCTTCGACCAAGCCATCGACCTGCCGGCGCTGGCCGAGAGCGCGCCGGCGCTCATGGGTGCAGCCAACCGGCTCCTGTCGGGCCTGCAGCAGTGGCTGCGCGCGCGCCAGCGCGGCGTGCTGGCGGTCGAACTGCAATGGACGCTGGATCTGCGCCGCGTCGACGGTGTCGACCTGCCGCGCCACGAGCAGGTCAACGTACGCACCGCGCAGCCGGTGCAGGACATGGCCCACCTGCGCCGCCTGCTGAACGAGCGCCTGGCCCGCACCCGCCTGTCCGCGCCGGCCAACGCGCTGCGCCTGCATGCGCTGGAAAGCGCACCCTGGACGGCCGCCAGCACCAGCTTCCTGCCCGAGGACAACCGGCAGGGCGACCGACTGCACGAACTGGTGGAGCGCCTGGGCGCGCGCCTGGGTCCTGGCCAGGTGGTGGTGCCGGTGGCTCGGGCCGACCATCGGCCCGAGCGCATGCAGGACTGGCAGCCGGCCACGGGAAAGCTGCCGACGCCGCCCAGGCGGGCCGCGGCCAGCGGCCGGACATCCGCGCGAGGTGCCGCGGCTTCCGGCGGCGCGGCAGAGAACGCAACCCAGGGGGGCGGCGCGCCGGCTGCGCTTTATCCATCCTGGCTGCTGCGCGAACCGCTGGCGCTGGAAGTGCGCGAAGGGCATCCGCATTACCAGGGGCGGTTGTTGCGCCTGAGCGGTCCGCAACGGGTGGAAGCCGGCTGGTGGGAGCAGGGGCAACTGGCGGTGCGCGATTACTACATCGCCGAAAGCCCGGGTGCGGGCCTGGTATGGATCTACCGCGAGCGGCCGATCGCCTGGCTGGCCGCCGACACTGCGCCGCACTGGTTCCTGCAGGGCCTGTATGCCTGAACTGAGCGACAAGGAACTGCGCGCGCGCCGCGCCAGGAAGGTGCTGCAACTGCCGCCCCGCCCGGCACCGGCGCGACCCCCGGTGATGGCCTTGCCGGACTACGCCGAGCTGCATTGCGTATCCAATTTCAGCTTCCAGCGCGGCGCCTCGCATCCGGAGGAACTGGTCGAGCGGGCCTATGGCCTGGGCTACGCGGCGCTGGCCATCACCGACGAATGCTCGGTGGCCGGCGTGGTGCGCGCGCACGTGGGGCTGCGCGAGCACCTCGAGACGCTGACAGAGGACGAACGCACACATCCCGAACGGCCGCCGCATCCGCGCAACGAAGCCTTCCGCCTGCTGCCCGGCAGCGAGTTCGACTTTGGCCGCTGCCGCCTGGTGGTGCTGCCGCACGACCTGGAAGGCTGGGCGCGGCTGTGCGAGTTCATCAGCGCAGCCCGCATGCACGCCGACAAGGGCACCTACCACGTCGACTGGCTGACGAGCGACCTGGCTTCGCTCGCGCACTGCGAGGTGCTGTTCGTGCCCCGGCGCGTGGCAGGCGCGGTGCCCGACATGGCGGGCCTGTGCGCCGACCTGGCGCATGCGGCCGGCCTGTTCGGCCGGCACCTGTGGCTGGCGGTCGAGTTGCCCAACGAATTCGACGACGACCTGTGGCTGGCCGCGCTGCAGCAGGCCGGCGCCGCTACCGGCGTGCCGCTGGTGGCCAGCGGCGACGTGCACATGCACCTGCGCTCCCGCAAGGCGCTGCAGGACGCGATCACCGCGGTGCGCGAGGGCAGGCCGGTGCACGAATGCGGCTTCGCGCTGCAGGGCAATGCCGAGCGGCACCTGCGCCACCGCATGCGGCTGGCCGGCCTCTTTCCGCCCGAGCTGCTGGCCAGCACGCTGGTGGTGGCCGGGCGCTGCCGCTTCAGCCTGGACGAGATTCGCGCCCACTACCAGTACCCGCTCGAGAACGTCGGCAATGGCGAGACACCGGCCCGGACCCTGGCGCGCAAGACATGGGCCGGCGCGCAGCAGCGCTATCCCGGAGGCATTCCGCCGAAGGTCCGGGACAAGGTCGCGCACGAACTGGCGCTGATCGGCGAGATGGGCTACGAGATGTTCTTCCTCACGGTGGAAGACATCGTGCGCTTCGCCAGGGAGAGGAACATCCTGTGCCAGGGCCGCGGCTCCTCGGCCAACTCGGCGGTGTGCTATTGCCTGGGCATCACCGCCATCGACCCCGACACCGGCAACCTGCTGTTCGAGCGCTTCATGAGCCGCGAACGGCGCGAGCCGCCGGACATCGACGTCGACTTCGAGCACCAGCGGCGCGAGGAAGTCATCCAGTACATCTACGGCAAGTACGGCCGCGAGCGGGCCGCCATCGCGGCGGTGGTGATCCGCTACCGCTCGCGCAGCGCGCTGCGCGACATGGGCAAGGCGCTGGGCGTGGACGAGCGCCTGGTCGACGAGTTCGCCAAGGACCACTACTGGTTCAGCGACGCGGTCATGGCCGAGCGCCTGCAGGAGGCGCAGGCGCGGTGCGGCGTACGGGAAGATCCCTTCCGGCTGGCGCTGTGGATCGAGCTCACGCAGGCGCTCCGGGGCTTTCCGCGTCACCTGAGCCAGCACGTGGGCGGCTTCGTGCTCACCCAGGGGCGGCTCACCCGGCTGGTGCCGGTCGAGAACGCAGCCATGAAAGACCGCTCCATCATCCAGTGGGAAAAGGACGACCTGGAAGCCATGGGCATGCTCAAGGTCGACGTGCTGGCGCTGGGCATGCTCAGCGCCATCCGGCGCGCGCTCGACCTGCGCGCCCATTGGCGCGGCGTGCCGCTGGGCATGCACCACATTCCCCAGGGCGATGCCGCGGTGTACGACATGATCTGCGAGGCCGACACCATCGGCGTGTTCCAGATCGAGAGCCGCGCCCAGATGTCGATGCTGCCGCGCCTGCAGCCGCGCTGCTACGCCGACCTGGTGATCGAGGTGGCGATCGTGCGCCCCGGCCCGATCCAGGGCGGCATGGTGCATCCTTACCTGAAGAACCGAGAGAAGCTGCGGCGCGGCGAGGCGGTGCCCGAGCCGTACCCGGCGCTGCACCCCGCACTGGGGCGCACCCTGGGCGTGCCGATCTTCCAGGAGCAGGTGATGCAGATCGCCATGATCGCCGCCGCCTTCACGGCCGACCAGGCCGACCGGCTGCGCCGCTCCATGGCGGCATGGAAGCGCAAGGGCGGCATCGAGAAGTTCTACGAGCCGCTGGTCGATGGCATGGTCGCGCGCGGCTATGCGCGCGAGTTCGCCGAGGGCATCTTCCAGCAGATACTGGGCTTCGGCGAATACGGCTTTCCGGAAAGCCACGCCGCCAGCTTCGCGCTGCTGGTGTACGTGAGCGCCTGGATCAAGCAGCACGAGCCGGCCTGCTTCCTGGCGGCGCTGCTCGACTCGCAGCCCATGGGGTTCTATTCGCCCTCGCAACTGGTGCAGGACGCGCGCCGCCACGGGGTGGAAGTGCGCCCGGTGGACGTGTGCGTGAGCGAGCTCGACTGCACGCTGGAGGCGCGCGCGGCCGATGCCTCGCCGGTGCCGCAGCTCGAGCCGCGCCTGGCCGGGCGCCAGGGCGATGCCGGGCAGCCGGCGGTGCGCCTGGGCCTGCGCCGCGTGGTCGGCCTGAGCGAGGAGGGGTCAACGCGCATCGTGGAGTCGCGCGCACGCGGGCCCTTCGCCGACGCCGAGGACCTGGCCCTGCGCGCCGGGCTGGATGCCGGCGACATGGCGGCCCTGGCCGCGGCCGATGCGCTGATGTCGCTGGCCGGCCACCGGCGCCAGCAGGTGTGGGAGGCCACCGCCCAGCGGCGGGCGCCCGCGTTGCTCAAGGGCGTGCCGATCCACGAGCCGCCGCTGGCCTTGCCGGCCGCCCCCGAAGGCGAGGAGATCGTGGGCGACTACGCCTCGCTGGGCTTCACCCTGCGCCGGCATCCGCTGGCGCTGCTGCGCCCGCGGCTGGCGCGCATGCGCCTGTCGAGTGCGGCGCAGCTGCGCGACGCGCCCAGCGGGCGCACGGTGCGCGCCTGCGGCATCGTCATGGGCCGCCAGCGTCCGCAGACCGCCAACAACACGATGTTCGTCACGCTGGAGGACGAAACCGGCAACGTCAACGTGATCGTCTGGCAAGACGTGGCCGAGGCCTGGCGCGAGCCGCTGCTCAAGGCGAAGCTGCTCGCCGTGCAAGGTACCTGGCAACGCGACACCGGCAGCGGCGGCGAGGTGCGCCATGTGCTGGCCACCGGCTTCAAGGACCTGACGCCGCTGCTGGGGCGCCTGGCCGAGCAAAGCCGCAGCCGCGATTTCCATTGAAGAAGGCGCTACGCTCATTGCATGTCCGAATCCTTCATAGCCCCTGGGCACGGCATTCCGTTCGGGCGCCAGCATGCGCGGCGCTTGCGCGAGATGTACCGCTCGGCCGGCTGGCCCTGCCAGGACGGCATCGAGGTGGAATTGCTGGCGGCCGGGCTGCTGGAGCGGATGCGCTCGCCGCTGGGCCACGAGACGCTGCGCGTGACCGAGGCCGGCATCCAGCGCATTGCCGATACGCTGGTGGTCAACCGCGCCGTGATGACGGCGCACGAGGCGCTGGTCGAGCAGGTCGCGCGCGAGATGACGCGTGCCGGCCGCATCGCCTGGCGCGGCCTGGCACTGCGGGCCCGCGTGCCCGGCGCGAAGGAGGGCGAGCCGCCGCGCTGGTGCATCGCCAGGCCGGACGTCTTTTCCATCCGCAACACCAGCGTCGAAGCCTATGCCCATCCGGTGGTGCACGAGATCAAGGTGCGCCGGGCCGACCTGCTGTCGGACCTGCGCAAGCCCGACAAGCGTGCCGCCTACCTGGATCTGGGCGGCGAGTGCTGGTACGTGCTGGGCGAAGACGCGCGCGGCCGGTCGATCGCGCGGCCCGACGAGGTCCCGCCCGAGTGCGGCGTGCTGCTCGTGCAACAGGAGCGGCTGGTCGTCGCGCGGCCGGCGGCGCATCGTCCACAGGAGAGGCTGCCCTTCGGCGTGTGGATGGCGCTGGCGAAGGCACAGCCTGTGCCCGGTTTCGACGAACAGGCCCAGGGCCTTCTGGGCGATATGCCGAAAGACAGGATTGCGAAGTAGTACGGATGGATACACAATCCACAGGTAAGAACAATGTCTTACTAAATGTCCCAAGACCGCAACCCCTACTACGACTCGGTGCGCCACAAGGCCGACCGCTCCGAATTCGCTTCGCTGCGCGCTGGCCTGGAGCCGCGCCGGCGTCCCGCGGCGGGCGCGCGCAGTCCCTGGCTCGCGATCGCGCTGGCGATCGGGGCGCTCGTCGTGGTTGCCGCGCTCGTGCGGCATTACCTGGCCTGACGCGGGCACCAACCCGCGGCGCCGCCTAGCGCCTCGGCCGGCGCGCCCGGGCGGCGGCAATCCGCTGGTTGAGCGAGAAGGTCATTTCCGGCAGCCGGCCGGCGCTGCTGCACCAGATGGCGCGGCGGCGCTCCACCTCCGCGTCTTCGCTGGGCGCGAAGACCGGGCCCGTTCCGGGACCCCGCCGCTGATCGAACACCTCCAGCAGTCCGACCCATCCCGTGGGCGGCAGCGCGCGCGAGATGGCCCGCAGGTACTCCGCGGTGTCGGGTTCGCTCATCCGGTGCGTGCCGAGGCCGTCCTGGACGATCCACACGACGCCGGTCTCGCGGTGCAGGAGCGCCAGCAGGGCGGCGAACTGTTCCGGCTTGCTGGCCCTAGAGAAGAAGGCGCTGGCGTACACCGGCCGCTCGGCTTCGCCGGGGACGAGCCGCGCCAGCCCGTCACGCATGGCGGCCAGGTAGTCGCGCAGCGCCCGGTGCGGCTGCGACAGCACCTGGTAGTAGTCGGCGCCCATGTACAGCCCATGATCAGGCGCAGGCCCTGCCAGCGCGCAAGCCCCGTCTCCAGCCAGCGCGGACCGTTGGCCGGCCAGAACCTGGTGTCGCCATGGCGGATCCATTGAATGACCACGCGGGTATAGCCTACGCCCTGCGCCAAGATGCCGACGGCGAGCCAGAAGGCGGCGAGCGCGTCGATTCAGTTCACGCGGCCACCCTGTCCCAGCGCGCCAGCGCGGTGGTGATCTGCAAGGCGGCGGTGCCGTCGCCGTAGGGGTTGTGCGCCTGCGCCATGCGGCGGTAGGCGGCAGCGTCGTCCAGCAGCTCGTTGACGGCGGCCACGATGCGCGGGCAGTCGGCGCCCACCAGCGCGGCGGTGCCGGCCTCGATCGCCTCGGGCCGCTCGGTGGTCTCGCGCATCACTAGCACCGGCTTGCCCAGCACCGGCGCCTCTTCCTGCAGGCCGCCACTGTCGGTAAGCACCAGGTGGCACTGCTTGAGCAGCCACACGAACGGCAGGTAGTCCTGCGGCTCGATCAGGTGCACGTTCGGCCTTCCGGAGAGCAATGCGCGCACCGGCGCCTGCACGTTGGGATTGAGGTGCACCGGATAGACGATCTGCACGTCCGGCCGATCGGCCAGCGTGGCAAGCGCGGCGCAGATCTGCTCGAAACCGTCGCCGAAGTTCTCGCGCCGGTGGCCGGTGACGAGGATCAGCCGGCGCCCGGGGGCCAGCGCGGGCAGGGCGGCGGCCTGCCGCGCGGCGAGGGCCGTGTCTTCGTCGAGGCGCTGGCTGACGAGCTTTAGCGCGTCGATCACGGTGTTGCCGGTGATGGCGATGCGCGCCGCCGGCACGCCCTCGCCCAGCAGCGCATCGGCCGCGCGCTGCGTCGGAGCGAAATGCAGCTGCGCCACGATGCCGGTGACCCGCCGGTTGAACTCCTCCGGCCAGGGCGCGTAGAGGTTGCCGGTGCGCAGGCCGGCTTCGACGTGCCCAACGGGAATGCGCCGGTAGAAGGCAGCCAGGCCGGCGACGAAGCTGGTGGTGGTGTCGCCATGCACCAGCACGACGTCCGGCGCGTCGCGCTCGAGCACCGCGTCCAGGGCTTCGAGGGCGCGCGCGCTCAGGCCGGCCAGGCTCTGGCCGGCGCGCATCAGGTCCAGGTCGTCGTCGGGTACGAGGCCGAACAGCGCGAGCACCTGGTCGAGCATCTCGCGGTGCTGGGCGGTCACGCACAAGCGGCAGGCAAAGCGGGCATCGGCCTTCAGGGCCAGCACCAATGGCGCCATCTTGATGGCCTCCGGGCGGGTGCCGAAGACGCAAAGGACCTTCAGGGGTGGAGAGCGGTACGAGGCGGAGGTCGTCGAATCGGTCATGCGTGACTGAGGATGGCTGGAACTGCGGCGACCGGCGGATCATGCCTCATCCGGCCGCCTGTGCCGACGCATGCGCCCGCTGGCGCTCTGACATGTGGCGACATCTGTTGCACGGCCCGGCGCGTTGCCGGTGGGCAACGCACCTCAGCCGACTATTAGGCACTACGTCCTACAGCGGCGCCAAAGGACAAGGGCTGGGCCTTGTCGTCCTGCGTCCGACGCGGGGCTGGATGAGGGACTACGCGTCGCGCCAGGCGGTTGCGTGTCAATGGCACCAGCCACCGTCGCATGGCTACGCCTGCCAGTAGCTGCGAACCGGCGCGGTCAATCCTCGGCGCGGTGCTGCGCGGTCAAGGTCTGCTGGACCGATGGCGGCACCGCCTCGTAGTGCGACAGCGCCATGGTGTAGCGCCCCTGGCCGCTGGTCAGCGCATTGAGGCGCGACTGGTAGCCCGACAGCTCCGACAGCGGCACGCGGCCGCGGATCTGCACGGCGCCGCTGGTCTCGCTGGCGGTGCCGCTGACCATGCCGCGCCGGCTCGACAGATCGCCGGTGATGTCGCCGATGGTCTCCTCGGGCGCCGCGATGTCGATGTCCACCACGGGCTCGAGCACGATCGGCCGCGCCGCGCGGATCGCTTCGATGAACGCCTTGCGGCCGGCGGTGGCGAAGGCGATGTCCTTGCTGTCCACGCTGTGGTGCTTGCCGTCGTAGACGATCACGCGCACGTCCACCACCGGGTAGCCGGCGATGGCGCCATGCTGCAGCACCTCGCGCACGCCTTTTTCCACCGCCGGGATGAACTGCCCGGGGATGGTGCCGCCGCGCACCTCATCGACGAACTCGAAGCCGGCGCCGCGTTCGAGCGGCTCGATGCGCAGGAACACCTCGCCGAACTGGCCGGCGCCTCCGGTCTGCTTCTTGTGGCGGTGATGGCCTTCGGCCGGCGCCGTCACCGTCTCGCGGTAGGCGATGCGCGGCGGGCGGGTGTTGACCTCGAAGCGGTAGACCTCCTGCAGGCGCTCGAGCAGCACGCGAAGATGCAGTTCGCCCAGGCCGTAGACGACCGTCTCGTTGGTGGCCGCGACGTGCTCGAGGCGCAGGCACGGGTCTTCGTCGACCAGCTTGCCGAGAATTTCCCACATGCGCTGCTCGTCGCCATGGCGCCGGGGCTCCACGGCCAGGCCGTGCACGGGCACCGGGAAGTCCAGCGGCGCCAGGTGCACGTGGTCATCCTCCGCGGCGTCGTGCAGCACGGCGTCGAAATGGAGATCGTCCACCTTGGCTACCGCGGCGATGTCGCCCGGCAGGAGCCGGCCCGCGGGCACGTGCTCCTTGCCCTGGAGCATGAACAGGTTGCCGACCTTGAAGGGCTTGCGGCTCGAGCCGATGTACAGCTGGCCGTCGCGCGCCAGCGTGCCCTGATGCACCCGGATAATGCCCATCTTGCCCACGAATGGGTCGACCGAGACCTTGAACACGTGGGCCAGCACGTGCAGCGAAGGGTCGGGCTGCACCTTCAAGGGCCGCGCCTCGTCGCCTTCGCCGACCAGGAAGTCGGGCGGATTGGCTTCGGCCGGATTGGGCAGCAGCTTGACCATGACGTCCAGCAACTCGGCCAGGCCGGCGCCGGTGCGGGCCGAGACGAAGCACACGGGAATGAGGTGGCCCTCGCGCAGCGCCTGCTCCAGCGGCGCGTGCAGTTCGTTCGCGTCGACGTCGCCGTCGTTGAGGTAGCGGTCGACGAAGGCCGCATCGACCTCGACCACCTGCTCGACCAGCGCGCGATGCGCGGCCTCGACCGGCCCGAGGTCGCTGTCGCCTCCGCGGTTGAAGAAGCAGTCGACGACGCGCGCGCCGCCGTCGGCGGGCAGGTTCAGCGGCAGGCATTCACGGCCGAAGGCGGCCTGGATGCGTGCCAGCACGTCGCCGGGCGAGACGCCCTGCGCGTCGATCTTGTTGACGACGATGATGCGGTCGAGGTGGCGTGCCGCGGCGTACGCCATCATGCGCTCGGCCATCGGTTCGATGCCGGTGGCTGCGTTGATGACGATGGCGGCGGTCTCGACCGCCTCCAGCGCCGGCAGGCTCTGGCCCAGGAAATCGGCGCTCCCGGGCGTGTCGATCAGGTGAATTCGGGTGTCGCCATGCGTCAGGTGCATCACCGAGGCGGTGAGCGAGTGCTGCATGCGCCGTTCGATGGGATCGTGGTCGCTCACGGTGCTGCCGCGTTCGACGCTGCCGGCCGCGCCGATCATGCCGGCTGCCTGCAGCAGCGCCTCGGCCAGGGTGGTCTTGCCGCTGGCCGCCGCGCCAACCAGCGCGAGGGTGCGGATCTGTTCCATTTCGGCCGCGAGGCCGTTCGATCGGCTTGGCATGGGCGTCACCTCCGGCCGGGGTGAAGGCCCGGCCGGACCATTATTCGCCCCGCCGGCAGGCTCGCGCAACCCGGGTCTACCTGCGCCAGACACTGGCCAGCCAGGGCTGCTGTTCGCGCGGCAGTCCTTCGGGCCGGTAGAAGTGCTCCAGTTCCGCGAAGCCGGCGCCCTGCATGCGCTCGCGCCAGGCGGACAGGTCGTGGAAGCTGCCGTACCGTTCGCCTCGCCAGCCTTCCTGGCCATCGCCACGCGGGTTGGAGGCGAACAGCACGCCGCCCGGCTTGAGCGCGGCGTGCAGCTGGCGCAGCACGCGCGGCAGCTCCTGGGCCGGCACGTGGAACAGCGAGGCGTTGGCGAACACGCCGTCGAAAGCCGCGGCCGGCAGTTCGAGGGCCAGGAAGTTCTGTTGCAGCACGTCGCAGCCGCTGGCTTCGCGAGCCATGGCGGCGAGCTGCGGCGAGCCTTCGAGGCCGGTGGCGCGATGGCCGAGCCGGGTGAAGGCGATCAGGTCGCGGCCGGGGCCGCAGCCGAAGTCGAGGATCGACAAGGGCGCATCGCCTGGCAGGTGGCGCAGCAGGGCATCGATGTTCTGCCGCACGTCATGCTCCCAGGTGCGTTCCCGGAACTCGATGGCGTTGCGGTCGTAGTGCGCGAGCGTGGTGGCGGTGATGTGGGCGAGGTCGCCGGGTTCGAGGGACATGCGGCCGATGGTATGCCTTGCGGGCCGCCCTACAGCTTCGGCACCGTGGCCAGCAGGAAGTCCTTGAGGACCTGCACCCGCATTGGCTGGCGGCGCGGCGCATGGACGAGGCGCGCGGTCTGCGCGGGCCCGGTCCACTGCGGCAGCAGGCGCACCAGTTCGCCGCGGCGCAGCAGGTCATCGACCATCCAGCGTGGCTGGAGCGATATGCCGGCGCCCGAGCGCACGGCTTCGAGCAAAGCGATCGCGCTGTTGACGCGGTAGCGCACCGGCACTTCCACGGACACGTTTCGGCCGTCGCTGGCGTCCAGCACCAGGGGGGCGTCCGGACCGGCATAGCGCAGGTAGTCGTGCCCGGGCAGATCGGACGGTCGCCGGGGACGGCTCTTGCGCGCGAGGTAGCCGGGGGAGGCGACCAGATAACGCGGCCAGACGGCCAGCGGATGGGCCGCCAGATCCTGCGGCAAGACGCCGCCGATGCGTACCGCCAGGTCGATGCGCTCCTCGACCGGATCGATGAATCGGTCTTCCAGCACCAGCTCGATCCGAAGCTGCGGATGTTCCTGCAAGGCCTGCAGCATCAGCCGGTTGAGATGCAGCTCGCCCAGCGCCACAGGCGCGCTGATGCGCACCAGACCGTGCGGCACGCGCGTTTGCTGGCCGAGCTCGGCGACAGCCTCGTCGTAGTCGACCAGTAGTTGCCGCGCGCTGGCAAGAAAGCGCAGGCCCTCGTCGGTCGGCGTGGCACGCGTGCTGCTGCGTTGCAGCAGCCGTACGCCAAGGTCGCGCTCGAGCCCGGCGACCAGTTTGCTGACAGTGGGCTGCGTGGTGCGCAGCTCGCGCGCCGCGGCTGACAGGCCGCCCAGCTCGACGGCCCGCACGAAGGCGGCGATGGCTCGGAGCCTGTCCATGAGTTATTCCAATTTGTTGGTCCTGCTCTTCCATTCTGCCGTCTTCTGCATCGTTTCGGAATATCGCAAAGTGGCCCCGTTTTCAACCAACGAGGACATGAAATGCATACGAGATGGATCAAGACGAGCGTGGCGTGGCTGCTTGCCTGGCAGATGGCCGGCGCCGCGGCGCCGGCAGCAGCGCAACCGCCTGCACCCGCGCAGGCACAGTGGGCCACCAGTTGGATGGCGGCCCCCGAACCCACCTGGGGCCCGGACTACGTGCTGCCGTTGGGCATGCCCGAGACGCTGAGGGACGTGACGCTGCGCCAGTCGCTACGGTTGGCGGTGGGTGGCGACCGCCTGCGGCTCGTGCTGAGCAATGTGCATGGCGCGCAGCCGCTGCGGCTCGGTCGGGTGCAGGTGGCGGCGGAAGCTGGCGGGCGGTTCCTGCCGGTGAAGTTCGGCGGGACAGATGGCACCGTGATTGCCGCGGGCGCGCAGGCGCTGAGCGATCCGATCGACCTGCCTGTTCCCGACGGCGCCCGTCTGCGCGTGGACATCCACCTGCCCGAGGCCACCCGTCCGGCTGGATTCCATTGGGACGCGCGCGAGCGCGCGCTGCTATTGCCCGGCGACGCTGTCGGCCAGGCCGAGGCGCAGGGCAGCGTGGCGCTGGACAGCCGTGCTTTCCTGGCGGCGGTGATGGTGCTGGCGCAGAACGCGCCGTCGACCGTAGTCACCCTCGGGGACTCCATCACCGATGGCAACGGGTCCACACCCGGAACGGACAGCCGCTGGCCCGACTTTCTGGCCAGGCGCCTGGCCCCGCGCGGCGTGTCCGTGCTCAACGCCGGGATATCCGGCAACCGGCTGCTGCGCGACGGCATGGGCGAGAGCGCGCTGGCACGCCTGCAGCGCGACGTGTTGCAGCATCCCGGTGTGCGGGCGGTGATCGTGATGCTGGGCACCAACGACATCGGCTGGCCCGGCGGCCCGTTCGCGCCCGACGAGGCGCCCCCTTCGCTCGACGAACTGACGCAAGGCATGCGGCAACTCGTCGAGCAGGCCCACCTGCACGGCGTGCGAGTGACCGGCGCGACCGTCACGCCTTTCGAGGACGCGTTGAAGGGCACGCCGCTGGAAGGCCACTACAGCCCGGCCAAGGAGGCCCTGCGCCAGGCCTTCAATCGCTGGATTCGCGAGAGCGGCACCTTCGACGCCGTGGTCGACTTCGACCGCCTTCTGCGCGATCCGCAACGGCCGGCCCGCCTGCTGGCGCGCTTCGATTCGGGCGACCACTTGCATCCCGGCGACGCCGGCTACGAGGCGATGGCGGAAGCGATCGATCTGCGGGCGTTGCAATGATGCGGTCCGCCCGCTGGTCGAACCCCAGGGCGCGGAATCAGTGCGTGAGGACGGATGCCTGCGCAACGACGCGGTTGGGCATCTTGCCTTCGCCGGCCACCACCGGGCTGCGAGACATGAGCGGGCCTTCGTGATCAAAACCCAGCAGCTCCTGGACCACGTACAAGGGCCGCTGCTTGATCTCGTTGTAGATCCGGCCGACGTACTCGCCAAGTATGCCCACCGAGATCAGCTGCACGCCGCCGACGAAGAGCACGGCGATCATCAGGGCCGCCCAGCCTTCCACCCAGACGCTGGTGAATAGCCGCACGAACAGGGAATAGAAAATTCCCAGGATGGCGATCACCGCGCAACTCATGCCCATCGCCACGGAAAGCTGCAACGGCTTGGTCGAGAACGACAGGATGCCATCCATTGCGAAGCGCACCATCTTGACGAGCGGATACTTGCTCACCCCGGCGTAGCGTTCCGCACGCGCGTAGGGCAGGGCGATCTGCCGAAAGCCGGCCCAACTCACCATGCCGCGAACGAATCGATCCCGTTCCGGCATGGCGCGCAGCGTGTCGACGACGTTGCGCCCGATCAGGCGGAAGTCGCCCGTGTCCATCGGAATCTTCACGTCGGACAACTGGTTGAGCAGGCGGTAGAAGCCCCGTGCCGTGCCGCGCTTGAACGCGGATTCGCCAGCCCGTTCGGTGCGCGTGCCGTAGACGACGTCGTAGCCTTCGCGCCACTTCTCGATCATCTTCAGGACGATCTCGGGGGGATCCTGAAGGTCTGCGTCGATCAGCACCACCGCGTCGCCATTGGCCGCGTCGATGCCGGCCGTCACCGCGATCTGGTGACCGAAATTGCGCGCAAAGCCGATGACCTTGATGCGCGGGTCGTCGGCCTGGAAGTTGCGAAGGAGTTCGCGGGTGCGGTCACGGCTGCCGTCGTCCACGAAGATGAGCTCGACGTCCATCCCGCTGACCTCGCCGCTGAGCTCGCAAAGGCGCTTCACGGTCTCCCCGATCACCTCTTCCTCGTTGAAGCACGGGACGACGATCGACAGGAGAGGGGGCCGGCCAAGCAGTTCTGGGCAAGACTTCATCGCTGAGCACCTTCACCGTTGTGTGGCACAAATGTGTCATCTAAGATACATCTGCAAGATTAGCACCAAACTATTACATTGCAAATCTGCCGAAACGCATACTCCGCACGAGTCGCGGTGCCGGGGCCGCGCACTGTCCCGCACCCGGGATGAAGACGGAAATCGAGGGAAGAACGCTCATGACGTGTGGCCACACAGGTGCCATTTGGGGCTGGGCTTGCAGCCGCGGTGCGGCCGGCAACTGGCTGGAGCGATACGCATGAAGGGCCGGGTCGAGTCCATCCGGCAACTGCTCAGCTACGCGGCGGTCGGGGTCGTCAACACCCTCGTCGGCTACGGCATCATCTTCGCGTCGATGTACCTGCTGCACATGGGACCGGTGGCGAGCAATGTTCTCGGCTACGCGGTCGGCGTGGTGGTCTCGTATTTTCTGAACCGCCGCTTCACTTTTCGAAGCTCAAGGGCGGCCCGGACCGAATTTCTGCGGTTCGTGTCCGTCGTCCTGCTGGCCTGGCTGGCCAATCTGGCGGTGCTTGTGTTCCTGATCCGGCACATGCACGTGCACGAGGGACTGGCGCAAGTTCCCGCGGGCGTCGTCTACCTCGCGATCTCGTTCCTGTTGAGCAAGTTCTTCGTCTTTGCGTCGCGCGACAGCAGGGCATCGCGGGGCTGACGCTCTATGGCCGCCGACTGGAATCGAGAGAGAGGGGAGTGGAGCGGGTGAAGGGAATCGAACCCTCGTATGAAGCTTGGGAAGCTGCCGTTCTACCATTGAACTACACCCGCAACGGTTGCGGATTCTAACGGTTTCCGGATCGTCGGCCGGTGCAATGTTCCGACCCGGCACGGCCCTGCATCGGGCCTCCACGGCGTTCACGTCGACCGACCATCGAGCGCGCTCGGCTTCGGCTGTGCGTCGCGCGCGTGTCGGGCAGAACCGTTGAACATTGGTGAAAGTTCAGTATTATGGAACTGTGTTCCCGATATTCGAACCATGCCTATGTCCTCCCTCCGGCTTGCTTTCCTCACCATCGGACAGGCGCCTCGCCATGACCTGTCGGATCCCATCGAGCAGGGCCTGCCCGATCACGTCGAAGTTCGTCATGCCGGCGTGCTCGACGGACTGGACCTGGCTGCGGTCGACGCTCGCTTCGGCCCGCAGGCCGGCGGCGCGCAATTGATCAGTCGCATGGCCGATGGCGGTGTCGTGACGCTGGGCGCTGCAGCCATCGGTGAGCAGTTGCAGCACTGCATCGATCGTCTCGAGGACGAAGGTGTGGATGTGGTGGTGTTGTTGTGCACCGGCGAATTCCCGGGCTTGCGCACGCGGCGTGCCTGGCTGGTCGAACCCGATGCGGTGGTGTGCGGCACGGTCGCAAGCCTGCTGCGCGGCGTACAGGCCGGCGTGATCGTGCCGATGCCGGGCCAGGAGCATGAGGCGCGGGCCAAGTGGCGAATGCTCGACAGGACGGCGCTCTTCGCCTCCGGCTCGCCGTACGCCGACAGCGCTCGCTCACTGGTCGCCGCAGCAACGGCGCTGCAGGCGCAAGGTGCGCAGGCGCTGGTGCTGGACTGCATGGGCTATTCACCGCGCCACAAGCAGGCGTTGCGCGAGGCAGGCTGCACGTTGCCAGTACTGGTGTCCGGCAGCGTGCTCGGTGGCGCGCTGGGCGCCTTCCTCTAGGCTCGGGCCGCGCTCAGGCGCGCTTCGACGCAGTGGCCGGCCGCGCGTCCGCAGGGAAGTCCAGCCAGTAGGCGTCGCCGATCTGCTTGCCCACCTTCATCGCTGCGTCGCGCACGCGCCGGCCGAAGCGGTGGATCAGATCGTCCGTCAGGTCTTGCGCCGGCAGGCCGATGCCGATGCCGTAGACCTGGCGATCGGCGGCGTCGACCACCGCGGCCGAGATGCCCGCCACGTTGGTCACGAACTCGCCGCGCGACAACGCCCAGCCCTGGGCGCGCGTGACCGCGAGCCGCTCGAGCAGGTCCTTGCGCGTGCGCGGAGTGTCTCCGCGACGCACCTCCAGCCGGCTGCCGATGAGCTGGTTCACCTCGGCATCGGTGAGCCTGGCGAGGATGGCGCGGCCCATCGAGCTGGCATAGGCCGGCGCGCGCGTGCCGACCGGGGTGTAGACCTGCAGCGCGCCGCCGGTGCCGGTGCGCATCTGCACCACCATGGAGTCGGCACCGTCGAGCATGTTGATGTAGCCCGTGTAGCCGGTCTCGCGCACCAGTGCGTCGAGCTCGTCCTCGAGCAGCGATGAGGCGTTGCGCGATGCACGGAAGTGATAGGACGCCTCCATGATCAGCCCGCCCGGCCGGTAGGCCCGTGTGACCGGATCGCGATCCAGGAAGCCGTACTCGGCCATCATGCTCAGCGTGCGCGAGACGGAGCTCTTGGGCGCGCCCAGCTCGGTGGCCACGTCCGTCACCGTGATGTCGCGCCGCAGCCGCGCCATCAACTTCAATACGTCCATGGCGTTGGCAAGTGTGCTCATCGTCCTTGTGTCTCCTTTTCGATCATAAACCGCGCCCATCCGCGCAATGGACCGCCCGCGCGGTCCCGCCCGGCGGACTTGACATGGGCAGAGGGTCGAATACCATAATATCGTACTCGGTTCGAAATTATGGAACTTGTGCGGTTCCTGGCCGAGGCTAGCGAGACATCGACCAGGAGACAACCCATGAACCACCCCGCAGCTGCCGGACCGATGCCGGCAACGCCCGAACCAGCCGCCAGCCATCCGCGCGCGCTGGCGCCCGGCAACCTCATCCTGACGGTGGTGCTGAGCGTGTTCGGCGCCATCGTCGGCATTCAGCTCCTGGCCAGCCTGGGCATCACGCCGAGCACCTCGCTCATCGGCGCGCTGGCGGCGATGACGCTGGCGCGTATTCCGCTGGCCATGTTCAAGGGCTTCCGCTCGGTGCATTCGCAGAATCTGGCGCAGACCAGCATTTCGTCGGCCACCTTCGGCGCAGCCAACAGCCTGTTCCTGCCGATCGGCATTCCCTTCCTGTTCGGCCTGCCGGACATGGTGATGCCGATGTTGGTGGGCGTGTCGCTGGCCATGCTGCTGGACGCCTGGCTGCTCTACCGCATGTTCGACACGCCGGCCTTTCCGGCGAAGAATCCCTGGCCGCTGGGCATCGCCGCGGCCGAGGCCATCAAGGCCGGCGACACGGGTGGCACGCAGGCCAAGCTGCTGCTGGGCGGCCTGGTCACCGGGGTCGCGGGCGCCGTCTTCGCCTTGCCGATGTCGGCCTTCGGCGTGTCGCTCATCGGTGGCCTGGGCGCCATGAGCGCATTCGGCATCGGGCTCCTGCTGCGCGGCTATTCGATGCCCATCTTCGGCCTGGACATCGCCAAGCTCTACATCCCGCACGGCATGATGATCGGCGCGGGCCTCGTCGCGCTGATGCAGGTGGCGCGCGTGGTGGTTCGGCGCAGCGCTCCGTCGCAGGCCGCGGGGACGTCGGCACAGACCGACGCCACAGCACGCCTGGGCCGCTCGCTGCGCCTGGGCACTGCGGGCTACCTTGCCATCACGCTGCTGCTGACGGTCGGCACGGGCATCTACACCGGCATGTCGGTCGGCATGCTGGTGGCCTTCGTGGTGTTCGGCACGTTCGCCGCGTTCGTGCACGAGCTCATCGTGGGCATCGCCGCCATGCATTCGGGCTGGTTCCCGGCCTTTGCGGTGGCGCTGATCACCTTGCTCATCGGCATCCTGATCGGCTTCCCGCCAGAGGCGCTGGTCGTGCTGGCGGGCTTCTCGGCAGCGACCGGCCCGGCGTTCGCCGACATGGGGTACGACCTCAAGGCCGGCTACATGCTGCGCGGCGAGGGCGCCGATCCCGCCTTCGAGATGGAAGGGCGCCGCCAGCAGATGATCGCCGGGATGATCGGCTTCGTGGTCGCCATCGTCGTGGTTCTGGCCACCTATCACATCTTCTTCGCCAACAGGCAGACCGCGCCCATCAACGCGGCTTACGTGGCCGCCATCAAGGCCGGCATCTCGATGGAGACGGCCCGAAGCCTGGCGCTGTGGGCCATTCCCGGTGCGCTGCTGCAGCTGGTAGGCGGCTCGCGCCAGCAACTCGGCGTGCTCTTCGCCACCGGCCTCCTGATCAGCTTTCCTGCTGCCGGCTGGATGGTGGCGCTGGGCATCGTGTTCCGCCTGGTCGTGCTTCGCATCGCAGGACCGGGTGCGCGCGACCGCATGGAGGTGTTTGCCGGCGGCGTCATCGCGGGTGACGCGCTCTATTCCTTCTTCTCTGGCGCATTCAAGGCAATGCGCAAGTAGGCAACCTCATTTTCCAAACGGAGATCCGCATGAAACGCAAACTGACGATCGACGACGTGAAAGCTGCCGTGATGGGCGGTGCCATCCTGGGCGGTGGCGGCGGCGGCATCATCGAAGCCGGCGAGCGCGCCGCGAGCCTGGCGCTGCAACTCGGCACGCCCGAGTTGTGGAGCGTCGACGAGTTCGATGCACGCGATCTTTCGGTGACGGTCGCGCTGGTCGGCGCGCCTGCGGCGCCGAACCCGCTCGTGCAGCCGCGCCACCTGATGCGCACGCTCGAACTGCTGCAGCGCGAACTGCCTGCCGGCAGCCGCCTGGCGGCCATGCACACCAATGAGAACGGCGCCGAGACCACCGTCAACGGCTGGGTCCACGCCGCCTTGTGCGGCCTGCCGCTCATCGACCTGGCGTGCAACGGCCGCGCCCATCCCTCGAGCGTCATGGGCGCGCTGGGCCTGCACAAGGAAAGCGACTACCTTTCCATCCAGGGCTACGCCGGTGGCGCGCCCGAGCGCTATATCGAAGGCGTGGCAAGCGGACGGCTGGAGGCGACTTCCGCCGTGGTACGCCGCGCCTCCATCGACGCCGGCGGCCTGGTGGCCGTGGCACGCAATCCGGTCACGGTCGGCTACGCGCAGCAGCATGGCGCGCCGGGCGCGATCAGCTTTGCCATCGCACTGGGCAAGGCCTACCTCGACGGCGGCATGGACGGCGCGGCCCGCCACCTGAACGGCCGCTTCATCGCACAGGGCACCGTGCGCCGCTACCGCTGCGAACAGCGCGAAGGACTGGACGTGGGCATCGTCGAACTGGACGACGACGGCGCGACCACCTTGCACTTCGTCAACGAATACATGGTGCTGGAACAGCAAGGCCGCGCAGCGGCAGCCTTCCCCGACCTCGTCATGACTTTCGGCGAAGACGGCCACCCGCTGGTTTCCGCCCGCGTGGCCGAAGGCCAACGCATCCGCGTGCTGCATGCCCCCGGTTCGAACCTGCTGCTGTCGCGCACCATGTTCATGCCCGAGTTGTACCAACCGCTGGAAGCGGCCATCGGCCAGGCCTTTGCGCCCCGGGCCGGGGCAGATGCAGTCCATGCCTGAGGGCGCAGCGACCGTCCTCGACGCCGGCCGCGTGCAGGACTTCTGCAACCGGCGCTGGGACGAGCAACTGCTGCCCCTGCTGCAGGCCTACATCCGCGTGCCCGCCAAGAGCCCGGCCTTCGACCCCGACTGGGAATCGCGCGGCCTGCTCGATCGGGTGGTGGACGATGCTGCCGCCTGGGCACGGCGCCAGCCGTTGCCCGGGCTGCAGGTGGAAGTGTTGCGCGCACCCGGGCGTACGCCGCTCATCTACTTCGAGCTTCCCGCCCGCGGGTGCGATGCGGACGATGCGGTCTTCTTCTACGGCCACCTGGACAAGCAGCCCGAGTTCGAGGGCTGGCGCGCCGGGCTTGGGCCCTGGGAGCCTGTGTACGACGGCACGCGGCTGTATGGCCGCGGCGGCGCGGACGACGGCTACGCCATCTACGCCGCCATCACAGCGCTGCAGGCCCTGCACGAACAGGGCTGCGCGCGTCCGCGCTGCGTCGGGGTGATCGAGACCTGCGAGGAATCGGGCAGTCACGACTTGCCCCACTACCTCGAAGGGCTGAAGCCGCGCATCGGACAGGTGGGGCTGGTGGTGTGCCTCGATTCCGGCGCGGGCGACTACGAGCGCCTGTGGCTCGTGAGTTCGCTGCGCGGCTACTGCGGCGGCACGCTGGAGGTGCAGGTGCTGGAAGAGGGCGCCCATTCGGGCGATGCAGGCGGCATCGTGCCGTCGAGCTTCCGTGTGCTGCGCAACGTACTCGACCGGCTGGAAGACAGTGCCACCGGACGCCTGCTGCCGCCCGCACTGCATTGCGACGTGCCGGCCGACCGGCTGGCGCAGACCCGCGAAGCCGCGCGCATCCTCGGCGAGCAGGCCTGGAAGCGCTTTCGATGGCATTGCGGCGAAGACGGCCAGCCGATGCTGCCGGTCACTACCGATCCGGAACAGGCACTGCTCAATCGCGCGTGGCGGCCGTCGCTGGCGGTGATCGGGGCCGAAGGACTGCCGCCACGGCAGACCGCAGGCAACGTCGTGCGCCCCCGCACGGCGTTCCGGCTGTCGCTGCGACTGCCCCCGCTCGTCGACAGCGCCAAGGCATTGGCCGACGTGCAGCGCGTGCTGGAAGACGCGCCGCCCTATCGCGCCGGTGTTCGTTTCGTGCCGGACCGTGGGCATGCCACGGGCTGGAATGCGCCAACTTTCGCGCCTTGGCTGGAAGAGGCATTGCATGCGGCCAGCCGGGCCTGCTTCGACGGACACGGGTTTGCCAGCATCGGCCAGGGCGGGACCATACCGCTCATGGGCCTGCTCGGCTCGGCCTACCCGGACGCGCAGTTCATGGCCTGCGGCGTGCTGGGCCCGCATGCCAACGCGCATGGACCGAACGAGTTCCTCCACGTTCCTTATGCCAGGCGGTTGACGGCCTGTCTGGCGATGACGGTGTCGGCGCACGCGCAAGCGCTTATCGCTTCGCACGCCGGGGCCCGTCCGCCGTCGAATCGCCACGCGTGAACTCGCAGACGGCTCAATTCCAAGCCATCCAGTTGTGACGGGACGTGAGTGAATGTAGGATTCAGTTAAAACCTTCGTACTCATGACTTGGCGTTGTCGGCCCCCGCGTTGACGACCAGAAAGGCATTCCACCCCGCCATGCCCGACGACGTTCACAAGTCCTCCACGGCCGGGCTCGGCCATCGCCAATCTCCGTCCGACCAGGAGGGCACGTTGCCGGTGCTGGCCGCGCTGTGGGTTCCGTCGGCGATCTGGCTCTGGATCACGCTCCAGCCCAAGGTCGCCATCGTGCTGACCATCCTGCTGGCGTACGCATTCGTCGAGGTGGGGCGCGGCGGGGTGTTCCGGGCCGCGCTGCGGCGCGAACGCCCGGCGCGCTCCGCAGCCGCGGCGATCGTGCTGTTCTCGCTGGCGTGGGCCGCCTTCACCGGCCTGCCGTTCGTCATGACGATCAACACCGACTGGTTCGTCAGGCTCGAGGCGCTCGACCAGTTCCGCGAACCCGCATGGCAGTTGCTCGATGCCGATGGACGTTCCTTCCTGTTCAGGTTTCCGGGCGCGTACTACGCGGTCGCGGCGGTGTTCGGGGGCGTTTCCGGTATCGGCACGCTGCGCACCGTGTTGTTCATCACGACCGCGCTGACATGTGCCATTGCCTTGCATTCCCTCTACAGGAAGACCGCGGGCAGGATGCTGGCGGCGTTCCTGTTCGTTCTCTTGTGCATCAACGGGCTCGATCTCGTGGGAGCGGGCCTGCTGGCGCTGCGCAAGGGCGTGGCGCTTCCGCCTTTCGGTTTTCATGTCGAGTGGTGGTCGACCTTCCAGTACTCGGGCCTGACGACGGCCATGATCTGGGTGCCGAATCATCTGCTTCCGGCCCTGCTGTTCTGCGCGGTGCTTCCGTTGACGCGGCAGGGCGGCGGCGAGTCGCCCATGGGTCGGCTCCACGTCCTCGTGCTCGCTGCCGCGGGAACCATGCTCTGGTCGCCGCTGGTGTTCCTCGGGACGATCCCGCTGATTGCGGCGCAGGCCTGGTCGGCGCTGGAAGGATCGACCTTGCGCCGGCGCCTTGGCGAGGTCAAATGGGGGTTCGCCGCGGCCATCCTGGCGATCATGCTGGTCATCAGCTGGTACCTCACGCTGGAGTCCGGCCCGATCCGCAAGGGCTTCTACTACCAGTCCTGTGGTGCGCAGTGGCTGCGTTGCAGCGGCTGGCTGGCTTTCTTCTACGTGGCCGAGGCGATTCCGCTGGCGTGGCTTTGCAGCCGGCTGCCGAACCGCCCCGTGGGCCTGGCGGCGGCGTTCACCCTCCTGGTCCTGCCCCTGCTGGTCTATGGTCCTTCCAACGACCTCACGATGCGAGCGTCACTGCCGGCGATCGTCATCGCGGGCATGAGCCTGCACCACATGCTCGAGTCGCGTGCGACCGGAAGGGCTGCGAAGGCCGCGCTCGTCCTGCTCGTCGTCGTCGCCGGCTACAGCGCCTATTCGGAGATGTGGCGCGGCCTGACCGGCTGGCGGCAGGAGCCTTGGCATCCGAAGGGTTTCATGGCGTCGTTCAAGGAGTACTTCCCCGAGGCGATCGTCGACGGCTATCCCCCGCACTACCTCATCCCGGCGGCACAGGCCTGCAGGGGATACCGCAAGCAGGTTCTGCGCGGGTGTGGTGCGTGACGCCGGCGCCGGTTGCCGGCGCGGCGCACGTCACGCGGCGAATGCGTTGAGTTCCGCGAACGACGAATCGAGCTCGCGCCCGCTCAGCAGGTATTGCATGGCGCGGTGCAGCTCGTCGGGCAGCACCGGCTTGTGCAGTAGGGGCACGCCGCTGGCGATGGCCTCGCGCAGCCGCTGCGGCGCGGTGTCGCCGGTGATCATGAGCGCGGGAAGGTCCTGGCCGAAGGCGGCGCGCAATGCGGCTACCGCGTCGGCGCCGGTGCGCTGTTCGCGCAGCCGGTAGTCGACGATGACGAGGTCGGGCCGGACGGGGCCGCCGTCGGCCAGCGCCTCCTCGACCGAATCGGCCGCCTGGCACTGGCAGCCCCACGCCCGCAAGAGCTGCTGCATGGCGGTGCGCACCGTCTCGTCGTCGTCGATCACCAGCACGCGCACGTCGTCGAAGCTGTGCGCCCCGGCGACGATGATGTCCGCGCCCGGCTGCGGCGGCACCACGCCCACGCGCGCCAGCGGCAGCGCGAGCCGGAACACGCTGCCGCGCCCGGGCCGCGACGCGAGGACGAGCTCCTGGCCCAGGGCCCGCGCCAGGCCCTGCGCAATGGCCAGCCCGAGGCCGAGGCCCTTGCGCCGGTCGCGCTCGGCATTGCCCAGCTGGTGGAACTCGCGAAAGATCGTCTGGTGGTCGGCCGGATCGATGCCGACGCCGGTGTCCCAGACTTCCAGCACGACCGAGGCGCCCCGCGCGCGGCAGGCCACGAGCACGCCGCCCTTGTCGGTGTAGCGGATCGCGTTGGATACGAGGTTGCGCAGCACCAGGCCCACCAGGGCCGGATCCGAGTGGACCACCGCCCGCGTCTCGCGCGAGCGATAGACGATGCCCTTGGTGTCGGCCAGCGGGGCGAGTTCGTTCTCGATGCGATTGAGCAGGCGCTGCAGCGGGAAGGCCTGCATCATCGGCCGGACCACGCCGGCCTCCAGGCGCGAGAAGTCCAGCAGGGTGTCGAGCATCTCCGCCGAGGCCTGCCAGGTGGCGCGCGCGTTGGCCAGCGCGGCCTGCTGTTCCACCGTCAGCGGCGTGCGCGCCAGCACTTCCAGGAACAGGCCCTGGGCATGGATGGGCTGGCGCAGGTCGTGGCTGGCGGCGGCCAGGAACTTCGATTTGGCCAGGTTGGCCTCGTCGGCGGCGCGGTGCGCCTGCCGCGCGTGCCCGCTCTCGACGCGCAGGCGCTCGATCAGTTCCAGGTTCTCGAAGCGCAGGCCGATGGCGCGGCGCGCCGCGCTCGCGCCGTTGCGCGCCTGCCCGATCAGCGCGACCACGTAGAGCACGACCGCCCCGGCCAGCGTCCGGTAGGCCGGATCGTCCATGAGCCACAGCTTGCTTGCCAGCACCGCGGCCTCGGACAGGCCGAAGACCACGAACACCGGAAACACCGGCGCCAGCGACGACATGGAGCTGCCCGCCACCCCGGCCAGCACCGCCACCACCAGCACGGTGCCGGCCACGGACGTCGTGCCCAGCGCCGCCCACGCCAGGGCGCCCCACAGCGCGCCGTCGACAAGGTTGAGCGCCATCTTGCGCCGGAGGATGCCGCGGGCGCTGTCGGGCGTGATGACCGACGCCAGCAGCCGCCGCGCATCCCAGGCCAGGAAGAGCTTGAAGGCGACGATGGCCCCGCACCACGCGCCCAGTGCGAAGCCGTTGTGCTCGTTGGCCAGCACGAAGACCAGGATCGGCGCCACCAGCAGGGTGGGGATCACCGAGCTGCCGATGTTTCCCAGTTGCAGCCGCAGCTGCTCGACCAGCATGCGGTCTTCGGGCAGGCGCTGGGTGTCGGCCGCCATCAGGCCACGATGCCGCGCTGGCGCGCCGCGAAGCTGGCCTCGGAGCGGCTCGATACCTGCAGCGCGGCCAGCACCGCCTGGACATGGCCGCGCACGGTGTTCTCGGAAAGCTGCAGGCGGCGCCCGATCAGCTTGTTGGAAAGGCCCTGGCACATCAGGTCCAGCACCTCGCTTTGCCGGGGCGTCAGCAGCGGCGCCTGCGGCGCGGGCTGTTGCTGCGCGGTCACAGTGCGGCCGAGGCGGACCTGCTGGATCACGGCCAGGATCCGGTCGGCCGGATCGGCCTTCGAGACGAAGGCGGCAGCGCCGCGCTCGATGGCCGTGGCGATCTTCTGCGGCGCGACTTCCGACGACAGGATGATCACCGCCGCCTGCGGCCAGCGCCGCTTGACCAGCGCGATCCCTTCGAGCCCGTTGAGGCCGTGCAGCTGGATGTCCAGCAGCACCAGCGTCGGGTCGTGCGGCAGCGGCATGCGCATGGCCTCCTCGAGCGAGGCGGCTTCTGCGGCCTCGAGCTCGGGGATGGCGGCGCTGAGCACCATGCGCAGTCCGCAGCGGAACAGCGAATGGTCGTCGATGAGCAGGATTCTGGGCGGCAGCATGGCTGCGTGGATTTTGCCCAAGGCGGCGCTGGCCCGGCCGGTCCAAATGGACTATTTACCTGACTGGCCCCCGCGGCGAGGATCGGCACCGAGATTCGCATTCGCCTGACCCTCGCCACCCAGTGCCCTTGCCCCCCAAGAAACAGCGCCCTGAAATGAAACCCCTGGTCCACATCCAGTGCGTGGCGGCGAACGCCTACACCTACCAGATCACCGCCAACGGCGCCCAGGCGGCCGGCGACAGCGGCACCTTCGATTCGCTGGAGCATTGCCTGTTCGATGCCGGCGCGTCGCTGGACCAGTATTTCGCCAACGTCGAGCTCAAGCTCGACGGCCGGCACATCGGGCAGTACGCCACCTGCGCCTTGCGGCGCGACCCCTGCGTCGTCGCCCAGCGCATGCGCCGGCACGTCCAGCGCTAGGCGGGTGCGGCGTTCGCCGGGCGCCCGCCAACTCGATCGCCTCCGATGACCGCTGCCGGCTGCTCCGGGCACGGTGCGCCGCGGCTCGTCCTTTCGTCATATCCGCTTGCACTGCGCATTGGATTGTGACAATGTAAACAAAGGTTTAAATATCGGCGCCCACCTGGGCGCAGCGCACGGTCCTGTTCTCGCCGCGAGCCCACATGTACCAGTCCATCCAAGCCTGCCGCGCGGTGGCCGCCGTGCTGGTCCTGTTCTTCCACGCCGGCGGCAACCTGGCCAAGGAGAAGTACTTCGGGGCAGCGGCCGAGCCGCTGGCGCGCCTGTTCATTTCCGGCGGCTCCGCCGGCGTGGCCTTCTTCTTCGTTCTCAGCGGCTTCATCATCGTGCTGGTGCACGGCGGAGACTTCGGGCACCCGGAGCGGCTCGGACGTTACGTGCGGCGGCGCGTCACGCGCATCTATCCGACCTATCTGGTGATCTTCCTTGGCGTCTATGCGGGCGCGCTGCTGGTGCCGGCCCTGCGCGATGCCATGCCGACGGATGCCGCGGTGCTGCTGCGTTCGATGCTGCTGCTGCCGCAGGACCCGGCCGTGGTCGGCGGCACCGGGGCGCCGGTGATCGTCGTGGCCTGGTCGCTCCAGTACGAACTGGTGTTCTACGCGCTGATCGGCCTGGCCATCGTGAACCCGGCGCTCGGCTGGGCGGCCGTGGCGGCGCTGGCCGTGGTGGTCGCCGCGCGGCCGATGGGCTGGGCCTGGGCGGAGCAGTTCCCGCTGTCGTTTCTCGCCAACCCGCTGATGATCCTCTTCGGCATGGGCGCCGCCGTCGGCGGCCTGGAACGCGCGGGCTGGCGCATGCCCCGCCCGGTGCCGGTGGCGATCGGGGCCGGCGTTCTCTTTCTTGCCCTGTGCGCGTTGGCAACCTGGCGCAACGAGGCGCACGGCACCTGGTTTGCCCTCGGGTACGGCCTGTCCGGAGCGATTGCGATCGCGGCGCTGATTCAGGCCGAGCGCGAGCGGCCGGCGCAAATGCGCACGCGCGCGGGCGCGTTGCTTGGCGACGCGTCCTATGCGCTCTACCTCATCCACTTTCCGCTCATCGCCGTGCTGTGCAAGCTGGCCGTGGCGGCAGGCCTGCAGGGCAGGGCGGGCGCGGTCGTGGCTTTCGTGGCGATCAGCCTGGTGTGCGTCGGCGTCTCCGTACTTTTCTACCTGTGGGTCGAGCGCCCGATGCTCGCGGCGCTGGCGCCGGCGCCCAGGCGCAGCGCTCCGCGCGCGGTGTGAGGTTTCGGGCCGGCGGCCGCGTCAGGGCCGGCTGCCCGAGCGGCGCGCTTCGGGGACCGCCTGCCGGTCGAACAGCCATCGCGCCAGTTGGCGCGCCAGTCGCATCAGCGGCTTGTCGACCAACCGGTAGAGCAGCGACCCCACGGCCAGGCAGCATGCCAGGGTGAAAAGCGCGGTCGCGGTGTTCTTGTCGATATGCAGCCGCGCGAAGACGATGCGCTCGACGAAGCCGATCACGAACATGTGCGAAAGATAGGTTGCGTAGCTGGCATCGCCGATGTGGACGATGAAACGCAGCGCAGCCGCGTCGAGACGGCGGATGGCGCCTTCGAGCTGCAGGCTGAACAGCAGCATGAAGAAGCTCGGAATACCGGCGGTGAAGAGCCGGTCGGCCGTGCCCTCGAACCTGACCATCGCCACGTAGGCCAGCACGGCACCTACCAGTGCCACCGACTTGGGCAGGCGCTCCAGCAGCCGGTGCCGATGGATCTGGTAGCAGCCGATGCCCAGGACGAACTCCAGCCACAGCGTCTGGTGGAGAAACTGCCCGCTGGCGCTCGACGGATCCAGCCAGGCCCCGTTGGACAAGGCGTAGACGGCGATCAGTGCCAGCGCAAGGGGGCGCTTGTAGTGCCGGCGGTCGAGCACCAGCACCATGGCGATGATCGCGTAGTACAGCATCTCGTAGTTCAGCGACCAGCCGGGCATCAGCATCGGGAAGAGCTGCCCGTCGTCGCGGAAGTGCGGGATGAACATCAGCGACAGCAGGTAGTGCGGCACGTTGGCCACCGTGGTGCCCATCACGCTCGGCGCCAGCCAGGCCACCAGCAGCACCATCGTCGTCACGGCCCAGTACAAGGGCACGATGCGCGTCACCCGATCGATCATGAAGGCGCCCGGGCTCGGCTCCTTGTGGTCGATCACCAGGCACATCACGAAGCCGCTGATGAGGAAGAACAGGTCGACGCCGAACAGCCCGAACGACGGCGGCGTGAACGTGTGCAGGTAGACCACCGTGCTGGCGGCGATCGCGCGCAGGATCTGCACCGAGTAGCGCTGTTCGGGTCCGCTTCTTCCTTGCATGGGGAGCTGCCGGCCGCTGGCAGGTGAGTAAAAAGTATCGATTTTGTTATTGCAGCATGTTGCAAACGTGAATACAAGCGTCCGGCAGCATGTCTGTCGCGGTAGCCCGTTCGGCTGAAGACGGCTCGGTCCAACGGCTCGTAACGCTCTGTCCTACACGCGGTCACGCCATACGCCGAGCGCGACGGCTGGACAAATGAAACATCATGTAGGCATGGACATCGAGGGTGCAGTTACAGGATCCGACGGGCGCAGCAACAACAACCGGCCCGGGCGATTGCGTATCCTGCTGGTCGAGGACGATCCCCAGGCACTGGCCACCACCATCGAGGCACTCGAGGCGCTGGGGCATTTCACGGCCGGCACGAGCAGCGCCGAAGTGGCACGCGCGCGATTCCTCGACGGCGCGTTCGACGTGCTGATCACCGACCTCAACCTGCCTGGCCTGTCCGGCAGCGAACTGGCGGACGAAATTTCCCGCCACGCCACGCAGCCGCTCCAGGTCATTTTCGCGACCGGCAAGCCCCGCCCGCCCGGCAGCACGGCGCTGTGGCTGCAGAAGCCCTACCTGCTGGAAGACCTGGCACGGGCGCTGGACGAGGCGGCCAGTCGCCTCTGCGCCCCCGGCAACGACACCGCCTGCGACCTGGCTTGACCGCCACGGCGCGCGGGCAGGGTGCTCACGCCGTCGCCGGGCGTTCGCCGGGCGACCAGCGCAGTTGCACCCGCGTGCCGGTGCCGGGCCGGCTGTCGATGGACAACTGCGCGCCGATCGCGTCGGCCTGTTCGCGCAAGCCCACCAGGCCGTAGTGCCCCGGGGCGTCGGCGTCCGGTTCGAAGCCGACCCCGTCGTCGACGATCTCCAGCGCGATGCCGGCGTCCGCGTCGCGCCCCAGCCTCAAGCACAAACGCTGCGCGCCCGCGTGACGTTCGACGTTGCGCAGGACTTCCTCGGACATGCGGAACAACGTTTCCGCAGGTTCGGCCGCCAGCGAATTCAGGGCCGGGTCGATCTCGCCCTCGAAGGCGATGCCGGTGCGCTCTGACAGACTCCGGCCCAGGTCGGCCAGTGCCGCGCCCAGCCCGATGTCGCGCACCGGGTTGCTGCGCAACTGGTCGATGGCGCGGCGCGCTTCGTCCAGTCCGTCGCGGGCCGCCTGCTCGGCGCGCAGCAGCTCGTCGGGCAAGGCCTCGGGCCGGCTGGTGGCCAGTCGCTTGAGCACGCGGATCTCGGTGAGCATGGCCATCATCGAGTGGGCAAGCGTGTCGTGCAGTTCGCGTGCCAGGCGCAGGCGTTCGCGCACCACGGCGGCGTCGCGCGACTCATGGGCCAGCCGGCTGATCTCGGCCGTGCGCTGGCGCACCCGTTCGTCCAGTTCGGCGTTGAGCCGGCGCAACTCGTCGCGCTCGCGGCGCAGCGAGTCGAGCAGGCGGTCGAGCGCGGTGCCCAGCCGGGCCGCCTCGTCGCTGCCCTGCGGCACCTCGATGCGGTGTGCGTTGCCGGCCACCACTGCGTCGGCCGAACGGGCGATCACACTGATGCGGCGGGTCAGCCGGCGCGCCACCGCGACGCCGCTCACGGCCGCAGCCAGGCCGAGCAGGCTCAGCACCAACGTGATGCGCCACTCGATCGCGGTGGCGAAGGCGGCCAGCGATTCCACCGGCTGGATCACGGCCACCTGCCAGCCGAGCCGGCGCAGCGTGCCGTCGGCGGCCACGGGGGGCGTGGCGATCAGGTAGGGCCGGTTGTCGAGCAGGCGCCGTACCTGGATGCGCGCGGGCAGGTCGGAGCCGTCGTTGCCCAGCCCGGCCATGCGCGGGTCGAACGGGGTGAGTGCCTCGCCGGCTTCGCGCCAGCGCTGCCCGACCAGCGCCGCCGGGCCTTCGCGCACCACGCCGTCGCGGTCGATCAGCAGCCATTCGCCCGGCGAGGCGCGGATGCCGGTGACCATCTGCTGCACCCAGCGCCAGTTGAGCTGGGCCGCCACCACGCCGACGATGGCGCCATCGGCGTTGCTCACCGGCGCGGTCAGCTTGAGGAAATGCTCGCGTGGCGAGCGGCCTTCCTCGATCCAGGCGGCATCCAGCCCTTGGGAGACCCAGGTGTGCTGGTAGACGTTCTGGCCCAGCACGGCCGGATCGGTGGCGCCGACGATGAAGCCGTCGGCATCGGTGACGGCCAGCCAGATCAGGTCGGGGACGCCGCGGCGCACTGCTTCGAGCGAGCGGCGCAGGCGGTCGCTGTCGCTGCGCTGCACGTCCTCGGACAGCATGGTCGCCACCACGCTGACCGATTGCAGGCGCAGCAGCAGGGCGGTGTCCAGCTCGGCGCTGACATGCTCGCCGGCGCTCTCCAGCCGCTGGCTGTGCTGCTCCAGCAGCGTCGAGCGCACGAATCCGCGCAGCCAGAGGTTGGCCGCCAGCGCCAGGCACATGGTCAAGGCGATCAACAGCCAGCCGACGGCAGCGGCCAGGCTGCGGCGGGGGTCGATGCGGCGCAAGTTCATGGGCGGCGCATTGTCGCAAAGCAGGCGTGTGCCGGCACTGGCTCCTTACCCGCATGCGCGCTTTCCCGGACATGACTTTCGGCATGGGCACTTTCCCGCGGTGATTGGGGTTTGTCTCGACCCGGCGCGTGACTTCCGGCAGGCGCACCGAGGCGTGCAAGCGCGGACAGTTGCAACCCATCATCAACCCGTCAGCCCCACGAAGCCGACGACAACGCACGGAGACAAGCGCGCATGAACACCGCCCCCCTCAGGAACGGCCCGACCGGTGCCGCCTCCGGCCAGCCACAGCGCTGGTCGGAGAACCGCTGGCTGCAGTTGGCCGTCGGCATCGTCTGCATGATCGCCACCGCCAACATCCAGTACGCCTGGACGCTGTTCGTGCCCGAGATCCAGGGCAAGTTCGGCTGGGAGCGCGCGTCGATCCAGATCGCGTTCACCATCTTCGTGCTGGTGCAGACCTGGCTGGCCCCGATCGAGGGCTACTTCATCGACAAGTTCGGCCCGCGCTTGATCGTCGCCTTCGGGGCGGTGTTCATCGGCGTGGCCTGGGTCATCAACTCGCAGGCCACGTCGCTGCTGGGCTTCTACATCGGCGCGGCCATCGGCGGCATCGGGGTCGGTTCGATCTACGCAACCTGCATCAACAACGCGCTCAAGTGGTTCCCGGACCGCCGCGGCCTGGCAGTGGGCCTGACGGCCGGCGGCTACGGTGCCGGCTCGGCCGCCACCATCCTGCCGATCGCCGCGATGATCGAGTCGTCCGGCTTCCAGCAGGCGTTCATGTTCTTCGGCATCCTGCAAGGCTCGCTGGCCTTCGCCGCGGCCTGGTTCCTGCGTGCGCCCACCGGCAAGGAAGTGCGCGCCTCGGCCAAGCTGACGCAAAGCCGGCGCGACTACACGCTCAAGGAGGCGCTGCACACCAGGCTGTTCTGGCTGATGCTGGTGATGTTCTCCTGCGTGGTCACCGGCGGCATGATGGCCGTGGCGCAACTGGGCGTGATCGCGCAGGACCTGGGCGTGAAGAACTTCAAGGTCGACCTGTACTTCGTCACCATGGCCGCGCTGCCGCTGGCCCTGATGCTCGACCGCATCATGAACGGCATCTCGCGCCCGATGTTCGGCTGGATCTCCGACCACATCGGCCGCGAGAAGACGATGGTGATCGCCTTCACGCTGGAAGGGATCGGCATCATCGCGCTGGGCTACTTCGGCCACAACCCGTGGGCCTTCCTGATCCTCTCGGGCGTGGTGTTCCTGGCCTGGGGCGAGGTGTACTCGCTGTTCTCGGCGCTGGCCGGCGACGCTTTCGGCACCAAGCACATCGGCAAGATCTACGGCGTGCTGTATTGCGCCAAGGGCATCGGCGCGCTGTTCGTGCCGCTGGGCAACCTGCTGATGGAAGCCACCGGCACCTGGTCGACCGTGCTCTACACGGTGGCGGGGCTGGACCTGTTCGCGGCGTTCCTGGCCATCGTCGCGCTGCGGCCCATGCTGGCAGCGCACGTCGCCCAGACGCAGCTGCCGCCCGAGCCGCCGCGCACCCCGATGCAGGGCCTGGCTTCCGCCGGCTGATACGTCCATTCGCTTGTCCGCCCGGCCGGGGCGGTGGCGGCGCGCAGCGACAAGGCTGCGCGCCGTTTTTTTTCGTTGGCGCGACTCAGCCCTTGGCTTCCTTGCGCGCCAGCACCAGCACCGCCAGCTCGGTGCGGGTATTGGCGTGCAGCTTCTGCATGATGCGGCTGACGTGGTTCTTGACCGTGCCTTCGGCCAGGTGAAGCGTGGCGGCGATCTGCCGGTTGCTCTGCCCCTTGGCGATCTGCTCGAGCACGGCGGCCTCGCGGTCTGTCAGCGGGTCCGGGGCTTCGGCCGCGCCTGGCGCCGGCGGCGCGGCCGGCGCCGCGCCGGCCGGTGCATCCGGTGCCTGTGCGGCGGCGTCGCTGGCGATGCGGTTGGCCAGCAGGCGGAACTGGTCCATCACCTTGCGCGCAATCTGCGGCGTCAGGCGCGACTCGCCCCGATGCACCGCGCGGACGGTGTCGAGCACCTCGTCTTCCGAGGCGTCCTTGAGCAGGTAGGCCTGGGCGCCGGCGCGCACCGCGTCGAACACCAGGTCGTCCCGGTCGAAGGTGGTGAGCACCATCACCCGCGTGTGCGGCAGGGCGGCGGCGATCTCGCGGGTGGCCAGCACGCCGCCCTTGCGCGGCATGTGCAGGTCCATCAGCACCACGTCGGGCAGCAGGCGGCGGGCCATGTCCACCGCCTCGAGGCCGTCGGCCGCCTGGCCCACCACGTCGATGTCGGGCGCGGCGCCGAGCAGCATGGCCATGCCGCGGCGGATCAGCGACTGGTCATCGGCGATGAGCACGCGGATCTTCGGCGCGGAGGCAGGCGAGGCAGTGTCGGTGGCATTCATGGGCAGGCGGGCAGGGGAGGACCTGCGCCCGATTGTGCCGGTTGCGTCCCGGGTGGGGCGCGCCGTTCAGAAGCTCACCGCGAGCCCCAGCGAAACGCCGTCGACGTTGTTGCCGAAGACGTAGCGCATCACCGCCCGTGCACGCGTGACCAGGTGGCTGTAGCGGCTCGTGTCCAGCTCCAGTCCGAGGCCGACGGTGCTCAGGTAGTCGAAGCCGAGGATGTCGGCCTGGCTGCCCAGGTAGCGCGAGTGCGAGAACTCCAGCACGTAGCGCAGCGGCCGGTCGAGCGTGTAGAGGCCCGTGGGCGCCCGGTAGCGCGCATAGAGGTTGGCCGTGCGGGCGGACGACTCGCCCTGCACCCCGGCGCTGGTGCTGCCGAAGGTGCGCAGGCGGATGTCGGTGTAGCGCAACTCGAGGTCGATCTGGTAGTTGGGCCGCACATGGTCCCAGTCGAGCATCACGGCGCCGCCCAGCCCATAGGCGTTGAGCGTGCCGCCATCGAGAAAGTCGAGGTCGAGGTCGGTCTTGCGGTTGACGAAGAACTGCGCCAGGCGCAGGTCGCTGGCGACCTTGCCCAGCGCGATGTCGAATATCGGCCGGAACACCAGTTCGTCCGTGATGTAGAAATCCCACCCGATGCCCCCGGTGCCGGTCACGGTGTTCCATCGCGTAGGAATCCGGCGCGCCTGTTCGCCCTCGGAGGCGACGAAGGTCGGGTCGTAGCGGCTGAAGGCGATGGCGCCCTCGAGATACAACGGTATCGACCTGCTGATGCTGTCGCCGCCGCCCAGCTGGGTCATGAACACCGACGGGTTCTGCGTGTTGCCGTTCTTGATCGACAGGTTGCTGGAGGTCAGGTCGGGCACCACGGAGTAGGCCATCAGCGCCAGGATGCCGTTGGCATGGTCCTTGATGCGGGCCCCGCGCAAATCGAGATTCTGTGCCTCGGCACCGCCTGCTGCCAGCAGGCCGGCCAGCAGCGCCGGCGCGAAGGGGTGGAATCGGTGGCGCGGCGGGCTGGGGCAGGGCGGCATGGTGTCGCTGGATCTCCGGGGCCGGTTGTAGGGCTGGCGAAATCCTAGCGGCAACTCGCGTGCGCCGCACGACAAAGGGCGCGTGCGCCGGGGGCTTTGGGAGGGCGTACCCCCTGTTTAGGCGGTGCGCCGGGGTGCCGCACCCCGTTGCGGCGGCGCAACCCCGATGTCGATCGGGGCTGCGCGTGGCGACGTCAGGCCTCGGAGACGGCCTCCGCCCCCAGCCGGTCGGTCTGGCGCTCGACGCGCTTGAGCGCACGGCCGCGCATGTGCGACCAGGTCACGCCGATCAGCAGGAGCGCCGACAGCACGATGAATGCGCAGCTGATCGGCCGCTCGACGAAGATGGCGAAGTCACCGCGCGAGAGCAGCAGCGCTCGGCGGAAGTTCTCCTCGACCATCGGCCCCAGCACATAGCCCAGCAGGATCGGGGCCACCGGGAAGCGCAGCCAGATCAGCAGCGAGCCGATGATGCCGAACGCCAGCACTTCCCAGATCTGGAACAGGCTGTTCTGCGTGCTGAACACCCCGACCGCGATGAAGAAAAGCGCCGAAGGATAGAGGTAGCGGTAGGGCACCTGCAGCATCTTCACCCAAACGCCGATCATCGGCACGTTCAGGATGATCAGGAGCGCATTGCCGATCCAGAAGCTGGCGATCAGGCCCCAGAAGATGTCCGGATGCTCGGTGATCAGCTGCGGCCCCGGGGTGATGCCCTGGATCATCAGGGCGCCGAGGATCAGCGCCATGACCGCATCGCCCGGAATGCCCAGGCTCATGGTCGGCACGAAGTCCACCTGCGTCTTCGAGTGCGACGAGGCCTCGGGCGAGGCCACGCCAGCGATCATGCCGGTGCCGAACTTCTCCGGCGTCTTCGAGATCTTGCGCTCGAGCGCGTAGGCGATGAACGTGGTGATGGTCGGGCCGGTGCCGGGCATGGCGCCGAAGATCGTGCCCACCATGGTGCCGCGCACCATCGGCCAGAAGGCCTCCTTGAGCTCCTGCGCGCTCGGGCGCATGTCCCGGATGCGCAGCGTGGTGTTGGTGGTCACCACCGCCATGCGGTTGACGTTGAGCAGGAAGTCGGCGATGCCGAACAGGCCCATCGCGATCGCCACGAGCTCGAGGCCGTCGCTGAGTTCAGGGATGCCGAAGGAGAAGCGGAAGCTGCCCGAGTTCACGTCGGTGCCGACGGCGCCGCACAGCAGGCCGAACAGCGTCATGGCCACGCCCTTGAGAGGCGAGCCGCGCGACATGGTCGAGCCGGCCAGCAGGCCCAGCAGCATGATCGAGAAGATCTCGGCCGGGCCGAACTTGAAGGCGATCGACACCAGCAGCGGCGAGGCGAAGATCATCACCAGGATGCCCACCGACGCGGCGAAGAACGACGAGATCATCGTGATGCCCAGCGCCGTGCCGCCCTTGCCGGCCTTGGTCATCGGGTAGCCGTCCAGGCAGGTCACCGCGTGCGGAGGGTGCGAGGGCAGGTTCAGCAGGATGGCGCCGATCGCGCCGCCGTACTGCGAGCCGTAGAAGATGCCGGCCAGCATCAGGATGGCCGGAACCGGGTGCATCGCGTAGGTCAGCGGCAGCAGGATCGAGATGGCCGACAGCGCGCCCATGCCGGGCAGCACGCCGATCAGGTTGCCCACCAGCACGCCGAAGAAGGACCACATCAGGTTCGTGCCCTGGAACGCGATGCCGAAGCCGAACCACAGGTCATGAAGTGCTTGCGACATGGCCTACATCCCCCACTGGAACAGGGGCAGCTGCAACTGCAGGCCCCACCAGAACACCACCACCGCCACCATGCACATGGCCAGGGCCAGCAGCACCGACTGCACCACCGTGTTGGTGCGGTCGCCCAGGGCGGAGATGAAGACGATGGCGAAGGTCGCGGGCACCAGGCCGCCGTACACGCCGAACAGCAGGAAGGCCAGCACGCCGAGGATGATGCAGATGCTGCCGCGCAGGTCGGGCAGCGCATCGCCGTGGCCGTGTCCGCCGGCCTCGCCCGCGCCGTCCTGGGACTGCGAACGGCCGCCCAGCGCGACCAGCGCGCCGGTGATGGCCAGCAGCACGCCGACGGCCACCGGGAAGAAGCCGGGGCCCATGCGCGAGGGCGTGCCGACGTGGTAGTTCCATGCGGCGAAAGCGGCGGCCAGGCCAACGACGATCATCAGGGCGCCGCCGTAGTAGTCCTTGCGGGCGGCACTGGAGGAAGGGGAGGCGGGGCGCGTCATGGCTGACCTCCCGCCGGGCGGCCGGACGGCCGTGTGTGGCTCTGCATTGCGAATGTCTCCAGCAGGCGCACGAAGCCGCGCGCCGGTCGAATTGCGGACGCGCGACGTGCGCGCCCTTCGCAATGCAGTCTAGGAAGGCAGGCTTCCAATCATCTTTCAGCGCGCGGCCGCGTTGGCAAATTACGTAATATCACGAACCGGGTCAGACCCTATACGAGGCAGGCGCAGCACCGCTTGCAGGCCGCCACGCATGCCGTCGATGTCGGGAGCGTCGCCCAGCAGCACGTCGCCGCCCATGCGCCGCGCGTAGGTGCGCGCGATGGCAAGGCCGAGCCCGGCGCCGCCGCCGGTGCCATGGCCTGCGGCCGACACCGCGCCGTGCTGAAAGCGCTCGAACACCGCCTCGCGGCGCTCCGGCGCAATGCCCGGGCCGGTGTCGCACACCTCCGCCTGCGCGGTGTCGGCCGTCAGCGTCACGCTCACCGTGATGCGACCGCGGCGCGGCGTGTAGCGGATGGCGTTGTGCACCAGGTTCGACAGCAGCTCGTGCAGCTGAGCGGGATCGGCGGCGACGGGGGCCACTTCGTTCTCGCCAGCGGCCCCGGTGCTGTCAATGCCGTCGGTGTCGGGCTCGGCCGCCTCCGCCGCGGCTTCGCCGCGTGCATCCACCCAGCCCAGGTCCTGCTGCTTCTCGAGCGCCAGCGGCAGGTGCTGCAGCACCACTTCGCGGGCCACGGCGTTGAGGTCCGCATGCGTGACGGGCGAGGCGCCGGCGCCGGTCGATTCGGTGGCGTGGGCCAGCGCCAGCAGCTGCTCGCTCAGGCGCCGGGCCCGCGCGAGCTGCTCGAGGATGGCGCGCAGCGTCTCGCGCAGCGGCGCGGTGTCCGGCTCGCGCAGCGCATAGCCGGCCTGTGCCGACATGATGGCCAGCGGCGTGCGCAGCTGGTGCGATGCGTCCGCGAGGAAGCGCGTCTGCTCGGCCAGCAGTTGGCTCTGCCGTGCAATGTGGTGGTTGACCGCCTCCACCAGCGGCGCCACCTCGCGGGGCACGCCACGCGTGTCCAGCGGCGCCAGCTCGCCCGGGCGCCGCGCGGCAAGGGCGCGCCGCAGGCGTTCCAGCGGCCGCAGCGACAGCCACACGCCCAGCCACACCAGCAGCACCATGAGCACGACGATGCGGGTGTCGTTCCACAGCGCCTGGTGCCAGGAGGCTGCCAGCGCCTGCTCGCGCACGTTGCTGCTCTCGGCGGCCTGGATCAGCAGTTCCTGGCGCGTGCCGGGCGGGCCTTCGTAGATCTGCCGCAGGGCGGCGACGCGGACGCGGTAGCCGCGGTACTCGGCGTCGTAGAACACCAGCGCCCCGGGCTCGCTCGGCGGCGGCGCCGGCAGGTCGTCCACGCCCAGCAGGGTCCGCTGCGGCGCCTCCGGCGCGCCCGCAGCGCCGGGCAAGGCGCGCAGTCCGACGTGCAGGTGCTTGTGACGCGAGCCGGTCGATTGCTCGAACATCGATTGCACGGAGAACGCCGGCGCCAGCCGCGGCTGGCCCGCCGCATCGAGCGTAACGCTGTCGGCCAGTGCCTGCACCGGCTCCATCAGGACCTGGTCGTAGGCGTCGGCGGCCACGCGGGAGATGGTGCGGTAGTCGCTCCAGGCGTCGATGGCCAGCAGCACCACCAGCACCGGCAGGAGCAGCGCCAGAAGCAGCGCCCGGATGCCCAGGCGCCGCGCTTCAGCCATGGTCGGTATCGGTCGCCGGGGCGTCGGCCGCGGGTGCCTCGTCGGGCTCGCCGCTGCCTGCGGTGCCGCGCTCGAGCATGTAGCCGAGCCCGCGCACGGTGGTGATGCGGACATCGCTGCCGGCCAGCTTGCGCCGCAGGCGGTGCAGCACCAGCTCGATCGCGGCCGGCCCGACGTCGCGGTCGTGCGGGAACACCTTGCCGGCCAGGCGCTGCTTGCCCACCGGCATGCCGCCGCTCATCAGCAGGGCCGTCAGCGCGGCGTGCTCGCGCGGCGTCAGCGCCAGCAGCTGTTCGTCGAGCATGAAAGCGCGGCTGGCGCTGTCGTAGCTGAGCGAGCCAAGCTGCAGGCGCGGCGTGGCCACGCCGCGGCTGCGCCGCACCAGGGCGGTCAGGCGCGCCTCGACTTCCTCGATGGCGAAGGGCTTGGACAGGAAGTCGTCGGCGCCGAGGTTCAGCCCGCGGACCCGGTCCTGCAGCGCACCTTCGGCCGTGAGCACGAGCACGGGGGTGCGGTCGCCGGCGTTGCGCATCTGGCCGAGCACGGTCAGGCCGTGGCGATCGGGCAGGCGCAGGTCGAGCAGCACCGCGTCGTATTCGTTGGCGGCCAGCAGCGCCTCGGCGGTGCGGGCATCGGGGGCGAGGTCCGGCACGAAGCCGCTTTGCTTGAGGGCACGGGCGAGCCAGGCCGCGAGTTCGGCTTCGTCTTCGACCAGGAGGATGCGCATGGGGCTTGGAGCGTGGTCATGGCGACCGGTTCCCGCCGACGGCGGCCATGCCGGGATCGCCAGGCCGCGTTATACGCCAGCGCGGCATGCACCCCTTTCAATGCGCTTTCGGCGCGCGCCAGGCGCGCGGCGCAGGCAAGGTCAGTCTGCCGCCGGTGCCAGCAGCGGCGGCGTGCCCGTCTTGAACATGCCGCTGAGCTGTTCGCGCAGTTGCGGCGTGTCCTCGTGGCCATGCACCGCCACGGCGTGCTGCACCGCTGCCTCCAGCAATTCCTTCGGGGTGTCGGCCGACAGCGCGACGCTGCAGTTCATTTCGCTCGGGTATTCGCGGCAATCGATGTACTGGCGTGGCATGGCAAGCTCCGTGTGGACGTTCAGGGCCTGGCTTCGTAGACCAGGTTGAAGGGCGTTTCCGTGGCGCGCCGGAAACGGCTGAAGCCGCCGGCGCGGGCGACTTCGCCGGTGCGCTTCTCGCCAGCCTGCGCGCCCAGGCACATCGCCCCCTTCTGCGCGCGCGACGCCGGGGTGCAGATGAAGGTGGAGGCGGAGTAGTAGACCCGGCCCACCGGGTTGAGGTTGTCCTCGAGCCGGTCGTTGGCGAATGGCTCGACGATCAGCCAGGTTCCGTCCGGGCGCAGGCGCTGCCGGACGTTCGCGGCTGCGGCAACGGGGTCGCCCATGTCGTGCAGGCAGTCGAAGAAGGCCACCAGGTCGAGGTCCTGGCCCGGAAAGTCCTGCGCGCTGGCGACCTCGAAGTGAAGCCGCTCCGGCGGCACGCCGGCGTCGGAGGCCATCTTGCGGGCGTACTCGACCGAGGGCGCGTGATAGTCGTAGCCGGTGAACGTGGACGCCGGATAGGCCTGCGCCATGAGCAGCGTCGAGGCGCCGTGGCCGCAGCCGACGTCCGCCACGCGGGCGCCCTGCTGCAGCCGCTCGGCCACGCCCTCGAGCGCCGGAATCCACTGGCTGACGAGGTTGGCCGCGTACCCGGGCCGGAAGAAACGCTCGGTGCCGTGGAACAGGGCCGCGTCATGCTCGTGCCAGCCCAGCCCCAGGCCGGTGCGCATGGCCTGCATCATCTTCGGGACAGTCTTGAACTGGTCGACCGCGATCTGGAACGCGCCGGGAATGAAAGCCGGACTGCCTTCCTCGGCCAGGGCGAACGCCTGTTCCTCGGACAACGAGAAGCGTTCGCTGGCCGGGTCGTATTCCACGTAGCCGCTGGCCGCCTGCGCACTGAGCCATTCGCGCAGGTAGCGCGCATCGACTTCGGCGCGGCGCGCCAGCTCTTCGGCGGTGCCGGGGCCCTGCGCCAGCGACTTGTAGAGCCCCAGCTGGTCGCCCACCACGACGGTGGCCGCGTGCATGACGGCGCCGATGTCGTGCACGAAGTTGCCCATGAACGCGTTGAGCTTTTCTTCCGAGATGGCCATGGTTACCTCCGTTTCCATTGGCGGACTGGAGCGGCGCGCGTTCGCTGCCTATACTGGACAAGCAGGGGCGGGCGGCGTTCGCGACCAATGCCGATCGTCCCTCGAACCCCGTGCGTGGCCCATACGCAGCATTGCGTAGCCCGCCGGCCATGCGGTCGCAACCCGGCGCATCAGGAGCCGACGGCATGCCGCAAGCACAGTTGCACCAGCTCACGAGCACGGGATGCGCCGCGGCGCTGACCCCGCGCGAGCGGGAAATGCTGCAGTGGCTGGCCACCGGCAAGACCGACGCCGACATCGCCCAACTGATCGGCATCAGCCGGCGCACGGTGCAAAAGCACCTGGAGCACGTGTACGTCAAGCTGGGCGTGGAGACGCGCACCGCGGCGGTCATGCGCGGCCTCGACCTTCGGCCGGGGCCGTAGCGGATTCGCGCCTTGGTCGGGCGATGCCCGTACCGCGCGTACGCCGCGGGGCCAAACCTATAATCGAATGTTCGGCCGGGCCCGGTCGATTTCAAATCAAATCAAGCACTTAGCAAGCATCTGGCATGAGCAGCCCCACCTTCACCGTCGCCGAGATCCGCAAGACCTTCCTCGATTTCTTCGCCTCCAAGGGCCACACGGTGGTGGCATCGAGCCCGCTGGTGCCGGGCAACGACCCGACCTTGATGTTCACCAACTCCGGCATGGTGCAGTTCAAGGACGTGTTCCTGGGCACGGACAAGCGCTCGTACGTGCGCGCCACCTCGGTGCAGGCCTGCCTGCGCGCCGGCGGCAAGCACAACGACCTGGAGAACGTGGGCTACACCGCGCGGCATCACACCTTCTTCGAGATGCTGGGCAACTGGAGCTTCGGCGACTACTTCAAGCGAGAGTCGCTCAAGTGGGCCTGGGAACTGCTCACCGAGGTCTACAAGCTGCCCGCGCAGCGCCTGCTGGCCACGGTGTACGAGGAAGACGACGAGGCCTACGACATCTGGACCAAGGAGATCGGCCTGCCGCCCGAGCGCGTCATCCGCATCGGCGACAACAAGGGCGGGCGCTACAAGTCCGACAACTTCTGGATGATGGCCGACACCGGCCCGTGCGGGCCTTGCAGCGAGATCTTCTACGACCACGGACCGGAAATCCCGGGCGGCCCGCCGGGCAGCCCCGATGAGGACGGCGACCGCTTCATCGAAATCTGGAACAACGTGTTCATGCAGTTCGACATGGCCGAGGATGGCTCGGTCACCCGGCTGCCGGCGCCGTGCGTCGACACCGGCATGGGGCTCGAGCGCCTGGCGGCCATCCTGCAGCACGTGCACAGCAACTACGAGATCGACCTGTTCGACACCCTGGTCAAGGCGGCCGCGCGCGAGACCGGCGCGACCGACCTGCACAACGGCAGCCTGCGCGTGATCGCCGATCACATCCGCGCCACCTCGTTCCTGGTGGCCGACGGCGTCATCCCGAGCAACGAGGGCCGCGGCTACGTGCAGCGCCGCATCGTGCGCCGGGCCATCCGCCACGGCTACAAGCTCGGCTGCAAGAAGCCGTTCTTCCACAAGCTGGTCAAGGACCTGGTGGCGCTGATGGGCGAGGCCTATCCCAAGCTGGTGGCCGACGAGCAGCGCATCACCGAGGTGCTCAAGGCCGAGGAAGAGCGTTTCTTCGAGACGCTGGCCAACGGCATGGAGATCCTCGACGGCGCGCTGGCCGGGGGCCAGAAGACGCTGCCGGGCGAGGTCGCCTTCAAGCTGCACGACACCTACGGCTTTCCGCTCGACCTCACGCAGGACGTGTGCCGCGAACGCGACGTGCAGGTGGACGTCGCCGGCTTCGACGCCGCCATGCAGCGGCAGAAGGCGGCTGGCCGCGCGGCCGGCAAGTTCAAGATGGAACGCGCCGTGGAATACGGCGGCGCCGGCAACGCGTTCACCGGCTACGAGCACCTGCAGGAAGACGCCACCGTGCTCGCGCTCTACCACGAGGGCGCGGCAGTGCAGCAGCTGACCGAGGGGCAGGCGGGCATCGTGGTGCTGGACACCACGCCCTTCTATTCGGAAAGCGGCGGCCAGGTCGGCGACGCCGGCGTGATCACCGCCGAGGGCATGCAGTTCGGCGTGGAGGACACGCAGAAGATCAAGGCCGACGTGTTCGGCCACCATGGCGTGCAGACCCAGGGCACGCTGAGCGTGGGCGACAAGGTCAAGGCCAGCGTCGACGCCGAGCGCCGCGCCGCCACCATGCGCAACCACTCGGTCACCCACCTGATGCACAAGGCGCTGCGCGAGGTGCTCGGCGGCCATGTGCAGCAGAAGGGCTCGCTGGTCGACGCCGACAAGACGCGCTTCGACTTCGCGCACAACGCCTCGGTCACGCCCGCGCAGATCACCGAGATCGAGCGTCGCGTCAACGCCGAGATCCTGGCCAACGAGGCGACGCAGGCGCGGGTGATGGACATGGAGGCCGCGCAGAAGACCGGCGCCATGATGCTGTTCGGCGAGAAGTACGGCGACACGGTGCGCGTGCTCGACATCGGCAGCAGCCGCGAACTGTGCGGGGGCACGCACGTGGCGCGCACCGGCGACATCGGGCTGTTCAAGATCGTCAGCGAAGGCGGCGTCGCCGCCGGCGTGCGCCGCGTGGAAGCGATCACCGGCGCCAATGCGCTGGCCTACGTGCAGCAGCTGGAGTCGGCCGTGCATGGCGCCGCCGCCACCCTCAAGGCGCCGGCCGCTGAACTGCAGCCGCGCCTGGCGCAGGTGCTCGAGCAGGTGCGCGCGCTGGAGCGCGAAGTCGGTGCGCTCAAGGGCAAGCTGGCCTCGTCGCAAGGCAACGACCTCGCCGGGCAGGCGGTCGACGTCAAGGGCATCAAGGTGCTGGCCGCGCGCCTCGACGGCGCCGACGCCAAGACCTTGCGCGACACGCTCGACCAGCTCAAGAACAAGCTCAAGACCGCCGCCATCGTGCTGGCCGCGGTGGACGGCGCCAAGGTGCAACTGGCCGCCGGCGCCACCGCCGACGTGATGGGCAAGGTCAAGGCTGGCGAACTGGTCAACTTCGTCGCCCAGCAGGTGGGCGGCAAGGGCGGCGGCAAGCCCGACATGGCCATGGCCGGCGGCAGCGATGCGGCGGCGCTGCCGCAGGCGCTGGCATCGGTCGCCGGCTGGGTCGCGGAACGCGCGTGATCCGCCGGTTGCCATGACCGGCGCATCGCTTCCCGGCGAAGTGCTGGTCATGGGCGCCGGCACCATTGGCTGTTACCTGGGCGGCTGCCTAGCCGCCGCGGGCGTGCCGGTCACGATGATCGGCCGGCCCCGGGTGCTCGATGCGCTGGCCGGCGCCGGATTGACGGTGACCGACCTGGATGGCCTCAGGCGCCACATCCCAGCGGGGCAGCTTCGCCTGGCGACCGAGGTGCCGGCCGGCGCCAGGCCCGCGCTGGTCCTGCTGTGCGTCAAGAGCGGCGGCACCGGCACGGCAGCCGCCCAGCTCGCGGCGGCGGGTCTGCCGCCGGGCACGCCGGTGGTGTCGATGCAGAACGGCATCGGCAATGCGCAGGTCGCCGCGCAGGCCGCGCCCGGGCTGGTGGTGTTGCCGGGCATGGTGCCGTACAACGTTGCCGAACTGGCCCCGGGCGTCTATCACCGCGGCACTGCCGGGCGGCTGGCGGCCCGGCAGCACGAATCGCTGGCGGCCTGGACTGCCGTGTTCGCGCAGGCCGGCATCTCGCTGGACCTGGTGGCCGACCTCCTGCCGATCCAGTGGGGCAAGCTGCTGCTCAACCTCAACAACCCGGTCAATGCGCTGTCCGGCCTGCCGCTGCGCGCCGAGCTGATGGACCGCGGCTACCGGCGCTGCTTCGCCGCACTGATGGAGGAGGCGCTGCAGGTGCTGGCGCGCGCCGGCATCACGCCGGCGCAGGTGACGCCGTTGCCGTGGCGCCGGCTGATCGCCATTCTGCGGCTGCCGACGCCGCTGTTCCGACTGGTGGCCGCGCGCATGCTCAGGATCGACGCCAAGGCGCGGTCGAGCATGGCCGACGATCTCGCCCTGGGCCGGCGCACCGAGATCGATGCGCTCAGCGGCGAGGTCGTCCGGTTGGCGCAGGCGCACGGCACCGGCGCGCCGCGCAACGCGAAGATGGTCGAACTGCTCGATGTGTGGCCCGACAAGCCGCAGGCGCTCGCGCCGGCGTCGATGCTTCGGGTGCTCGGGCTGTAGGCGGAACGGCCCCGCGCAAGGCCGGCAACATAATTGCGGATGCACGCGTTCTCGCACTCGATCCGCTACTTCGAAGAGGTCGCCGCGCAGAAGTCGATCCGCCGCGCGGCCGAACGCCTGAACATCGCGCCTTCGGCCGTCGCCCGGCAGATCGCCCGCCTCGAGGAACAGCTGGGCGTGCCGGTCTTCGAGCGCCTGCCGCGTGGCGTACGCCTGACTGCCGCCGGCGAGATGATGCTCGCGCAGGTCCGGCGCATGCAGCGCGAGTTCGGCGCTGCGCTCGCCCAGGTGGACGCGCTCAAGGGAACCCGGCGCGGCCACATCGGCATCGGCGTGCTGCAGTACATGAGCGCGCAGTTCGTCCCGCAGCTGATCGTCGACGTCGCCAAGGACCATCCGGGCCTGTCGTACACCGTCCAGACCGGCAACTCGCCGGAGATCGTCGACGCCGTGGTCCGGGGCGACCTGGACATCGGCTTGTGCTGGCAGCCGGCGGCGTCGATGCCGGTGCGCAATGTGCGCGCGGTGCAGGTCCCGGTCGGCGTGGTCGTGGCGGCCGACCACGAGTTGGCGCAGCGCAGGACGATGCGGGTGGCCGAGTGCCTGACCTATCCGCTGATCATCCAGTCGCAGGACACGGCGCTGCGGCGCATGGTGGAAGACGTGACGCGGGGCGCCTCGACGCGGGTCATGCCATTCGTCGAGACCAATTCCATCGCCGCCATGGTTGCGCTGCTGGTCGCCGGGGCGGGCATCGCGATCATGACGCGGGCGACAGTGCATGGCGAGCTCGCGCGCGGTGTTTTGCGGCACATCCCGATTTCCGACCGCGGCGTGGGCAGCGTGTCGCTGGCGCTGTTCGTGCGGGCCGACAGGGCGCTGTCGCCGCCGGTGGCGCTGCTGCTCGAACTGCTCGAATCGCGCTTCGACGCCTTTGCCGGCGGCGCGCCCCCGGCCCGGCGTGCGGCCCGGTCTGCGTTGCCTTGATTAGAACGCAGGGACCGAAAAACGGTGCTTGTGGGGTGTCGCTGCGCGGCCTAGATTCAGGCCGTCCCACCAGCTCATCACACCCCACCAATGTCCTGTCTTTCCACCTGTTCCCGGCGCCGCTTCGTCATGCGCGGCGGCGCGGCCGCCCTGGCGGTCATCGGGGCGCCCGCCCTGGCGCAGTCGGCGCCGACCCGGATCCGCTACCAGCTCGACTGGCGTTTCGAGGCGGGCACTGCCGCGCACGTCCTGGCGCTGCGAAAGGGCTACTTCGCCGAAGAGGGCCTGGACGTCAGCCTGAACGTCGGCGCCGGTGCCGCGGCCACCGTCACGCGCCTGGCGTCGGGCAACTTCGACATGGGGACCGGCGATCTCAGTTCGCTGGCCGAGTTCGCCGGCAACAACGGCACTTCGCCGGCGCTTGCCGTGATGGCGCTGTACGAGACCACGCCAGCGGCCGTGATCTCGCTCAAGAAAAGCGCGATCGCCCGGCCCGCCGACCTCAAGGGCAAGGTGCTGGCCGCGCCCGCGAACGACGGCGCGCGGCGCATCTTTCCCCTGTTCGCGAATGCGAACGGCCTGGATGCGCAGTCGGACGTCAAGTGGATGTCCGTCGAGCCGGCGATCCGCGAGACGCTGCTGGCCAGGGGCCAGGTGGACGCGATCACGGGCTATGTCGCCTCGGGCTTCGTTTCCCTGCAGCGGCTGGGCGTGAGCCCCGACGACATCTCGATGATGCGCTTCGCCGATTTCGGCGTGCCGCTCTACGGCAACGCCGTGCTCGCCAGCAAGCCATTCCTCCAGGAAAAGCCGGCGGCAGTGGCGGCCTACCTGCGCGCCCTGACGCGCGGCTACAGGGATGCGGCCGCCGACCGGGCCGGGGCGGTGGCCGCGCTCAAGGCCCACGAACCGCTGGTCGACGAGAAGATCGAGGCGCTGCGCCTTGACGTGATCCTGGACCAGGAAATCGGCACGCCGAAAGTGCGCAAGGCAGGCATCGGAGGGATCGATGCTGCGCGCTACCAGCGCGGCATCGACGCGCTGGCCGCCGCGCTCGCCTTCAAGAGCGTTCCGCAGGCGTCGGCGCTGATCGACATGCGGCACCTGCCGGCCGCATCGGCGCGAAGGATCTTTCCGTCGTGAGCACCCTGCACGCACCCCCACGCATGTCTGCCGAGACCATCCCGGCGATCGACTTCTCGCAATACCTGTACGGAACGCGCCAGGAGCGCGCGGATGTCAGCCGCGACATCCACCAGGCCTGCCGCCGCTACGGCTTCTTCTACCTCGACCAGCACGGCATCGCGGACGACCTGATCGACAACGCCTTCGATGCCGCGCGGGAGTTCTTCGACCTGCCGCTGCCCGAGCGCATTGCCTGCAAGGCCGCGACCGGGCTTCAGAACCGCGGCTACCAGGCCATGTTCGACACGCAGCGCGAGGGCGAGGCGCCGGACGTCAAGGAATCTTTCGACATGGGCTTTCCGCTCGCGGACGACGCGTTGGCGGCGCTGTCGCATCTGCCTTTCTACTCGCGCAATGCCTGGCCGCGGGATCCCGCGTTCCGCTCGCGTGTCGAGAGCCTCTACTTCGCGATGCTCGACTGCGGCCACCAGGTGCTGCGGGCAATGGCCGACTCGCTGGGCATCGACACCAACTTCTTCGTGGCGCGATGCAGGCAGCCGTTCACCAACATGCGGCTGGTGCACTACCCGCCCCAGCCGAAAGCGCAAGAGGAGGGCATCGGCGCACGGGCGCACACCGACAAGGGGTTGATCACGCTTCTGCTCAACGATGCCAACGGCGGGCTGCACGTCGAATCGGACAGCGGGGCATGGATCGACGCACCGCCGCGCCCGGGCGCGCTGATCATCAACGTGGGCGACCTTCTGACGCGCTGGACCAACGGGCGCTTCCGCTCGGCGGTCCATCGCGTGGTCAACGCCTCGGGCAACGAGCGCTTCTCGATTCCGCAGTTCCATCACCTGAACTACTTCGCCGAAGTGAACCCGTCGGACATTCCCGGCGGCGGCGAATCGGTCTATCCGGCCATCACTGCCGGAGAGTTCGTGTCGGCCGGGTTCCGCAGGGACCGCAAGTCCTGGCGCACCTGAGCCCGGGTGTCGCCGTTCAGTCGAGCGTGACGTTGGCCTTCTTGACGAGCTTGGCGTAGCGCGCCTGCTCGTCCTTGAGGAAAGTGCCCGCCTCGGTCGGCGAGGACAGCGTCAGCATGTCGTCGCGCCGTGCGAACCCGGCCTTGACCTCCGGATCGTTGAAGGCCGCCACGATCGCGTCATGCAGGCGGCTGACCTGCGCCGGCGGCAAGCCCTTGGGGCCGATGGCGGCGAACCAGCCGGCCACGTCGACGCCGGGGAAGCCCTGTTCCGCGAAGGTCGGCACGTCCGGCAGCGATGCCACGCGCGTGTGGCCCATCACGCCGATGGGACGCAGCGTGCCGCCCTTGATCTGGCCTTGCACCGCCGCGACCGCGGCTGCGCCCATCTCCACCTGTCCCCCCATCATGTCGGTGACCATCTGGCCGGTGCCCTTGTAGGGGATGTGGCGCGCCGTCGCGCCCAGTTCCTCGATGACCATCTCGCCGGCCAGATGGATGATGGTGCCGTTGCCCGACGAGGCGAAGTTGAAATCACCCGGCCGCGATTTCAACAGCGCCTGCAGCTCCTTCGCGTTCTTCGCGGGCACCTTGTCCGGATTGACGACGAACACGAAGGGCGAGCCGCCGATGACGCTGATGGGCGTGATGTCGGCCAGGCTGTCGTAGGGCAGCTTCCTGTACACGCTCGGGTTGACGGCGTGGTTGTTCGACACGATGGCGATGGTGTTGCCGTCCGGCGCCGCCCTGAGCAGCGCCTGCGTGCCGGTGATGCCCCCCGCGCCGGGCAGGTTGTCGATGACGACGGCCTGGCCGCCGAGCGCCTTCGACAACGCGACCTGGGCGGTGCGGACGATGACGTCGACGCCCGAGCCGGCGCTGACGGGCAGGATCACGCGCAATGGCGCACTGCCTTGCGCATGCGCCGCGCCGGCGGCAGAGGCGGCCAGTGCGACGCCGGCCAGCGCCAGCAGGGCGCGCCGGCGAATATTCGTGGGTTGCATGTTGTCTCCTTGTGGTGGTGTGTCCGTGTGCGTGTGTCCGTGTCTGCGTTCAGGCGCGACCGGGCGGGGGCGTCAGGCGGCGCGCGGCAGGCCGGCAAGTACTTCCTCGGTGTGTTCGCCCACCTTCGGCAGCGGCATGCGCACCCCGGGCCGGCGCCCGCCCATCAGCAGCGGCAGCAGTACCACTTCGGTGGTGCCCCCGTCGTCGGTGGTCATGGGCACGAGGCCGCCGCTTTGCTTCAGGTGCGGATCGTCGACCAGCTGCTCGGGCCGCGAGATCGGAGCGTAGGGAATGCCGGCGGCCTCCAGCCGGGGCGCCAGTTCGTCGAGTCTCTGGTCGACCATGATCGCGCCGAGATCGGCCAGCAGCTGCGGCCGCACGGCCACGCGTGCGGCGTTGTCGGCGTATTCGGGGCGATCCAGCAGATCGGTGCGGCCGAGCACCCGGCACAGTGTCGCGAACTGCTTGTCGCTCACTGCGCCAATGAACAGCTGCTCGCCGCCGGCCAGCGTGAAGACGTCGTACACGCTCCAGGCCGAAACACGCGCGGGCATCGGCGGCGGCGGCTCGCCGGTCATCAGGAACTGCTGCATGTGCTGGGACGACAGGAACACGCAGTTCTCGAATAGCGCGCTCTGCACTTCCTGTCCGCGCCCGGTGCGGTCGCGCTCGCGCAGCGCGGCCAGCACGCCGATGGCGCCGAACATGCCGCCCATGATGTCGTTGACGCTGGTGCCCGCGCGCAGCGGCCGGCCGACGGGGCCTGTCATGTACGACAGGCCGCCCATCATCTGTACCACCTCGTCCAGCGCCAGGCGCTTCTCGTACGGCCCCGGCAGGAACCCCTTGTGGCTCACGTAGATGAGGCGTGGAAAGCGCTGGGACAAGGTGGCGTAGTCGAGCCCGAGTTCCTTCATCAGCCCGGGGCGGAAGTTCTCGAGCACCACGTCGCAGCTGCCGGCCAGCTCGGCCGCCGTCTGGCGTCCGGCCTGGCTGGTGATGTCGAGCACCACGCTCTTCTTGTTGCGGTTGAAGCTGCGGAAGAAGCCGATGCCCAGGCCCGGCAGCTTGCGCGTCCTGTCGCCCCCGGGCGGCTCGACCTTGATGACTTCGGCGCCGAGGTCGGCCAGGATCATTCCGCAGGTGGGGCCCATCACCATGTGGGTGAATTCGACGACGCGGATGCCGGCGAGCGGCAGGGTGGAATCTTGGGGCATGGCTTGCTTGCGAGGAAAAGGTGAAGAGGGGTCAGGCCGCGGCGGCGAAGGTGCGGGGCAGGCCGGCGCGCCAGAGGGCGCCGTGAGTGGGTTCGCCCTCGATCCACTTCGCCACCCTGGCGCGCAGTGCCAGCAGGGCCGGGATGTCAAGGCCGGTCTCGATGCCCATCGCGGCCAGCATGAAAGCGAGGTCTTCGGTCGATGCGTTGCCGCTCGCGCCCGGCGCGTGCGGGCAGCCGCCGATGCCGGCGAGCGAAGCGTCGAACCGGTACACACCCAGCTGCAGCGCGGCGTGCACATTGACCAGCGCCAGGCCGCGCGTGTCGTGGAAGTGGCCGCACCAGAAGCGGTCGCCGGCGATCTTCAGCGCCTTCTCGAACAGGCGGGCGACCGAGGACGGGTCGGCGTAGCCGACGGTGTCCGCCAGGCTCACGCGATCGGCGCCGGCGTCGAGCAGGGCCTGCATCAACCGCAGGACTTCGTCTTCCTCGACCCGTCCCTGGATCGTGCATCCGAATGCGGTGCCCACGCCGCCCTCGATGAGCGTCTTGCGCCCCGACGCATCGCGAGCCGCGCGGATGCGGCCGAGTTCGGCCACCACCTCGTCGGGCGTCTTGCGCAGGTTGGCCAGGCTGTGCGCATGGCTGGCCGACAGCGGCAGGATCATCAGGTCGGCATTGCCCTCGAGCGCCCGTTCGGCGCCGCGCAGGTTGGGGACCAGCACCGATGCGAACAGGCCCGGCAGCGTCTTGGCGAAGGCCAGCACTTCTGGCGTGTCGGCCAGCTGCGGCATCAACCTGGGCGGCACGAACGAGCCCACCTCGATCTCGGTCTGGCCGGCATCCACCGCCGCGCGCAGCCATTCGCACTTGTGCGCCGTCGAGACCACCGTGGCGATGCTCTGCAGGCCATCGCGCAGGCCGACTTCGCGGATGACGGCCTGGCGCGGGATTCGGTTGTTCGAGGTCATGGAGATCCGGTCGGGGGAGGGTGTGCTGCGAAGTGGCAACTTTAGGGTTGCCGGATGAGAGGGTGAAGCGATAATTTTTCGATGTAGAGATTCCGAAATGGAAAGGCACGCATGTACGACCTGGACCTCACCTCGCTGCGCCTGTTCGTTGCTGCCTGCGACCTGCGCAACATCGCGCGCGCCGGCGAGCAGGAACACATCGGCGCCTCGGCCATCAGCAAGCGGCTCGCGCAACTGGAGGCCCAGGTGCATGCACCGCTGCTCGAACGCCACCGGCGCGGCGTGGTGCCCACGGCGGCCGGCGAAATCCTGCTGGAGCATGCCCGCGCCATGCTGGCCACCGCCGACCGGGTGGCGCGCGACATGACCGCTTACCGGCGCGGCGTGAAGGGACAGGTACGGGTGCTGGCCTCGGTCTCGTCGATCACCGAGTCGTTGCCGGACGACATCGCCGCCTTCCTGCAACTGGACGCGCATGCGCACATACGGGTCGACATCGAGGAGCGCAACAGCTCGGACCTAGTTGCCGCCGTGCGCGAAGGCCTTGCGCCGCTCGGCGTGTGCTGGGACGCGGCCGACCTGGAGGGCCTGCGCACCCGGCCCTACCGTGGCGACGAACTGAGCGTGGTCGTGCACCCGAGCCATCCGTTGGCGGCGCGCAAGTCGTGCACGCTGTCCCAGACGCTCGACTTCGACCATGTCGGCCTGCCTGCCAACACCGCCGTGCACACCATGCTGGCGCGCGCCGCGGCGATCATCGGAAAGCCGATCTACTACCGCGCGGTGGTGTCCACCTTCGACGCGTCGCTGCGCTGCGTCGGCGCGGGGCTCGGGCTCGCGGTGGTGCCCAGGGAGATCGTCGGCAGGGCCGTCGATCCCGGCCGCATCCGGATCGTTGCGCTCAAGGAGCCGTGGGCGCGGCGCCGCTTCGCGATCTGCTACCGGGACGACGCCCAGCTGTCGCCGGCGGCCAAGCTGCTGGTGGAGCATCTGGCGCTGATGCCAACCCGCCACTGACGTCCCTGCGGTGCCGCCGGCAAAACGTGATGCGGTGTCAGCGCTTGTAAGAATTTGTCTGGCAGGCAAACGATCCATCGCCCTGCGCGGCCGGGTGGTGGCCGACGGTACGGTTGCGCCTTTCTGGCAGCAACACCATCCGGACCATGGATTTCTCGTCCACCGCATCGACCGCAACGCCGTCCTCGTTCCTGGCGCTCGACGACGTCGACGGCGCGCCGGCCGGGTCCGGGCAATCGAAGGCCCACATTCTTTCCAGCGCGCAGTTGCGCGCATTGGCTGTCCAGTGGCGCATCGGCGCGACAGGCGAGGACCTGGCGCGAGCCGAGCGCATCGCCGTCACGCTGGAATGGGTGGCTGCCCAGCGCGACCGGCGCTCCGCCCTGGGCGCGTCCGGGCTGGCGTCCCGGCTTGCCGGGTGGCTTCGGCGCGTCGCTTGAACGCCGCCGCGGCCGCGACCGGCACGAGCCGTCCGGTCGCTGCCCTACGGCGACTTCTGGCGGGCCGTTGGCCCCGCCGTCGCCCGGCGCGAGGGAATCCAGTACGCCAGCGCCCCGGCCGCAACGAAGGCGATGAGCCCGGTGGCGGCAATGCCTGCGCCCAGCGACAGTGCGCCGGCCAGGAAGGAGAGCAGCACCGGGCCGCACGTGGAACCGATGTCGGACATGAGCCGCCACACGCCCAGGAAATGCGCGCGGCCATGCCGTGGCGAGTGGTCCGCGCCCAGCGTCATGATGATTCCGGAGCCGATGCCGTTGCCGAACCCGATCGCCATGGCGGCGATCAGCAGTGTCACGAAGCCGGAGGTCAGCGGCATCAGCACCATCGCCGTGCCCATGATCAGCATGGACGGCACCGCGACCCAGCGCCTGCCCTTGCGGTCCATCACCTTGCCGGCGGGGTAGAACACCAGCATGTCGATGCCCCCGGCCAGCCCATACACCAGCGAGGCGACGGCCGGCGCCAGCGCCAGGTGCTCGGCCCACAGCGGGATGACGGCCTGGCGCGAGGCCCGCACCGCGCTGATCAGCACGACGCCCACGCCCAGCGTCAGGAAAGTGCGCCGGTGCGCCCTGAGCGTCGAGGCGAGCGTGACGGCGGCCGGCGTGGCCTGCCCCGGCGGCAGCGGCGGCGCTACCAGGTCGGGCAGCCGGGCGCCGACGGCCGCGGCGCCCAGCACGCCGGCGATGCCCACCGCGTAGGCCGCCCACAGGCCGAACGCATGGACCGCGGCCGCCGCGAGAAACGGGCCGATGAACATGCCGATGCGCATGACGCCGCCGAGCGTCGACAACGCCCGGGCCCGGTACATGATGGGAACCGCCTCCGTCATGTAGCTCTGGCGCGCGAGGTTGTAGACGGCCTGCGACATGCCCACCATGAGGCAACCCGCGGCAAACAGCCCCAGGTGCGACGTCCATATGCACAGCGCCATGCCCAGGCCGCTCCAGATGCCGGCGGCGACGATGGCCCATCGCTCGCCCCAGCGCATGGTGATGAGCGAGGCGGGAATGTTGTTGAGCAGCGAGCCGATGCTGATCAGGGCGACGATCAGCGCCGCCATGGACACCGAGGCGCCCAGGTCGCGCGCCGTCAGCGGGATGATGGGCAGGATGGCGCCTTCGCCCAACCCGAACAGCAGCGAGGGCCCGAAGGCGGGAATGGCGATCCGGCGCAGGGAAAAGGTGCTGTCGGCGGAAGACGTAGGCGGAGTTGGGCTGGCGCGGACCATTCCGGCAGTCTAGAAGAACCGGGCCATGCCGCGGGTGTGGCGAACCACAGGCGCTTGCGCATTGCGAGCCCCCGCCTGCGCGCCAGCCCGCCGCATAGAATCGCCCGGCGCCGGCGGGCGGCGCGCGGCGCCGGACGCCACGGATTCCGCGGATTCCATTCAGACAGGTGACACGTGCCCGATGCAACAAGGCGCCACGAGCCGGCGCGCTCCTTTCTCCACGGTGGCGCCGGCATGGCGGCCCTGATTCGCCAGTTCGACTGGTCTTCCTCCCTGGGCCCGATCGAGCAATGGCCCGCCAGCCTGAAGACCACCGTCGGGCTTCTCGTGCACTCGCCCATCCCGATCGTGCTGCTGTGGGGCCCGGACGGCATCATGATCTACAACGATGCCTACGCCGAATTCGCCGGGCGCCGGCATCCCGGCATCCTGGGTGCCCGCGTCCTGCAGGCCTGGCCGGAAGTGGCGGACTTCAACGCCAACATCATGAAGGTGGTGATGGCCGGCGGCACGCTCACCTATCACGACCGCGAGCTCGTGCTCGACCGCCGTGGCGTGATGGAACGCGGCTGGATGGACCTGGGCTATTCCCCCGTGATCGCCGAGGACGGGAAGCCCGGCGGCGTGATCGCGATCGTGGTGGAGACCACCGAGCGCGTGCTCGCGCAGCGGCGCGCGGCAAGCGAGCGCGATCGCCTGGCGCAGATGTTCGCGCAGGCGCCGAGCTTCATGGCCCTGCTGGAGGGCCCGGAGCACCGCTTCGGCCTGAGCAACCCGGGCTATGACCGCCTGGTCGGCGGCCGCCAGCTGCTCGGACGCACCGTGGCCGAGGCCCTGCCCGAAGTGGTCGAGCAGGGTTTCATCCGCATCCTCGACCAGGTGCGCGAGACCGGCACGCCGTACGCGGCGCTGGGCGCCAAGCTTGCCTTGCTCAACCCGGCGACGGCGCACCGCGACGACTTCTACCTCGACTTCGTCTACCAGCCGGTGACCGACGAACAGGGCCGCACCACGGCCATCTTCGTGCAGGGCGTGGACGTCACGGCGCGCGTGCGCGCCGAGCAGCGCCGCGAAGTCCTGGCCGGGCTGTCCGAAGCGTTCGCCGGCCTCGATGATCCCGCCGAGATAGGCCTTTGCGCGGCCGCGGCGCTGGGCAATGCGTTGTCGGCAAGCCGGGTCGGCTATGCCACCATCGAAGCGGACACCGGCGCCGTTCGCATCGACCGCGACTGGCATGCCGCCGGCATTGCCGCGCTGTCGGGCACCTTCGCCGTGCGCGAGTACGGCACCTTCATCGACGAACTGAAGAACGGGCATACCGTTGTCGTCGCCGACGTGCGCGCCGATGCGCGCACCCGCTCGCACGTGAAGGCGCTGGAGGCGCTGCAGGTGGGCGCCTTCATCAACGTGCCGGTGATCGAGCGCCAGCGCCTGGTTGCCCTGCTGTTCGTGCACGACGAGCGGCCGCGCGAGCATGCCGAGCACGACGTCGCCCTGGCGCGGGAGGTTGCCGCGCGCACCCGCACGGCCGTCGAGCGGGTGCGCGCAGCCCACGCGCTGCGGCTGAGCGACGCGCGCTTCCGCTTCCTGGACGAGCTCAACCGCCGCGTCGGCGCCTCGTCCGATGCCGACCGGATCCTGGCGTTGACGGCGCGCATGACCGGCCAGTACATGAACGTGTCGATCTGCGCCTATGCCGACATGGACGAGGACGAGGACGGGTTCACCATCCGCGGCGACTGGGCGGCACCGGGCTCGTCGAGCATCGTCGGCCGCTACCGGCTGGCCGACTTCGGCACGCTGGCGGTGAGCCTCCTGCGCGCCGGCCGCCCGCTGGTGATCGCGGACAACCTGCGCGAGATCGCGCCGCACGAGGCGGCCACCTTCCAGGCGATCGGCGTGGCGGCCACGATCTGCATGCCGCTCGTGAAGGCCGGCAGGCTCCGGGCCCTGATGGCCGTCCACGACAAGGCGCCGCGCCACTGGACCGACGCCGAAATCGCCCTCATCCGTGCCGTGACCGAGCGGTCATGGGCGCACGTGGAGCGGGTCGCGGCCGAGGCGGAGGTCAAGGCGAGCGAGCAGAACTTCCGCACCCTGGCGCGCGCATTGCCCAACCAGGTGTGGACGGCGCGCGGAGATGGAACGCTGGACTGGTTCAACGACACGACCTACGCTTACACCGGCGTGCCGCACGGCCGGCTCGACGGCGACGCCTGGGCCCGTGTCGTCCATCCTGACGACGTGGGCGCGGCCCGCGAGCGCTGGACGCAGGCGCTGGCCAGCGGTCGCAGTTACGAGACCGAGTTCCGCCTGCGCCGCCACGACGGCGCCTATCGCTGGCACCTGGGCCGCGCCGAGCCACTGGTCGCGCACGGGCGCATCGTCCGCTGGATCGGGTCGAACACCGACATCGAGGACCAGAAGGAGACGCAGCGCGCGCTGGCCGACCTCAATGCGGTGCTCGAGCAGCGGGTGCATGAGCGCACCAGCCAGTTGCTGCGCGCCGAGGAGGCGTTGCGCCAGGCGCAGAAGATGGAGGCGGTCGGGCAGCTGACCGGCGGGCTGGCGCACGACTTCAACAACCTGCTCGGGGCCATCGGCGGCAGCCTGGAACTGATCAAGCGCCACAGCCCGGAAGGCTCGGCGCGGATGGAGCGCTACATCGATACCGCGCAGGGGGCGGTACGCCGGGCCGCGTCGCTCACGCACCGCTTGCTGGCCTTCTCGCGCCGGCAGGCGCTCGATCCCAAGCCGACCAACGTCAACCGACTCATTGCCGGCATGGAGGAGTTGATTCGCCGCAGCGTCGGGCCCGACGTGGCGGTGGCGGTGGCCGGCGCGCCCGGCCTGTGGATCACGCGGATCGATCCCTCCCAGCTCGAGAGCGCGCTGCTCAACCTGTGCATCAATGCGCGCGATGCCATGGCGCCGGACGGCGGCAGGCTGACCATCGAGACGGCCAACATGTCGATGGACGAGCAGGCCGCACGAGAGCGCGACCTCGCGCCGGGCCAGTACATCTCGCTGCGCGTGACCGACACCGGCGCGGGCATGGCGCCCGAGGTCATGCGGCGAGCCTTCGACCCGTTCTTCACCACCAAGCCGATCGGGCAGGGCACGGGGCTGGGCCTGTCCATGGTGTATGGCTTCGTGCGGCAGTCGGGCGGGCAGGTGCACATCCAGTCGGAGATGGGCAAGGGCACCACCTTGTGCCTGTACTTCCCGCGCTTCGCCGACAGCATGGAAGATCCGGGGCCGCAGCCGCCGGCGCCCGAAGGCGGGCCCGGGGCGGGCGAGACCATCGTGCTGATCGACGACGAACCGGCCATCCGGATGCTCGTGTCGGAGGTGCTGCGCCACGCCGGCTACGTCGTGCTCGAAGCGGGGACCGGCGCCGAAGGGCTGCGGCTGCTCGATCCGGCTCAGCGGGTCGACCTGCTCATCACCGACGTCGGCCTGCCTGGCGGCATGAACGGCCGCCAGGTGGCCGACGCGGCCCGCACCACGCGGCCGGATCTCAAGGTGCTGTTCATCACCGGCTACGCCGAGAACGCCGCCGTGGGCAACGGACAGCTGTTGCCGGGCATGGACATCATGACGAAGCCGTTCGAGATCGCGGCACTGGCGACCAAGGTGCGGGGGATTCTCGACCGCGTGTAAGGCCCGCGGCGGGCGCATGCATCACGGCGGGAGCAGGGCCTTGCGGGCGGCGGCCTCGACACGCCGCGTCAACCCGGCGAGCACGTCGGATGCCGCGCGCGCCTGCTGCCAGTAGAGTGCAACGTTCAGGGCGCTTCCGGGCACCAGCTCGACGAGCGAGCCGTCCTCGAGATGCTGAGCGGCCAGTGCCTGCGGCTGCAGGCCCCATCCCATTCCGGCCACCGCGGCGGTGACGAACGCCTGCGGGGAAGGCAGTGTGTGCCGGGGCAGTTCCACGTGGCGGCGGCACAGCCGCCGCGCCCATTGCAGTTGCAGCTCGTCCTTCGGATTGAACACCAGGCTGGGTGCGCGCGCGAGGCTGGCGGCGTTCACGCCGTGCGGGAAATGGCGCGCCACGAAGTCCGGGCTGGCGGCGGCGCAATACCGCATGGCGCCCAGGGGCTGGCTGTTGCAGCCGGCGGCGGGGCGGGCGGAAGCGGTCACGGCGGCCAGAACCGCGCCGCTGCGCAGCCACTCGGCGGTGTGGTCCTGGTCGTCGATTGCAATGTCCATGAGCACGGGCGCCTCGGCCGCAAAGGCGGCCACGGCCGGAGCAAACCATGTCGCCAGGCTGTCGGCGTTGACGGCCACCGGCAACGGCACCCGCGCGACGCCCTCGGGCGCCAGTGCCGGCACGGTGCCTTCCAGCGCCTGCTCCAGAAGGCGCACCCGGTCCGCGTGCTGGCACAGGCGCCGGCCGGTTTCCGTCGGCCGGCAAGGTTGATCGCGCACGACCAGCGCGCAGCCGACGCGTTCCTCCAGCGAGCGGATGCGCTGCGACACGGCGGACGGCGTCACGTGCAGGCTGCGGGCGGCGCGGTCGAAGCTGCCTTCGCGAACCACCGCGGAGAGCGCGGCGAGCGCGGCGTAGTCGAGCATTAGTTTCTCTAAGGCTGTGTTAGAGAAAGTAGTTTGCCTTCATCATTCTCCGCCGGCAAGCTCGGCCCATGATGAAGCTTGACGACACCTTCTCGCTGGGGCTTGCGGTCTTCGTGCACGGGCTCGCCCTGAGCTTCGGCCTGATCGTCGCCATCGGAGCGCAGAACGCCTTCGTGCTGCGCCAGGGCTTGCGCCGCGAGCACGTCGGCAGCATCGTGCTCTTCTGCGCGGCGGCCGACGGACTGCTGGTTACCGCCGGCGTGTTCGGCATGGCGCAGGCGCTGGCCCGGTGCCCGGGCCTGGCGCGCGCGCTGGCGCTGGCGGGTGCACTGTTTCTGGCGGTCTACGGTGCGCGGGCACTTTGGCGTGCGCGCCGGGTGCAGCGGTTGCAGCCCGACGCGTCGCATGCGAAGCCCGGCCGGCTGGCAACGCTGGCGCAGGCCGCGGCCTTCACCCTGTTCAATCCGCATGTCTACATCGACACGGTGATGCTGGCGGGCAGCATCGGCGCGCAGCAGCCCGGCCCGCTGCGTGGCTGGTTCATCGCCGGCACCAGCGCGGCCAGCCTGTCGTGGTTCCTGATGCTCGGTTTCGGCGCCCGGTGGCTGGCACCCTGGTTCGCGCGGCCGCGGGCCTGGCGCCTGCTCGACGGCCTCGTCGGCTCGACCATGCTCGTCTTGTCGGCACTGCTGATGCGTCAAGCCCTGTCGGATGCCTGATCGGCGTCGCGATGTGGCGCATCCGCCCGCATGCACTTGCCCCGCCCCGTCGATGCGATGATGATTGCAGCCTTCAATCAGAGTGGATGCCGATGAAAAAACAGGTCCTCAACCTCCGCCCCGGCACCGGGACGATCTCCGCCTCGATCGACTCGCTTGCAGCCCGGGCATCGACCGCCGTGCTGACCGTCGCGGCGCTGGGCACGGCCCCGACGCTGGCCCAGGCGCAGGACGACGCTCAGGATCTGGCCAAGAAGCTCAGCAACCCGGTGGCGGCGCTGATCAGCGTGCCGCTGCAGTTCAACTACGACGAAGGCTTCGGCCCCAATCGCGAGGGCCACAAGACCTACGTCAACTTCCAGCCGGTGGTGCCCATGTCGCTCAATGCCGACTGGAACGTCATCTCGCGCACCATCGTGCCGCTGATCGACCAGCAGAACGTGGTGCCGGGCACGAGCCAGTCCGGCATCGGCGACATCACCCAGAGCTTCTTCTTCTCGCCCAAGGCGCCCACGGCGGGCGGCATGATCTGGGGCATCGGCCCGGCGCTGCTGCTGCCCACCGGCTCCGACCCGCTCCTGAGCGCACGAAAGTGGGGGGCCGGCCCGACGGTCGTGGTGCTCAAGCAGGACCATGGCTGGACCTACGGCGCGCTCGCCAACCACATCTGGGGCTTCGGCGGCGTCGAGACGCGCCAGGACGTGAGCAGCACCTTCCTGCAGCCCTTCCTGTCCTACACCACGCCCGACGCATGGACCTATACGGTCAACAGCGAATCCACCTACGACTGGAAGAACAAGGAGTGGACGGTGCCGGTGAACATGATGGTGTCGAAGCTGCTCAAGTTCGGCGGCCAGCCTGTGAGCCTGGGCGTCGGCGCGCGCTATTGGGCCGACAGCCCCGAGAGCGGGCCGCACGGCTGGGGCGCGCGCATGCTGGTGACCTTCCTGTTTCCGAAGTAGGGCATGCGCCGGCTACGGCCATGAACCTCAGCCGAGCTGGCCGCTGGCCAGTGCGGCCGCTGCCGCCCGCGTCTCGACGCCGAGCTTCTCGAAGATGTGCTCGAGATGCTTGTTCACCGTGCGCGGGCTCATGCCTAGGATGTCGGCGATGTCGCGGTTGGTCTTTCCCTTGGCCAGCCAGGACAGCACCTCGGTCTCGCGAGGTGTGAGGGCGGCCTCTGCCAGACGGCCGGCATTGCCGCCGCGCTCCTGCGCCAGCAGGAGCATGGTCTCGCCCAGCGTGGAGCTGCCCAGGTTGCGCACCGACAGGCGCACGCCGCTGCTGGTGCCGGCGTGCATCGCCGCGCCGGGCCGCAATGCCGGCGCCAGCGCGCGCGGCAGATGGCCGGCATGCGCCACCGGGCCGAGCTGGGGCAGCCATTGCGCGGCCTGGGGCGACCGCCAGGCAATACGGCCGTGCGCGTCCACGAACACCGCGCCCATGCCGGCCACGTCCACGGCGTCGCGTGCCATGCGGGTGATGCGCGCATTGCGCGTGTGCGTGTGCAGCCGGGCCAGCACTTCCTGCACGCGGATCGGCTTGACGACATAGTCCACGCCGCCGCAGGCGAAGCCCTCGACCACGTCGGGTGTCTCGGACAGGCCGGTCATGAACAGCACCGGGATGTGTGCATGCGCCGGATCGGCCTTGATGCGCCGGCAGGTCTCGAAGCCGGACAGGCCGGGCATCATCCCGTCGAGCAGGATCGCGTCCGGCGCGACGATGTCCAGCCGCTCCAGCGCCGATTCCCCATCGGCGGCCACCAGCACCGTGTAGCCGGCGCCCTCGAGCGCATCGCACAGCAGGCCTAGGCTGCTCGGGGCATCGTCCACCACCAGCACCACGGGGCGGTCGGCAGTGCCTTCGTCGTGCGGCACGTCGTCTTCTCGTTCTTCAGGCATTGAGCGTGTCCGAGTCTTCGGCCAGGGAGGCTCGCAGGCGGTCGAGTTCGAATCGCGCCACCATGCCGCGCAGGTGGCTGCAGGTGGCCGCCAGCGGCGGGTGCGCCTGCGCAAGGCGGTCCAGCGCTTGCTTCAGGCCGCGCACGTGGCCCAGCTGCGCCAGCCGCATCAGTTCGGCCCGCGCATCGTCGGGAAGGCGTTGGAGCGGAGCCGATGCGGGGGCCGTCGTGCCGGCCAGGGGCTGCGTGGGATGGGCCAGCCATTCCAGGCCCAGGTGGCGCTCGAGCACCGCGGTCAGTTCCGATTCGATCACCGGCTTGCCGATGAAAGCCTGGCAGTGCGCGGCCTGCAGGCGTTCGGCCTGGTTCTCGAACACGTTGGCCGAGACGATCAGGATGGGCACCTCGGTGAAGCCGGCTGCGCGCACGCGCACGGCGGCGTCCCAGCCGTCCATGTCGTCCATGCTGATGTCCATGAGGATGGCGGCGGGCAGGTGCTCGCGCAGGCTGTCGAGGCATTCGGTGCCGCTGGCAGCCTCGCGCACGTCGAAGCCGAGCGGCATCAGCATGCCCGCCAGCATCTGCCGCTGCACAGGCTGGTCGTCCACCACCAGCAACGATCGGCGCGGCCCGAAGTAGCCGGAGATGGGGCGGCGCGGCTCGATCTGCGGGCCGGGGTCCGCGACCTTGCGCAGATAGATGCGCACGCTGAACGTGCTGCCGCGCGGCGAACTGTCGGCCAGCGTGAGTTCGCCGCCCATCAACGACGTCAGCAGGCCGGTGATGGTCAGGCCCAGGCCGGTGCCCGGCACGCCGGCCCGGCGTCCGCCGGCGCCGCGTTCGAAAGGCAGGAAGATGCGCTGCCGGTCCTGTGGCGCGACCCCGATCCCCGTGTCCACCACGTCGAAGCGCAGCACCTCGCGGCGGGCATCCACCAGCAGCGTGACGGTCCCGGAGTCGGTGAAGCGCACGGCGTTGGCCAGCAGGTTGATCAGGATCTGGCGCAGCCGCTTGGCATCGGCCAGCACCCATTGCGGCACCTCGCCCGCCGTGGTGTAGACGAACGCCAGGCCCTTGTCCTCGGCCTGCGGCCGCACCATGTGCACGATCTCGCCCAGGAACTGCGGCAGCGCAAGCGGCGAAGGCTCCAGTTGAAGGCGACCGGCCTCGATGCGGGCCAGGTCGAGCAGGCCGTCGATCAGGCCCAGCATGTGCTCGCCGCTCTTGTGGATGGTCGACAGCGCCTCGCGCGGCGGCGGCGAGGCGGCGCCGCCCTTGAGCAGGATCTGCGAATAGCCCAGGATGCTGTTGAGCGGCGTGCGCAGTTCGTGCGTCATGCCGGCCACGTAGCGCGTCTTGGCCTGGTTGGCGCCCTCGGCGACTTCCTTGGCGGCCTGCAGCGCCGCGTCGGTGCGCCGGTGGGCTTCGATCTCGGCCGACAGCAGGTGGTTGTGCCGGTTCGATTCGTCCTGCGCCATGTGCCGGCTTTCGCTGGCGAGCACCACCCACCAGGCGGCCACCACCGCCACCAGTGACAGCAGCGCGAACACTTTGAGGAAGGGCGAGCGCAGCAACTGCGCTCCGCCGCCGGTGATGGTCTCCTGCGCGTACACGATGGCCAGGATGCTGGCGAGCAGCGCCACCAGCGAGCTGGCCACCACCAGGTAGTGGGCGACGCGGAAGTTCAGTCGCGTGGCCAGGCGCTGCGGCAGCAATGCCTTGAGCCAGCCGCTGATCTGCTCGGCCGCGCGCGAGTCGCGCTTGCAACTGTCGTGGCAGCGCGACTCCAGTGTGCAGCACAGCGAGCAGATCGGTGCGCCGTAGGCCGGGCACCAGGCCATGTCCTCCGATTCGAACGGGTTCTCGCACACCGAGCAACGCACGGCCTCGCCCGGCGCCCAGCGCGGCGGATCGGTTCGCGCGAGGTAGTAGCGCCCGCGCGTGTACCAGGCCAGCAGCGGCGAGACCACCATTGCCACCGCCAGCGCGATGAAGGACGAGAACGCCGCCGCCCATTCCCCCAGCAGTCCGGCATAGGCCACGATGGCGACACCGGCGGCCACCACCATCGCGACCAGTCCCACCGGGTTGAGGTCGTACAGGTAGGCTCGCTTGAACTCGATGGTCTTCGGCGAGAAGCCCAGCGGCTTGTTGATCACCAGGTCGGCCACCAGCGCGCCGACCCATGCGATGGCGATGTTGCTGTAGAGCCCGAGCACGCGCTCGAGCGCGCCGAACACGCCCAGCGTCATCAGCAGCACGGCGATCAGCACGTTGAACACCAGCCACACCACGCGCCCCGGGTGGCTGTGGGTGAGTCGCGCGAAGAAGTTCGACCACGCCAGCGAGCCCGCGTACGCGTTGGTCAGGTTGATCTTCAGCTGCGAGACCACCACGAAGACGGTGGTGATGGCCAGCACCCAGGTCGGGTCGTGCAGCACGTAGGCAAAGCCGGCCAGGTACATGCGCGTGGGCTCCACCGCGTGCTCGGCCGGGATCTCGTGCTGCAGGGCCAGGAACGCCAGGAAGGCGCCGCCCATCATCTTGAGCATGCCCGGGCCGATCCAGCCCGGTCCGGCCACCAGCACGGCCGTCCACCAGCGCACGCGGCTCTCCCTCGTCTTCTCCGGCAGGAAGCGCAGGTAGTCCACCTGCTCGCCAATCTGCACCACCAGCGAGAACGCCACCGTGGCGCCGGCGCCGAACATCAGCGGATCGAAGCCGCTGCTGCCGGACGCGCGGCCCACCAGCGAGGTGAAATCGGCGTACAGCTGCGGGTTCTTGGCCAGCACCGCGAGGAAGGGCAGGAAGAACAGCAGGATCCACACGGGCTGCGTCCACAGCTGCAGGCCAGAGATCATGGTGATGCCGCGCATCACCAGTGGAATGATGACCACCGAGGACACCAGGTACAGCACCGGCAGCGGCCAGTCGACGTACATCTGCAGCGCCAGCGACAGTATGGCCGCTTCCAGCGCAAAGAAGATGAAGGTGAAGCTCGCGTAGATGAGCGACGTGATCGTCGAGCCCAGGTAGCCGAAGCCGGCGCCGCGGGTGAGCAGGTCCATGTCGACGCCGTCGCGGGCGGCGTAGTAGCAGATCGGCAGGCCGGTCAGGAATGTGATGAAGCCGACCACCAGGATCGCCCACAGCGCGTTGGTGAAACCGTACGACAGCGCCAGCGACCCGCCGATGGCCTCGAGCGCCAGGAACGAGGTGGCCCCGAACGCGGCGTTGGCGACGCGGAACTCCGACCACTTGCGAAAGCTGCGCGGTGTGTAGCGCAGGGCGTAGTCCTCCAGCGTCTCGTTGGCGACCCAGGCGTTGTAGTCGCGCCGGATGCGGAAGATCTTCTGGCCGGGCAGGGTGGAGGACATGGCGTGGAGCGAAGCAGGGGCGCAGCAGGTGTGTCCTCGGGCTCTGCAAGAACCGGTCCTTCCTTTTCGACGGAGAGCCCGGGGCAACGTTGGCGGCTGGCGCTGCGAGGGAAGGAGTCTCGCGGCGGCGGCGCCGCGCGCCGCTACGTTGAATGACGTATTCGGGTTGCGCAGGACCATTCCTACATTGACGGACATGGTGCTTGACCGCACCGACGACCGCACTGCGATGGTGCAGCGCGACCCTTACGTAGAACTGCCTGGAGTCCTCGATGCCTCGTTCCTCCGACCCTTCCGACCCACTCGACCTGCGTCGCCGACGCCTGCTGCAGGGCGCCGCCGCCCTGCCGGCCCTTGGCCTGGGCGGGCTGGCGCTGGCGCAGACCCCGCCCACGGCGCAGGTCAACACCACCAAGCTGGCGGTGACCGACACCGAGGTGACGGTGGGCCAGCTGCATTCGTCCAGCGGCACCATGGCCATCTCGGAAACCGGCTCGATCCAGGCCGAACAGCTGGCCATCGACCAGATCAACGCCATGGGCGGCATCCTCGGGCGCAAGATCAAGGTCATCAAGGAAGATGGTGCGTCCGACTGGCCCACGTTCGCCGAGAAGAGCAAGAAGCTGCTGGTCAACGACAAGGTGGCCTGCGTCTTCGGCTGCTGGACCAGCGCCTCGCGCAAGGCGGTGCTGCCGATCTTCGAGAAGGAGAACGGCCTGCTGTACTACCCGACCTTCTACGAGGGCCTGGAGCAGAGCAAGAACGTGATCTACACCGGCCAGGAGGCCACGCAGCAGATCATCTGGGGCCTGGACTGGGGCGCCAAGGAGAAGAAGGCCAAGACGTTCTTCCTGGTGGGCTCGGACTACATCTGGCCGCGCACCTCGATGAAGATCGCACGCAAGCACATAGAGACGGTGGGCAAGCTCGGTTCGGTCAAGGGCGAGGAGTACTACCCGCTGGGTCACACCAACTTCAATTCGCTCATCAACAAGATCAAGATCGCCAAGCCCGACTGCATCTTCGCCGCAGTGGTGGGCGGCTCCAACGTGGCCTTCTACAAGCAGCTCAAGGCGGCCGGCATCACCGGCGACAAGCAATTCCTGCTGACGCTGTCGGTCACCGAGGACGAGATGACCGGCGTGGGCGGCGAGAACTTCGCCGGCTTCTACTCGTCGATGAAGTACTTCCAGACGCTGGACAACGCGAACAACAAGAAGTTCGTGGAAGCGTTCAAGGCCAAGTACGGCAAGGACGCGGTGATCGGCGACGTGACGCAGGCCGGCTACCTCGGCCCCTGGCTGTGGAAGGCCGCGGTGGAGAAGGCCGGCAGCTTCGACATCGACAAGGTCGTGGCCGCGTCGCCCGGCATCGAGCTCAAGACCGCGCCCGAAGGCTACGTGAAGCTCGACGCGAACCATCACCTGTGGAGCAAGTCGCGCATCGCGCAGGGCCAGCCCGACGGCACCTTCAAGGTGGTGGCCGAGTCGCCCGAACTGATCAAACCCGATCCGTTTCCCAAGGGATATCAGTAGCCCTTTCCCGTATCGGCTCACGTCGTTCAGCCGAGTACTTCCTCGACGGGGCAACACCTGCGGCCCGGCAATGCCGGGTCCGCGGTGTTCCCGAGGGGGCGTCGCTTCGCCTGCCGCGTGAAGTCCGTGCCATCCCAAGTTAGTTGCGAGAGATCCATGCCATGACTTTTTCGGACATGCTCAACATCGGGCTGATGCAGGGCTTCGCGGGGCTGTCGCTGTTCGCGGTGCTGCTGCTCATGGGGCTCGGCCTGGCCATCATCTTCGGGCAGATGGGGGTCATCAACATGGCCCACGGCGAGTTCATGGCCATCGGCGCCTACACCGTCTACATGTCGGCGCTGTTCACCGAGCACATGGCACCGGGCGCGATGGCCTATTACTTCCCGCTTGCCATCGCGCTGGCCTTCGGCGTCGCCTTCGTGTTCGGCTGGATCATGGAATGGGCATTGATCCGGCACCTGTACAGCCGGCCGCTCGACACGCTGCTGGCCACCTGGGGCGTCAGCCTGGGCCTGCAGCAGTGCTTCCGCACGTTCATCAATCCCAAGGAAGTGAGCCCGACGCTACCCGAGTGGCTGATGGGTTCCTGGGCGCCGGCCGAGGGGCTGGACATCCCGATCAACGGACTGTTCGTGCTGACCCTCACGGGCTTCGTCACCGCCGGCGTGCTGCTGGCCCTGCACCGCAGCCGCTGGGGCCTGCGCGTTCGCGCCACCGTCGCCAACCGCACCATGGCCAATGCCATCGGCATCGACACGAAGAAGACCGACCGCCTGACGTTCGCCATCGGCTGCGGCATCGCCGGCGTGGCGGGCGCCGCCTTCACCACCATCGGCTCGACCGGGCCGACGTCCGGTCAGCTGTACATCGTCGATTCGTTCCTGGTCGTCACCTTCGGCGGCGCTGCCAGCCTGCTCGGCACGGTGGTCTCGGCCTTCGGCATCGCCCAGACGCAGTCGATCTCGGAGTTCTTCATGACCGGCTCGATGGCGAAGGTGCTGACGCTGTCGCTGATCGTCCTCATCCTGATGATGCGGCCGCAAGGGCTCTTCGCCTCCAAGGTCCGCCGCTGATTTCACGCACCGGGAGCAGTTACCCATGAATGCCTTGAAGGCCCTGATCAAGCGATACCAGCTCGGCAGCCTGCTGCTGCTGACCCTCCTTCTGGCGGTGGTGCTGCCGCTCACGCTGGACATCTTCCGTCTCAACCTGGTGGGCAAGTACCTGTGCTACGCCTTCGTGGCCGTCGGCCTGGTGATGGTGTGGGGCTACGGCGGCGTGCTCAGCCTCGGGCAGGGCGTGTTCTTCGGCCTCGGCGGGTACGCCATGGCCATGTTCCTCAAGCTGGAGGCATCGGACCCGCAGAGCACGAAGATCCAGTCCACGCCGGGCATTCCCGACTTCATGGACTGGAACCAGATCACCGAGCTGCCGGCCATCTGGCTGCCCTTCAAGAGCCTGCCGCTGACGCTGCTGGCGGTGGTGGCAGCGCCGATGGCGCTGGCCTGGCTGATCAGCTTCGCGATGTTCAAGCGGCGCGTCGGCGGCGTGTACTTCGCCATCATCACCCAGGCGGTGGCGCTGATCCTCACCGTGCTGATCATCGGCCAGCAGGGCTACACCGGCGGGGTCAACGGCATGACCGACCTGAAGACGATGCTGGGCTGGGACACCCGCACCGACAGCGCCAAGTACATCCTCTACTTCGCCTGCGTCGCGCTGCTGATCGGCTCGATCGTGCTGTGCCGCTGGGTACAGACCAGCAAGCTCGGCACCTTGCTCCTTGCCATGCGCGACAAGGAGGACCGGGTGCGCTTCTCGGGCTACGACGTGTCCAACTTCAAGGTTTTCACGTTCTGCCTGGCCGCCGGGCTTTCCGGTATCGGCGGCGCCATGTTCGCGCTGCAGGTTGGCTTCATGTCGCCCAGCTTCGTGGGCATCGTGCCCTCGATCGAGATGGTGATCTTCGCCGCGGTGGGCGGGCGCATGAGCCTGGTCGGCGCGGTCTACGGCACGCTGCTGGTGAACGCGGGCAAGACGCTGTTCTCGGAGAGTTTTCCGGACCTGTGGCTGTTTCTCATGGCGGCGCTGTTCATCGGCGTGACCATGGCCTTCCCGATGGGGCTGGCCGGCCTGTGGGAAGAAAGGATCAAGCCCTGGTGGCGCCAGCGCGGCGTCACTCGCCGGGCCGAGGCCGAGCGCCTGGCGGCCGCGCACGCCGCCTATCCGGACGTGCTGCCGCCGCGCGCGACCGGCAAGCCGGGCGCCGGCGCGCCGACGACCGCGCACGGCGGCCTGCACGAAGGCATGAGCGGCCAGAGCGCCTGAAACCCAAGGAAAGCCTGCATGAGCAATACCGACTTCGCCCTGGCCGTGGAAGACCTCACGGTGTCCTTCGACGGCTTCAAGGCCATCGACCAGCTGACGCTCTACGTCGACCGCAACGAGCTGCGCGTGATCATCGGGCCGAACGGCGCCGGCAAGACCACGCTGCTCGACCTGATCTGCGGCAAGACCCGGGCCAGTGCCGGCTCCATCAAGTTCAAGAACACCGAACTGACCGGCATGGCCGAGCACAAGCGGGTGCGCCTGGGCATCGGCCGCAAGTTCCAGACGCCGTCCATCTACGAGAACCTGTCGGTGTTCCAGAACCTGGAGGTCTCGTACCCCGCCGGCCGCTCGGTGCTGGGCGCGCTGGCCTTCAAGTGCACCGACGAGGTCAAGGCGCGCGTGCAGGTGGTGGCCGAGGACATCGGCCTGGCCGACAAGCTCGGCACCGAGGCGGGCCTGCTCAGCCACGGCCAGAAGCAGTGGCTGGAGATCGGCATGCTGCTGATGCAGGAGCCCGAGCTGCTGATGCTGGACGAGCCCATTGCCGGCATGAGCGCCAGGGAGCGCGAGCTGACGGCCGAGCTGCTCAAGCGCATCTGCCAGAACCGCGCGGTGATCGTGATCGAGCACGACATGGACTTCGTCAAGCGCATCGCACACAAGGTCACGGTGATGCACCAGGGAAAGATCCTCGCCGAAGGGCCGATGGAGAAGGTGCAGGCCGACCCCAAGGTGATCGACGTCTATCTGGGGCACTGACATGAGCAACATCAACCTGTCGGTCAACGATCTGTTCGTCGCCTACGGCCAGAGCGAGGCACTGCACGGCGTGTCGTTCGACGCCATGGCCAACGAGACGGTGGCCATCATGGGGCGCAACGGAATGGGCAAGACGACGCTGTTCAAGGCGTTGATGGGCATCCTGCCGGCCAGAAGCGGCCGCATCGAGGTGGCCGGCCAGGACGTGACGAAGGACGAGAGCTTTCGCCGCGTGGCCAAGGGCATCGCCTACGTGCCGCAAGGCCGGATGATCTTTCCCACGCTGACGGTGGAGGAGAACATCCAGACGGGCCTGGAGAACAGCGCCACCCGCCGCATCCCCGAGGAAATCTATGCGCTGTTCCCGGTGCTGTTCGACATGCGCAGGCGCCGCGGCGGCAACCTCTCGGGCGGGCAGCAGCAGCAGCTGGCCATCGCCCGCGCGCTGGTCACCGAGCCCAAGGTGCTGTTGCTGGACGAGCCGACCGAGGGCATCCAGCCTTCCATCATCAAGGACATCGCCAAGGCGTTGAACGAGATCCGCAAGATGAAGGGCATCACCATCGTCGTCTCGGAGCAGGTGCTGTCGTTCGCCATGGACGTGGCCGACCGCCTGTTCGTCATCGAGGGCGGCCGGCTCGTCCACGAGACCGCCCGCGACAAGACCGACGAAGCCCACATCAAGGCATACCTGTCCGTCTGAAGTTCCCCGAATCCCAACCCAGGAGAAAGTGAAAATGCCCGATACCCTGATCAAGGTCGACCTGAGCAAGCCCGCACCCAGCAACGAGATGGTGCACAACCGCTGGCATCCGGACATTCCGATGGCCTGCTGGGTCAACCCCGGCGACGATTTCGTGCTCGAGACCTACGACTGGACCGGCGGCTTCATCAAGAACAACGACAGCGCCGACGACGTGCGCGACATCGACCTGACGACCGTGCACTACCTCTCGGGCCCGGTCGGCGTCAAGGGCGCCGAGCCGGGCGACCTGCTGGTGGTGGACCTGCTGGACATCGGCGCCAAGGACGACAGCCTGTGGGGCTTCAACGGTTTCTTCAGCAAGAAGAACGGGGGCGGCTTCCTGACCGAGCACTTCCCGCAGGCACAGAAGTCGATCTGGGACTTCCACGGCATGTTCACCACGTCGCGCCACGTGCCGGGCGTGAAATACGCCGGCCTGATCCACCCCGGCCTGATCGGCTGCCTGCCCGACCCGAAGATGCTGGAGATGTGGAACACGCGCGAGCAGGCGCTGATCGACTCCGACCCCGCCACCAGCGGCCTGGCCAATCCGCCCTTCGCCGGCACGGCCCACATGGGCAAGCTCACCGGCGACGCCAAGGACAGGGCCGCGGCCGCCGGTGCGCGCACGGTGCCGCCGCGCGAGCACGGCGGCAACTGCGACATCAAGGACCTGTCGCGCGGCTCGAAGGTGTTTTTCCCCGTCTACGTGGACGGCGCCGGCCTGTCGGTCGGGGACCTGCACTTCAGCCAGGGCGACGGCGAGATTACGTTCTGCGGCGCCATCGAGATGGCCGGCTGGGTGCACATGAAGGTCAGCCTGATCAAGGGCGGGATGGCCAAGTACGGCATCAAGAACCCGATCTTCAAGCCCAGCCCGATCGTGCCGACCTACAACGACTACGTGATCTTCGAGGGCATCAGCGTCGACGAGAGCGGCAAGCAGTACTACCTGGACGTGAACGTGGCCTACCGCCAGGCCTGCCTGAACGCCATCGAATACCTGAAGAAGTTCGGCTACTCGGGCGCGCAGGCCTATTCGATCCTGGGCACCGCGCCGGTGCAAGGGCACATCAGCGGCGTGGTGGACGTGCCGAACGCGTGCGCCACGCTGTGGCTGCCCACGCAGATCTTCGACTTCGACATCAACCCCAGCGCCGCCGGGCCGACGAAGTTCCTCGACGGAAGCATCGACATGCCGCTGTCGCCCGACCTGCTCTGAGACGAGGACGACGCGCATGCCGACCTACGACTACGAATGCCGCGACTGCGGCGGCTTCGACGCGCTGCGCCCGCTGGCCGAGCGCAACGAGCCCGCGGCCTGCCCGGATTGCGGCGCCGCGGCGCCCCGCGTTTTCGCCAGCGCGCCGCGCCTGGGCCTGCTCGAAGAGGGCACCCGGCGCGCCATGGACGTGAACGAGCGCGCCCGGCATGAGCCGAAGTCGTCGCGGGACTACCAGCGCCTGCGGCACCCGGCGGGTTGCGGCTGTTGCAGCACGTCGGCCCGTTCGCGCAAGGCGACCGTGACGGCGCCCAACGGTGCCAAGTCGTTTCCGGGCAAGCGGCCCTGGATGATCAGCCACTGACAGCGCCGGCGCGCCGTACCGGCACGGTGACGATCACCGTGCTGTGCTGGCCGAGTTCGCGCAGGCTGCCGTGGGCTTCGATGCGCAGGCCCAACTGGCCTTCGCCGCCGTCCAGGTCGGCCAGCAGGTCGGCGACCGGGATGGCGCAGTCCCACGAGCCGGCATCGCGCGGGCCGCATGCCACCTGCGTGCGCATGCGGGCAGCGGCGACGGGCGACGCACGCACGAAGGGGAAAACGTTAACCTGCTCGAGGCGGTCGGTGGCGACGAATGTCAGCACCAGGCGCCCGGCCTGGGCGTCGAGCCGCGTGGGCGTGACGCCGAAGACGACGAACGGCGCATCGTTCGACAGGTAGCGCGTGCGCGAAGGGTAGCCGTCGAGCGTCGAACTCGCACCCGCCGGCGCCGCCGGCAGCAATGCCGTGAGGCCGAGCGCGCTTGCCACGATCATGTCCGGAATTCGCATGATGGGTGTCTCCTGGGATGTAATGCCAAATAGTTCACACTTTTGGGTCCCCTAGTCTGTCCGAATGTAAAAGTACATACCAAAGTATTAGGTCGTGATTAAAGATCGCGGCCATGGAAAGCGATCACGACACCAACCTGGGCTGGTGGACAGACAAGCCCGAACGCCCGACCCGCAGCAGTTCATTTGCGCCGATCCACAGCCGCCCCGCGCCCAAGGCCGAACCGGTATGGCTGAAGGCGGCAGTCGTCGTCACCATCATGGTGGTGTTCGGCTACTCGGTGCTTCGCCTTTTCGGCCTCGTTGCCTGAGCAGGTGCGCGCGATGAAGGAGCAGGGACTGCCGGCCGCCGCGGGCGCGGGCACAAGCAAGCTGCGGCTCAATGCCGAGCAGTGGAGCGTGCTGCAGCGACTGGCCCGCGACGGAGCCTGCGCCGCCGGCGACAGGCCGATTGCCGCCTCGTGGCGGCTCACTTCCCATGGCCTGGTGGCAACCGACCGCAAAGGCTGCGCCTATGTGACGCTGTCGGGCTGGCACCGCTTGCGCCAGGGGCGCTGAGCCATTCCGGCACTGCCGCAGGCGAGCCTGGGCTCCGCTCAGTCGCGGTCGGGTGCGCCCAGAGGGAAAAGGTGCCGGTACGGCCGCGCCTCGTCCACCGCACGTGCGAACGCCGGGCGGGCCAGCAGGCGTGCGCGGTAGGCGCGCAGGTTCGCAAAGGCCGGATCGATCGGGTGGCACCAGTCGGCGTAGAACAGGAACGGCCCGGCGGCGCAGTCGGCCAGGCTGAACATGCCGCCGGCGGCCCATTCGCGGTCCGACATCACGCCGTCGAGCCATGCGTAGGCGGTGTCCAGCATGGCGCGCGCGTCGGCCACGCCCTTGGGGTCGCGTTCGCCGGGGGCGCGCAGGACGTCGAAGACCAGCTTCTGCTGCGGCGTGGAGACGTAGTTGTCGAAGACGCGGTCCATCATCCGCACCTCCACCGCGGCCTGCGCGTCCTGCGGAATCAGCCGCACGGCGCCGGGGCGGGTCGCTTCGAGGTATTCGATGATGGTCGTCGCCTCCATCAGCGTGCGGGTGCCGTCGACCAGCAGCGGGAACCGTCGCATGGGCCAGCGCCGTGCGAACTCGGCGAAGGTGTCCGGCGCGTCGGGCGCCAGCACGCGAGGGGTGAAGGCCACGTCTTTCTCGTAGAAGGCCGTCAATGCCTTCTGGCTGTACGAGGAGAACGGATGAAAGAAGAGTTGCAGGGCCATGCGGTTTCCTTTTCTTCAACTGCTTGTTGTTTGCAAGCAGCGCGTTTCTACCGCTTCCGGTTGCATATTGCAAGCGGTCTCGCGAGAATGGCTTCATGGAAACCGCGCAACGGTCGGGCTGCCCGATCAACCTGACGCTCGAGGTGCTGGGCGATCGCTGGAGCCTGATCGTCATCCGCGACCTGATGTTCGGCAATCGCCGCCACTATCGCGAACTGCAGACGCTTTCCGAGGAAGGCATTGCCACCAACATCCTGGCCGACCGGCTGCGCCGCCTGGTCGAATGCGGCCTGGTCACCCGCGCCGATGATCCCGAACACAGGCAGAAGGCGATCTACAGCCTGACCGAGCCCGCCATCGAGCTCGTTCCGTTGCTGGTCCAGATGGGCGCCTGGGGCCGGCGCCACCTGCCAGCTTCCGAAGAACTGTCCATCCGAGCCGAGCTGCTTGAAAAAGGCGGGCAGCCGCTGTGGGACGAGTTGATGGACGAGTTGCGCTTTCTGCATCTTGGCGCGCCGCGGCCGGCCGACTCCGTACTGGGCAAGCTGCAGGCCGCCTACGAGGCGGTCGTGGCCCGGCGCAGGCGGCGTGCAAGGCGCACCGGCTGAGGCACCGCGACCCGCCGCCGGCGCGTATCGATATGCGCATTCCTTCCAACGCGGATGCGCGCGCGTTCCTAGCATCAGGCTCCTTTCGTGAATCAACTTTCGCAGGAGCTTCAACTTGTCAGCCAGCCCAATCCATCCCGACAGCATCGACAGCCGTTTCGGTGATCTACGCATCCGGCGCGTGGCCGGCCACATCGGCGGCGAGGTGCTCGACCTGCAACTCGGCGCCGACCTTTCGGACGAACGCTTCGGCCATCTGAAGGCGGCGCTGCTGGCGCACAAGGTGCTGTTCGTGCGCGGCCAGTCGCACCTGGACGACGCGTCGCACCAGGCGTTCGGCGAGCGCTTCGGGCGCATCGTGGCGCACCCCACGGTCCCGGCGCCGGGTGGCACGCGGCTGCTCGAGCTCGACGCATCAAAAGGCGGCGGGCGGGCCGATTCGTGGCATACCGACGTGACCTTCGTCGACGCCTTTCCCCGGATATCCATCCTGCGCGGCGTGACGATCCCGGCCTTCGGCGGCGACACCGTGTGGGCCAACACCGCGCGCGCCTACGAACTGCTGCCCGAGCCGCTCAAGCGCCTGGCCGAATCGCTGTGGGCAGTGCACGGCAACGACTACGACTACGCGGCCGACCGGACGAACCTGTCGGCCGAGCGCGTGCGCCATCACCGCGAGGTGTTCGTGTCGGCGCTGTACGAGGCCGAGCACCCGCTGGTGCACGTACACCCGGAGACGGGCGAGCGCGCGCTGATCCTGGGCCACTTCCTCAAGAAGATCGAGGGCCTGGCCAGCGGCGAGTCGCAGCGTCTGTTCGAGCTGTTGCAGGCGCGCACGGTGCGGCTGGACAACACGGTGCGCTGGCAGTGGCGGCAGGACGACGTGGCGATCTGGGACAACCGCGCCACGCAGCACTACGCGGTCAACGACTACGGCGACCAGGCGCGCGTGGTGCGCCGCGTCACCGTGCACGGCGAGACCGCGGTGTCGGTCGATGGACGGCGCAGCCGCACGCGGCGCCGCCCGGAGGCGAGCAACGACGCGACGGTCGATGCCGTGATCGCCGCCAGCGCCTGAGCGGGAGAACGCAAGCCATGAACCACACCGATCAGGGTATCGGCAGGCGCCGCCTGCTGGCCGCCGGCGCCGCATTGGGCGCGGGCGCGCTGCTGCCGGGTCGCGCTCCGGCGCAGGGCGGGGCGAAGAAGTACCAGGGGGTGACGCTCAACGTGTCGACCTTCAGCGCCGCCTATCCGAAGCTGCTGCAGCAATGGCTGCCGGAATTCGAGCAGCTCAGCGGCGCCCGCGTCAACTTCGATGCGCCGTCATTTCCGATCTACAACCAGCGCGCGGACCTGGAGCTGTCGACGCACGGTGCGGCGTACGACGTGGTCAACGTCACCTTCATCTACTCCAGTCGCTGGATCGGCTCGGGCTGGCTGACGCCGCTGGACGACTACATCCGCAACCCGAACCTGACGCCGTCCGACTTCGACCTGCAGGACTTCCTGCCCGGCGCCCTCGCGCCCGAGTCCGGGGCGGACGGCAAGCTCTACGGCATTCCGTGGACGGCCGAGGCGCTGCTGTCGGTGTCGTCGCGCTTCGACCTGGTGCAGCAGGCCGGCCTGGCGTACCCGGAGACCACCGACGACCTGGTGAAGGTGTTGCGCGCGGTCAACAGGAAGGAGCGGGTGGCCGGCTTCGTCTCGGACAGCCACTACGGCTGGACCTTCGTGCCCTATCTGCATGCCTTCGGCGGCGACGTGTTCCGCAAGGCGCCGGACGACCTCTTTCCCACGCTGGACACGCCCGAGGCCGTGGCCGCGGCCGACTACTACGCCAACCTGCTGCGCGAGTTCGGCCCGGACGGTGCCATCACCTACCAGCCGGACCAGGTCACGCAGGCGCTCAAGCAGGGGCGGGTGAACTTCTCCGACGCCGGGCAACTGCACCTGGCGCAACTGGGCGATCCGGCGTCCAGCAGGACGATCGGGACGCTGAAGTTCGGCCAGGTCCCCAAGGGACCGGCGGGCCGCTTTCCGGGAACCTCGGTCCACGGCCTGGGCATCCCGGCCGGCTCGAAGAACAAGGAGGCGGCCTGGGCCTTCATCCAGTGGGCGTTGTCGAAGAAGACGACGGCGCGCGCCGTGGCGGCCGGCTACGGATCGCCGGCGCGGCGCAGCGACATCGACTCGCAGGCCTACCGCACGCGTCAGGTCATCAACGGCAGCGACCTCGCCCGGCTGGCGCTCGACTCGATCGAGCAGGCCTCGAAGTCGGGCCACATGAAATACCGCACCGTGGCCGTCTATCCGCAGGTGGACCAGCAACTGAACAAGGCCATCGCGCTCATCGCCAGCGGGCAGGCGGGCGCGAAGCAGGCGATGCAGCAGGCCCAGGCGCAGTCGATTGCCGAGCTCAAGCGCTCGGGGCTGAGCCTGTAAGCCATGGCAACGCTCTCCTGGACTGCTGCCGGCGCCGGCTGGCAGGCGCAGCGCAGCCGCGCGTTCGCCTTCGGCCTGGCGCCGTCGCTGGCGGTGCTGCTGGTCATCACGCTGGTGCCGGCGGCGGCGCTGCTGGTGGGCAGCCTCACGCCGCTGTCGCTGACCGATCCGGCCGCGACGTTCCGCTTCGACGATCCGCTGGTGAACTATCGGCACCTGCTCGAAGACGGGCGCTTCCTGGACTCCATCGGCACGCAGCTCAAGCTGTCGGTGGCCAGCGTGGCGCTGCAACTGGGCGTCGGCCTGGGCCTTGCACTGCTGCTGGATGGGCGTTCGCGCATCCTGCAGGCGAGCCGCACGGCCTTCCTGATCCCGATGGTGCTGCCGCCGATCGTCGTGGCGCTGATCTGGAAGATCCTCTACACACCCGACATCAGCCCGATGCACCGGGCCCTGGAGGCGATCGGGCTGCCGGTGCATTCGCTCATCGCCAACGCCGACACCGCGCTGTGGGCGATCGCCGTGGCCGACACCTGGCAGTGGTTCCCCTTCACCATGCTGATGGTGCTGGCCGCGCTGCAGACGCTGCCGGCCGATCCGGTGGAGGCGGCGAGCCTGGACGGTGCCAGCCGCTGGCAGCTGTTTCGCTATATCGTCCTTCCCCACATCCGGCCGGTGCTGGTGGTGTGCGGCCTGTTCCGGCTGATCGACAGCTTCAAGGCCTTCCCCCTCATCTACGTCCTCACCGACGGCGGGCCGGGCACCGTGACCGAGGTCACCAACTACTACGGCTTCATCCAGGCCTTCAACTTCTCGTACTGGGGCTACGGCAGCGCGATCGCCGTTGTGATCCTGGCCGGGGTCTTCCTGTTGAGCTGGGGCGTGGGCAAGCTGGGATGGAACAGTCATGAGCACCCTGGGCATTGAAGTTTCGCTGCAGGCGCCGGCATCGGCCGCACCGCCCCCCGAGATCCGCCTTGCGCCACCGCGCGCGGCGCGCCCGGCGCGAGCCGGCTGGCTGCGGCGCAACGTGCGCGGCATGGCGGCGCTCGTGGTGCTGGTGGCGGTGCTGGCGCCCTTCCTGTGGCTGGTGCAACTGGCCTTCCGGCCGGCAGACCGGATCTTCGACGAGGCGCTCGGGTTCACGCCGACGCTGGCCGGCTTCACCAGCCTGCTGCAGGGCAACTTCGTGCGCTCGTTCGCCAACAGCCTGGTGGTGAGCACGCTGTCGACCGTGCTGTCGCTGGCGATCGGCGTGCCGGCGGCGTATGCGCTTACGCGCTGGAACTTCCCCGGTCGCCGGCACGTGGCACTGTGGATCCTGGTCACGCGCATGGCGCCGCCGATCGCCTTCACCATTCCGTTCTTCCTGGCCTATCGCTGGCTGGGCCTGCAGGACACGGTGGTCGGGCTGGCGCTGGTGTACCTCACCTTCAACCTGGCGATCGTCATCTGGCTGATGCAGACGTTCTTCGAGTCGGTGCCGGCCTCGCTGGAAGAGGCCGCCTGGATCGACGGCTGCGGCATCTGGCAGGCCTTCTGGCGCATCACGCTGCCGCTGGCGGCGCCCGGGCTCGCAGCCACGGCGGTGCTGTGCTTCGTGTTCTCGTGGAACGACTTCTTCTACGCGCTGATCCTGACCCGGACACAGGCGGTCACCGCGCCGGTGGCGATCGTCAACTTCCTCCAGTACGAGGGCTGGGAGTGGGCCAAGATCGCCGCCGCCGGCACCCTGGTGGCGCTGCCCGTGGTGATCTTCACGGTGCTGGTGCGCCGCTACCTGGTGCACGGCCTGACGGCCGGCAGTGTGAAGGACTGAAAGAAGACTGGCCCCGGAGGGGCTTCATTGCACAACGGACAAGACATGGCTTCACTTCATCTCAAACAGGTCTTCAAGCACTACGACCAGACGCCGGTGATCCACGGCGTGGACATCGACATCGACGACGGCGAGTTCGTCGCGCTGGTGGGCCCGTCGGGCTGCGGCAAGTCCACGCTGCTGCGCGCGGTCGCCGGGCTCGAATCCATCAGCGCTGGCGAGATCCGCCTGGGCGGACGCGTCATCAACGACGTGGCGCCGCGCGACCGCGGCATCGCCATGGTGTTCCAGAACTACGCGCTGTATCCGCACATGTCCGTGCGCGACAACCTGGGCTTCGCGATGAAGCTGCAGGGCGTGGCCAAGGGCGAGATTGCCCGGCGCGTGCTGGAGGTGGCGCACGTGCTGGGGCTTGGCGCGCTGCTCGACCGCAAGCCGCGCCAGCTCTCCGGCGGCCAGCGCCAGCGCGTCGCCATGGGCCGGGCCATCGTGCGCCGGCCCGACGCCTTCCTGTTCGACGAGCCGCTGTCCAACCTCGACGCCAAGCTGCGCGTGCGGATGCGAACCGAGATCCGCGCGCTGCACCAGCGGCTGGGCACGACCACGGTCTACGTCACGCACGACCAAGTCGAGGCCATGACCATGGCCGACCGCATCGTCGTGCTCCAGGGAGGGCGGGTGGAGCAGGCTGGCACGCCACTGGAACTCTACGACCGGCCGTGCAACGCCTTCGTCGCCGGCTTCATCGGCTCGCCGGCGATGAACCTGCTGCCCGGACGGGTCGTGTTCGGCGACGGTGGTGCGCGGGTGGTGACCGATGACGGGCTGCACCTGCCGCTGCCGCCAGGCAGCGCGCCGGCGGCGCGCGAGGGCACGGAGGTGCTCTACGGCGCGCGGCCCGAGCATTTCGAGATCGGCCCGCCCGATGCCGGCGGCGGCGGCCTGCCGGCCGAGGTGATCGTGGTGGAACCCACCGGCGCCGAAACCCAGGTGGCACTGCGCGTGGGCCGCCACGAAGTGCTGGCGGCCTTGCGCGAGCGGGTGCGCGCCCGGCCCGGCGAAGCGCTGGCACTGCGCCCGCAGGCGGCGCATGCGCATCTGTTCGACGCGGGCAGCGGGCTGCGGCTGAACTGACCTGTGCCGGTGCCGGTGCCGGTGCCGGTGCGCGGCAGGACCGGCGCCGGGCGACGGCGCCGGATTGCGCGCGCTTGCCCCATCTCCCGGGCGGGGTTGTAATCTGCACTTTCCAGGGAGATCCGAAAGTGGACGACAGCCCCGAAGCCATTGGCCGTGACATTGCAGCAATAGGCCGTATCAGTGCCGTGCCGGCGCTGTTGCGGATCGTCTGCGACAACACCGGAATGCGGTTCGCCGCCGTGGCGCGAGTCACGGACGGAACCTGGACCGCCTGCGCGGTCGAGGACGGTATCGACTTCGGGCTTCTGCCGGGCGGGCAACTCGACGTCCACACCACGCTGTGCAAGGAGGCCCGGGCCGCACGCCAGCCGGTCGTCTTCGACCATGCAAGCGAAGACCCGACCTATCGCGACCATCACACGCCGAGGATCTACGGCATCGAGAGCTACATCTCGGTGCCGATCATCCGGCCGGACGGGGAATACTTCGGAAACCTGTGCGCAATCGATCCGCGGCCCAACATGGTCTCCGGCGTCAAGACGGTGGCCATGTTCCAGAGCTTCGCGGAACTCATCGGGCGCCAGCTCGCGCTCGAACAGCGCCGTGAGGCCACCGAGGTGGCATTGCTCGACGCGCGGCAGACCGCCGAGCTGCGAGAGCAGTTCATCGCGGTGCTCGGTCACGACCTGCGCAACCCGTTGGCGTCGGTAGGCGCCATCGGCGAAATCCTGGTCAGGCGCCCGGAACCGGATGTCGCGAAGTACGGAGACCGCCTTCGCGCCAACACGCGCCGCATGTCGAAGCTCATCGACGATGTGCTGGACCTCGCCCGCGGACGGATGGGATCGGGCATCGGCGTTTGCATCGAGGCGGTCGCGCAACTCGAGGCGGCGTTGCGCGACGTCGTGGCCGAGCTGCGCGACTCGCATCCGCAATGGCATATCCGGGAAACCTATCGCATGCGCGGGCACGTGGAGTGCGACCTGGGCCGGGTGCAGCAGTTGCTCTCCAACCTCGTGGGCAATGCGTTTGCCTACGGCGACCCTGCCCGGCCGGTGGTGGTCGAAGCGACGCTCGACGCCGAATGGCTCGAGATCGGCGTTCGCAACTGGGGCGAGCCCATTCCTCCGGCCAACCTCGAGAAGATATTCGAGCCGTACTGGCGACCGGCGCAGAGCAAGCCGGGCGGCGGACTCGGCCTCGGCCTGCACATCTGCTCGCAGATCGTCAAGGCACACGGCGGCACCCTGCACGTGAGTTCGTCCAGGGAAAGCGGCACCTGCTTCACGGCTCGGCTGCCGGCGCGCCGCGGATCGACGGCGATTGCGTAGCGGCGCCGCGCTGGCACAAAAGCCTGCCGGGTTCGACGCACTACGCCCAAAGCCCTAGTCGAGCGCCGCCGGCGCAGAGGCGGGAGCAGGCTCGACGGGCGCCACCGTCTCGGCCTCGGCCCGCAGCATCGCGGCCACGCGGCGCCTGGCTGCGACCATGCCACCGTCGGAGGCGATCATGACCAACGGCTCGGGCTGCCGGTTGAGCGACGCCTGCTGCGCCTCGACGATGTCCTTGTCCTCCGAGAACGTGATCCTCAGGCTGTCGAGACGCTGCTCTCCGATGGACCTGCCGGCCACGTGGCTGCGCGCCCCCGACCAGAAGTAGTGGGTCGTCGTCTCCGTTTCGGGGGTCTGCGCGTTGAAACCCCAGAACAGCAGCGCATCGTCGCGCAAGCCTTCGCGCGCGCCGGTGCCGGTGTCCATGGCGCCGGTGTGAATCCTCACGACGGCCGGCGCGAAGAACTCGATCTCCATCCATCGATCGATCCGCGGCGTGCGGAATTCGTGCACCGCGATATACGAAGGCGGCGGCACCGAATCCGGCATCCATCGCTCGACGCGCACGCCGTGCTCCGTGGCCCGGGTCCTGCTCACGGCCTCCGAATGGGCTTGTGGGGTGCCGCCGATCGTGCGGTTGTGAACGTAGCCGACGTGTGTCAGATCCATTAGGTTGTCGGTGATCAACTGGTAGTTCGCCTGGACCAGGTACCTGTCCTTGAGGAACGTCCACTCCGGGCTCTGCGCGAACGGGTGGGAAACGATGAGGGTGTCGTCGGCGCTGGCCGGGTCGCCCATCCATACCCACACCATGTTGTCGCGCTCGCGTACGGGGTAGGACCGCACGCGCGCCGCCGGAGGTATCCGCTCCTGGCCCGGCACACGCACGCAGGCGCCCGTGCGGTCGAACGTCAGCCCGTGGTAGCCGCACGTGACGCAGTCGTCCTGCACGCGCCCATGGGACAACGGCAGCCCGCGGTGGCAGCAGCGGTCCGCAAGTGCGGCCGGGCTGCCGTCCGCGAGCCGATAGAACAGGACAGGGTCGCCCAGCAGTGTGCGCGACAGCATTGCGCCGGCGGCGATCTCGTCCGACCAGGCGCCCACATACCATGCGTTTCTTACGAACATGCGCTCGATCCTTTCATTCGATTGAAGGGGCGATGCCCGCTCGCCGCTGCCAGCGGGCGGGACACCTTTCCCGATCAGAACCTGTGCATCAGGCCAACGACGATGCCGCGCTGGTCCTGGCCCGCGATGGCCGTGGCCGGAGCGACAACACCCTGTGTGCTTGCGGCGTCGTTGTCGGAGAAGCCCACGTTCGCATACAGCGTGCTGCGCTTGGACAGGGCATAGAGCACCGACAGGGCATACAGGTTGCTGTCGGCGTCCTGCGCGCGCGCATCGTGGTGATAGATGGCACCGCCGACGGACAACGCCGGCGTCGCCTTGAACCCGACGCCGGCCCAGTAGGTGCGCCGCTCCAGCGCCGGGGTGATCGAGCGGTCCAGGTCGATCAGTCCGAGGTAGCCCTTCCAGCGGCTCCATTCGTAGGTGCCGGCGGCCACCCAGCGCCGTTCGTCCTGGTCGGCGCTGACGGCCGTCACGCCCTGGCGCTGGTCGTAGGCCAGCATGGCCGAGAGCCCGTTGGTGGCATAGACGATCGACGCGCCCATCTCGCGGCCGATCTTGCTGTCGCCGGGGACTTCGGAGCCGTTCGGAATCTGCGAGTCGTAGCCGAAGCTGTATTGCGCCGACACGCTCACGGGCCCGAACGACTTCAGGTAGCGCACGGCGTTGTCCACGCGTCCGCCGACGACCGGATCCGCACTGAAGAGCGAATAGCGGTTGTAGACCATCGGATCGAAGGGGATGGCGACGTCGAAGATCGCATTGCGGTGGCGGCCCAGGGACACCGCGCCGAGGTCGCTTTCCAGCCCGACGTAGGCCAGGCGGCCGAACATCCGGCCGCCTTGCTGCAACTCGCCCGAGTCGATGCTGATGCCCGACTCGAGCGCAAGGAAGGCCTTTGCGCCGCCGCCAAGATCTTCGGTGCCGCGGAAGCCTAGTCGTGAGCCCGCCTGGCCACCGGAGATCACGCGCGAAACATTCCCTCCCGGCGCCGGGGGCAGCTTGTCGACGTACTCGATGCCGACGTCGGCAATGCCGTAGATGGTGACGGAACTCTGTGCCGCTGCGACGTGGCAGGCGCACAGGGCCACGCTGGCCAGCGCGATTTGGCCGGTTATCTTCATTTGATGTCTCCGTGGAGGGTTTCTAGTGGTTTGCGGCGGCGTGCCCAGGCGGGTTGCCGTCGTCTTTCGCCCATGGGCGTCCTGTCACCTGCGCCATCAAGGCGTCAGGTGACGGGAGGTGGTCGCCGCGCCAGGCGATGTGCTGGTCGGGGCGGATCAGTGCATACCGGCAGCCATACAGCGCATGGACTTGCGCGTCGTCGATGCGAAGCAGCGTCAGCGGCACGCCGGTCCGACCGGCGCGGTCGATCCAGGCTTTCTCGGTGTCGTCATCGGGCTCGCCGAGCGCGAGCAGCGTGAAATCGCGCCCCAGGCGATCGAAGAGCGAAGCTCCCGGTTCGTCACGCGCGGCCAGCCAGGCATGTGGTGCCCTGCAGCCGGGAAAGGAAGATGGCACATAGGCGGACGGATCCTCGGGCGGCGGCGTGCCGTCGTCGTATGCGATCACGGGCGAGGCCTGGTAGCGGCATCCGAGCACGATCCCGAGCGAATGGAACTCCCGCGTCTTGTGCTCGGCCACCAGCCGTGCGGTTCGAGCGCGCGCTGCATCGCCTTGCGCGCCGGACTCTTCGAGTCGCGGATCGGCCAGGTCCGCGGTTCTCACCGAATGGTTGAGCACTGCCTCGTCCATGACGCGGCGATGCACGGGGCGGCGCTCTGCTTCGTAGCTTTCGAGCAAGGTGGGCGAGCCCCAGCCCTTGATCTCGGCTGCCAGCTTCCAGCCCAGGTCCACGGCGTCGCCGATTCCCAGGTTCATGCCGTAGCCGCCGTAGGGGGGATGCAGGTGGCATGCGTCGCCCGCCAGGAAGACGCGGCCGCGCCGGTAGGTGTCCGCCAGCAGATGGTGCGCCTGCCAGTCCCCCACCGAGAGGATTTCCGGGTCGAGGTCATCGAAGCCGGATGCCAGGCGAATGGCGTCTTCGGGCGACAGGCGTTCGGCGGCCTGAACCCCCAGGCCGAGGTACCACACGTCGTCCCGATCCATGGGGCCGAGGACAGCGGGAATCTGCGCGTTGACGAGCCAGTACATGACCGCCGGGCGCAGCTGTGCTCGCGCGAGCAGCCCCGGCTGCCGGAAGATGATCATGCGGTTGAACGACAGGCCGCCGGTGCCATGCATTGCGATGCCGACCAAGCCCCGCACCGTGCTGCGAGCACCATCGGCGCCGATCACGTAGCGTGCGCGAATGGTCTCGCGCCTGCCACCGGCCTCCAGGGTTGCTTCTACAGCATCCGGGTGTTCGTTCAGTCCGGTCAGCCGCGTGGAGAAGCGCACGCACACATCCTCGAGGCCGGCGACATGCTGGGCGAGGACGCACTCGAGAACGTACTGGGGAACCCACTGTGCGTGCGCAGCGTACAGCGGGTTCTGACCCGGCGCACAGTAGAAGGCGTTTGGCACGCGCGCAATCTCGATGCCGTTCAGCCGCGTGGCAAAGCAGATGTCGGACGGGTAGTCCACGCCCAGTGGTGCCTGTTCCCGCAACCGTTCGAGAATGCCCCAGCGGCGCAGATGCTCGCAGGTGCGCACGTTGGTCGTCTTGGCACGCGGCGCGTTGCCGCCGCGAGGTTCTGCCTCGACCACCATGACGCGAACGCCGCGGTGGGCCAGTTCGATCGCGGCCGCCAGGCCCACCGGTCCGGCGCCGACGATCAGCACCTCGGTATCGAGCGAATCGCGCGCGCTCATCGGGCCTGGCCCCCCGCGTCCCGAGCCTGGGGCAGGGGTGGCGCCCACTGGGCCAGGATGTCGGGCGAGTTCAGATGGCGGCCGGCCGCGGCGCCTTCGTTGAACACGTCGCCGTCGGCATAGTGCTCCACGATGTTGCCCTCGGGGTCGTACCAGTAGTCGAATATCTGGCTTCCCAGGACATGGCGGCCGATTCCCCATCGGTGCGTCCAGCCGCGGCGCTGCAGCACCTGGTGCGCGCTGCCCAGCGCGTCGAACGATGCCATCTCGAACGATGCATGGTGCGCCGTGCCGGGACTGGAGAGCGATTGCACGAAACCGATGCTGTGATGGTCCACGTATTCGTCACCGCGCGACAGCCGGTAGAAAGCGCCGACCAGTTCGCCGGCGGCCTCGGCATGCAGGCTGTCGGACAGCCGCAGGCCGAGGTGTCTTGCATACCACTGCCCGCTGGCATGCACATCGCGCACGTTGAGCAGCACGTGGCCGAGGCGGAAGACCTCGGACCGTTCGCTGCCTACGCGCACTGGGACGCCCAGGCGTTGCCGTTGCCAAGGCAGGTTCGGCGCCGGCGCGGGTGTCGCCGCGTAACCGGCCCGGCTCGGCCGAGTCCAGTGCACCAGCCGCACCTCGACACCGTCAGGATCGATCAGCCGCACGCAGGCCCCTTCGGCTGGTCCGGCGACCGGTTCGATCGACGAAGCGCCTTCCAGGCAGGCGGCTTCGGCAAGGTCCTGCCGCGATTCGACCTCGAAGGCGATCCAGGCCAGTCCCGTCCGGTGCGACGGCACGCAGACATGCACGAAGGGCGCGGCGTCCGTGCCGCCCATGTAGAGGCGCCCATCGTCCAGCGCGACTGGGCGCATGCCGAAATCGGCCAGGAACTCCGACATCCGCGCCACATGCGTCGCGAAGTAGGCCACGTGGGAGATCGACTTCACGCGCATGCCATCTCCCTCACGCTTCGGCTGCAACCGGGTTGCGCAGGACGCCGATGCGCTCGATCTCCACTTCGACGACGTCGCCGGCCTTCATCCACAGCGGCGGGGTGCGCTTGGCGCCTACGCCGCCCGGCGTCCCGGTAGCGATCACGTCACCGGGCTCCAGCGGCATGAACGTCGACACGTACGCGATGATCCGGGGAATGTCGAAGATCAGGAGGTCGGTGCTGCTGCGCTGCACCTCTTCGCCGTTGAGGCGGGTCACCAGTGACAGTGCCCGGGCGGGGTCGATCTCGTCGGCCGTCACCATGCAAGGGCCGAAGGCACCCGTGGCAGGAAAGTTCTTTCCGGGCGCCCATTGCGACGTGTGCGTCTGCCAGTCGCGAACCGAGCCGTCGTTGTAGCAGCTGTAGCCGGCGATGTGGTCCCACGCCGCGGCCTGCGCGATGCGTCGTCCAGGCTTGCCGATCACCACCGCCAGTTCGCCTTCGTAGTCGAAGCGCGCCGACTCCCGCGGCACCAGCATGGGTTTGCCATGAGCCAGCTGGGAGGAGGCCACGCGCAGGAAGATGACTGGCTGCGCGCCTTGTTCCTTTCCGGTCTCCTCGAGGTGGGTGCGGTAGTTGAGCCCCACGCAGATGATCTTCGAAGGGTTGGGGATGACCGGCAGCAGTTCCACCGCTGACAGCGGGTGCCGCGTGCCTGCCGTGGCGGGCGCCGGTGGCATGCCGGCGGCAATGTAGGCCCGGAGATCGTCGAAGCGGCCTTCGAACGCCGCATGAAGGTCGACGACGTGATCGCCCTGGACGGCGCCGAAGGCCGCCCGGCCATCGACCAGGAATGAAGCAAGTTGCATGGCGAATTCCCGCGACGCGGGATGTGGAAGTGATGCCGGCAGCTTAGGAGTCCGGTTTGCGCCATGCCAGATGGCGTATGGTCAATGCTGATTGCCAACGGTTATCGCTTTGGTGCACGCTCGCGGCCATGAAGCTGCACCAACTTCGCGATTTCGTCACCACCGCCCGCAGCGGGAGCCTGCGCGCCGCCGCGCGCCAGTTGGGGCTGACGCAGCCGTCGCTGACCAAGAGCATCCAGCAACTGGAAAAGGAACTGGGCTGCGCACTGTTCGAAAGAAGCGCCCGGGGTGCCGTGCTCAGTTCCGCCGGGCGGACCTTCCTTCCGCGCGCCGAGGCCGCCATCAATGAACTCCAGCGCGGTGCCAGCGAACTCAAGCAGGGCGGAGGCAGCGTCAACGTCGCACTGTCCGCGGCCATCACCCTCATCGGACTGCCCGACTCCGTCAGCGCATTCCAGAAGAAGTTTCCCGACGTCGCGCTGCGCGTGATCTCGGGAAGCTATTCGGTGATGTTCCCCGAGTTGAGGTCCGGCGCGGTCGACTTCGCGATCGGCCCGCGTCCGACCCATCCGCTGGGCGACGAATACGTCATCGAGGACCTGTTCCGCAACTCCCGCTCCGTCATCTGCCGCAAGGGACACCCGCTGCAGCGTTGCCGTTCACTGGCCGAGCTGACGCAGGCGCAGTGGATCGTCTCGGGCGTCACCGGCGTGGCCGCGGACGAACATGATCGCATGTTCATCGAGCTGGGCCTGCCGGTGCCCCGTGCCGCCATTCAGTGCGAGTACGGCACGGCGCTCCTGACGCTGCTGGCGTCCACGGACATGCTGGCGATCATGCCGAGGCAATGGGCCGAGTCGCCGGTCATGTCGACGCTGCTGTCCCAGATCCGGATACAGGAGCAGTTGCCGGGACCGGACATCGTCCTGATCCGTCGCGCCGGCCTGCCGCTGACCCCGGCCGCGGACTGGATGCTGACCCTGCTGCGCCGCCACGTCGAATACGACCGCAGGCGCCGCGAGCCCGGCGCCGCCGCGAGTTCGGCCAAGCGATAACTGTGGGCTATCAAGTCGAGCGTTGCGCCATCTCTTCAGCGAGCACCTGCCTGCCTAGACTGGCCCGCCTATGAAACGCTTCATCAATCGACGTCTCTTCATCGCGGCCCTCGCGCTGTCCATCGGCCCCCTGGCACATGCCGCCGACTGGCCGCACAAGCCGATTCGCCTGATCGTTCCGTCGTCGGCCGGCAGCCCGCCCGACGTCATTGCACGCGTGCTGGCCGACAGCCTCGGGCGGCGCTGGAGCGCGCAGATCGTGGTGGAGAACAAGCCGGGCGCCAGCGGCATCATCGGCATGAACGCCATCAAGGCCGCGCCAGCGGACGACCATGTCTTCATCCTGGCGCAGGCAGCGACCGTGACGGTGACGCCGCACGTCAACGCGAGCGCGCACTACGACGTCGACAAGGACCTCGTGCCGGCCGCGCTGGTCGGCGCGGGGCCTCTGATGGTCGTGGCCGCGCCAGGCAGCGCCAGCGCCTCTCTCGGCGAATTCCTGCAACAGGCGGCGGCCACGGGCAAGACCGTCAATGTGGCGGTGACGGGCAATTATTCGCTTCCGCACCTTACGGCCGAACTCATCAAGCGCAGGGCGAAGGCAAAGCTCAACATCGTCCCGTTCTCGAGCAGCGGCAGCGCGCTCACGGCCGTCGTCAACGGCGACGCGGACCTGTTGATCGACGGGATTCCCGGGGTGGAATCGATGCTCAAGTCGGACCGCATCAAGCCACTCGCCGTCACGTCCCTCCAGCGTCTCGTCACCTATCCGGACGTCGCGCCGCTGTCCGACGCTTTTCCCGGCGTCGAAGTCGAAGGCTGGTTCGTGCTCTTCGGCAAGCGGCCGACGTCGCCGGCAGTGGTCGCGAAGGTCAACCACGACGTCAACGACGCAGTCCAGGAAAAGCGCCTGACCGACAAGCTCCTGGAGCTGGGCGTGGTCACGCGCCCGTTGTCGCAGGACCAGGTCCAGGACTTCGTGGATGGCGAGCGCAAACGCTGGGCAGCATCGATAGCTGAACTGGGAATCAAGGCTCAGTAGGCGGGCAGCGCAGAGTCGAACGACGGAGGACATCGACGCCCGAGCTGCAACAGGGCAGGCTGCGACTGCGGCATCAAGCCGCCTGCACAAGCGCCAGCGCCTCGTCGAGGCGCTCGCCCCGCGCCTCCGGCGCATCGCCGTCGCGCCGGTCGGCAGGCGGCTTCACTTGCGCGCCGGCGGCATCCTCCGCCAGCGCCGCGTCCACCACCTCGCGCGTGAGCGTCGGCGCGAACGACTCGATGAATGCATACACGTAGCGCCGCAGATAGTTGCCGCGCAGGATGGCCAGGCGTGTGTGGTTGATGCCGAACAGCGCACCGGCATCGATCGAGCGCAGGTCCGTGTCGCGCTCGGCCTCGAACGCCATGCCGGCGACGATGCCAACGCCCATGCCGAGCGCCACGTACGTCTTGATCACGTCGGCATCCATTGCGGCCAGCGCGATCTCGGGCGTGATGCCGGCCTGCGCGAAGGCGGTGTCGATGCGCGTGCGGCCGGTCAGTCCGGCGTCGTAGGTGATGAGCGGGTAGCGCGCCAGCAGTTCCAGCGTGAGCGGTTCGTCGAACACCGGGTGGCCGGCCGGTGCGATGACCGCGTGCGTCCAGCGGTAGCTGGGCAGCGCGACGAATTGCGGATACTCGGCCAGCGCCTCGGTGGCGATGGCGACGTCGACCTCGCCGTCGATGAGCATTTGCGCCACCTGGCGCGGCGATCCCTGGTGCAGGCGCAGGCGCACGTCGGGGAACTGCGCACGAAAGTCCTGCACGGCCTCGGGCAGCGCGTAGCGCGCCTGGGTGTGCGTGGCGGCAATGGCGAGCTCGCCCTGCGTCTGCAGCGCGAAGTCCTCGCCCGCCTTGCGCAGGTTGCCCGACTCGAGCAGCACGCGCTCGATGATGGGCAGCACGTGCGCGCCCGGCGCCGTCAGTCCGGTAAGGCGCTTGCCGGCGCGCACGAAAAGCTCGATGCCCAGTTCCTGCTCGAGCTCGCGGATCTGCCGGCTCACGCCTGGCTGCGACGTGTGCAGCGCCTCGGCCGCGTCGGTGAGGTTGAAGTGGCAGCGCACCGCCTCGCGGACCGAGCGCAATTGCTGGAAGTTCATGGCGAAGTGGCGCGGCCCGCAACGGTGCCGCGACGGGCTGGAAAGGTGGTGTAGCGGCGGATTCTGTGTCCCGTGGGCAGCGCTGCCAACGACAGAGTTCTCGGTTGCTTATGGGTTGTTTGCTTATGAGAAGAGGGTGGAAGGGCGCCAGGCCCCTTATCCGGTTTGCGCATATCGAAGCCGGAACTCCGTCGTTCCAGCCTGCGCCGCGGCTCCCCAGAATCCGGCGGATCGCTTCTTCTCTACCCAACACACGCAAGGACCCGAGGGACTTCCATGAACGGACGCCGCAACTTCTTCAAGCAAACCGCAGGGCTGGCCGCCGTGGCCGGCGCCGCGCTGGCCGCGCCGGCGGCTGTCTTCGCGCAGCAGGCAGCGCCGGCGCCGGTGACGCTGCTCAACGTGTCCTACGACCCGACCCGCGAGCTCTACGCCGACTTCAACAAGGCGTTTGCCGCCCACTGGAAGGACAAGACCGGACAAGCGGTGACGATCAAGCAGTCGCACGGCGGCTCGGGCAAGCAGGCGCGCTCGATCATCGACGGGCTGGAGGCCGACGTCGCCACGCTGGCGCTGGCCGGCGACACCGACGCGCTGGTCGAGCACGGCCAATGGGTCAGGCCCGACTGGCAGAAGCGCCTGCCGCTCAATTCGTCTCCCTACACGTCGACCATCGTGTTCCTGGTCAAGAAGGGCAACCCCAAGGGCGTGAAAGACTGGGACGACCTGGTCAAGCCGGGGCTGCAGGTCATCACGCCCAACCCCAAGACTTCGGGCGGGGCGCGCTGGAACTACCTGGCGGCGTGGGAGTTCGCCAGGCGCAAGTACGGCGGCGACGCGCAGGCCAGGGACTACGTGACGAAGTTGCTGCGCAACGTGCCGGTGCTCGACACCGGCGCGCGCGGCAGCACCAATACTTTCGTGCAGCGCGGCGTGGGCGACGTGCTGCTGGCCTGGGAGAACGAGGCCTTCCTCGCGATCCAGGAATTCGGCCCGGAGAAGTTCGACATCGTCGTGCCGTCGCTGTCGATCCTGGCCGAGCCGGCGGTGACGGTGGTCGACAAGGTGGTGGACAAGCGCGGCACGCGCGCCGTATCCGAGGCGTACCTCGAGTACCTGTACAGCGACGAGGGCCAGGACATCGCCGGCAAGCACTTCTACCGGCCGACGTCGGAGAAGGCCAAGGCCAAGTACGCCGCGCGGTTCCCCAAGCTGGCGCTGTTCACCATCGACGAGGCCTTCGGCGGCTGGACGCAGGCGACCAAGGCGCACTTCGCCGACGGCGGCAGCTTCGACCAGGTCTACACGCAGAACCAGAAGTAGCCGCGCGCCGTCGGCGCTGGCTTGCCGCTCAGTGGCCGATCGCTTCCTTGCGCGGCCGCGGCCCGGGCGACCGGCGCAGGCCGCGGCTGCGCTCGCGCACTTCTTCCTCGTGGTGGTGCGACAGCGTCGGCTCGACCAGGTCGCTGCGCGACAGCAGGCCGACCAGCCGCAGCGACGCGGCGTCGTCCACCACCGCCAGGCGCTCCACGCCCAGCCGCGCCATGCGGGTGGCGGCGGTGCGGCAGTGTTCGCCGCCGAGCGTGAAGGCCGGCGGGGCGGCACCGGCGAACGCCTCGGCGCAGGTCTCGTGCGCCGGCCGCGCCAGCAGCATGGCCCGGTCGGCCATGCCCAGCAGGCGGCCGTCGTCGTCCACCACCGGGCAGGCGCGGTGGCGCTGCGCGGCGCCGAAGGGGCCCGCCAGCGCCTGTGCCACGGTCATCGACGCCGGCAGCGTCTGCACCTCGCGCGTCATCCATTCCTCGACGAAGTGGCGCTCGAGCGGGTCGACGCTGATCTCGCGCCAGACATGGCGCCCGCGCCGCGCGATCTTCTCGGTGAGGATGGAGCGACGCATCAGCAGTACCGTGCAGCCGTAGGACACCGCGGTGGTGGCCAGCAGCGGCAGCAGCACCGACGGATCGCCTGTCACGCCGAAGGCAAACACCGCCGCCATCAGCGGCGCATGCATCACGCCGCCGAGCACGCCGGCCATGCACAGCAGGGGCAGCAGCGCGCCGTCGTGTCCCGGCAGCACCGCCGCGAGCAGGGCGCCGAGCCCGGCCCCGATGGTCATGACCGGCGCCAGCACGCCGCCGGAGGTGAGCGAGCCCAGGGCGATGATCCAGATCACCGTCTTGACCAGGACGATCGCAAGCACCGTCGCGCTGCCGATCTGCAGGTGCAGCAGGTCGCTGATGACGTCGTAGCCCACGCCGAAGGTGCGCGGCTCCAGGAAGCCGCCGATGCCCACCGCGATGCCGCCAAGTGCAGGCCACCACATCCAGTGCACCGGCAGCCGGTTGAACAGGTCCTCGACGGCATAGAGCGTGCGCGACAGCCCGGTGGCCAGCAGGCCCGACAGCAGCCCCGCGAGCAGGCAGACCGGCAGCGCCCAGCCGTCGGTCGGGCCGACGTGCAGCGCGAACAGCGGCCCGGGCTCGAGCACCCAGGGCCGAACGAAGCCGGCCACCGCGCAGGCCAGTGCCACCGGCAGCAGGCTGCGCGGGCGCAGCTCGAACAGCAGCACCTCGATGGCCAGCAGCACGGCCGCCAGCGGCGTGCCGAACACGGCCGTCATGCCGGCCGCGGCACCGGCCACCAGCAGCGCCTTTCGCTCGGCGGCGCTGAGGTGGAAGTGCTGCGCCAGCAGAGAACCGATGGCACCGCCGGTCATGATGATCGGCCCTTCGGCGCCGAACGGCCCCCCGCTGCCGATGGCAATGCCGGACGACACCGGCTTGAGGACCGCCACTTTGGGCGACATCAGGCTTTTGTTGAACAGGATCGCCTCGATCGCCTCCGGGATGCCGTGGCCGCGGATCTTGTCGGTACCGAAGCGCGCGATCAGCCCCACGATCAGCCCGCCCAGCACGGGCAGCGCGATCACTGCGGCGCCCAGCGCGTGGCCGGCCGGCGAGCGGCTTTCCAGCGACAGGGTCTGGAAGAAGAAGAGGTTGGTGAACAGGCGGATCATGGCCAGCAGCACCCAGGCGCCGCCGGTGGCCAGCAGGCCGATCAGGCAGGCCAGCAAGGCCATCGGCAGCAGCCGGCGGTTGAGGTCGAAGTCGCCGCGTTCGGCGTGTGCGTGGGTCATGGGGAAGGAAGATCGATCTGTGGCACTTCGAATACGCCGCGCAGAGACTCGAGCTCGGCGCGGTGCAGGTTGGCCAGGCGCTGCAGCAACTGCCCGCCCTGCGCGGTCAGGTGGACCTGCACCTTGCGCCGGTCCGCCGCGTCGGCGTGGCGCACCACCAGGCCCAGCCCTTCGCAGCGGGAGACCAGCGTCACCGCCCCGTGATGCGTCATCTGCAGGCGCTCGGCCAGTTCGCCGACGCTGGCCCAGTCGCGCCCGGGCGTGCCCTTGACCTGCAGCATGAGCAGGTACTGCTGCGGCGTGATGCCCTCGCCCTGGGCGGCGAGTTCGGAGAACCGCTCGAAGCGGCGCATCTGGTAGCGGAACTCGGCCAAGACCTCGAAATGGTGCTTGGCCAGGGGCGGGGAGGCGGGCATGCGGCGGGCAGGGGAAAGCCGCCAATTATATCTCGACGTGATATTTATGGTCGAGACCGCGGATGGCCGTCAGGCCGCTGGCGGCGCCACGCTGGCCCCTTGCACCTGGTGGCGCGCGAGCGCGTCGGCGACGCTGCCGCTGTCCTTCATCGACTCCACGAACGATCTCAGCGCCTGCGCCGCTTGCGGCCCGCGCGAGGCGGGAAGGCCCATCGCCTGCTGGATCACCATGAAGCGTCCTGGCAGCATGCGCAGGCCGGCAGCCGATGCCTCGGCCTCGGCCTCCAGCACCTGGCGGATGCCGGCGGCAACCTCGGCCTGGCCGGCGCGCAAGGCCTGCATGACGCCGCTGGCGCCAGCCACGCGGACGATGCTCGCGGCCTTCAGTTCGCGCGTGAGGAACAGGTCGTAGGCGCTGCCCTGGCCGACCGCGACGCGCACGCCATCCCGGTCCACGTCCTGGTTGGCCTGGAAGGCCGAGCCCGCGGGCACCAGGTAGCTGCCCTCGATCAGCACATAGGGTGCGCTGAACGACAGCCCCTCGCTGCGCGCGGGGTCGATGGCGAAGAAGCCGACGTCCGCCACTTCGCTTCGCACCGCCTCGACCGAGGCGGCCGCCTTCTCGAACACCTTCAGTTCCACCTCCACGCCCAGCGCCGCGGCCAGCGCCCGGGCCAGGTCCACCGACACGCCGAAGGGCGCCGAGTCGGCGGCGCGCCGCCCCGCGAGGATCGGATTGCCCAGGTTGATGGAGGCGCGCAGCACCCCGGTGGGGGCAAACGCGGCACGCAATTCGGGGGTCTGGAAAACAGGGCTCATGGCGGACTCCGGACTGGTATGGCGCAAGGCAGCAGAGCGTAGCGGACCGGGCGCGTTTCAGGGTTTTCACCTAGTTTTAACAATCCGATCGGCGCTATCCTTCGCGTGTTCCACAAATAAAACGTGGATTCACAGGTGAAACAAACCCGGTTCGGGTCCGATACACCAGGCGGATCCGGGCCCAGCGCAAGGCTCACACGATGAAGATCACCCGTCGCCGCACGCTTGCCGTCGGCCTTTCGTTGGCTGCCGCCGCAACGGCCGGCCTGTCCGCGCCGGCATTCGGCCAGGGTGCCTACCCGGCCAGGCCGGTCACCATCGTGGTGGCCTATCCGGCCGGTGGCGACACCGATGCGCTGGCGCGCATGTTTGCCGAGAAGCTGCAGGAGCGCCTGGGCCAGCCGGTGCTGGTGGACAACCGGCCCGGCGCGAGCGGTGTGATCGGCAGCGCCTACGTGTCGAAGGCGGCGCCGGACGGCTACACGCTGCTGCTGGCACCCAATACCTTCGCCATCGCGCAGTTCGTGCTCAAGACCAGCGGCTCCAGCAGCTACGACGTGCTGGGCGGCTTCGCGCCCATCATCGAGGCGGACACGCTGCCGATGTTCCTGGTGGCCTCCAGCGCCAGCCCCTACAAGAGCGTCAAGGAGGTCGTCGAAGCCTCAAAGAAGACCGAGCTCGCCTATGCCACGCCGGGCAGCGGGTCGCCCATGCACATCCTGGGCGAGATGGCCAACAAGGCCACCGGCGCCCGGCTGATGCACGTGCCGTACCGCGGCGTGGCGCCGGCCATCAACGACGTGCTGGGTGGCCAGGTGCCGCTGACCTACATCACGCTCGGCCCGGTGGCGCCGCACCTGCCCGGGGGCAAGCTGCGCCTGCTGGCGGTCGCCTCCAAGGCCCGCTCGCCGCTGGCGCCGGACGTGCCGACCTTCGCCGAACTGGGCTACCAGGGCCTGGACGTGCAGGGCTTCCACGGCCTGTTCGCGCCCAAGGGCACACCGGCCGAGGTCGTGAACCTGCTCAACCGCCACATGAACGAGATCGTGCAGTTGCCCGACATCAAGCCGCGCATGAACACCTGGGGCGCGATCCCGACCGGCGGCACGCCCGCGCAACTGCAGGCCACCGTGGCCGACACCTACAACCGCTTCGGCCAACTGATCAAGGAATTCGGCATCACCGCCGAATGACCGCCCGGAAACCGCAACCATGACCGACGCCACCTACCTGCCCGACAACGAGAGCCTGCGCGCGCTGCTGGCCGAACTGCCGGCCAACCTGCTGGCCGGCCGGCGCGTGCTGGTGACCGGCGCCGCGCGCGGCCTGGGGCTGGCGTTCGCGCGCACCATCGCGCAGGCCGGCGGCCGCGTCGTGCTGGCCGACATCCTGTCGGAGCTGGCGCTGAAGGAGGCGCAGGGGTTGCGTGAAGCTGGCTTCGACGCGCAGGCGCTGGCGTTGGACCTGTCCGACCCGGCCTCCATCGACGCCTGCGCCGCCGAGGCGGCCCGCCTGCTCGGTGGCCTGGACGGCCTGGTCAACAACGCGGCCATCACCAATTCCGGCGGGCGCGATGCGCATGCGCTGGACATCGACACCTGGGACCGCGTCATGCAGGTCAACGTGCGCGGCACCTGGCTCATGAGCCGCGCCTGCCACGGCGCGCTCAAGGCATCCGGCCGCGGCGCGGTGGTCAACCTGGCCTCCGACACCGCGCTGTGGGGCGCCCCCAAGCTGCTGGCATATGCATCGAGCAAGGGCGCGGTCATCTCGCTGACCCGCTCGCTTTCGCGCGAATGGGGCGGCGAGCACATCACCGTCAACGCGGTCGCGCCGGGACTGACGCTGGTCGAGGCCACCGAATACGTGCCCGCCGCGCGCCACCAGTACTACCTCGAAGGCCGGGCCATCCCGCGCGAGCAGCAGGCGGCCGACGTCTGCGGCGCCGTGCTGTTCGCCCTGTCGGGCCTGTCGCGCTTCGTCACCGGACAGCTGCTTGCCGTCAACGGCGGCTTCGTCATGCATTGAACCCTCGTCACCCCGCATCCTCAGGAGAAACTGGAATGAGCGACCTTTCCGATCAGAAGAACATCACCCCGGCCGCGGCGAGCTACGACCGCCCCGAGGGCGCGAGCCTGGAGCAGTGGATGAACACGCGCATCGCGCGCTATTCCACCCGCAAGTACGACTGGGACGCGTTGAAGTTCCAGGCCGACTTCGACCCCAAGTACCGCCGTGCGCAGATGCGCTACGTCGGCACCGGCGGCACCGGCGTGGCCAGCGATGCGAACACCGTTCCCTCGGAGCACTTCACCTTCTCGACCATGGTGATTCCGGCCGGCCATGAAGGCCCGCCGCACCTGCACACCGACGTGGAAGAAGTGTTCTTCCTCATCCGCGGCAAGCTCAAGGTGGTCCTGGTCACGCCCGAAGGCGAGCGCTTCGAGACCGTGATGACCGACCGCGACCTGATCTCGGTGCCGCCCGGCGTCTACCGCGAGGAAATCAACATCGGCGACGAGGACGCGCTGATGTGCGTGATGCTGGGCGCCAAGAAGCCGATCACGCCGACCTATCCGGCCGATCACCCGCTCGCAAAGATCAAGCGGTAGGACCACGCAGTTTCCTGCTCCCGAGACCTGCCATGAACCTTGCGCCTGCCATGGATGTGCCTGCCGCCGAGCTCGATCGGCTGCAATCGCGCTTTGCCGCGCGCCGCGTGCTGCTCGATGACGGCGCGGTGGTGTCGGTGCGCGAGTGCGGCACGGCCGGCGGGCAGGGCGGCGAGGTGTTCGTCTGCCTGCACGGCATCGGCTCGGGTGCGGCCTCGTGGCTGGAGACGGCGCTGCTGCTGGCGCAGGCGGGCGACCGCGTGATCGCCTGGGACATGCCGGGCTATGGCGCATCGACGCCGGTGGCCGCCGCGCGGCCCGTGGCCGCCGACTATGCGCTGCGCCTGCATGGGCTGCTGGAGGCGCTGGACATCGGGCGCTGCGTGCTGGTGGGCCATTCCCTGGGCGCCATCACCGCGGCCCATGCGGCTCGCGCGGGCGCGCCCGCCGCCGGCCGCATCGCGCGGCTGGTGCTGCTCAGCCCGGCCATCGGCTACGGCGCGGCGGGCAAGGAAGAGCAGGCCGAGCGGGTGCGCACCCAGCGCCTGGACACATTGGCGCGCGACGGCGTCGCCGGCATGGCGGCCAAGGCCGACCAGCGCCTGCTGTCGGCACACGCCGGCGAACTGGCCCGCCAATGGGTGCGCTGGAACATGGGCCGGCTCGATCCGGCCGGCTATTCGCAGGCCGTGCAACTGCTGGCCGGTGCGGTCGTGCTGGCCGATCTGCCGCCGGCCATGCCGGTGCAGGTGGCCTGCGGCGCGCTCGACGTCGTCACGACGCCGGACGCGTGCGCCCAGGTCGCACACGCCTGCGGCGTGCCCCTGCAACTTCTGCCCGAGGCCGGCCACGCCTGCTACGTGGAGCAGCCGCAGGCCACCGCGCGGCTGCTGCGCGCGGCGACCTGAAGACAAGACAAGAACAGAGGACGAGACATGAGCGACATCGACATCACGGCCGAAGGCAGCGAGCGCTACACCGTGCCCGCGCTGGAGCGCGGCCTGCGCCTGCTGTGCGAGTTCAGCCGCGACGACCGGCAGCTGTCGGCGCCCGAGCTGGCGCGCCGGCTCGACCTGCCGCGCTCGACGGTGTTCCGGCTGCTCGCCACGCTCGAGAACATGGGCTTCCTGGAGCGCACCGACGGCGGCCGCGACTTCCGCCTCGGCCTGTCGGTGCTGCGCCTGGGTTTCGAGTACCTCGCGTCGCTCGAGCTCACGCAGATCGGCACGCCGCTGCTGCAGCGCCTCTCGGAAGAGCTGCACACCTCCTGCAACCTGGTCGTGCGCGACGGCCGCTCCATCGTCTACGTGGCCAAGGTCGCGCAGCCTTCGCCCTTCGTCAGCTCGGTCAACGTCGGCACCCGCCTGCCGGCCCACGCGACGGTGCTCGGCCGCATCCTGCTGGAAGACCTCACGCTGCCGCAGCTGCGCGCGCTCTATCCGGAAGACAAGCTCGAGACCTTCTCGCCGAGCACGCCGAAGAACGTGCACGAGCTGTTCGACATGGTGCAGTCCGACCGCCAGCGCGGGTACGTGCTGGGCGAAGGCTTCTTCGAGGCCAACATCTCCAGCATTGCCGCGCCGGTGCGCGACCACAGCGGCCACATCGTCGCCGCGCTCGGCGCGACCATTCCCTCGGGCCACATCGAAGGCCAGATCGATCACATGGTGGCCCGCGTGCGCGAGACCGCCGACCAGCTCTCGGGCCTGTTGAACTACGCGCCGGCCGCCAACGGCAAGGTCGTCGCGCTGCGCGGCGGCCAGCGCGCCTGACATCTTCGCGAACATCAAAGACATGACTCTCGACGCTTCCCGCAACCTCCTGGCCGCCGATGCGCTGGCCGGCCGCGTGGCCGTGGTCACCGGCGGCTCGTCCGGCATCGGCCTGGCCACGGTGGACCTGCTGCTGTCCTGCGGCGCCGCGGTGGCGCTGTGCGGGCGCGACGCGCAGCGCCTGGAGCGCGCCGTCACCGGCCTGCGCGAGCGGCATCCGCAGGCCCGCCTGTTCGCCCGCACCTGCGACGTGCTCGACGCCCAGGCCGTGCGCAGCTTCGCCGCCCAGAGCGAGGCCGCGCTGGGCCCGGCGTCGATGCTGGTGAACAACGCCGGCCAGGGGCGCGTGTCGACCTTCGCCAACACCGAGGACCAGGCCTGGACCGAGGAGCTGCAGCTCAAGTTCTTCTCGGTGATCCATCCGACCCGCGCCTTCCTGCCGCAGCTGGCCGCGCAGCGCGCGCAATGCGGCGACGCCTCCATCGTGTGCGCCAACTCGCTACTGGCGCGCCAGCCCGAGCCGCACATGGTCGCCACCTCCGCCGCACGCGCCGGGCTGCTCAACCTGGTGCGCTCCATGGCCACCGAGTTCGCGCCGCAGGGCGTGCGCGTCAACGGCATCCTGATCGGGCTGATCGAGTCCGGCCAGTGGCGCCGCCGCTTCGAGGCGCGCGGGGACAAGTCGCTCGACTGGCCGACCTGGACCCGCCAGCTCGCCGCCGCCAAGCACATCCCGCTGGGCCGCCTCGGCCTGCCCGAGGAAGCGGCGCGCGCCATCGTCTTCCTGGCGTCGCCGCTGTCGTCGTACACGACCGGCGCGCACCTGGACATCTCCGGCGGCCACAGCCGCCACGCCTGACCGGCATCCCCACGCAATGAATCCCGCGGAGCATTCCATGAGCAACCAAGTCACCGCCGGCGCCGTCGTCGCCGCCTTCCTCGAACAATGCGGCGTCAAGGCCGCCTTCGGGGTCATCTCGATCCACAACATGCCGATCCTGGACGCCATGGCGCAGCGCGGCGCGATCCGCTTCGTGCCGGCGCGCGGCGAGGCCGGGGCCGGCAACATGGCCGACGCCTATGCCCGCTCCACCGCCAGCCTGGGCGTGTGCCTGACCAGCACCGGACCGGCGGCGGGCAATATCGCCGGCAGCCTGGTCGAGGCGCTGACCGCTGGCGCGCCGCTGCTGCACATCACCGGCCAGATCGAGACGCCCTACCTCGACAAGGGCATGTCGTACATCCACGAGGCGCCGGACCAGCTCACCATGCTCAAGGCGGTGTCGAAGGCGGCGCTGCGCGTGCGCAGCACCGACAACCTGCTGGGCACGCTCAAGCGCGCCGTGCAGCTGGCGCTGTCGGCGCCGTCGGGGCCGGTCAGCGTGGAGATCCCGATCGACATCCAGTCGTCGCTGATGGACATGCCGGCCGACTTGTCGCCGCTGCCGGTCGAGGTGCCGGTGCCGTCGGCCGCCGCGCTGGACCGCCTGGCCGAAAGCCTGCGTCGCGCCAGGCGGCCGATGCTGTGGGTCGGCGGCGGCGCGCGCCATGCCGGCGCGGCCATCGCACGCCTGCAGAAGCTGGGCTTGGGCATCGTCACGACGACACAGGGCCGCGGCACCGTGCGCGAGGACGACGCCGGCTCGCTCGGCGCCTACAACATCCAGCCCGCGGTCGAGGCCTTCTACCAGACCTGCGACGCGATGCTGGTGGTGGGCTCGCGCCTGCGCGGCAACGAGACGCTCAAGTACGAGCTGAAGCTGCCGCGCCCGCTTTACCGCATCGACGCCGACGGCGCGGCCGAGGGCCGCGGCTATGCCACCGACAGCTTCCTGTGCGGCGACTCGGCGCTGGCCCTCGAAGGCCTGGCCGACCGCCTGGAGGCCGCGGGCTACCGCGCGGACCCGGCGCTGCTGGCCGACCTGCGCGCGGCGCATGACAAGTCGGTCGCCGCGCTGCGCGACGGCCTCGGCCCGTATGCCGAGCTGGTGCGCCAGCTGCAGGGCGTGGCAGGGAGCAACTTCAACTGGGTGCGCGACGTGACCGTGTCCAACAGCACGTGGGGCAACCGCGAGCTGCGCATCTTCGCGCCGAGCGCCGGCGTGCACGCCACCGGCGGCGGCATCGGCCAGGGCATGCCCATGGCCATCGGCGCGGCCGTCGGCGCGGCGGTGACCGCCTCGGGCCGCAAGACCTTCTGCCTGGCCGGCGACGGCGGCTTCATCCTCAACCTGGGCGAGCTCGCGACGATGGTGCAGGAGCAGGCCGACATGGTCGTCGTGCTCATGAACGACAAGGGCTACGGCGTCATCAAGAACATCCAGGACGTGCAGTACGGCGGCCGCCGCGCCTACGTGGACCTGCACACGCCCGACTACGCGCAGCTGTGCCAGTCGCTGGCGCTGCCGCATGCCCGCGTGAGCAGCCTGCAGGACCTCGAAGGCGGCCTGGCGCAGGCGCTGGCCAAGCCGGGTCCGTTCCTGCTGGAGATCGACATGCTGTCCATCGGCGGTTTCAAGACCACCTTTGCAGGCCCGCCGACGAACAAGATCACCAAGATCCCGGCGCTGGGCGAAGCGGCCGCGGTGGCTGCCAAGTGAGCATGGGCATGCAACGCATCGCGCTCGTCGGCTGCGGGGCCATCGGCACGGCGCTGCTGGAGCTGCTGCGCGGCGACGGCGCGCTGGCGGTCGCCGCCATCGTGGTGCCGGAAGAGGGCATGCCCGCCGCGCGCGACGTGGCCGCGCGCCTGGCGCCCGGCGCCGCAGTGGTCGGCAGCGTGCCGCTGGCCGGCATCGACCTGGTGGTCGAAGCCGCGGGCCATGCCGCCATCGAGCAGCACGTGCTGGCCGCGCTGCGGCGCGGCACGCCTTGCGTGGTGGCCTCGGTGGGGGCGTTGTCCGCCGCCGGGCTGCCCGAGGCGCTGGAGCGCGCTGCCGGCCTGGGCAGGACGCAGGTCCAGCTCATTGCCGGCGCCATCGGCGGCATCGATGCGCTGGCCGCCGCCCGCGCAGGCGGCCTGGAGACCGTGCGCTACACCGGCCGCAAGCCGCCGCGCGCCTGGAAGGGCACGCCGGCCGAGCAGGGGCGCGACCTGGACGCGCTGACGACCGAGACCGTGATCTTCGAGGGCAGCGCGCGCGAGGCCGCGTCGCTCTACCCGAAGAACGCCAACGTGGCGGCCACCGTGTCGCTCGCCGGGCTCGGCCTGGACCGCACGCAGGTGCGCCTGGTGGCCGACCCGGCCGTGCAGGACAACGTGCACCTGGTCGAGGCGGAAGGCGCGTTCGGCAGCTTCGAGCTGACCATGCGCAACAAGCCGCTGCCCGCCAACCCCAAGACGTCCGCGCTGACCGTCTACAGCGCCTTGCGTGCGGTACGCAACCGTGTCGCCGCGCTGGCGATCTGAAAGAACGACACGCCATGATTTCCAACGAACTCCTTCCCATCTGCATTGCAGGCGAATGGCGCCTGGGCGGCGGCGACGTCTACGAAAGCCTGTATCCGGCCACCGGCGAGCCGGTCGCGCGCCTGAAGGCGGCCAGCCTGGCGGACGTCGACGAGGCGATCGAAGGTGCTCAGCGCGCCTTCGTCGAGAGCGGCTGGGCCCGCAAGCTGCCGCACGAGCGTGCCGGCGTGCTGTACCGCGTGGCGCAACTGATCCGCGAGAACGCCGAAGACCTCGCCCAGAAGCAGCGCCTGGACAACGGCAAGCCCATCAGCGAGACGCGCGCGCTGGTGGCCAGTGCGGCCGGCACCTTCCAGTTCTTCGCCGCCGCCTGCGAGACGCTGGAGGAAACGCTCACGCCTTCGCGCGGGCCGTTCGTCACGATGAGCGTGCACGAGCCCATGGGCGTGGTGGCGGCGATCACGCCCTGGAATTCGCCCATCGCCAGCGAGGCGCAGAAGCTCGCGCCCGCGCTGGCCGCGGGCAACGCGGTGGTGGTCAAGCCGGCCGAGGTCACGCCGCTCATGGCGCTTGAGCTGGCGCGCATCTGCGAGCAGGCCGGCGTGCCCAAGGGCATCGTCAGCGTGCTGCCCGGCAAGGGCTCGGTGATCGGCGACGCGATCACCAAGCACCCGCTGGTCAAGCGCGTGTCCTTCACCGGCGGCACCACCACCGGCAAGCACATCGCCCACATCGCGGCCGACAAGATGATGCCGGTCTCGCTGGAGCTGGGTGGCAAGTCGGCCACGATGGTGCTGGAAGATGCCGACATCGACCACGCCGTGGCCGGTGTGCTCTACGGCATCTTCAGCTCGTCCGGGGAGTCGTGCATTGCCGGCTCGCGCCTGTTCGTGGCGCGCGCCATCTACGACGAGTTCGTCACCCGCCTGGCCGAAGGCGCCAACGCGCTGCGCGTGGGCGACCCGGCCAGCGAGCGCACCCAGATGGGCCCGCTCATCACCGCCCGGCACCGCGAGAGCGTGGAGCGCTACGTGGCGCTGGGCGTGTCCGAGGGCGCGCACATCCGCACCGGCGGCGTGCGCCCGCACGGCGAGGGCCGCGACGGCGGCTACTACTACACGCCGACCATCCTCGAAGGCCTGACCAACGCCAGCCGCACCGCGCAGGAGGAGATCTTCGGCCCGGTGCTGGTGGCCATGCCCTTCGACGACGAGGCTTCCCTGATCGCGCAGGCCAACGACAGCGTCTACGCGCTGGCGGCGGGCGTGTGGAGCCGCGACTTCAAGCGCGCCTGGCGCGTCGGCCGTGCCGTGCAGGCCGGCACCGTCTGGGTGAACACCTACAAGCAGTTCTCCGTCTCCACGCCGTTCGGCGGCTGGCGCGACTCGGGCCTGGGCCGCGAGAAGGGACGCGAGGGCATCTTCCAGTACATGGAGCAAAAGAGCATGTACTGGGGCACCAACGACGAGCCCATCGCATGGGCCGGAAAGGTATGACATGAGCGTGCTCGGAATCGACCAGATCACCTACACGACCGACGACCTGGCCACCAGCGGCCGCTTCTTCGCCGACTGGGGCCTGCACCTGCTGGGCGAGGATGCCCAGGGCCTGCGCTTCGAATGCCTCAACGGCTGCCGCGTGGACGTGGCGGCCATGGACCGGCCCGGCCTGCCGGCCGCCATCGAGGACGGCCCGACGCTGCGCGAAGTGGTGTGGGGCGTCGAGAGCGAGGCCGACCTGGAGCGCTATGCCAGGGCCATCGCCAACGACCCCGGCTTCTTCGACGGCGAAGTGGAGGGCGCGCGCCGCATCGGCTGCACCGATCCGAACGGACTGGCGGTGCGCCTGCAGGTCACGCGCAAGCGCGACGTGAACGTGGCCAGCGCGGTGATGAACACCTGGAGTTCGCGCGAGCGCGTCAACCAGCCGGCGCCGGTGTACGACCGCGCCACGCCGATCGAGGTGGGCCACGTGGTGTTCTTCGTGGCCGACGTGAAGGCGGTGGAGGCGTTCTACGAATCGCGCTTCGGTTTCGTCTCGTCGGACCGCTACCCGGGCCGCGGCGCCTTCATGCGCTGCGCGCCGAGCGGCGGCCACCACGACCTGTTCCTGCTGCAGCTGCCATCGGGCAAGCGCGGCATCAACCACGTGGCCTTCACCGTGCGCGACATCCACGAGGTGTTCGGCGGCGGGCTGCATTTCTCGCGCTGCGGCTGGGAAACCCAGCTTGGCCCGGGCCGGCATCCGGTGTCGTCCGCCTACTTCTGGTACTTCAAGAACCCGGCCGGCGGACTGATCGAGTACTACGCCGACGAGGACCAGCTCACTGCCGACTGGCAGCCGCGCGATTTCGAACCCGGCCCGACCGTGTTCGCCGAATGGGCCGTTGACGGCGGCCTGGACGGCAACACCCGTCGCCAGAAGAACGCCGAAGGGCCCAAGGGCGCCTTCCTAACGGAGAAGAAATGAACACCCCCAGTCTTCGCGCACTTCGTGTCGCTTCGCCAACCCCCTTCCAGGGGGCACACCCGACGGCCCGGCAAAGCCGGTTCCGTGGGTGTTCCCGAACATGCCTCGCTGCGCTTGCCGCGGTGGCGTTCTGCGTGCCTGCGTTTGCGCAGAGCGATGCGCAGAAGCAGCTTGCTTCGGACCGCTTCACCATCGTCTCTCCGTTCCCGCCGGGTGGCCCGGTGGACACGCTGGCGCGCATCATGTCCGAAGGGCTGTCCAAGCGCTACGGCCAGGCGGCGGTGGTCGAGAACGCGGCCGGCGCGGCCGGCAACATCGGCATGGACAAGGTCAAGCGCGCCAAGCCGGACGGCCACACGCTACTGGTGATCCCGGCCGGCAACCTGACCATCAACCCGACGCTGATGCCGAACTTCCCGTTCGACATCCAGAAGGACTTCGTGCCGGTCACGCTGCTGGCCAAGGCGCCCAACGTGCTGGTGGCCTCGCCTTCGTCCGGCATCAAGAGCGCCGGCCAGCTGGTGGACCTGGCCAAGGCCAAGCCGAACACGCTGTCGTACGCCTCGCCGGGCGTGGGCAGCGGCCTGCACCTGGCCGGCGAGCTGTTCAAGCAGCAGGCCGGCGTGGACATCCTGCACGTGCCTTACAAGGGCACGGCGCCGGCGCTCAACGACGTGCTCGGCGGCGTGGTGCCGCTGATGTTCAGCAACCTGCCGGCCACGCTGCCCTTCATCCAGAACGGCAAGCTGGTGGCGCTGGGCATCACCGAGGCGCAGCGCACGCCGGTGGCGCCGAACATCCCCACGCTGGAAGAGCAGGGCATCCACGGCATCAACGTCACGTCGTGGTACGGCCTGCTGGCGCCGGCCGGCACGCCGCCGGCGGTGGCCGAGCAGCTGGCCAAGGACGCGGCCGACTTCCTGGCCCAGCCCGAGGTGGGCGAGCGGCTCAAGGCCCAGGGCATGAGCGCGCAGACCATGAAGCCGGCCGAGTTCGACGCGGCCATCCGCGCCGAGACCCAGCAGTGGGCCGGGATCATCAAGTCCCGCAAGATCAAAGCCCAGTGAGGCCAGGAGCCAGACGCATGTCCACCAAAGACCTTCCCATCGGCATCGTCGGCGCCGGCATCGGCGGCCTGGCGGCCGCCATCGCGCTGCGCCGCGGCGGCCACGACGTGGTGGTGTTCGAGCAGGCGAAGCAGTTCGCCCGCGTCGGCGCCGACATCAACCTCACGCCCAACGCCGTGCGGGCCCTCGACGGCCTGGGCGCCGGCGAGGCCGCCCGCGTGACCGCCGCCCGCCCGTCGCACCGCATCAGCCGCAGCTACGACAGCGGCGAGGAGACCTCGCGCCTGGAGATGGCCGATGCCGCCGAGCAACGCTACGGCGCGCCGCAGCTGACCATCCACCGCGCCGACCTGCTGGCCGCGCTGACGGCCATGGTGCCGGCCGAATGCGTGCAGCTGGGCAAGCGCGCGGCGTCGATCGCGCAGGACGACGAAGCCGTGACGGTGCGCTTCGAGGACGGCAGCGAGGCCCGCGTGTCGGCGCTGTTGGGCGCCGACGGCATCCATTCCGCCGTGCGCACGGCGATGTTCGGCGCCGAAAGCCCGCGCTTCACGGGCATCGTCGCCTACCGGGCGGTGGTGCCGGCCGAGCGCGTCGCCGGCGTGCCGAACCTGGGCGCGTTCACCAAGTGGTGGGGGCCGAATCCGCAGAGCCAGATCGTCACCTTCCCGCTCAACCGCGGCAAGGACGTCTTCATCTTCGCCACCACCGCGCAGGACACCTGGCACCTGGAGTCGTGGACGGCGCCGGGCAGCGTGGAAGAACTGCGTGCGCAGTACGCCGACTACCACGGCGAGGCGCGCGCCCTGCTGGACGCCTGCGACACGGTGCTGAAGACGGCGCTGTACGAGCGCGACCCGATGCCCGCCTGGACCCTGGGCCGCATGGCGCTGCTGGGCGATGCGGCGCACCCGATGCTGCCCTTCATGGCGCAGGGCGCCGGCATGGCGATCGAGGACGCGGTGGTGCTCGCGCGCCATCTCGAAGGCGTGCCGGCGCAGGAGCTGCCCGAGGCGCTGCGCCGCTACGAGCAGGCCCGCCTGGACCGTACCAGCCGCGTGCAGCTGGGCTCGCGCGGCAACAACTGGCTGCGCGACGGCGGCAACGCCGACTGGGTCTACGGCTACGACGCCTGGGCGGTGCCGCTGGCACCGGCCGAGGCCGCGGCGGGCGCGTGATGAGCGCGCCGGCGCAGACCCTGCTGCTGACGGTGGTGCTCAAGCACCACCCCGGCCTGACGCTGGACGACGTGCAGGCGCGCATGAAGGCCAGCGACTGGTGGGAGAGCTTCCCGCCCGAGGGCTGCCGCATCGTGTCCTGGACCGTGGCCATGGGCCTGGGCCAGATCCTCACGCTCGAGCTGCCGCCCGAGAAGCTGCCCCAGGTCAACGTCGAACTGGAGCGGCGCGCCTGGGGCGTGTTCAGCACCGAGTGCTATCCCACCTACGACTTCGTCCCGGCGCGCGAGCGCATCCGGGAACGCGTGCGCAACGGCGGCCAGTGAGGCCGCCGGATCTTCCTGTCCCGTCTTCGAAGGAGCGACACATGACCGATCGTTATCTCGACCCCCACCAGGCGCGCCAGCGCCCCCCCACCACCTACGAGGACCTGCTGGGCGATGCCATCGAGCGCGCCTTCGCCGCCGGCGTTCACGACCTGCCGGCCCTGGTGCAAAGCCTCAACGACAGCGGCCTGTCGAGCCCCGACGGCTCGCCGTGGACCGAGGCCAGCTATCGCGATGCCATGGCGGCACTGGCCGCCTGACGTTCTCGCCCGCAAGAAGGAGCCCCACATGATTCCCATCGTTCAAGACCCGGTCGATCAATTGCTGGAGATCGGCCTGAAGGATCTCTGGTACCCGATCTGCCCGAGCAGCTTCATCAAGGAGCGGCCCGTGTCGCTGCGCCGGCTGGGGCGCAAGCTGGCCTTCTGGCGCGATCAGGCCGGCACGCTCCACGCCCTGGAAGACCGTTGCCCGCACCGCGGCGCTCCGCTGTCGCAGGGCGTGATCCTCGGCGACCGCCTGTCCTGCCCGTACCACGGCGTCGAAGTGCGCTGCGACGGCGTGGTCACCCGTGTGCCCGGCAGTCCGGGCTGCAAGCTCGAGGGCGCGCACGCGACCTTCAATTTCCACGTGACCGAGCGCGCCGGCGCGGTGTGGCTCTACAACAGCCGCGAGCCGGTCGAGACGCCGCCGCCGCTGGTGCTGCCCGAGCAGCTGACCGATGACGAGACGTACTCGCACTTCCTTTGCTACACCGAATGGAAGGGCGACTACCGCTACGTGCTGGACAACGTGATGGATCCGATGCACGGCACCTACCTGCACAAGCAGTCGCACTCCATGGCCGAGGGCGATGCCACCGCCAAGTTCGGCGTGCGCCCGACCGACACCGGCTTCGTGTTCGAGAAAGAGGGCCAGCGCAACGTCAACTTCGACTGGACCGAGTGGGCCGACACGGGCGTGCACTGGATGCGCCTGGAGATTCCGTATCCGAAGACCGGCGGGCCCGGCGGCAACTTCGGCATCGTCGGCAGCTACACGCCGATCTCGACCACGCTCAGCGCGGTGTTCCACTGGCGCGTGCGCAAGCTGCCCAAGGGCTGGCAGCGCGACACGTGGCGCTTTCTCTACAAGAACCGCCTGGAGGCGCGCCACTGGCACGTGCTCGAACAGGACCGCGTGCTGATCGAGGACATGGAGCCCGACGCGAACCAGCACGAGAACCTGTACCAGCACGACCTGGGCATCGTCCGCCTGCGCCGCCACCTCAAGGGCCTGGCGCAGCAGCAGCTGGCGGCGCTCGAGAAGAAGGCTGCCTGATGGCCCCGGCCACCGCCGTGCCCGTCGAGCGCATCGCCTGCCAGGCGGTGCCCGACCTGCCGCACGCCTCCTGGTCGAACGCGCTGCGCGTCGGTCCCGAGCTGATCGTCTCGGGCCAGACGGCGCACCCGGCCACGCGCGAGGCCGCGCAGGCCGGCGCGCCGCTGGGCGCCCATGCGCAGACCCTGCTGGTGCTGCGCAGGATCCAGGCGCTGGCCGAGGCTGCCGGCGGCGGTGTGCACAACATCCTGAAGCTGGTCGTGTACGTGACCGACATCGCCGACAAGGACGAGGTCGGCCGCGCGCGACGCGAGTTCTTCCAGGGCCAACCCTATCCAGCGTCCACGCTGGTGGCGGTGAGCGCGCTGGTCTTCCCCGAACTGCGGGTGGAGATCGACGCCACCGTGCGCCTGGACGCCGACCTGCGCAGCGCCACGGTGCGCGCGGGCGCAGACTTTCCCGCGAGGTAACGCCATGTCTTCCCCCACGCTGAATGCCCTGGTGCACACGATGCGCTACGAGGCTGACGGCATCGTCAGCGTCGAGTTCCGCCCGGCGTCGCCCGAGGTCGAGTTCCCGGCGTTCGAGGCCGGTTCGCACATCGACCTGCACCTGCCCAATGGCCTGGTGCGCAGCTACTCGCTGTGCAATCCCAGCACCGACCGCCAGCGCTACGTGGTCGGCGTGCTCAACGACCGCAAGAGCCGCGGCGGCTCGCGCTACGTTCACCAGCAGCTGCGCGTGGGCATGACGCTGCCGATCTCGGCGCCGCGCAACAACTTCGCGCTGCACGAGGATGCGCCGCGCTCGGTGCTGGTCTCGGGCGGCATCGGGGTCACGCCGATCTGGTGCATGCTCCAGCGCCTGGCGGCGCTCGGCCGTCCGGTGGAGCTGGTCTACTGCGCGCGCAACCGCAAGGAGTCGGCCTTTCGCGAGGCGATCGAGCAGCTGGCGGCGGACAAAGGCATCGCGCTGACCTGGCATTTCGACGACGAGCGAGGCGCGCCGCCCGACCTGAAGGCCATGCTGGCGGGCAAGGGCGCCGACAGCCACTATTACTGCTGCGGCCCCACGCCCATGCTCGACAGCTTCGAGAAGGCCTGCGAGCAGCTGGGCTACCCGCATGCGCACATCGAGCGGTTCGCCGCCGTGCATGTCGAGGCGGCTCCCGCCACCGAGACTTTCATGGTCGAGTGCGCCAGGAGCGGCAAGAACGTGGAAGTGCCGCCGGGCAAGTCCATTCTCGACAGCCTGCTCGACGCCGGCCTGAACCCAGACCACAGCTGCAAGGAAGGCGTGTGCGGTGCCTGCGAGACGCAGGTGCTGGAGTTCGACGGCGAGCTCGAGCACCGCGACGGCATCCTGACCAAGCTCGAACGCGAGTCGGGCAAGACCATGATGATCTGCGTGTCCCTGTGCAAGGGCAAGAAGGTGGTGCTCGACGTCTAGCGTCCCGTTGGCCGCGCATCCACCGCGCTGCGCGGCGTGGTTTCGTCCTTTCCTGCGTTTTCCGTTTCCGTTCCTACCACTCCCATGATGAAGAAAAGCCTCCTGGCGCTCGGCGCGCTCGCGGCCGCGCACGGCGCGTTCGCCCAATCCTCCGTCACCGTGTTCGGCGTGCTCGACACGTCGATCGTCTACACCGAGGGCAGCGGGCCGAACGCCGGCAGCCGCACGCAGATGAGCAGCAGCGGCAACAGCTTCAGCCGCCTGGGCTTTCGCGGAACAGAAGACCTGGGCGGCGGCTACGGCGCCGGGTTCTGGCTCGAGGCCGGGCTGCAGAGCGACAGCGGCGGGATCATCCCCACCAACGTGAACAACCAGATCAATGGCGTGCAGGCCGGCAGCTTCGGCTTCAGCCGCCGCGCCACGGTCAGCCTGTTCGGACCCTTCGGCGAGGTGCGCCTGGGCCGCGACTACACGCCGACCTTCTGGAACACCGCGCTGTTCGATCCGTTCGGTACCGGCGGCGGCATCGGCGCGAACCATCTCTACTTCGTCGGCCAGGGCGGCCTGGGTGCCTACGTCGGCACGCGCGCGTCGAACAGCGTGGGCTACTTCCTGCCGCAGAACATCGGCGGCTTCTACGGACAGGTGATGGCGGCCAGCGGCGAGAACGTCGACGTGGACGGCCAACCCGGCGCTCATGACGGCGACTACCTCGGTGGCCGTCTCGGCTGGCGCAGCGGCGGCTTCGACATTGCCGGCGCCACCGGCCGCGCGCAGTACGCCAGCGGCGACCTGACGCTGTCCAACGTCGGCGTGGCCTATACCTTCGGCCCGTCGATCCAGGCGATCAGCGGCCTGAAGCTGATGGCCGAGTACCACCAGGACAAGCTGGGCGAGCGCGAGGGCAAGGGCGGCCTGGTCGGCTTCAAGTGGCCGATGGGTCCGGGCGTGCTCAAGGCGTCCTACGCCCACTACGAGCGCGACCCGCAGGTGGCGGGCCAGAGCGACCTGGCCAGCGACAAGATGGCGCTGGGGTACGAGTACCTGCTGTCCAAGCGCACGTCGCTGTACGCCACCGTCGCGCGCATCCACAACGACGACGGCACGGCCGACTCGCTCGGCGGCGTGCCCACGACCCCGGGCCGGCCCGCGACCGGCACCGAGTTCGGCATCACCCACACCTTCTAACTTCCCTGGAGAGCCCGCACCATGCAAGAACGAGCCATGCGCTGGTGGGGCGTGATCACGCTGTTCGTGATCGTCGCCATCAGCTACATCGACCGCATCAACATCTCGGTGCTGATCACCGACGCCGACTTCCTCTCGCACGTCGGCCTGACGCGCGGCGACCGGCTGAGCCAGGGCTTGCTGGCCACGGCGTTCATGGTCGGCTACGGTGTCTCGTCGATCGTGCTGACGCCCCTGGCGGCCGCGCTGCTGGGCGTGCGCCGCAGCCTGCTGGCCGGGCTGGCGCTGTGGGGCGTGGTGACGTTCCTGTCGCCGCTGCTGGACAGCTTCGGACTGCTGCTGGGCTCGCGCATCCTGCTGGGCGTTTCCGAAGGGCCGGTGTTCGCGCTGGCCGCGGCGTACATCAAGGCGCACTTCGAGAGCCGAGAGAACGGCCTGCCCAACTCATTCGTCAACATGGGCACCGGCCTGGGCCTGGCGATCGGCTTCCCGCTGGTCGGCTACCTGCTGGCTGCGCACGACTGGCAGACCTCGTTCCACGCCCTGGGCGCGATCAACATCGTGCTCGGCATTCCGCTGGTGCTGGCCTTCGTGCGCATGCCCAAGGTGGACGACAGCCGGGCAACCGCCGGCGGCGGCCGCGCGGCGCTGGCGCAGGTGGGGCGGATGGTGGCCGGCGCGATGCACACGCGGCACCTGCTGCTGGTGACGCTGCTGACCTCGGCTTTCCTGGCCTACCTCTGGGGCAGCAGCAACTGGCTGCCGAGCTACCTGAAGGAGGCGCGCGGCTTCTCGCTGCGTGAGATGGGCTGGCTGGCCAGCCTGCCGCAGTACGCCACCGTGGTGGCCGTACTGATCGGTGGCGTCGTCATCGACCGCATTCCGCGCCGCAGCGTGCCGCTGATGTTCGTCTGGTGCAGCGTGGGCGTCGGGCTGGCGGTCTGGCTGGCGATCGAGGCCGAGGGCCGCTACACCGCGGCCTATTGCCTGATTGCCGCCAACTTCTTCTGGGGCCTGATGAGCCCGGCCATTCCGAGCACGATGCAGCACTTCTCGCGACCTGAGCACGTGGCCAGCAGCTACGGTGTGGTCAACGGCGTGGGCAGCCTGGTGGCCGGCTTCATGCCGGCCCTGATGGGCAGCGTGATCGCGCATGCGGCCACGCCGCGCGCCGGTTTCCTGGCCGGCTTCGGCACGCTGATCGGCACGCAGGTGGTGGTGTTCCTGTGCGGCCTGGTGCTGTGGCTGCGCGAGCGCAACGCGCCGCAGGCGAGCGAGGCGGGCGCTGCCGCGCCGGCCTGAGCGCGTGCGTCAGGTGGGCAGGTAGCGCAGGCGCGCCCCGACGTGAACCGGCGGCGGAGCGTCGCCCCGCCCGCCTGCCTCACAGCCCGATGGTGTAGCCGCCGTTGACCGACAGGTGCTGGCCGGTGACGTACGAGGCGCCGTCGGACAGCAGGAAGCACACCGGGCGCACGACTTCGTCCGTCTCCCCCCAGCGGCCCAGCGGGATCTGCTGCAGGTAGGTGTCGCGGAACTTCTCGCCGCGGATGGTTTCGGTCATGGGCGTTTCCACCACGCCGAAGCCGACGGTGTTCACCCGGATGCCGAAGCGCGCCCATTCGCGCGCCGCGCACATCGTCAGGCCCAGCACGCCGGCCTTGGCGGCTCCGTAGTTGATCTGGCCGATGGTGCCGCGCCGGCCGGCGTCGGACGAGATGTTCACGATCGAGCCGGAGACCTTCTCGCCCGCCTTCGAGCGGGCCAGCAGGTGGCGGCCCAGCGCCTGCAGGAAGTAGAAGGAGCCGGACAGGTGCACGTCGATCACCTGCTGCCATTGCTCCAGCGTCATCTTGTCGATCATGGCGGTGCGCGTCACGCCGGCATTGTTGACCAGGCCATTGACGTCACCGAAGGCCTGCACGCCCGCATCCACCGCCTGCTGCGCGATGGCGGGGTCGGCCACGCTGCCGGCGACGGTCACGCAGCGCGATTCGCCGAGCGACTCGCGCAGGCCGGCCAGCGCGTCGGCATTGAGGTCGACGGCGACCACGCGGCCGCCCAGTCCGGCAATGGCCGTGGCCAGCGCGTGGCCGATGCCCTGGCCGGCGCCGGTCACGATGACCTGTCGGTTCTCGAGCGAGAAAGGCTTGTCTTCTTGCATGTCTTGAATCTCCGTTGTCGGTGGTTTTTTCAGAGCGTTTCCTCGGTGCCGAGGATGAGGGTGGCCTGGCTCGACAGCTCGCCGCCGTTGCCGTGCGCCAGCGCCAGCCGGGCGCCGCCGACCTGCCGTTCGCCGGCGGTGCCGGCGAGCTGCTGCGCCGCCTCGACCATGGTGAACAGGCCATACATGCCGGGGTGGGTGCAGGACAGCCCGCCGCCATTGGTGTTGACCGGCAACGTGCCGCCGGGCGCGATGCGGCCGCCCTCGACGAAGGCCGCGCCCTCACCCTTGGCGCAGAAGCCCAGGTCTTCCAGGAACAGGATGGTGTTGAGGGTGAAGGCGTCGTACACCTCGACCACATCGATGTCGGCCGGCTTCACGCCCGCCTGCGCCATCGCCCGCGGGCCGCTGAGCGAGGCGGCGGTGACGGTCAAGTCGGGCATATTGGTGATGTCCTTGTGCCAGGCCGCCGCGGCGCCGCCGAGGACGTAGGCGGGCCGCTTGGCGAGATCCTTCGCGCGGTCGGCGCGCACCATCACCACGGCGGCGGCGCCGTCGGTCACGAGGCAGCAGTCACGCACCGAGAACGGGTCGGCCACGATGCGCGAGCCGAGGTACTCGTCCATCGTCAGCGGGTCGCGCATGAAGGCGTCGGGATTGAGTTGGGCCCACCGGCGCGCCGCCAGCGCCACTTCGCCCAGCTGCTCCTTCTTCAGTCCGTACTGCGCCATGTAGCGCGAGGCGGCGAGCGCGTAGCCGCCGACCGGGCGCGCCAGCTTGTAGGGGCCTTCGTAGGGCGAGGGCTTGAGCGAGCTGACCAGCTTGCCGGAGGCGGTGCGCTGGTTGCTGCCATAGGCGATCAGCGCCACGTCGCACAGGCCAGCCTCCAGCGCCAGGGCGGCGTGGATGGCATGGGTCTGGAAGGACGAGCCGCCAGTGCGGTTGTTGTCGGTCAGGCGCGGCGAGATGCCGAGGTACTCGGTGAAGCTCAGGCCAGACAGGTAGTCGTCCGGCAGGCCGATGAACAGGCCGTCGACGTCCTGCGGTGTCAGGCCGACCGACGACAGCGCCCGGGTGCTGGCGGATACGGCCAGGTCGAGCGAGGACAGCCCGGGGGCTTCGCCGATGCCGTAGGTCGCCGACGCGACGATTGCGGTCTTGCCGCGGGGAAAACGTTCCTGGCTGCCGCTCATTGCTTTGCTCCTTCGGCCGGGTCGAACACCACCAGCGGCTGGCCCTCGTCGTCGCGCGCGATGCGCGCCCTGACGGCCATGCCCACCTTGACTGACTCGGGCGGGACGCCTTCCACGCGGCTCATCATGCGCGGGCCCTCCTGCAGCTGCACCAGGCAGACGTTGTAGGCCGAGGCGGGCGGACGCACGCGCATCACGGTGGTGGCGTACACCGTGCCCAGGCCCGATGCGGCGACCCATTCCAGGTCTTGCGCGCCGGTGCGCGGCGCGGCCACGCGCGGGTAGAACACGTGCTCGCCGCTGCTGCGCGAGCGCTGGATCATGAAGCGTCCTTCGGCCAGGTGCGCGAAGTATTCCTGCTGAGGACGCGGGTCCTTGGAGTGGTCTGTCATGGCGAGTGTTTCAGTTCTCCGGCCACTGGTACAGCGGCGGTTGCTTGTTCAGGAAGCGGCCGGCCGCCTCCTTGTGGAAGGCGCTTTCGCGGCACAGCGACTGGGCCATCGCCTCCTGCATGTAGACGGTGCGGCGGTCGGATTCGAAGGCGTGGTTCATCACCGACTTGACGATGCCCAGGGCGCCGGCCGGGGCCTGCTCGAAGCGGGCGGCCAGCTCTACGGCGGCCTCGAGCACCGGCCTGTCTTCCACCACCTGTTGCGCGATGCCCAGCGCGAGCGCCTCGGGCGCCTTCACGACCCGGGCGGTGAACGCCAGTTCCTTGGCGCGAGCCAGTCCGACCGCGCGCGGCAGCAGGTACATGCCGCCCAGGTCGGGCACGTAGCCGATGCGCGCGAACACGGCGCAGAAGGTGGCGCGCGGCGACACCAGCACGAAGTCGGCGGCCAGCGCCATCGACAGGCCGGCGCCGAAGGCCGAACCGTCCACCGCCGCGATGACGGGTTTTTCCATGTCCACCAGTTCGTCGAACCAGCGTTGCATCGAAAGGATGCGGCTGCGGCCCTCGAACACGTCGGTGCCGCCCTGGCCGCCGCCCATGGCGCGGATGTCGCCGCCGGCGCAGAAGTGGCCGCCGGCGCCGGTCAGCACCACGGCGCGCACAGACGGGTCGTCGCGCAGTTCGGGAATGGCCGCGGCCAGCGCCTGGCGCAGTTCCAGGTCGAGCGCGTTGCGCGCGGCCGGGCGGTTCAGGGTCAGCACAGCGGTGCTGCCGGTGCGGGTGATCTCAAGTACAGGCATCGTCCGGACCCGCTCAGTAGCGCAACTGCATCAGCCACTCGGCCACCAGGGCCGGGCGCTCGGCGCCTTCGGCGCGCACGTCCACGCTCCAGCAGCAGCGTGCCTCGTTCTCGCGCAGCACGTCCACGCGTGCCAGCTGGAAGCTGCCCACCAGCGCCGAGCCGCTGGGCACCGGCGAGGTGAAGCGCACCTTGTCGAAGCCGTAGTTGAGCGCCAGCTTGCGGCCCGGGAACTCGAACAGTCGGTGGTACCAGCCGGTGATGAGCGACAGCGTCAGCAGGCCGTGCGCGATGGTGGTGCCGAACGGCGACTCGGCCTTGGCCCGCTCGCGGTCGACGTGGATCCACTGCTTGTCCTGTGCGACGTCGGCGAAGGTGTCGATGACCGACTGGTCGATGACGATCGGGTCGGCGGTCACCGCCGGGGCGCCCACGTAGGCCTGCAGCGCGGCAATCGAATCGAAGCTTTTCTTCTTCATGACGAGGTTCTCCTTTGCGCTCAGTCGGCGCGTACGCCGAGCGACTTGGCCAGCGGCATCCATTGCTTGCGTTCGCCGTCGACGAACTGCGCGAAGTGCTTCTGGTCGCCCGGCATCGGCTGGGCGCCGATGTTGCGCAGCTTCTCGATCAGCTCGGGCTTCTTCAGCGCTTCGTTGACGGCCTTGTTCATGGCGTCGATGGCCGGCTGCGGCGTGCCGGTGCGCGCCATCACGCCGAACCAGGCGGCGGCGTTCAGACCCTTGAAGCCCAGCTCCTCGGCGGTGGCCACGTCGGGCAGCTGCGGGAAGCGCTGGTCGTCCAGGATCGCCAGCGGCACGATGCGGCCGGCCTTGGCCTGCTGCATGCACGAGGGCAGGGCGTCGAACATGATGTCGATGTTGCCGCCCATCATGCTGGTGATGGCCGGCGCGCTGCCGGCGAACGGCACGTGCGTGACTTTGAAGCCCATCTTGCTGACGGCGTTCTCGCCCGCCAGGTGCGTGATGTTGCCGCTGCTGGCCGAGCCCATGGTGAGCTTGCCCGGCTCCTTCTTGCCCAGCGCGACGAGGGCCGGCACGTCCTTGGGGCCCAGGTCCTTGCGCGTGACCAGCAGAAGGGGCGACTTGCCCATGCCGACCACTGGCACGAAGTCCTTGGCCGGGTCGTAGGCCATCTTCTCGTAGATGGCCTGGTTGATGATGATCGGCGCGTTGGAGCCGACGAAGAAGGTGGCGCCATCGGGCTCGGCGCGCAGCACCGTCTCGGCCGCGATCATGCCGGCGGCCCCGCCCTTGTTGTCGATGATGATCGGCGTGCCCAGGATGCCCGACGTCTCGTGGGCCACCAGGCGGGTGATCTGGTCGGCCGCGCCGCCGGCCGGGTACGGCACGACGAAGCGCAGCGTGGCGGGGCGGCTTTGTGCCAGTGCGGCGCCGGCGCCGGCGGCAAGGGCCAGCGCGAGGGCGCTGCGGAGGAAGGTCTGGCGTTTCATGGCGGTCTCCTGCTTGTGATGAATCGGGATGGGAGCGGTGCTCAGATGGCGCCTTCGGCGCGCAGCTGGGCAATGCGTTCGCGCGACAGGCCGAGCGCTTCGCCCAGCACCGCGTCGGTGTGCTCGCCCAGCAGCGGCGCCGAGCGGCCGTACTGGATCGGCGTGCCGGACAGGCGGATCGGGCTGGCCACGGCCGGCGCCTGCACGCCTGCGGAATGCGGCAGCGACAGCTTCATGCCGCGGTGGCGCACCTGCTCGTCCTCGAACACCTGGGCCATGGTGTTGATGGGGCCGCACGGCACGTTGGCCGCCTCCATCCGTTCCACCCACTCACCCATGGGGCGCTCGAGCATGGTCTTCGCGATCTCGGGAATCAGCGTCTCGCGGTTGCGGTTGCGCTGGCCGGGCGTGGCGTAGCGCTCGTCGGCGGCCAGGTCGTCGCGGCCGATGAGCTTGCAGAAGGCGCGGTACTGCGAATCGTTGCCCACGGCCACGATGACGTCGCCTTCCTTGCAGCGGAACACCTGGTAGGGGACCATGTTCGAGTGCGCATTGCCCATGCGGCGCGGCACGTTGCCCGACAGGAAGTAGTTGATCGCCTGATAGGAGCCGATGGTGACCACGCAGTCGAGCAGCGACATGTCGATGTGCTGGCCCTCGCCGCTGACGTGCCGGTGCTCCAGCGCCGCCAGGATGGCCGAGGTGGCGTACATGCCGCACAGCAGGTCGCTGATGGCGATGCCGACCTTCATCGGCTCGTCGCCAGGCGTGCCTTCGGGCTGGCCCGTGATGCTCATCAGCCCGCCCATGCCCTGGAACACGAAGTCGTAGCCGGGCAGGGCGGCATACGGCCCGGTCTGGCCGAAGCCGGTGACCGAGCAATACACCAGGCGCGGGTTGATCGCGCGCAGGCTTTCATAGTCCAGCCCGTAGCGGGCCAGCGTGCCGACCTTGTAGTTCTCCACCACCACGTCGACCTCGCGCGCCAGCTCGCGGATCAGCGCCTGGCCCTGCGGATGCGCCAGGTCGACGGTGATGGACTTCTTGCCGCGGTTGGCCGACAGGAAATACGACGAGTCCGCGGTCTCGCGGCCTTCGCTGTCCTTGAGGAAGGGCGGCCCCCAGGCCCGCGTGTCGTCGCCGGCACCGGGCCGCTCGACCTTGATGACCTCGGCGCCCATGTCGGCCAGGTTCTGCGTGGCCCACGGGCCGGCGAGGATGCGGGTGAGGTCCAGCACCTTCAGGTGCCCGAGCGCGGTTTTCATGCCTGCGTTGTCTCCACGATTCGATGTCGATGTGAAGGCAGCTTAGAAGCCGCGGCATACAGCGGTCCAATATTATTTGGATCGAATTCGATACCGATTGGGTATTGAATGCCTGGCGCACTACACTGCGCTCGCGGCGCCCGCGCCGTTCAGGCGCCTTGGCGCGATACCGCCAGTGCTTGCCGGAAAGAGAGAGACATTGCCGTGCTGATCGATCTGTCCATCCAGGCTGCCGTGGACGCGGCCGAGGGCGCCCGCTCGCGTCCGGCGCCCATGCTCGACCTGCGGCGCGTGCGGCAATTCGTGGTGCTGGCCGAGACGCTGAACTTCCGGCGTGCCGCCGAGCGCCTGCACATGGCGCAGCCGCCGCTGTCGGTGTCGATCCAGAAGCTGGAGTCTGAGCTGGGCGTGCGCCTGTTCGAGCGCGGCGGCACCGGCGGCGTGTCGCTCACGCCGGCGGGACATGCCGCCTTGCAGGAAGCGCGGCGGCTGCTGTTCCACAACACGCAGCTGCGCGAGTCGGCGCTGGCCGCCGCGTCCGGCACCGGCGGCGCGCTGCGTGTCGGTTTCGTCGGCTCCACCACCCATGGCGCGCTGCAGCGCATCGTGCGGCAGTTCCGTGCCCAGTGCCCGGGCGTCGAACTGGTGCTCAAGGAAGCGACCTCGGTGCGCATCATGGAGCGGCTGGAAAGCCGCGAGTTCGACGTCGGCCTGGTTCGCACACCGCTGATGGTGCATGCGCACGCGAGCCTGACGCCGCTCCTGTCCGAGACCTTCGTTGCCGCCTTGCCGACCGGCAATCCGCTGGCGCAGCGCCCCGAGCTGCGGCTGGAAGACCTGGCGCACGAGTCCTTCATCTTCTACGCGCGCAGCGACGCCGCCGGCCTGCACGCGATGGCCATGCTGGCTTGCCAGCTGGCCGGCTTCCTGCCGCGCGTGATGCAGGAGGCGACGCAGGTGCAGACGGTGCTGTCGCTCGTGGAAAGCGGGCTGGGCGTCGCGCTGGTGCCGTCGATCATGCAGCACGCGGCCAACCCGCATGTGGCCTACCGGCGCATCGTCGACATGCCCGATGCGGCCGCCATCGGCCTGGCGCTGGCGCTGCACCCGGACCGTGCCAGCCCGGCCGCGCTGCGCTTCAAGGAAGTCGCGGCACGCGCCATCGACGCGGACTGAGCCGCGGCCGCTTTGCTAGAATCGCGGCCTCAGTCATTGGGGAGTAGCTGCCCTGCGCAACGCAGGGGCTCACGTCAACAGACTTGGCCCACAGGCCATGGCGTGCGCAGCTTTCGAGCCTGGCAAGACCTTTGACCGCATGCCTTCCGGATAGGGCCGGGGGAGTCGTGCGGTCATTGCGTTGTCCGGCCCCGAACAAGAACCACCCCACTCATCATGGAAGCCTTTCTCGTGTCCACCGGCGTCGTCGCGCTCGGTGAAATGGGCGACAAGACCCAGTTGCTCGCCATCGTTCTCGCGGCCGCTTTCCGCAAGCCCTTGCCCATCATCGCCGGCATCTTCGTCGCCACCATCGTCAACCATGCGGCGGCCGGCGCGGTGGGCGGCTGGGTGGCCGCCGCGCTCGGGCCGGACGTGCTGCGCTGGGTGATCGGCGTGTCGTTCCTGCTCATGGCCGGCTGGATGCTGATTCCGGACAAGCTCGACGACACGAACTTGCAGAGCCGCTCGCGGCTGGGCGTGTTCGGCACCACGGTGGTGGCCTTCTTCCTGGCCGAGATGGGCGACAAGACGCAGATCGCCACGGTGGCGCTGGCCGCGCGCTATGCGGACGTGGTCCCGGTCGTGCTCGGCACCACGCTGGGCATGATGATCTCCAACGTGCCCGCTGTGCTGGTGGGCGACAAGGTCGCCAGGAAGATATCCATGAACGTGGTGCACGCGATTGCCGCCGCGATCTTCGGCGTGCTGGGCGTGCTGACGCTGCTGAACGTCGGCAAGCTGTTCTGAGCCGGACAACCGCCGCTGCCGGGCGCTGCCGCGGGCGCGATCAGCGTGCGCCCATCACTTCGCGCAGCCACGTTCGGCACTGCTCGGCGTCTTCCACGGGCCACTCGACGGTGACCGTCCGCTGGTGATCGCGCACTTCGACCCGGATGCAGCGGGCAGCGCCGGGCTGGACTGTGCGCACACCCGTCCTGCCACCCAGTAGCCGTGACCACCAACCGGCCGCTTCCTCGGCCGGTGCGTCGATGGCGTCGATGGCGACGGTGGGTGTCGGGGCAGTGGCGGGCGGTGCGACCGGTGCGTCGGCCCGCGGCGGCGATGTCGACGGACGGACCGGGCTGGCCGCGGGCGGATCGGCGGGCGCCGCTGCGCTCGGCGCCACCGGCGCCTGCGGGGCGGCCGCGGCGGCCGGCGCCGCGCCCCCGTCGATGCGTGCGCGAAGGTTGGCACCGAACTCGTCCCACATCCGGTCGGCCTTGGTCTTCATCACGCCCAGGCCGAAGGTGCCCAGGCGGCCGAGCACGTCCACCTGCACCTTCAGGCGAAGGTCGGTGCCGCCGTCGGCGGCGGGGGCCAGGAAGATCTCGCTGCGCTGCTTGAGCGAGCTGGCGACCGAGGCGTCTTCGCCCGTGCCTTCGGCGCGCAGGTATTCGGGCGCGCGCTGCTCCACGATGTGGGTGCGCAGCTTGAACTTCGCGCTGATGAAGGAGATCTTCACGTGCATCAGCGCCACGTATTCGGTGGGGCTGATCACCTCGATGGATTTCATGCCGGGCACGCAGCCGCCCATGACCTGCGGGTCGAGCAGCAGTTCCCACACACGCTGCGGCGGTGCCGCGACGCTCAGCGTCTTCTCAATTTCCATGGCGCATCTTCTCTGCTGCGTCGAGTACCGACTCGACGATCTGGGTGTAGCCGGTGCAACGGCACAGGTTGCCGTTCAGGCCATGCCGAACTTCGTCGGCGCTGGGGCTCGGGTTGGTTTCGAGCATGGCGCAGGACGCCATCAGGAAGCCCGGCGTGCAGTAGCCGCATTGCAGGCCGCCGCATTGCATGAAGCTTTCCTGGAGCGGATGCAATGCTTCGCCGCGCGCCAGGCCTTCGACGGTCTGCACGTCGCGCCCGCGCACCTGTACCGCCAGCATCAGGCAGGACTTGACGACCTCGCCATCGACGCGCACCGAGCAGGCGCCGCAGATGCCGGTCTCGCAGCCGCGCTTGGTGCCGGTCAGGTGCAGGTCGTCGCGCAGGAAGTCGGACAGCAGGCGGCGCGAGGGCACGCGGTCCACCGCGACGGGCTCGCCGTTGACGGTGCATTCGATGCGGTGCTCGCTCATGCGCATGCTCCTTCTGGTTCGGTGTTGTCGATGTCGATGCCGAACAGCTCTCCCATGGTTCGGCCGGCCACCACTTCCACCATGCGCCGGCGGAAGTCGGCGTCGCCGCGGGCGTCTGACACCGGTTCGATGTCGGCGGCGACGATGGCGGCGGCTTGCGCCACGGCGGAGGCATCCATCGTGCGGCCTTCCAGGAAGGCCTCCGCACGGCGAACCCGCGTCGGAATGGGCGTGGACGCACCGACGGCGATGCGTGCGGTATGGCACAGGAGCCCGTCCCGCTGCGCCACCAGGGCCACGCTCGCCAGCGGACGGTGCTCCGCCGCGGTGCGCAGGAAGCGGGTGTAGACGCCCTCGCTGCCCGGCGCCATCGGCGGCACGCGGATCTCGACCAGCAGTTCGTCCGGCTCCAGGGCGGTCTGGAAGTAGTCGACCAGGAAGGCTTCGAGCGGCAGCTCGCGTTCGCCGCGTGCGCTGGCCACGAGCACCCGCGCGTCGAGCGCCAGCAGGCAGCCCGGCGGATCGGTGGAGGGGTCGCCATAGCAGAGGTTGCCGCCCAGCGTGCCCTGGTTGCGCACCTGCGGGTTGGCCACGCGCGCGGCCATGCTGGCGAGCACCGGAAAGTGCCGCCGCACGAGCGGCGATGCCGCCACGTCGCAATGGCGGGCGAGGGCGCCGATGCGCAGGCCTCGCGCGGCGTCGAAGTCGATGCCGCGCAGCGCCTCGATGCCGGCCAGGCTGACCAGGTGCGTCGGCGCCAGCATGCGCTGTCGCATGGCCAGCATGAGCGCGGTGCCGCCTGCGAAGATGCGCGCGTCGTCGCCCAGGCCGGCCAGCATGCGGCTGGCCTCGGCGACCGTGGCGGGCTCCAGGAAATCGAACTCACGCATGGAAGGTCTCCTTGTCCTGGCGTGCCGCGGCGAGCTCGGCCAGGGCCGCCAGCACCTTCTGCGGCGTGATCGGCAAGTCGGTGATGCGGATGCCCACGGCGTCGTACACCGCGTTGGCGATGGCCGGCGCGCCGGGGAGGATGGCGGTCTCGCTGGCGCCCTTGGCGCCGTAGGGACCGTTCGGGTCGTTGGTTTCCACGAAGCCCCCGCGCAGCATCGGCACGGCGTCGGCGGTCGCCATTGTGTAGTCGGCGAAGTTGCCGTTCATGATGCGCCCGCCTTCGAGCTGCAGTTGCTCGTACAGTGTCCAGCCCATCGCCTGCACCGTGGCGCCGTTGGTCTGGCCGTGCACCGCGATCGGGTTCAGTGCCTTGCCGCAATCGTCCGAGACGAAGCTGTCGAGCACGGTGACCCGGCCGGTCCGGGTGTCGACCTCCACCTCCACTGCCTGCGCGGCATACGAGTAGGCGGGCGCGATGTTGCCGTACAGGTTGTCGTCGTGCATCTGCGTCTGCGCGTCCCAGGTGCCGCTGACCTGGATGCCCTCGCCGCCATGGCTCCAGATGTGCAGCCGAGCCAGCTCGGCGATGCTGGCGCGGCGCTCGCCCGGGGCCTCGGTGTCGAACACGAATCCTCCGGCCAGCGCGAGGCGCGCGGCCGGAAGCGTCCACTTCGCCGCCGCCGCCGCCAGCAGCCGGTCGCGCGCCATGCGTGCGGCCACGATTGCGGCATTGCCGGCGGCGATGGTCACGCGCGAGGCGAGCGAGCCGATGGCGATGGGCGAGGTGTCGGTGTCGGGCGGCAGCACCAGCGTGTGGGCGACGGGGATGTCCAGCTCGTGCGCCACCACCTGGCTGAGCATCGTCATGGCGCCCTGGCCCATGTCGCATTCGCCGCTCATGATGAACACGCGGCCGTCCTCGTTGATCTTGACGACGACCGTCGAGCCGTCCCAATTGCCGATTGTGCGGTTGCCGCTGACGTGCATGGCGGCGGCCATGCCGACGCCGCGGCGCCTGGCGCCGGTGTCCTTGGCCCGGCCGCGCTTTTGCGACCAGCCGATCGCCTGCGTGGCCTGCTCGATGCATTCGACCAGGCCGGTGCTGCCGATCTTCCAGCCGTGCACCGAGACGTCGCCCGCTTCGAGCGCGTTGCGCCGGTGCACCTCGACCGGGTCCAGCCCGAGCCGCTCGGCCATCGTGTCGATGTGGCTGTTGAGCGCAAACTGCATCTGCGCGCCGCCGAAGCCGCGGAACGCGCCGTGCGGCGGCGTGTGCGTGTAGGCCAGCGTGGCATGCGAGCGCACGTTGGGATTGCGGTGCATGTTGTCGCTGCGCATGCAGGTGACGTGCATCACGTCGCCGGACAGGCCGGCGTAGGCGCCGCAGTCGGCGATCACGCGCACTTCCTTGGCGACGATGATGCCGTCCCGGTCCATCCCCAGCTTGAGCGTCACCCGTTCGGGCACGCTGGAGCACGCGGCCAGGAAGTCCTCGAGCCGGTTGTTCACCAGCCGCACCGGCGCGCCGGTCTTCACCGCCAGCAGGCCGGCGACGAGGTTGTTGGCGTCCTCGACCATCTTGGCGCCGAAGCCGCCGCCGGTGGTGGCCTGGAGCACGCGCACGCTGGAGATGGGCCGCTCCAGCGCCGCAGCCAGTCGCAGCCGCGCCTGGGTGATGGATTGGGTGGAGGTCCACACCACCAGCCGGCCGTCGGCGTCGATGGTGGCCACGGTGCCCATCGGCTCGAGGTAGCCGGGGTACTGCGCATGGCAGTCGTAGGTGGCCTCGTGGACGAGGTGCGCCGCCGCGAAGCCGGCGTCCGGGTCGCCGCGCTCGTAGCGGATCTCGTGGGCGATGTTGCCCCGGCCGGGGTGCACGCCCGGCGCGTCCTCGTCGAGCGATTCGTCGGGCGTCAGGATGGCCGGCAGCTCCTCGTATTCGACGGCGATCAGGTCCAGCGCGTCGCGCGCGATCTCCTCGGAGACGGCGGCCACGGCGGCCACTTCCTCTCCGGCGAAGCGCACCACGCCCTCGGCCAGGATGCGGCGCTCCTTGTGATGCACGCCCCACAGTGCGCGAGGCGCGTCGGCGCCGGTCAGCACCGCCTTCACGCCCGGCAGCGCCAGCGCCGCGGACGTGTCGATCGACAGGATGCGCGCGTGCGGATAAGGGCTGCGCAGCACTTTGCCGTGCAGCATGCCGGGCAGCTTGTGGTCGCCGGCATACACCGCGCGGCCCAGCACCTTGGCGCGGGCCGTGACCTGGGCGATACCGGTGCCGAGCGTCGACGCACTGGCCTGTCCGGCGCCCGGCGTCGCTGCGCCGGCTTCGGCGCGGGCCTCGGGGGCGGGGGCTGCCATCGTCACTCCGCGGAGATGTGCAGGTCGCGGATCACCTTGCCCAGCACGTCGTACTCGGTGGCGTTGATCCGGCCGAGCTGCTCGGGTGCGCCGCCGGCGGGCAGGGCGCCGAAGGTCGCGAGCTTGCTCACCACCTCGGGCGACTTCAGGATGCCGTTGAGTTCCTTGTTGAGCAGTTGTACGACCGCGGCGGGCGTGCCCTTGGGTGCGAAGAAGCCGTTCCAGGAGCCGACCACCACGTCCTTGTAGCCGAGTTCGCGCAGCGTGGGGACATCCGGGGCCAGGGGCGAGCGCGCGGCGTCGCCGATGGCCAGGGGAACCAGCTTGCCGGTGTCGATGTACTGGCGCACCGGGCCGAGCGTGACCCAGGCGGTATCGACATGGCCGGCCACCACGTCGGTCACCGACGGCCCGACACCGCGGTACGGCACGTGGACGATCTTCACTCCGGCCGCCTGGTTGAGCCACTCGCCCAGGATGTGCATCGGCGAACCGGCACCCGGACTGGCATAGGTAACCGATTTGCCGCCCTTGGCGGCGGCGATCATCTGCGGCACCGTCTTGATGCCGGTGCCGGGATTGGCGACGAGGATGAGCGGCTGGGTAGCCGTGTTGATGACCGGCTCGAACCCGCCGAGCACGTCGTAGCTGGCCGAGGGCGACAGCTTCATCACCATGGGCGCGGTGGTGAAGGGGTTGGGCGTGAACAGCAGCGTGTACCCGTCGGCCTTGGCGCGGCCCACGTAGTTGTTGCCGATGGCGCCGCCGGCGCCGGGCTTGTTCTCGATGATGACCGACTGCTTCAGCCGCTCGCCCAGCTTCTCGGCGAACAGGCGCGCAATGGCGTCGGTGTCGCCGCCCGGCGGGTAGGAGACGATGACGGTGACGGGCTTGGACGGGTAGGCGTCCTGGGCGAAGGCCGGCGCCGCGACGGCGCAGGCCGCCATGGTGGCAGCAAGAAGGACGTGTCGGCGGGTCGAGAACATCACTGGCTCCTGGAGGGGGCCGCAAATGGGTGCGGCAGCTGGCAGTTGAGAAGATTGGCGGTTCATTGGTGAAACAATGGTTCACCAATGAATAAAGATTCTGCGCGTCTTCATTGATCGATCAACTTGCCGTAAATACCGATTGACACAACGATTGTTTAGACGTTGGAGTCGAACTTGAAGGCGAGCAGTCCCATGGAACAATGCGGCCCCGATGAGCCCTATTTCTTCTCCTTCCGATTTCCCGCCCAGCCCCTGGCATGACCTCGACGAGGCCGGCACGGGGCTGACGGTCGACGCCTTCATCACCACGCTGATGAGCGAGGCCGGCAACGCTCTGCGGCGCACCATCACGCTTCCCTATGCCGACCAGTTCGGGGTGTCGGTGTCGGAGTGGCGCGTGCTTTCGTTGGTGGCGCATGCCGGCCGTATCGCCTTCAGCGACCTGGTGACCCAGTCCACCTCCGACAAGGCGCTGGTCAGCCGCACGCTCAAGCTGCTGGAGGGGCGCGGCCTGGTGTCGCTCGAGGCGGAAGGCAACACGCCTCGAAAGAAAGTCTTTTGCGCGGTCACGCCGTCCGGACAGGCGCTGCACGCGCAGGCCATCCCGATCGCGCGCAGGCGCCAGGCGGCGGCCATCCGCTCGCTCGAACCGGCGGAGCGTGACGCGTTGTACGGGGTGCTGCTGAAGCTGCGCGACTATTGCCGCGCGCAGGAGACGACGGGCGCGGCGCACGGCCGGGGCGCCGGGCGCGACATGACGGGCCTCGACATCTGAGGCCGGCGCCGGCCGGGGGCTGCTATTGCTTGTAGCCCGGGTCCGTTCGGTCGAGCCGGCGCAGCAGGGCTGGCCAGGCGATGTTGGCGCCCTGGCCTGCAGTCACCGTCTTCATCACCTGCGCCAGGCCCTGAAGGATGCGCGGGTCCACGTGCACCAGCTCGCCGCCGGCCTGGGCGTCGATCTGGATGCGGCAGGTGTTCTCGAACGTGTACATCGAGAGAAACGCCTCGGGGATGGACCGGCCCACGGTCAACAGTCCGTGGTTGCGCAGCATCAGGTACGTCTTGTCGCCCAGGTCGCTAGCCAAACGCGGCTTCTCGTCGTCGCGCAGGGCCACGCCTTCGTAGTCGTGATAGGCCAGCGACGACAGCACGAAGGTGCTTTGCTGGCTGATCGGCAGCACGCCGCACTTCTGTGCGCTGACGGCGATTCCGGCGCGGCTGTGGGTGTGCAGCACGCAACCGACGTCTTCGCGCGCTTCGTGGATGCAGCTGTGGATGGTGAAGCCGGCCGGGTTGACCGGATGCGGCGAGTCGATCACCTTGTTGCAGTGCTGGTCGACCTTGACCAGGCTGGAGGCCGTGATCTCGTCGAACATCAGGCCGTAGGGGTTGATCAGGAAGTGATGCTCCGGCCCCGGGATGCGGGCACTGATGTGGGTGAACACCAAGTCGCTCCAGCCGTACAGGGCGACCAGCCGGTAGCACGCTGCCAGGTCTACCCTCAGCTTCCATTCCTCTTCGCCGACCTGTCGGCGCAAGGCTTCGGTTTCCTGGGCGGTGGTGGCGTTCATGGCGCGTCTCCTGAAGGTCGTTTCGTGGGGCTGGGATACCGCCGCCAATGTAGACCAACGCGCGGTCGCCCGCTGTCCGCCACCGGACAGAACGCCGGCGCGGCGCAAGTCAGGTTCGGGTGAACAGGACGTCGTACACGCCGTGGCCCAGGCGCAGGCCGCGGTTCTCGAACTTGGTCAGCGGCCGGTAGTCCGGCTTGGGCGAATAGCCGTCGGCGGACGCCTGCGGCGAGCGTTCGAGCAAGGGTTCGGCCGCCAGCACCTGCACCATCTGTTCGGCGTACGGCTGCCAGTCGGTGGCGCAGTGCAGGTAGCCGCCGGGTGCCAGGCGCTCGGCCAGCTTGTGCACCAGCGGCGGCTGGATCAGGCGGCGCTTGTGGTGCCGCTTCTTGTGCCACGGATCGGGAAAGAAGATGTGCACGCCGGCCAGCGACGCCGGCACCAGCATGTGGTCGATCACCTCGACCGCGTCATGCGCGCAGATGCGGATGTTGTTCAGCTGCTGCTCGCCGATGCGCTTGAGCAGCGCACCGACACCGGGCTCGTGCACCTCGCAGCACAGGAAGTTGGTCTCGGGCCTGAGCGCGGCGATGTGGGCCGTGGCCTCGCCCATGCCGAAGCCGATCTCGAGCACAGTCGGCGCTGCCCGGCCGAAGGCGGCGGCCAGGTCCAGCGGCTGCGCGCGATAGGGCAGCAGGAACGCCGGTCCTTGCTCGCGGTAGGCGCGCGCCTGGCCGTCGGTGGTGCGTCCGCCGCGCTTGACGAAGCTGCGCAGCCGGCGGTGCAGGGGGTGGAGGGCGCCGTCGCCGGCATCGGCATGGGCGGGCGCGGGATGCGCCTCGGCGGAGGCGGAGGGCAGCGGCGCGGGAACGTCGTCGTCACCGGCCACGGGATCAGGGTCACGCGGATTCATGGGGATCGCGATTGTAGAGAGCGCGCCATTGCGCCACCCAGCCAGTGGTTTCGGTACCGGCCAGTCCGAGCGCCCGGGCCGCGGAGGCGAGGGCGGCGGCAGCAGCCTGCGGCGTGCCGGTATCGATGGCCGTGGCGCCATTCTGCTTGGACAGCTTGCTGCCGTCCTCGCCCAGTACCAGGGGCGTGTGCAGGTAGCGCGGCTGCGGCAGGCCGAGCGCGCGCTGCAGCAGGATCTGGCGCGCCGTGTTGTCGGCCAGGTCTTCGCCGCGCACCACGTCGGTGATGCCCTGGTCGGCGTCGTCCACGACCACCGCGAGTTGATAGGCCCAAGGGCCATCTGCACGGCGCAGGACGAAGTCGCCCACCTCGCGCGCCACGTCCTGCCGCTGCGCGCCCAGACGGCGGTCGATCCAGTGCACGGCTCCCGCGTCGCCCTGGAATCGGGTCGCGGCGAAGCGCCACGCGCGCGCCGGCTTGCCGTGCAGGCCGGTGCGGCAGGTGCCGGGGTAGACGCGTTCCCCGTGGCGTTCATGGATCACGCCCTGCCGGGCCAGGGCGGCGTCGATGTCGCTGCGCGAGCAGCCGCACGGGTAGGCCAGGCCAGCATCGCGCAGGCGCTCGAGCGCGGATTCGTACAGCATGGTGCGGCGCGTCTGCCACACCGGCGGTTCGTCAGGCAACAGGCCGCAGGCCGCCAGTTGCCGCAGGATCAGTTCGGCGAGCCCGGGCCTGCAGCGCTCGGTGTCGGCGTCCTCGATGCGCACCAGCCAGCGTGCCCGCGGGCCGCGCGCACGCACGTCCAGCCAACTGGCCAGCGCGGCCACCAGCGAACCGGCATGTAGCGGGCCGGTGGGCGAGGGGGCGAAGCGGCCGGTGTCAAGCATCACAGGGGACATAGACGGCATCGAATAGCTCCAAACGTCGGGAGGCTGTTGTTTCATCGTGCCAGCGCATTGGAGGGCTGCCTATACTCATTTCCAGAATTCAAACAGATCAGGGAGAGCATCGTGCGTCACTCAACGACCGTCGAGGCCGCTGCATTGCCGCGCGCGATCGACATGGCCGCAGCCGCGCGGACAGGCCGGGGCCGATGGCTGCTTGTGCTGGCTTCGGCGGTCGTGCTGTCAGGCTGCTTGCAGCCACCCACAAAGCGCGACGCCAAGCTGGCCAGGGACCTGGCCCACATGCAGTATGCGCAGGAGCCGTTGATCATCAACGACGCCGATGGCTACACGTACACCAACGCCCCGCAGGAGACGTGGCTGGGCCCGCACCGGTTCATGATCCCGGCGAACTATTTCACCGACCAGGCAGGCCCGGACTTCCAGGGCGGAGTGACGATGGAAGTGGAATGGCCCGACCTCAAACCGCTGCCGCCCGGGCGGCGGCGCGTGATGAGCATGCCGGAGTTCTTTGCGCTGGTTGGTGGCGGCATCAACTATGTGGACCGGCTGCCATGGCAGGAGTCGATGGAGAACGGGGTCAGCCCGCCTCTGTCAACTTCCTTGCGCCGCCGGGATCCGGTGCGCAATCTGGCGTACCGCACGCGGGGTGAAGATGTGCACGGCCTGCAGCGCTGGTATGTCAGCGATCGGGACAAGCAATTGTTTCGCGACATTGTCAAGGGCCAGGAGTACTTCCAGTACTGGCCGCCCAGGCCCGAGGACATTGAAGACTGGTACCTCCGGTGGGACGCCCAGGGGCAACTTGTTACCCGCATCAAGTGCACCCCCCTGATCCAGCCGGACGGGCTGGTGCTTCAAGACGGGCGGGTAGTCGATGTGCCGGAAGTCAGGCGGAGCGCCTTGTGCAGGCATTCCTTTGCCATTCCCAAATACAAGGCGTTGGTCTCGCTTGGCTACGCGCGCGTGTTGTTGGGCGAATGGCAACGCATCGAACAGACCTACCGGCAGAACCTGGATCGCTACTACGTCGGTGAGGGCGAGGGCTGGAAGAAGAAGAGGGAGGAACGAGGTGGTGAGCAGAAAAGATAGGCAGGAGAAACAGGGGGACCGGCACGCCAGGATGGATCCGCCGCGAGCGTCGAGGCTGCTGCTTGTGCTGGCTTCGGCGGTCGTACTGTCAGGCTGCTTGCAGCCACCCACAAAGCGCGACGCCAAGCTGGCCAGGGACCTGGCCCACATGCAGTACGCGCAGGAGCCGTTGATCATCAACGACGCCGATGGCTACACGTACACCAACGCCCCCCAGGAGACGTGGCTAGGCCCGCACCGGTTCATGATCCCGGCGAACTATTTCACCGACCAGGCGGGCCCGGACTTCCAGGGCGGAGTGACGATGCAGGTGAAATGGCCCGAACTCAAGCCGCTGCCGCCCGGTCGGCGGCGCGTGATGAGCATGCCGGAGTTCTTTGCGCTGGTTGGTGGCGACATCAACTACGTGGACCGGCTGCCATGGCAGGAGTCGATGGAGAACGGGGTCAGCCCGCCTCTGCCAACGTTCTTGGACCGCCGGGATCCGGTGTGGAATCTGGCGTACCGCACGCGGGGTGAGGATGTGCACGGCCTGCAGCGCTGGTATGTCAGCGATCGGGACAAGCAACTGTTTCGCGACATTGTCAAGGGCCAGGAGTACTTCCAGTACTGGCCGCCCAGGCCGGAGGACATTCGAGACTGGTACATCCGTCGGGACGCCCAGGGGCAACTCGTCACTCACATTGTGTGCAGCCCGCAGATCCAGCCGGACGGGCTGGTGCTTCAAGACGGGCGGGTAGTCGATGTGCCGGAAGTCAGGCGGAGCGCCTTGTGCACTCACTACTTTGCCATTCCCAAATACAAGGCCTTGGTCTCGCTTGGCTACGCGCGCGTGTTGTTGGGCGAATGGCAAAGCATCGAGCAGACCTACCGGCAGAACCTGGATCGCTACTACGTCGGTGAGGGCGAGGGCTGGAAGAAGAAGGAGGAGTGACAGTGAGTGGATTGACCAAGCGGGACATGCAAATCCTAAAGGCGTACGCGTTTGACCGGCACAACAGGGAGCTGTACTGGAACTACCTGGCGCAACTGCCCGGCAACGACGGCTACGGCCTGCTGGCGCTGGGTGTCGTGCGCAATGACAACATGCCGGGGGCAGTGGCCAATAGCTATGCCCAGCACCATGCGTACCGGCACGACGGACGCGTGCTAAGCGAGCACGAGTGGGAGAAGTTCGGGCAGTTGCTGATCCAGCATGACTACGACCAGCGCGAACAGGCATTCTTCAAAGGCCACAGCCCCGAGCAGGCACTGAACCTGCCTGTCAAGGCGGTGCAGCGAGCGCACGATTTGACTTTCGAGTCGGAGAAACTCGACCCCAACGCCTGGACCCCGCGCGTCCTGCTGGAAGCCGCGCGCACGCAAGATGGGGAGGTCGCCGCCGAACGCGTCTGGTCGCAGCTGCTGGACAACGCCCGCCTGGGCCTGAACCGCGCGTGGAATACGTCCGAAGAGATCGTCCGCTACCTTGCCGCGCCAGAGGCGACGCGCTACATGGGCAGCCTCGCCGCTGCCACCCTGGAGGCCTCGCAAAGCCTGCCCGCCACGGACCCCGACCGCATCGGCAACCAGCACCAGTACTACAAATATGACGAGGTGGCGCGCCAGTGGGGAAGCATGCGCTCCGGCATCGACGGCGCCGCGCTGTGGCCTGCGTCTGTCGTCACCGATCCGGTGCGGATTCGCGAGCTGGACGACACCCGGGCGCTGCGGCTGCAGAACCAGGAGAAGGCGCAGCAATTCATGCCCGACGATCCCTACCGCGTGCACCTGCGCAGCCCGCAGACGCTGGCGAGCAAGGGCGACGATCCGGCCCGTACACACGCCGCCGAGAGGGCCATGGACGGGCCCTTCGGCAACCCGCTTCTGAATCTCGCCTGCCATGCCGCGAGCCAAGGCGATGAGGCCTTGTTGAGCGAGGCTGCGCGGCTGTTCGCCCAATCCGACCAGGGGCAGGACTTGCAGAGGCTGGGCGCACGATTGCTGGCCGAGCAGCAGGCGCAGGAGCGAGTTCAGGCCCAGCGGGCGCAGGAGAAATCGGCGCCCGTTCTTGTGCTGCAGATGTAAGGGGCCGGCGATGAATACACATGTCACGCCGGAGGACAGCCATGCGCCATGACTCGGATGCGCCGGACCCAGGCCTGGGCAAAGCCGCCGCTGCGTTGCTTACCCTGCAGGCGGCACTCGAGCAGCGGGAAGCGCGGCTGACGGCCGCCATCGGCCGGGAACTCGAATCGCTGCAGTCGCAGGTCAAGCAGGTGCGCAGGGACGTCGCTGGCGTCGTCGACGCGGCCGGTGCGCGAATCGCCAACGAGGCGCAGGCGGCCGCGTTGCCGGTGGTGCATCGGTTGGACCAGGCCCTCGCGGCCGCATCGAATCACGTCCATTCGGCGAATCGGGCGGTGTGGGTGTGGCTGGGGGCCGCCGGCACCGTCCTGCTGGTGGCGCTGCTGGTGGCCTGGGCAGTATTGGGCTACTACCGCAGGGAGTTGGCCGCGGCGAAGGACGAACTGGCGCGCTACGACAGTGCGATTCCCGTGGTCCGGGCCTTCTATGCCTCCGACGCGCAGCTTTGCGGAGGGCGCATCTGCGTCAATATCGAGCCGGGCGGGCAGCGCGTGGGTGACAAGCGCCAGTACCGTCAGGCCAAGGCGCGCCCGCAATGACCGTCGGAAGCGGCGTTCGCGCTCAGGCGACAGCCAGCGCCAGCGACAGGCCGGAGAGGAATGCCTCTTCGACGCGGTGGCCGGTGCACCAGTCGCCGGCGGCGCCCAGGCCGGCCTTGGCGTCCCACAGGTGCGGGCGTCCGGCCGCGACGGCGGTCTGTGCTTCTGGCCAGCAGCGCGCGCGGGCGTAGCCGGGTTCGGCGCGGATGCCGGTGATCTCGGAGAAGGCGCGCAGCAACTTGGCCTGCACGCGGGGCGCGTCGTCGCGCAGGTGTTCTAGCGACCAGGCCGGGCTGGCCTGCACCGTCCAGCGTTCGAGCACCTGGCGGCCGGGCTTGGAGGATTCGCGCGCCAGCCAGGCGATGCGGTGATGGGTGCTGCGCGCCGCGTTCCATTGCGGGCCCAGATGCGCCAGGGTGGGCTGGCTGGCGTTCGTGAAGGCGATCATCAGCGCCCAGCATGGATCCACCCGGACGTGGGCCATCTGCCCGGACAGCAGCGGCGAGTGCTCGCCCAGGAGGCGCCGCGTCGGATTGGGCGGCGTTGCCAGCAGCACCGCATCGAAGCCGGAGTAGACGTGCTGCGAGTCGCCCTCGCCGCGCGTACGCACCTGCCAGCGGCGGCGGTCGAGCGCGTCGGGCTCCAGCGCCGCAACCTCGACGCCGGTGAGGAGCGCGTCGCCCAGCGGGCGCGCCCATTGGCGCACCAGCGCGTCCATGCCAGGCTGTGCCACGAAGTGCGGCTCGTGATTGGGCAGCGCCGCCTCGGCGACCCGGCCGTGCGCATCGAGCACGCGCACGGCGTTGGCGCTCCAGGGCCGGCACAGTTCGGGCTCGATCTGCACGACACGCATGAAGCGCGGGTCGCGCACGGTGAAATACTGGGCGCCGGTGTCGAAGCTGCCGAAGGGCGAGTCCTCGCTGGCCATGCGTCCGCCCGGGCGACCCGAGGCTTCGAACACAGTCACCTGGTGGCCGGCCTGCACCAGCGTGCGCGCGCAGGCCACGCCGGCCATGCCGGCGCCGACGATGGCGAAGTGCTTCTTCTTCGAGGTGGCAGGGGGGCGGGTGCGAGGGCGGGTCTGTGGCATGAGGTCTTTCGGCGATGCGTGCGGGTTGCCTCGGACTCTAACCGCAAGGCCAGCCGGCCGTCGCGCCCGCCGGGTCATCGGCCCCGATGGTTTTCCAGCAGTGCGCGGCGCGTGCCTTCGTGCTCGAAGCGCGCCAGCCACCAGGTGAGCGCGCGGCCGGGCTGGCCGCTGCCGGAGACGCGCCAGGCGCAGTGCATCTGTCCGACCGGTGGGCTGCGTCGCGTACGGCAGGCCACGAGGTGGCCGGCCTCGATGAACGGGCGCGCCATCGGCTCGGGCAGGAAGCCGCCGCCCAGGCCATGCAGTTGCGCCGACAGCTTGGCGTGCATGCTGGGCACGGTGAGCACGTCCTGCCCGCTGATCAGGTTGACGTTCATGCTGTGGCCGCTGCGCGACGAATCGGCCGCCGCGACGCCGCGATGGCGGCGCAGCAGTTCGTCGCTCAACGGGCCTTTCTCCTGCGCCAGCGGATGGTGCGGCGCCACGCAGTACACGAAGTGCAGTTCGCCCAGCTCGCAACTGTGCACGCCCGGCGCGGCATACGAGAGCGCGGAGGAATCGACCACGGCGCCGATGGCCAGGTCCGCATGCCCGTCGGTCAGGGCCTGCACGGTGCCGAGCAGGGATTCGTCGCGCAGCTTCAGGCGCGTCGGCGGGTTCAGGTCGTAGAAGGCGCCCACCAGGTCCATCACCGGATCGCGCGCGATGACGGTGTCCAGCGCGATGGTGAGCTGCGCCTCCCAGCCCGTGGCGACGCGCCGCACGCGGTTCGCCACCGCATCGATCTCCCCGAGCAGGCGCGCGCCTTCGCGTAGCAGCTCGGCGCCAGCCTCGGTGACGCGGGCCTGGCGGGCGCTGCGGTCGAACAGCAGCACGTCGAGCGCGTCCTCGATCTGGCGCACGCGGTAGCTCAGGGCGCTGGGAACGAGCCCGAGGGCGCGCGCCGCTCCGGCAAAGCTGCCGGTTTCGGCCACGGCCTGGAGCATGGCCAGGGCGTCGGGGGTCAGGACATCGCGTGCGCTGGACATCGGGCGGTCTCGATCGTTCAAAAAAATCGAATGATGCCTTCAAAACACGGCGCTGGCGAGGCCGGTGCGGGCGCCCAAAATTCATCCCATCGCTGCGCAGAAGGGCGCGGCTCACAAGGAAAGTGCAGGGCAAGGCGCCCGCGCCACAGGAGCTTCACCATGATTCAAATTCGCAGATCACAAGAACGCGGCTACGCCGATCACGGCTGGCTGCGTTCGTTCCACAGCTTTTCCTTCGCGGGGTATTACGACCCGGCCCACATGGGCTTTGGCAACCTGCGTGTGATCAACGAGGACCGCGTGGCGGCCGGCGCCGGCTTCGGCACCCACGGCCACCGGGACATGGAGATCGTCAGCTACGTGCTGTCGGGCGAACTGGCGCACAAGGACAGCATGGGCAATGTCGAGTCGATTCCGCCGGGCGACGTGCAGCGCATGAGCGCCGGCCGCGGCGTGATGCACAGCGAGTTCAACCACAAGAAGGACGAGACCACGCACTTTCTGCAGATCTGGATCGAGCCGAACGTGAAGGGCATCGAGCCCGGCTACGAGCAGAAGGCATTCCCCGACGCGGAGAAGCGCGGTCGCCTGCGCCTGGTCGCCTCGCCCGACGCGGCCGACGGCTCGGTGCTGATCCATGCCGATGCGCGCCTGTACGCCGGCCTGTTCGACAGCAACGAGCAGGCGCAATTGGCGCTCGACCCGACACGCAAGACCTACGTCCACCTGATCCGCGGCGAGCTCGAGATCAACGGCGAGAAGCTCTCGGGCGGCGACGCGGCCAAGCTCGAAGGCGTCGATGCCCTGTCGATCACCGGCGGCAAGCAGGCCGAAGTGCTCGTGTTCGATTTGCAGGCCTGAGTTCCGCGGCGGCGTGCCGGTGGTTCGGCACGCCGCCGATTTCATCACCATCGATTTTCTCAACCAGGAGTGCTTCCATGTCCAATTCCATCACCGCCTCTTCCACCCGTGCGGCAACCGTCACGCCCGCGGGCGACCTGCTTGCGCTGCTTGGCCGCGTGCTCGTCGCGTACCTGTTCATTCCGGCTGGCTTCGGCAAGCTGATGGGCTTTGCCGGCACGGTCGGCTACATCGGTTCGGTCGGTCTGCCGCTGCCCAGCGTTGCGGCGGTGATCGCGATCATCGTGGAGCTCGGCGCCGGCATCGCGCTGCTGGTGGGCTACAAGACGCGCATCGCGGCGATCGTGCTGGCCGTGTTCACGCTGGCTGCATCCTTCTTCTTCCATGCGTTCTGGGCGGCCCCCGAAGCGCAGAAGATGGTCGTGACGCTGCTGTTCAACAAGAACATCGCGGTGGTGGGCGGCTTGCTGGCGCTGGCGGCTTTCGGCCCCGGTCGCCTGTCCATCGACAAGAAGTAATCCGCCGTGGACACTCGGGCGATGTCTGAAATCATCGTCCTTTTCCATTCCGGCTATGGCCACACCCAGCGCCTGGCGCAGGCGGTGGCCGACGGCGCCGGCGCCCACCTGATCGCCATCGACGCCGATGGCAACCTGCCGCGCGGCGGCTGGGAGGCGCTGGCAGCCGCCGACGCCATCATCTTCGGCGCTCCGACCTACATGGGCGGGCCGAGCTGGCAGTTCAAGAAGTTCGCCGACGCCTCGTCCAAGCCCTGGTTCGTGCAGAGCTGGAAGGACAAGCTGTTCGCCGGCTTCACCAATTCCAGCGCGATGAACGGCGACAAGCACGCGACCATCGCCTACTTCTGGACGCTCGCCATGCAGCACGGCGGGCTGTGGATCGGCCTTGGCGTGCTGCCGAGCAACGACAAGGCCGCGACGCGTGATTCGCCCAACTACGTGGGCGGGTACGCCGGCGCGCTGGCCACCTCGCCAACGGACGCCAGTTCATCCGAGATGGCGCAGGGCGACCTGGACACCGCGCGCGCCCTCGGCGCGCGGGTGGCGGCCGCCGCGGCGAGGCAACTGCGCGCCTGAGCGCGGTGGTGCCTCGCATTCCCACCGACAACCTCGACAAGGACCCACGATGCAATTGCTTCAATCCCACCAGAAGGACCTGGGTGGCGGCTTCATGGTGCGCCGGCTCCTGCCGGCGGCCGCGCGCCGCTCGGTCGGGCCGTTCGTGTTCTTCGACCACATGGGCCCGGTCACCGAGCATGCCGGCAACGCGCACGACGTGCGCCCGCACCCGCACATCGGGCTGGCCACCGTCACCTACCTGTTCGAGGGCGCGATGATGCACCGCGACAGCATCGGCAGTGAGCAGGAGATCCTGCCCGGCGCGGTCAACTGGATGACGGCCGGACGCGGCATCGTGCATTCCGAGCGCAAGCCCAAGCGGCTGCTGCACGGCGACTTCGTCAACCACGGCCTGCAGCTGTGGGTGGCGTTGCCGCAGGACAAGGAGGAGGTGGCCCCCAGCTTCACCCACACGGGCGCCGCCGACATTCCCGAGGTCAGCGTGCAGGGCCACCCGCTGCGCGTGATGGTGGGCGACGCCTTCGGCGCGCATTCGCCGGTCGCCACCTTCGCGCCCACGCTGTACCTGGACATCCAGCTGCCCAGGGGCGGGCGCATCGAACTGCCGCCGGCACTGGCGCAGGAACAGGCCCTGTACGTGGTGCAGGGCCAGGTGACGCTCGACGGCGAAGCGGTGCCGCCCTACACCATGGTGCTGCTGCCGGAGGAAGGCCGGGGCTGCGAACTGCGTGTCGTCGGCGACGAACCGGTTCGCGCGGTGGTGATCGGCGGCGACGCACTCGACGGGCCGCGCCACATCGTCTGGAACTTCGTCTCGAGCCGGCGCGAACGCATCGCCCAGGCCGGCGCGGACTGGGTTGCGAAGCGGTTCGACGGGGTCCCGGGTGAGACGGAGTTCATCCCGCTGCCGGATCATCCGGCGTTTCGCGAGGGCGAGCGGGGAATGTGACGGCGCGCGGCGGCTCAGGCGGGCGAGGATGCCGGGCGCTTGAGTTCCAGGTCGGGGTCTTCCGGGGCCCGCGCGCTCACTTCCTGCCGGCGCGCGGAAAGGTCCGGCGCCAGGGCTTCGCGGCCGTCGAAGACGAAGCAGTCGCCCTCGTAGTGGGCGCCGCCGACTTCCTCGAAATAGCGCAGGATGCCGCCCTCGAGCTGCAGGGTGTCGGGCAGGCCTAGCTCGTGCATGAGGATGGCCGCCTTCTCGCAGCGGATGCCGCCGGTGCAGTAGCTCACCACCGTCTTGCCTTCGAGCTGCCCGCGGTGCGCGGCCACGGCCTCGGGAAACTCGGTGAACTTGCCGATGCGCCAGTCGATGGCCCCCTTAAAGCGGCCGTAGTCCACTTCGAAGGCATTGCGGGTGTCCAGCATCACCACCGGCTTGCCTTGGTCGTCGTGTCCCTGGTCGAGCCAGCGCTTGAGGGTCTGCGGCTCCACGCCCGGCGCGCGCCCGGCGGCCGGCTGGATGGCGGGATGGTCCATCCGGATGATCTCGCGCTTGCACTTGACCAGCATGCGCCTGAACGGCTGGGTGGCCGACCAGCTTTTCTTGGCCACCAGGTCGGAAAATCGGGCGTCGGCCCGCACGAAGGCCAGGAACGATTCGACGTTTGCCGCGGTGCCGGCCAGGAAGAGGTTGATGCCCTCCGGCGCGATGAGCACCGTACCCCGCAGGTCGAGCGCGCGCGCCTGGGCCAGGAGGCTGTCGCGCAGCGCGGGGCCATCGTCGATCCGGACGAATTTGTAGGCGGCGATGTTGAGGATGTCGGACACGGGCATGGATTTTAAGGAAGCACCATTGCGCCATCCGATACGGGCGCCTTCCTACAATCGGGCTTATGTTCGTCCACCTGCGCCTGCACACCGAATTTTCCGTCGTCGACGGCACCAACCGCATCGATGAGGTCGTGAAGGCGGCCGCTGCCGACGGGCAGCCGGCGCTGGCCATCACCGACCTGAACAATCTCTTCGGCGGCGTCAAGTTCTACAAGGAAGCGCGCGGCAAGGGCGTCAAGCCCGTGCTGGGCTGCGAGATCTTCCTGGAGGGGCTGGGCAAGGACCCGGCCGCCCACACCCGCATGATCCTGCTGGTGCAAGACCGCCAGGGCTACCTGAACCTGTCGGAACTGCTGGCGCGCGCCTGGACCCAGAACGTCGCGCGCGGCCAGTCGCAGGCCGTGTGCAAGCTCGAATGGCTGCGCGAGCTCAACGCCGGGCTGATTGCCCTGTCGGGTGCGCAAGCCGGTCCGCTGGGCCAGCCGCTGCTGGCAGGCGGCCCGCACGGGCAGGAGCGTGCCGCCGAGATCGCACTGCAACTGGCCGGCATCTTCACGCATCGCTTCTACATCGAGCTGCAGCGTGCCGGCCGTGCCAACGACGAGCCGCACGTGGTGGCGGCGGTCCAGCTGGCCGCCCGCCTGTCGCTGCCGGTGGTGGCCACGCATCCGGTGCAGTTCGCCACGCCGGACGACTTCGAGTCGCACGAGGCGCGGGTATGCATCGCCGAGGGCGAGATCCTGGGCAACCAGCGGCGCGTGCGCCGCTTCACGGCAGAGCAATACTTCAAGAGCGCGGCGCAGATGGAGGCGCTCTTCGCCGACGTTCCCAGCGCGATCGCCAACACGGTGGAAATCGCAAAGCGCTGCAACCTCACGCTGGTACTCGGCAAGCCGCGCCTGCCGGACTTCCCGACGCCCAACGGCATGCCGATCGAGGAGTACTTCCGCGTCGCCTCCTTCGAGGGACTGGAGGAGCGCCTGGCCCACCTCTACCCGGACCCGGCGTTGCGCGACAAGGAGCGGCCGCGCTATGTCGAGCGGCTGGAGTTCGAGATCGGCACCATCCTGAAGATGGGGTTCCCGGGTTACTTCCTGATCGTGGGGGACTTCATCAACTGGGCCAAGAACAACGGCTGCCCGGTCGGGCCTGGCCGGGGCTCGGGAGCCGGTTCGCTGGTGGCGTACGCGCTGAAGATCACCGACCTCGATCCGCTGCAGTACAACCTGCTGTTCGAGCGCTTCCTCAATCCGGAGCGGGTGTCGATGCCCGACTTCGACATCGACTTCTGCCAGGGCAACCGCGACCGCGTCATCGACTACGTCAAGGACAAGTACGGCCGCAACGCCGTGAGCCAGATCGCCACCTTCGGCACCATGGCGGCACGCGCCGCAATCCGTGACGTGGGCCGCGTCATGGACATGAGCTATACATTCTGCGACGGCATCAGCAAGCTCATTCCGAACAAGCCGGGCAAGCCGGTGACGCTGCAGTACCCGCCGCCCGACCTGAAGGACGACGACAAGGAAAAGTACGCCATCGCCGCCGAGCCGATGCTCGCCGCCCGCATCGAGCGCGAGGAAGAGGTGCGCACGGTGGTCGAGATGGCGCAGAAGCTCGAGGGCATGACCCGCAACATCGGCATGCACGCCGGCGGCGTGCTCATCGCGCCGGGCAAGCTCACCGACTTCTGCCCGCTGTATCAGCAGCCGGGCAGCGACTCGGCCGTGAGCCAGTACGACAAGGACGACGTCGAGGCCATCGGCCTGGTGAAGTTCGACTTTCTGGGGCTGGCCACGCTGACGATCCTCGAGATCGCGCGCGAGTTCATCATGGCGCGCCACAAGGGCCAGGAGAACTTCTCGTACGAGAACATCCCGCTGCAGGATGCGCCCACCTACCGCCTGTTCGCCGACGGCAAGACCGAGGCGGTGTTCCAGTTCGAATCGCGCGGCATGCAGGGCATGCTCAAGGACGCACGGCCCACGCGCCTGGAAGACCTCATCGCCCTGAACGCGCTGTATCGCCCCGGGCCGATGGACCTGATTCCCAGCTTCGTGGCGCGCAAGCACGGCCGCGAGGAAGTGGAGTACCCGCACCCGGCGGTGGCCGAGATGCTGGGCGAGACCTACGGCATCATGGTCTACCAGGAGCAGGTGATGCAGACCGCGCAGATCCTGGGCGGCTACTCGCTCGGCGGCGCCGACCTGCTGCGCCGGGCCATGGGCAAGAAGAAGGCCGAGGAGATGGCCGAGCACCGCGAGAAGTTTCGCGCCGGTGCGCTCAAGACGCACGGAATCCCGCAGGACAAGGCCGACGAGATCTTCGACCTGATGGAGAAGTTCGCCGGCTACGGCTTCAACAAGTCGCATGCTGCCGCGTACTCGCTGCTGGCCTACCACACCGGCTGGCTGAAGGTGCATTACACCGCCGAGTTCTACTGCGCCAACATGACGGTGGAAATGGACAACACCGACAAGCTCAAGGTGCTGTTCGAGGACGCGACCAAGAACTTCGGCATGACCTTCGAGCCGCCGGACGTGAACCGCGGCAGGTACCGCTTCGAGCCGGTCAGCGACACCGTCATCCGCTACGGCCTGGGCGCCGTCAAGGGCACCGGCGAGCTGGCCATCGAGGCGATCGTGCGGGCGCGCGAGGAGGGCGGCCCGTTCAAGAGCCTGTACGACTTCTGCGTGCGGGTGGACCGCCAGCGCATCAACAAGCGCACGGTCGAGGCGCTGATCAAGGCCGGCGCGTTCGACAACCTGCAGCAGAACCGCGCCACGCTGGTGGCCTCGCTCGACCGGGCTTTCGAGTTCGCCAACGCAACCGCCGCCAATGCTGCGCAGGTGGACATCTTCGGCGACGGCGAGCATGGCTCGGCCACGGCAGAGCCGGACTTGGTCGAGGCGACGCCGTGGGGCGTGCGCGAGCGGCTCACGCACGAGAAGACGGCGGTCGGCTTCTTCCTGTCGGGTCACCTGTTCGACGAAGTCGCGCACGAGGTGCGGCGTTTCGTCAAGCGCAAGATCGACGACCTCATCGACAGCCGCGAGCCGCAACTGATCGCCGGCATCGTGGGCGACCTGCGCGTGATCAACGGCAACCGCGGCCGCATCGGCATTCTCAAGCTGGACGACAAGTCGGGCTCGATCGAGGCGACCGTCGACGAGGCACTGCTCAACGCCCAGCGCAACGTGCTCAAGGATGACGAGCTCGTCGTCGTCAGCGGTCGGCTGCAGCCGGGGCGTGGCGGCTTCGAGGCGCGCTTCGTTGTGCAGCAGGTCTGGGATCTGGCGCAGGCGCGCTGCCGCTTCGGTAAGTACCTGCGCGTCGCGGTCAATGGCCACGCGCCGGACATCGCCCGCCTGGCGCGCGAGTTCCCGCCGCAGGTGGAGCAGGGCGAGCATGGCGAGTTGCGCCAGGGCCTGGCGGTCAGGCTCACGCTGGCTCGCGCCGGCGCGCAGGTCGAGCTGCAACTGGGCGAGGCGGCCCGCTTCTTCCCGACCGACGCGGCGCTGGCCAGCTGGACCGCGCAGGCCGAGGCGGGCAACGCGATGATCGTCTACGCCGAATCCGCAGCCGCCTAATCCGGGCGAAATTTTTTGCGAAAGCGCAAATTTTTCTTGTAACGAAGAAGAAAGCATTACACTTTCCTTGCATTCTCATCGCGCGCGGCACGCGTGCGATTCCCGAAAGTAGGCAAGGAGACGCTGTGCAGTGCTTCGAGGACAGTCAGGACTTCAAGTTACTTGATTCCGCCGCATTCAAGTTCACCCACAAGCTGCTCGAGCACCCCGCATTGAGCCTGGGCAATCTGGCCCGAGTGTTGCCGGCGCTGCCAGCGTCCCGCGTGATGTACTCCGTCAAGCAGCTTGGCGTCTCGGACGATTTCGAAAACACCTTCAAGCAAAATCCAAGAGCCGTCAGCATCGAAGCAGCGATCGAAAACATCCGTACCAGCGACTCATACATCATGGTTGCCGGCCCGGAAGCGGATCCTTCATTTGCATCGCTTTACCGAGAGTTGGTCAGCGATGTAGATGCTCTGATGCGACGTGTCGGTCTGGGCAACGAGGCAATCGACACGCAACTCTATTTGTTCATTGCTTCACCCAATTCCGTTACGCCCTTTCACATTGATCGGTACTCGACGTTCCTCATGCAGTTCCGTGGGAGCAAGGAGGTCAGCGTCTTTCCTCAATGGGACGAATCGGTGGTGACGAACGCCCAGCGCGAGGCTTATGTGTCCTATGCGAATTCGCGTTTAGCGTGGTCGCTGGACAAGGACGCTTTCGGAAGGCGCTTCACATTCACACCGGGCGAGGCGATTCACATTCCTTTTGTGGCCGGTCACCACGTACGCAATGGTCCGGATGACGTGTCGATCTCGATGTCGATCATCTTCAACAATCGGCAGTCCATGATTTGGCGCCGCGCGTTGAATTTCAACCACGCATCGCGCAGGCTATTGGGCCGTGTAGGCTTGTCTCCGTCGCCGATAGGCGCGCGGAAATGGCCGGACAAAGCCAAAGCCGCTGCTTGGAGCGCGATAAGTCGCGCGCGTGAATTCAAGAATCCGTAACCTGTCGTCCGCGGCCACTGCTGTACAACTTGGCGGAGTCGCCAGCCAGACCGATTGTTGACCGGCGATCGCCTGTTCAGTTGTCCTTGGGCCTGAGCCTGATGGTCATCGCCGGTGGCACGCGTCCGTCGGTGTCGCGCGGCAGCTTGTCCGTCTTGCGCAGGCCGCGTTCGGCGGCGTCGTCCCAGGACGACAGGCCGCTTGAGCGCACCAGCTTGATGCTGACGATGGTGCCGTCCGGCGCAAGCTTGACGTCGAACTCCGCCGCCGGATTGCCGCGCACGGTGTCGGCGTCCGGGAAGGTGATGTTCGGTCGCACGGCCGAGGCGATCCGCGCGCCGTAGTTGCCCGAAGGGCCGGAGCTCTTCGCCGCCGTGCCGGTGGAATCCTGGCTGCCGGTGCCGGCCAGGGCCTGCAGCCGCTTGAGCGTGTCGGCCCGGTCCTTGGCGGCGGCTGCCGCAGCCTGCTTGGCGGCCTCTTCCTTCTTCTTCTGCTCGGCCAGCTTCTGTTGCTCGGCCTTTTTCTGTTCTTCGAGTTTCTTCTGCTCGGCCAGCTTCTGCTGCTCGGCCTTCTTCTGCTCCTCGAGCTTCTTCTGTTCGGCCAGGCGCTTCTGTTCCTCAGCCTTTTTCTGCTCTTCGAGCTTCTTCTGTTCCGCCAGCTTCTGCTGCTCGGCCTTTTTCTGTTCCTCGAGCTTCTTCTGCTCGGCCAGGCGCTTCTGCTCCTCCGCCTGCCGCTGGCGGTATTGCTCCTGTGCCTTGCGCCGCTGCTCGTCGTAGTCCTGTTGGCGCTTGAGTTCCTCGAGCTTGCGCTTTTCTTCCTGCAAGGCGATGTCCGGCGCCGGCGCGGGTGCAGGCGGCGGCGGTGCCGGCGTGGGCGCCGGGGCGGGCGGCGGCGGCGGCGCGGGCGGGGGAGGTGGCGCGGGCGGCGGGGGCGGCGGCGGCGGTGGTTCGGGTGCCGGCGGGGGTGCCGGCGTCGGTGGCGCCGGCGGGGTGGGCGGCGAGACTGCCCGCGGCGCGGCCTGCTGCACGGTGGACGACCACAATTCGGCCTCCACAGCGGCGTTCTGGCTGTCGCGCTTCCAGCGCACGCCCCAGGTCAGCGCGGCGATCAGCAGCGCATGGGCGATCAGCGCCAGGATCAGCGCGCGCGTCGTTCCGCGTTGCGGCGGTGGGGCGAACTCGGGGCGGTCGGCGGCAAGGGACATGGGCAGGAGTCGGGGGCGGCCGGGCTACTTGGTGGTGCCGGTGGTCTGCACCGACAGGCCGACCCGTTCGATACCGCTTCGCTTGAGTTGGTTCATGGCCTTGACGACGGTGTCGTACTTGACCTCCTTGTCCGCGCTCAGGACGACGGGGCGCGTCTCATCGCCGCCCTGTGCCTCGAGCGCGGCGGCGCCGATCTGGGTGAACGGGATCGAGGTGTAGCCGGTGCCGCTGGAGGCATCCTTCTTGATGCGCACCTCGTCATCGCTGCGGATGACGATCTCGATCGGCTTGTCCTGGCGCTGGCTGGCCCGGTCGACGCTGGGCAGCTTGATCTCGCTCGGCGCGATGAGCGGCGCCGTGACCATGAAGATGATCAACAGCACCAGCATCACGTCGATGAAGGGCACCATGTTGATCTCGTTGATGGTGCGGCGGCCGCGGCCGCGGGAACTGACGGCTGGCATGGCGGGCGTTCCTTGGGTCGAAGTGCTCGGTGGCGGCTCGCTCGCGCTTCAGCGCTGCGTGGCCGACAGGTTGCGTTGCATGATGTTGCTGAATTCCTCGATGAAGGTTTCCAGCGCGATGGCGATCTTGTCGATCTCGCGTGCGAAGCGGTTGTAGGCGACCACCGCGGGGATGGCGGCAAACAGGCCGATGGCAGTGGCGACCAGCGCCTCGGCGATGCCCGGGGCGACGGTGGAGAGGGTGACCTGCGTCATGCTCGACAGGCCGGTGAACGCGTGCATGATGCCCCACACCGTGCCGAACAGGCCAACGTACGGGCTGACCGAGCCGACTGTCGCCAGGAACGACAGGTTCGATTCGATCGCGTCGAGCTCGCGCTGGAAGCTCGCCCGCATGGCGCGGCGGGCGCCGTCGAGGAGCGTGGTGGCGTCGCCGATGTGGCGCTCGCGCAGCTTGTGGTATTCGCGCATGCCGCTGGCGAATATGCGTTCCATGGGCCCGGCGAACTTGGCGTTCTGCGCGGCCGATGAAAAGAGCTCGTTGAGGCTGGTGCCCGACCAGAACTCCCGTTCGAAATCTTCGTTCAGCGCCCGCGTTCGCTTGAGCGCGAAGTACTTGCGGATGATGGCGGCCCAGCTGGCGATGGAGACGCACAACAGCAGCGCCATCACCAGTTGCACCACGAAGCTGGCGTGGAGGATGAGAGTGACGATGGAGAAGTCTTGGTTCATGGCTTCACGGAAGAGTGGCCCGGATCGGGATGCGTGCCTGGAATCGAATGCGCGAGGGCTTGCGCCACACGGGCCGGTATGCGCGCCGGCCGCAGCGTGACGGCCTGCACCCAGCCGATGCGGATGCTGCCTTCGCAGAGCAAGGCCCGTGCCGCCGACGAGGCAGGCGCGGACCCGTCCTGGTTGCCGGCCGCATCGGCCAGCAACACGCGCTGGTTGATTATCAACGACGCGCTGCCGGCGTCCTGGAGTTCCGCGGTAACCAAAAGCTGGTCGTCCAGCCGGGCGGGGCGGTGGTACTTGAGATGCGTCTGGCTCACCACGAACATGCCGCCGCTTTCTTCGCGCAGCCGCTGCTGCTCGATGCCCAGCGCGCGCAGCCATTCGGTGCGCGCGCGCTCCATGAACTTGAGGTAGTTGGCGTAGAAGACGATGCCGCCCGCGTCGGTGTCTTCCCAGTAGACGCGGATCGGGTGCGAGAAGTTCATGGGCAGGCCGGCCCTCGTCACAGGGCGCGCAGCCGGTCGATGGCCTGCTCCAGCTGGGCCATGCTGCTGGCCGTCGAGAAGCGCACGTAGCGGCGGGTGTCGGCCGAGCCGAAGTCGCGCCCGGGCGTGATCGCGATGTGGGCGCGCTCCATGAGCCTGAAGGCGAAGTCCCAGCTGCCCTCGATGCCCATGCGCTGCGCCATCGCGCTGCAGTCGGCCCAGGCGTAGAAGGCGCCGTCCGGCACCACAGGCACAGGCAGGCCGACGGACTCGAGCTGCGGAATGAACCAGTCGCGCCGCGCCTTGAACTCGCTGCGCCGGCGTTCGTATTCGGCAATGCTCTCGCCCTCGAAGCAGGCCAGCGCCGCATGCTGCGAGATGGTGCTGGCGCAGATGAAGAGGTTTTGCGCCAGGCGCTCGACCACCGGCACCAGCGCGTCCGGCACGACCAGCCAGCCGAGCCGCCAGCCGGTCATGTTGAAGTACTTCGAGAAGCTGTTGATGCTGATGACCTGGTCGTCGATGGCCAGCGCCGTCTGGCTGAAGGCATCGTCGTAGGACAGGCCCAGGTAGATTTCGTCGATCAGCGTCAGGCCGCCGCGCGCGGCCACGAATTCGTGGATGCGGCGCAGTTCGCCCGGAGCGATCGAGGTGCCGGTCGGGTTGGACGGCGAGGCCAGCAGGACGCCGCGCGTGCGCGCGTCCCAGGCGGCCTCGACCTTGTCCGCGCTCAGCTGGAAGCGTTCGGCAGCGGTGGTCGGCAACAGCACGGGTTCGCCTTCGGCCGCGGTGACGAAGTGGCGGTTGCACGGGTAGCTGGGGTCGGGCATGAGGACCCGGTCGCCGCGCTCGATCAGCGCCAAGCAGGCCAACTGCAGCGCCGCCGACGCCCCGGCGGTGACCACGATGCGGCGCGCCGGCACCTGCACCCCGAAGCGTTCGGCGTACCAGCCGCTGATGCGTTCGCGCAGCGCGTCCAGGCCGACGGCATGGGTGTATTGGGTGGCGCCGTCGCGGATGGCGCGCGCCGCGGCTTCCTGGACCAGCGGCGGGGCGGTGAAATCCGGCTCGCCGATGTTCAGGAAGATCATCGGCCGGTCGCTGCGCGCGACGTCGCGCGCCATCTGCATGGCGGCCTTGGCCACTTCCATCACGTAGAAAGGCTCGATGCGCTCGGCGCGCGATGAAATCCTCATGGGCGCCACGTCCTGCGGGCTCAAGGACGAGCCTTTCCGCCGCTGCGGTCGGCGTCCACCTCGGCGCTGCGCAGGGTGGGCGCCAGGCCGTTGAGCACGGCATTGACGTACTTGTGCCCGTCGGTGCCGCCGAACTCCTTGGCCAGCTCGATGCATTCGTTGAGCACGACGCGCCAGGGCACGTCGGGGCAATGCATGAACTCGTAGACGCCGATCCACATCACCGCATGTTCGATCGGAGATATTTCGGCCAGCTTGCGGTCGAGCAGCGGCACGATCAGGCCGTCGAGCTCGACCGCCTGCGCGATGGCGCCGTGCAGCAGGGAGTCGTAGTGCACCGCGTCGGCCTTGTGGAAGCCGGCGAGGTCGCGCGTGAACGAGTCGATGGATTCGGCGTCGTTGCGGCCGACCATGTGCTGGTAGAGCGCCTGCAGCGCGAACTCGCGCGCGCGGCTGCGCGCGGACTTGGCCGATGCCTTGCGCGCGCCAGTGCTCGTCAGGCCGCCGCGCGGCGGGCGCGTGGCGGGCTTGCCCGCCGGGTTGTTGTCGTCGTTCATTTGAGGCGTGCCAGCAACTGGGCCATTTCCACCGCCACGCGCGCGGCGTCGCGGCCCTTTTCGTCCTGGCGGGCCACGGCCTGCGCATGGTTCTCGGTGGTGAGCACCGCGTTGGCGATCGGCAGGCGGGCGTCCAGCGCCACGCGGCTGACGCCGGTGCCCGATTCGTTGGCGACCAGCTCGAAGTGATAGGTCTCGCCGCGGATGATGCAGCCCAGCGCCACCAGCGCGTGGAAGCCGCCGCGCGTGGCCAGCGCCTGCAGGGCGACAGGCACTTCGAGCGCGCCGGGCACGGTGACGTGCACGATGTCGGCCGGCGCCACGCCGAGCGATTCGAGTTCGCCCAGGCAGGCTGCCGCCAGCGCGTCGGTGATCTCTTCGTTGAACCGGGCCTGCACCATCCCGATGCGTAGCCCCTTGCCGTCCAGCGGCTGCGGGGCTGCTCCCTTGTTGGAATCTTGCATGTTGTATTGGTTTGTTCGAGTGTTGTTCCGAGACGGCGTCAGTCGCGGGTGATGTAGCCCGCGATCTCAAGCCCGTAGCCGGCCGCCATGCTGGGCATGCGCCGCGGCGTTCCCAGCAGGTTCATGCGCTGCACGCCGCATTCGCGCAGGATCTGCGCCCCGATGCCATAGCTGCGCAGGTCCATGCGTCCGCGCTCGGGCGCCTGTGCCGGACGGGCGGTGCCGTTGAACTGCGCCAGCAGTTCCTCGGCCGATTCGCCGCAATTGAGGAACACGGCCACGCCGCGCCCCTCGGCGGCGATGCGAGAAAGGCTGGCGTCAAGGCTCCAGGAGTGCATCGGCCGGTTGAGTTCCAGCGCATCGAGCAGCGACAGGGGCTCGTGCACGCGCACGGGCACCGTGTCCTCGGGGGCCCAGCGCCCGCACACGAGCGCCAGGTGCACGCCGCCGCTGGGCGCGTCGCGGAAGGCGTGGGCGGTGAACGTGCCCCAGGCGGTCTGGATCTCGCGGGCTTCCCCTACGCGCTGGACCAGCGTCTCGGTGCGGCTGCGGTGCTCGATCAATGCGGCAATGGTGCCGATCTTGAGCCCGTGCTGGGCCGCGAACAGCTGCAGGTCCGGCAGGCGCGCCATCGTGCCGTCCTCGTTCATCACTTCGCAGATGACCGAGGCCGGCGAGCAGCCCGCCATGGCGGCCAGGTCGCACCCGGCCTCGGTGTGACCGGCACGCATGAGCACGCCGCCGTCCACGGCCTGCAGCGGGAAGATGTGGCCGGGCTGGACCAGGTCTGCCGCAACGGCGTCCGGCGCCACTGCCGCCTGCACGGTGCGGGCGCGATCCGCCGCCGAGATGCCGGTGCTGACGCCTTCGGCAGCCTCGATCGACACGGTGAACGCGGTGGAATGCTTGGCGCCGTTGCGCGCCACCATGGGCGGCAGCTGCAATCGCTCGCACATCTCGCGCGACAGTGTCAGGCAGATCAGGCCGCGTGCGTGCCGTGCCATGAAGTTGATGGCCTCGGGCGTGATGTGGTCGGCGGCGATGATGATGTCGCCCTCGTTCTCGCGGTCTTCCTCGTCCACGAGGATGACCATGCGTCCGGCACGCAGCTCGTCGACGATTTCGGATACCGGCGAGATCGGCGCGCGCGCACGGTCGTCGCTCGGCACGGCGGACAGGGGGGTGACCGATGCGTTCATGGTTGCTTGTCCTTGGCAGAAGCCGGCGCGATGGCGCCGGCCTTCAGCATGCGCTCGACGTAGCGCGCGACGGTGTCGATTTCGAGGTTGACCGGGCTGCCTTCGCGCAGCTGGCCCAGCGCGGTGTTCTGCACGGTGTGAGGGATGAGGTTGATGCTGACGTCGCTGCCTTGCGGGTGGTCGTCGACGCGGTTGACCGTCAGGCTGACGCCATTGACGGTGATCGAGCCCTTGTATGCCAGGAAGTGTGCCAGTTCGCGCGGCGCACGCACGACGAGCTCCCAGCTTTCGCCGATCGGCTCGAAGCGGACCACCCGGCCGACGCCGTCCACGTGGCCCGAGACGATGTGACCGCCCAGCCGGTCGCTGGCCCGCAGGGCTTTCTCCAGGTTGATCTGTCCGCCCGCCTCGGTCAGGCCGGCGGTCTTGTCGAGCGATTCGGCGGAAATGTCGATGGTGAACTGGCCCCGGCCCGCGTCGACGGTGGTCACCGTCATGCAGGCGCCGTTCAGGGCGATGCTGTCACCGAGGCCCACATCGTCGAGGTAGCCGGCCGGGGCGCCGATGTGCAGTCGCTTGCCGTGCGATGAAGAGCTTCCGAGGTCGTGGACGGCGGCGATGCGCCCCACGCCGGTAATGATTCCGGTGAACATCCCGGTATTTTATGGCCGCACCGGGTTTGCCCCGATTTGGCGGGCAGTGCCCCCTTAGAAAGCGGCGCGCCCGGCCAGCCGGGCGAGGATACGCAGATCGGTGCCGATCGCTTCCACGTTGCGAAATTCAAGCGACAAGGCATCGGACAGCATGTTCAGCGGCCCGTGCGCGTGGATGCGGCTGGCCATGCCCAGGCCATCGCCGATCAGCTTCGGCGCCAGGTACAGCAGCAGCTCGTCGACCTGGCCTTCGCGCAGCAGCGAGCCGTTGAGCTTGTGGCCGGCCTCGACGTGCAGTTCGTTGACCTCGCGCTGGGCAAGGTCCCGCATCATCTCGGCGAGCGCCACCTTGCCTGTGTCGTCGGGCATGCAGCGCACGTGCGCGCCACGGGCCTCCAGGGCGGCGGCGCGGGCCGGATCCCGGCGGGCGGCGTAGATCCAGACTTCGCGCCCGGGCACCTCGAACAGGCGCGCGTCGACCGGCGTCTGCAAGTGGCTGTCGACCAGCGCCAGCGGCGGCTGGCGCTCGGTTTCGATTTCCCTCACGTCGAGCCGCGGATCGTCCTCGATCACGGTGCCGACGCCGGTCAGGATGGCGCCGGCGCGGGCGCGCCAGGCATGGCCGTCGGCGCGGGCGGCGGGGCTGGTGATCCACTGGCTGGTGCCGTTCTCCAGCGCGGTACGGCCGTCCAGCGAGGCCGCGACCTTCATGCGCACCCATGGCAGACCGCGCACCATGCGGCTGAAGAAGCCGATGTTGAGTTCGTGCGCCTCGTCGGCGCCGGCGCCGACCTCGACCTCGACCCCTGCCGCGCGCAGCCGCTCGAAGCCCTGGCCGGCGACCAGGGGGTTCGGGTCGGGCAGCGAGGCAACCACCTTGCCGATGCCCGCTGCGATGAGGGCGTCGCAGCAGGGGCCGGTGCGGCCGTGGTGGGCACACGGCTCCAGGGTGACGTAGGCGGTGGCGCCTTGCACGGACCGCCCGTGCTGGGCGGCATCGCGCAGCGCCATGATCTCGGCGTGCGGGCCGCCGGCGCGCTGGGTATGGCCGACCCCGATCATGGTGCCGTCCGGTGCCACCAGCACGCAGCCGACGGCGGGATTGGGCGGTGACAGGCGCAGCGCGTGGCGCGCCGCTTCGAGGGCAAGCTGCATCATGGCGTGCAGCATAGCGGGGCGTGCCGGTCGGCGGCGTCGCCTGCGGCGCATTCAACCGGGCCAGCAGTTGGCTGCCGCTGCATCCGGGCCTGTCGCGCCGTGCTCGCCGGTGTCCTTCAAGGTGAGCGTGCCGCAGGCGTCTGTCGCCTGTGCGCCCTGGGGAACGGCATGGAGAACGAATCGCAGGCCGGCGTGTGCGGCGTTTTCCGGCGGCTGTCGCAGGATGCGGTAGCGTTTGCCGTCGGAAATGCCGAGTGACGCCGGCAACGCGCCTTCCGGATAGAGGCCGCGCGCGGTGGCTTCGCGTTCCAGCCAATGGGCGGCCCGCAGCAGCGCGGTGCGGGCTTCGGCGCGGTGCGCACGCTGCAGGATCCGGTGGTACCCGGGCAGCGCGATGGCGGCCACGATGGCCGTGAGCAGCATCACCACCAGCATCTCCAGCAGGGTGAAGCCGGAGCGCGGGCGCCGGCGCCTAGCAGGGCGCCGCGCAGGAGCCGGCCGCGGGGCCCCGCCCGCCCCATTCATCTCAACTGGCGCCAGGCCGGGCGCACCGCGGTGAAGCCAGGACGCTTGCGCCGCGGGTGGCGGGTGCCATCGAATTGGAGCCGGCTGTCCGTGTGGATGCCCCGCACGATCAGGACGGGCGCGTCCGGCAGCTCGACGCGGTGAGCGCCGAACTCGGCCGCCGCATTGGCGTCGCCGTAGAGGGCGGTGCGCGGGCGCGTGCCATCGAGCGCGCGCAGCGTGTAGCGGAAGCGGCGCTCCCGGGCCGGCGTGCAGGACTCGGCGGCATCGGGGCCGGCGGGTACTGCCGGTACCGTGGCGATGACGTCGACCAGGCCCGCGTCGAAAGCCGCGGGGTGCGCCAGGACGCGCTCGCCGCGCGACGGCAGGTCGATGAACCATCCGCGCATGCGGTCGCTGCCGGTGCCCGCGGGCGGGTTGGTTGCCGCGGCGGTGACCGCAGGTGGCGTCGACAAGGACCGCTGCTGCAGGCGGGCGCGTTCGATGACGGCGTCGGTGCCGTCACCGTGGTCGCGAATGCCGTAGATCGACTGCGCGCCGGCGGTGTGGCGGTCCGCGCGGCGGAGCAGTTGGCCGGTACCCACCACCAGCATGCCGCCGCCGTCCGGATGGGGCTCCCAATGTGGCGCCGTGGTGATGGGCTGCGGCTGACCCTGCGCGTCGCGCGCCGCAAATACGGGTTCGCCGGACCGGGCCACTGCCCATTGCGCGGGGTCGGCCGAACGCAGGTCGAATTTCCACAGGCGCCCCTGCAAGTCGCCCGCGTAGGCGAGGTCGGCGATCCGGTCGCCCTCCAGGTCGACCAGGCGCACGGGAGACAGGCCATTGCTTCCCGCCCGTCCGGCGGTGATCTTGCGCAGTTCGCGCGCGCCGTCGAGGTACTGGATCAGCAATGCGGCTTGCCGGGCGCGGCTGTCGTACCCGTTGCCCAGGACCAGGGCGGGGCGCCCGTCCTGCAGCCGTGCGACGGACGCGGAATGCCCGGGGTCGGCACGCGTGGTCACCGGCGCGCCGAAGATGTGACCCAGGTGCGGATCGGCCGCGTCGGTGGTGTCCAGGCGCACCTGCCGGGCTGCCCGGGATTCGTCGTCGAAAGCCGAGGGACTTGCGACGTCGATCGCGAAATAGCCCTTGGCCCCGGCGCCCGGAAAGCCGAACACCCAATGTCGCCGCGCATCGCCATCGTCCCATCTGGCGCTGAACGGCGAGGCGTCGACGAAGGCGCGATGGATGTAGTCTGGCCGGGTCAGCTTCGCGAGGTGGCCATGCACGCCTTGCGGGACGTAGGCGAAGCGTTCGCTGCCGTCGCGGGCGGCGAAGGCATGGAGCATTCCGCCATTGGCTCCGGCGAAGATGAGCGCTTCGGTGTTGGGGGCGACAGTCGAACCCGTGGCCGGGTGGGTGGTTGCCCACAGCTGCGCATGAAGGGCGTCGGCCTGGCGCGAGACCCGGTCGCGCAACGGGCCGCCATGCGCTTGCTCGTCGTCCCGCGCGCCGCGCAGCCAGGCGAGCCTGCGCTCGCCGAGTGCGTCGGCGGAGCCGTGGCCGTCGTCGGCCAGCGCCCGGCGTTGTTCGGGCGTCAGGTCCGGCCAGCGCCAGGGAATGCCTTCCAACTGCGCTGCCTCGCCGCGGCTGGAGAGAATGATCCGCGCTTGCGCAGGTCGTCGATCGAGCAGGCTTGCCGTCGTGTGCGCCGTGCCGGAATCCGTCGCGCGGCCCCAGGGAGCGGACTGCGCATCGATGAATTCGCCCCTTTTCGTGCGCGCCACCAGTTCGCCGTGCCAGCGCAAGGCATCGAAGCGAGCGGCGACGACCAGTTCGGCGTCCTCCGCGCCGCCCGGCGCTGACACCAGCGAGGTGGCGCGCCAGCCGGGCAGGCCTTGGGCCTCGGCCAGCACCGTGCGCAACGCCCTGTCCATGGCTTCCCCGGCGCCGGTTTCGGCGAGCCGCACGCTGTGGATCGCGCTCACCCGCGGCGACGCGGGATCAGCCGCGGGGTTCGTGGTGCGCGGCCGTTCGGTGTCGGCGTCGACGCTCGTCCCCAGCACCAGCAGGTGCGACTGCCGGCAAGTGCCGGTATTCGCATCGGTGGTCTCGAGCGCCGAAGTGGCCGCGGCGACGAGCGACGCGACATCGTCGGCCGATGGCGCCGCGGCAGCTTGCGCCTCCTGCTGCAGGAACGCGGCGAAAGCCTTGCGCCGGGCCGCGTCCAAAGGCCGCGGAGGGTTGGCCCGTGCGCATGGCGGGCGTGCGGGAGACGGAGCACCGCACGCGCGGCCGGCCACCCAGCCAAGGCGCACGCTGCCGTCCGCAAGCCGGCCCACCGCGTGCCGCACCGCGTCGAGCACTTCTCGGCGGCGCGACGGCTCGGTCGGCAGGCGCTGCCAGGCCAGGACCAGGTTCGGTGCCGGCAGGCGGCCGTCGACCAGCACGGGGCCGAGGTCGAAGCCCGTGCCATCCGCGGCGGTTTCCGCCGGCCCGGGCAGCGGCGCGCTGCTGGCCGCAAGGACCTGCAAGGGGATGGCGACAAGCGCTCGGCCGACGGCGCGGCAAAGGCGCGAAAGAGAGCGCGTCATGCGTCCACCCGCTTCCAGACGAAAAGCCTTTGCAGCGCCACCCGGGTGCCGAGGCGGCGCCCTTCGGCCAGTGCGGTGATTCGGAAGACGAACGGGTTGTCGGCGTCCGGCGCCTCGGCCGTTCCGAACGGACCGGCAAAGGGCAGCACCTCGATCCAGTACCAGGCCCGCTCGGTCAGCAGTGGATCGTTCGCCGGCGCAGCGCCGCTGAACTGCGCAAACCGCGCCGCGCCTTGCGTGAGGCGGATCAATTCGTCGGACGGTTGCTTCCAGAACCCGTCCGGCAAGGCCCCAGGCAGGCAGATGCCGAGGGTGCATGGCGTGCCGGAAGCGGCGGCCGAAGCCATGATCACCGCGTGCAGCCGCGCATGATCCGCCTTGCCTGCCCTGGGGATCCACGGTTCGCCCAAGGATGGCGCGAGGCCGCGGCAGTTCGGCCCGCCCGGCGCCCCGGCGGCGGAGGCACCCGAGCCGCCGGTGCATGGCGTCCCGTCGGGGCGTTCGCCGCGAATGTCGAACTCAGCGTCGCGCAGCATCGCCTGGGCATTGGCGAAGGCCCGGTGGTGATCGGCCTCGGTCGCACTGAGACGCTGGCTGAACCAGGCAGTCCGGGCCGAGGCCAGCATCAGCAAGGTGGACAGCAGCACCATCACCATGACGACCAGCAGCACCACGCCACGCTGGCGGTTCCGTTCGACGCCGCGCCGGGCTCGCATGTCAGCCGGTCTCCCGGGCGCGCAGGGTGAACAGGCGGCGCACCACCAGATGGCGGCGCGCGGAATCCGAGACGGCGTGGCCGGTGCAATCCACGTAGGGCGCCGATGCGCCGCCGCTGTGCGGCGCGCCGTGCAGGTCGATGCAGACCTCGATCGCGCCGACCTGGTGCCAGCGTCCGGCCTGTTCGACCGCGTCGGCGTCCATTTCGCGTACCTGCGTGCCGTCGCGCAGGCGGTAGCGGGCGCGAAATGCGGCGACGCCGTAGGCCAGCGGCTGGTTCTGTCCGGAACTGCTGCGGCAACTCAGCTTGCCGGAAGTGTCGGCATGGAAGGTGGCGCTGGTGCGGCGGTCGGGCTGGGACGCCTGGCCCAGGCAGTCGACGCGCGCCGTACCCGGCGCCGGCAGCGCCGGCTCCGTGAGGGTGAGGCTGTCATGCCGATCGCCCGAGGTGCCATGGACAACGGCCCCACCGTCTGCGCCGGCCGGCCCGGGCTGTGCGGCATAGCGAAAGCCGCCGGTGTCGCCGACCGACTCCATGTCGAGCGAGCCTGCCGGATGCACTTGCCGTCCGATTGCGCGCATCAGGAAGCCGGCCTGCTGCTGCAACTGGCTCTGGTCCTCGATGGCGCGCTGGGCATCGCGCAGCAGCACCAGCGCGGCAAAGGCGCTCGTGATCACCACGGCGCCGACCGCCAGTCCGACCAGCACCTCGAACAGCATCGCGCCTTGCCTGTGCCGGCGCATGCGGGGCGACGGGCGCGTGCGCATGTCAGGGCTGCACCACGGCGTAGTGACAGGTCCAGCCCTGCGGGCAGTCCGGCCGGCCCGGCTCCTGCATGGGGTTTGGCGCGGCGACCGGCGGTGCGGCGCCAGCGGCACGCCAGCCGATCATCACGCCGAGCCTGGTGCCTGCCTTGCTGCTGTCGCCCTGCAGTCGGTAGACCGCCGCCCCGCCCGAGGGTAACTGCCGGTAGACGGCTTGCCGCCAGCGCGCCAGATCCCAGCGGGCGAGGGCGGTGGCGTCGCACCAACGGGAGGCGCAGTCGACGCTGTCGTCGGCGGTCGTGCCCCAGTCGGAGCGGAAGTTCTCAAGTTGCGCCAGCGGCCCCGGGTTGGCGCGCATGCGCTCGGTCAGGTCGTCGATCAACAGGATGGCCTGGCTTCTGCGCAGGCTGTCGCTGCTGCTCGCCAGCGTCCGCAACTGGCCCCAAAGCATGCCGAGCAGGGCAAGGCCAAGAACGGCGAGGGCGATGAGGGCCTCGAGCAGGGTTGCGCCGCGCAGCGCGTGCCGGCCGGCGGCGGTGTTCAATCGGCGCATCGTGCGGCGTCGGGCCGGGCTCGTATGCGGCCGCCGGCGGATATGCACAGGGCCGCCACGGCCGCGGGAGCGGTCCGCGATTGCAGGCTGAAGCCCAGGGCGCCCAGGCCGTTGAACTGGCCCCAGGCGTTCACGCGGAGCGAGGCCGAGCCGCGGGTCTGAACGATGTCGACGCCGCCCGTCGTGACGACAGCCTGCAGCACTGCTTCGCCCGAGGCTGCGCGTCCGTCCTCGTCGAGATCGGCGACGACTTTCCAGCCGCATCGCCATTGCGCCGCGTTGTCCGAGGTCGCCTGGCAGTCGGCATGCCCGGGGCTGCGCACCACCGCCACGCGGCCGCCGCGCTTGAATGCTTCGGCGCGCGCCAGGTGAAGGCTGCCGCGCAGCGCCTCCGTCGCGGAGCGCACGCGCAAGCGCTCGGTTACTGCTGTGAAACCCGGTGCCGCCAAAGCCGCGAGCAGGCCCAGCAGCGCGACGGCCAGCAGCAGTTCCATGAGCACCAATCCGCCCACCGGTGCACGGCTGCCGCAGGCGCGGCGCGCGCCGGTCCTGGACGCGACCACGTCCTCGCCCCCTGTCGTCGACAACGCCAACTCCCCTCGTTGATTCGCGGCAGATGCTAGGCGTGGCCGGAGTTGGAATGGCAGCCCGCCGCCGTTCGGGCCCGATCAGCGGATGAGCGGCAGAAGCGGTGCCCGTGCAACGAATCGGACCAACTGCTCACCAATGCAGGCAGCCGGGCCGACGCCGGTGCCGCCGCATGCGGGTCAGATGTCGCGCAACAGTTGGCGGAACTCGTCCACGTCTTCGAAGCTGCGGTACACCGACGCGAAGCGGACGTAGGCGACCTTGTCCAGGCGCTTGAGCTCGCGCATGACGATCTCGCCAAGCTTGGTCGACTCGATTTCGCGCAGACCGCTCGACAGGAGTTTCTGCTCGATGCGCAGGATCGCGTTGTCGACCTGCTCGATGCTCACCGGCCGCTTGCGCAGGGCCAGCTGCATCGAGGCGCGCACCTTGCCGGAATCGAATTCGGCACGGCGGCCGTCTTTCTTGACCACGGCAGGGAATGTCACTTCCGGCCGTTCATAGGTGGTGAAGCGCTTGTCGCAGGCGGCGCACTGGCGCCGCCTGCGAACGAATTCGCCATCCTCGGTGACGCGGGTCTCGACGACCTGCGTCTCGGCGTTGCCGCAGAAAGGACACTTCATGCGGCGCGGGCGTCGATCAACGGTAGACCGGGAAGCGCTCGGTCAGCGCGTGTACCTTGGCCCGGACGGCGGCGATGTGGTCGGCGTCGCGCGGGTTGTCGAGCACGTCGGCGATCAGGTGCGCCGTGGCGCGGGCTTCCTCGTCCTTGAAGCCGCGCGTGGTCAGGGCCGGCGTGCCGATGCGCACGCCGCTCGTCACCATCGGCTTTTCCGGGTCGTTCGGGATGGCGTTCTTGTTGATCGTCATGTGGGCCTGGCCCAGCACCGCCTCGGCCTCCTTGCCGGTGATTCCCTTGGCACGCAGGTCCACCAGCATCACGTGGCTTTCGGTGCGCCCGCTGACAATGCGCAGGCCGCGCTCGGTAAGCGTCTCGGCCACGATGCGGGCATTCTTGACCACCTGTTCCTGGTAGGCCTTGAACTCCGGCGCCATGGCTTCCTTGAAGGCGACGGCCTTGGCGGCGATGACGTGCATCAGCGGCCCGCCCTGGAGCCCGGGGAAGACGGCGCTGTTGATCGCCTTCTCGTGCTGCGCCTTCATGAGGATGATGCCACCGCGCGGGCCGCGCAGGCTCTTGTGCGTGGTGGAGGTGACCACGTCGGCATGCGGCACCGGGTTGGGATAGACGCCCGCGGCCACCAGGCCGGCGTAATGGGCGATGTCCACCATGAAGATCGCGCCGACGTCGCGGGCCACCTTGGCGAAGCGCTCGAAGTCGATGCGCAGCGAATACGCCGACGCGCCGGCGATGATCAGCTTGGGCTGGTGCTCGTGGGCCTTGCGCTCCATGGCGTCGTAGTCGATGGCCTCGTTGGCGTCCAGGCCGTAGCTGACCACGTTGAACCACTTGCCGCTCATGTTCAGCGGCATCCCGTGGGTCAGGTGGCCGCCTTCGGCCAGGCTCATGCCCATGATCGTGTCGCCGGGCTTGAGGAAGGCCAGCATGACCGCCTCGTTGGCCGAGGCGCCGCAATGCGGCTGCACGTTGGCGGCATCGGCGCCGAAGATCGTCTTGATGCGCTCTATGGCCAGTTGCTCGACCACGTCGACGTGCTCGCAGCCGCCGTAGTAGCGGCGGCCGGGGTAGCCCTCGGCGTACTTGTTGGTCAGCTGGGTGCCCTGGGCGGCCATGACGGCCGGCGAGGCGTAGTTCTCGCTGGCAATCAGCTCGATGTGGTGTTCCTGGCGGGCATGCTCGGCCTGGATGGCGGCCCACACTTCGGGATCGGTCTGGTCGACCAGAATGCTGCGTTGGTACATGGCAGTCCTTCAATCAAGACGATGAGCCTTGTTCAGTGAAGCAAACAAGGGCTGCCCAGGCGAACGGCAAAACACCCGGCGGCGCGGGCGGTACGCTTCCCAGTGGTGTGCCCCACGTCGGCGCCGGTGCATCCGACGCGGCCCGTGCCGGGCCGGCGGAAACGGGCGCCTATCGCCAGTCGCGTACGCCCCGAGTTTATCCGAGCGCGGCGCCGGCCGGGAGCGCAGTCAGCATGCGCTCAGGGTGCGGGCGAGAGCAGCGCGACCTTGTCTTCGCCCTCCGCGGGGCGCTTCTTGGTCTCGATGGCGTTCGACGGCGAACCGTCGCGCGTCGGGCCGGGCGAGGCGTTGGGGGCCACGGCCTGCCCATGCGCCACCCGGTCCAGGCGGGCACGCTCGGCCATGACCTTGCTGGCGTAGCCGCCATCGCTTTGCAGGTTGGCGGCGCCAACGTAGTAGCGAAGGCCGCCCTCGAGCGAACCGGCGCGGGAAATGCATTCGAGCAGCACCTTCACGCCCACGCGCATGTTGGTCACCGGATCGAAGGCCGTCAGTGTGCCGCCGGCGCTTTCGTATTTGTCGCCATGCACGCGGGTCATGACCTGCATCAGGCCCTGCGCGCCGACGTGGCTTTGCGCGAACGGGTTGAAGCTCGATTCCACGGCCATGATGGCCAGGATGAGCGTCGGCTCGAGCTTGGTACGCTGGCCCAGTTCGTAGGCTTCGGACACCAGCACGCTCAGCGGTTCCGGCGCCACCCTGTACTTGCGGGCGAGCCAGTAGGCAATGGCCGCCTGCTGCTTGGGCAGGTCCAGCGGACTGGCCGCCGTGGTGCGCTCCAGCGCGGTGGGTTCGAGCTCCACCGGGTCGGCGGCAGGCTCGGCCGTGGCCACCTTGAGGGCGTCCCGGCGTGCCTCCAGCCAGCCCATGAGCTGGTCTTCGCCGGATTGGCGCAGGTCGGGGCGCGCCAGCAGGGCCAGCACGGCAAACACCGTGGCCAGGCCCAGGAGGGCAAAGCCATTGTGGGTGATTTCGAAGAAGCCATCCGCCACGTCGGACACGAATGTCCTCAGCCCTTGGGCTGCGGCCGACAACGCCTGTTTCATCGCTCTTTCCTTTCTGTCCTGTCTCGCTCGCCGATGCGGCCCGAAGGCAGCAGGACGAATGGGACAGCGCGTTGGATCGGCATGTATCAGGTTCGCGCAATGGGAGGTGGGCGCGAAACGCCTGACACATAGAAACGCAAAGCAAAGTTCACGTTTCGACGGAATCAGTGGGCCTCGAGGGGTCGGATGTCGAGGCCAGCGGGGGATTCTAGGGAGGTCAAAATACACGGTCAAGCATAAGGGAATCGTTTTTTATTTCCAAATGTCAGCTCAGAGCCGCCGCGAGCGCCTCCGCGAATCGATGTGCCGGGGGCCATTGATATTTCGATTTGCACTTCGCCGGCGCACGGTCTAACCTGCGCTTGCCTGAATGTTTCAGGCGTCCGCCGAGACCCGGCAGACCAAGGGCAGCATCCCCGAGGTCCGACGGTCGAGGCCCCCAACGGTGGCAATCTCTTGCCGCCAGCACCGCCGGAACCATCCTCTTCCGGAGGTGCGAACAGATGGCATGAGCCTTGGGCCCGCCATCGAGCCCGGTGCGAGACTTCACGTCATGCACCGGGCTTTCTCTTTTGTGGGGTGGGAAGGCGTCGGCGAATGCGGCAAACTGCCGCCATGAATGCTGTCTCACTAACTAAGAACAAATGGGTGCGGCGTGCAGCGGGGGCCTTGGGAGCGCTGCTGATCTTGTGGGCCCTTCTGTGGCTGGCCGTGCCGCCCATCCTCAAGAGCCAGTTGCAAAAGCACGCCAGCGAAGCGCTGGGGCGCCAGGTCACGGTCGGCAAGATCGACTTCAAGCCCTGGACGCTGGAGCTTTCCGTCGACGACCTGCGCATTGCCAGCGCCGACGGGGGGCATGCCCAGGTCGAGATCGGGCGCGCGTACGTCGACGCCGAACTGCAATCTCTGGTGCGCCTGGCACCGGTGATCGACGCCGTCGTGATCGAACGACCGGCGGTGCGGGCGGTGCGCAACAAGGACGGCAGCTATGACTTCGACGACATCCTCAAGCGGCTTGCCGCTCCTGGCAAGCCGAAGGAAGAGGGAGCAGAACCCGCGCGGTTCGCCATCTACAACATCGAGCTGACGGGTGGCAGCATCGATTTCGACGACCAGGCGATCGGACCCAAGCACGAGATCCGGGACCTGACGCTGGGTATTCCTTTCCTCAGCAGCCTTCCTTCCCAGCGCGAAGTGAAAGTGCTGCCCAAGCTGGCGTTCACGCTCAACGGCAGCGCCTTCGATTCGACCGCCGAGGCGCTGCCTTTCGCCGAGGCTCGCCAGGCAGGTGCGCGGGTGCATTTCAAGGGGCTGGATCTGCAGCCGTTCCTCGGCTACGCGCCGCGCGACCAGGTCGCCCGGCTGGCGGGGGGGACGCTGGACGCGGACCTGCAGGTGAACTTCCAGCAGGGACCGGAGGAAGGACTGCGCATCGGCGGCACCGTCGAGGTGCACGACGCCAGGCTGCTGGATGCGCATGACAAGGACCTGCTTTCCTTCCAGGGCCTGACGGTGCAACTGGCTGAAGTGCGGCCGCTGGAAGGCAAGGTGCACGTGGCCGAGGTCACGCTGCAAGGCCCGCAGCTGACCGTGTCGCGCAACGCCCAGGGCCGGCTGAACCTGCAGCCACCGCCGGCGCAGGAGCAGGCTGGGCAGCCGCCCGAGGTCTCGCGCCCGATCGCCGAGGCGGCCAAGGGTGCGGCCGAGAAGCTGGTGTGGACGGCGCAGGTCGACAAGATCGGCTTGCACGGGGGAGTCGTGCGCTGGAGCGACGATGCCGTCGCGCCGGCGGGCAAGGTCGAACTGACGGCCCTCGAACTGTTGGCCCAGGATGTGCGGTGGCCGATGGACAAGCCGGCGAAGTTCGAAGGCGGGTTCGGCCTGGGTGGGGGCAGCCTCAAATTTCAGGGCGAGGCGACCGACCGGTCGGCCAAGGTGCAGACCGAGATCGGCAAGCTGCCGCTGTCGATTGCGGCGTCCTACGTGTCTGCCTACCTGGCGCCGACCCTCGACGGCACGCTGGCTGGCCGCATCGGCGTCGAATGGGCGAAGCCAGACCAGCTCCAGGTGCAGGTGCAGGAGCTGTCGGCCGAGGCACTCGCGCTGCGCGAAGGCAAGGACACGCTCGTCGGCGTCGGCAAGCTGGCGCTGGCCGACGCCAGGATCGACCTCGCCCAGCGGAACATTTCGGTGGCCAGCCTGGCGATCGACAAGCCCAAGGCGGATGTCGCCCGGGACGGCCGAGGGCGCTGGATGTACGAGGATTGGCTGAAGGCGCCGCCATCGTCCGGGCCGTCCGCCGACGGGACCGCCGGCAGGGGCGGGGGGGCGCGCAGCGCCGGGACCGAAAAGCCGTGGCAGGTCGGCCTGGCGAAGGTCAGCATTTCCGGCGGGGAAGTGGGTTTTTCGGACAAGTCCGTCAAGGGCAGCAGGCCGGTGGAGGCGAGCTTCAGTTCGCTCGACCTGTCGATGGAGAAGTTCTCGCTGGACGGCAAAGGCGATCTGCCGCTCGAGATCTCGGGGCGTATCGGATCGGGCCGCCGCACCGAGCAAGGGCGCTTTGCCTACAAGGGCACGCTCGCGCTCAAGCCCGTGGCCACGCAGGGGCGCCTGGAGGTGGGCGGCTTTCCGGCGCAGGCGTTCGACGCGTACGTGGCCGATCGGCTGCCCAATCTCGACTTGCGCCGGGCGCTGCTGAACTATCGCGGCACGCTGCGCTTCGCCAGCGAATCCGCCGGCCCCCGCGTGGCGCTGAACGGCGATGCGGCGGTCGACAGCCTGCGCGTGAACAGTTCGGTGCTGGTCGAGGCTGCCGGAGGCGGGTCGCTGAACCGCAATGCCGGCCGGTTGTTGTCCTGGGGGTCGCTCAGCCTGCGCGGCGTCAAGTTCGACATGGTGCCCAACGTACCGTTCAAGCTGGACGTGCGCGAGACCTCGCTGACGGACCTGTTCGCCCGAATCGTCATCGACGAAGGCGGCAAGCTGCATCTGCAGGACCTGGCAAGCAGCAAGCCGGTCGAGGTGGCCACGGCGCCCAAGCCGGGCGCGGCGGCAGCGCCTGCCGGCCAGGCCGGTGCCGGCGCTTCCACGGTGCGCAAGCCGGTCAGCGGCGAAACCGTCACCCGCTCGGATCAGCCGGTGACGCCGCCGGCCGCTGCAGCGCCGACGGCCGCCCCAGCGCGCGCGGCGGCCCCTGTCCCGCCCGCCGAACTCATGGTGGGCGGCGAGGCGCCCGTGGCCACCGCGCCGGCCGCTCCCGCCGCCCCCCCGCAGGACACCGGTCCGCAGCCGGAGATCAACTTCGGCCCGATCTCCCTGGTCAACGGCCGCATCGACTTCACCGACCACTTCGTCAAGCCGAACTACTCGGCCGACCTGAGCGCGCTGACCGGCAAGCTCAGCGCCTTCTCGTCGCAGCCGGTGGACGGCAAGGCAAGGCTGGCGGACCTCGAGTTGCACGGCAAGGCGCAGCAGACCGCCTCGCTGGAGATCGTCGGCAAGCTCAACCCGCTGGCCAAGCCGCTGGAGCTCGACATCGGCGCGAAGGTGCGCGACCTCGAGTTGGCGCCGCTGTCGCCCTACACCACGCGCTACACCGGGCATGGCATCGAGCGCGGCAAGATGAGCGTGGACCTGAACTACAAGGTCGAACCGGATGGGCGGCTGACGGCCACCAACAAGCTGGTGCTCAATCAGCTCGCTTTCGGCGAGGAGGTCCCGGGGGCCGAGCGAACGTTGCCGGTCAAGCTGGCGGTGGCGCTGCTGGCCGACCGCAATGGCGTGATCGACGTCGAGTTGCCGCTGTCCGGCTCCGTCAACGATCCGCAGTTCAGCCTCGCGCCGCTGATCTGGAAGGGCATCGTCAACCTCATCGTGAAGGCCATCACGTCGCCCATCAGCCTGCTCACAGGCGGCGGGGGTGGTGGCGGAAGCGGCGGCCCGTCGGACGTCATCGTCTTCGAGGCCGGCCGCGACACGCTGAACGACGCCGCGCGCCAGAGTCTGGACAAGGTCGCCAAGGCCATGACCGACCGACCCAACCTGCGCATGACGGTGGTGGGCACCGCCAGCCTGGACAAGGAAAAGGACGCCTACCGCAAGGCCCGCCTGCGCGAGATGGCGCAGGCCGAGAAGCGGCGCGCGGCCGTGCGCGCCGGCAAGGACGCCGGCGCCGTCGAGCCGCTGACCGACGCCGAGTATCCGGCGCTGCTCGAGGCGGTCTACAAGCGCGCCGACATCAGCAAGCCGCGCAACCTCATCGGCATGGCCAAGGATCTTCCGCTCGCGGAAATGGAAGACCTTCTCATGAGCAACATGACGGTCGACGAGGAAGCGATCCGGCAGCTGGCGGTACAGCGCGGCGTGGTGGTGCGCGACTACCTTCTGGAGCACAAGGCGCCGGCGGAAAGCCTCTTCCTGGGGGCCGTCCAGACCAAGGCGTCGGGTGCCGACTGGAAGCCCGGCGCCGAGCTCAAAGTGGACGCGCGTTGAGCTTGGCCGGCGTGTCGGTCAAAATGGAGGGCTGCGCCGGGAATTCCGGCGCCTTTGCATTTGACCGACATCTTTCCCCCGATATTCCCCGACAAGCGACCCGACGTGACTTCCACCACCCACAAGCCCCACGACATCCAGGCACTCGACGCTCTCACTGGCGGCGCCTTCACTGCGCCGACGGCGGGCGAACGCGCCCAGCGCGTGCGCGACTGGCTGGCGCGCGGCCCGGCCGCCGAACAGTTGCAGGAAGTGTTCAAGGAGCTCAGCGGCCGTGACAAGGGCGCGGCGCGGCTGGTGCGCGAAAAGCTGGACGAGGCGCGCCGCGCACGCGACCAGGCCGCCATTGCCGCCGAATGGGAGCAGAAGGCGCAGGTCCTGCTCGACCAGCCGCGCATGAACATCGCCGATGCCCTGGCCTGGCAGCGCGACGCCGCCAAGGCCGGCGCGCCGCTGTCGCGCGAGCCGCTGGCCGGCCTGCGCCAGCGCCTGGCCGAGCGGGTCAAGGGCGTCGAAGACCTGCAGCACCGGGTGCAGGTGCACCGCGAGGCGGCCGTGCTCCTGGTGCAGCGCTTCGAAGTGCTGTCCACCAAGGGCTGGCAGGATGCCCAGGCGACCGGCGACGCGCTGGCCGCGGACGTTTCCGCATGGAAGCAGCAGGCTGGCGAGATCGCCGGCGATCCCAACTGGAACAGCCTGGACGTGCGCCTGCCGACGCAGCTCGACGCGTCCCGTGCGCAGTTGCTGGCCGTTTCCGACGCCTTCCAGGCCGCATTGGCCCAGGCGGTTGCCGCGGCCACCGATGCGGCCGCGCCGCTGCCGCCCGTGCCGGTCTGGGCCGACGAACTGCGCGCCGCGCGCGGGCTGCCGCCCGAGGCGGCACCGGCCGCCGCCGCGGAGCGCCCGGCGGCGCCGCGCGGGCCCAAGGTCGATCCGGCGGCACGCAGCGCCGCGATCCAGGCCGTGCAGGCCGCGCTCGACAAGCTCAAGGAAGAAACCGCGCAAGGCCATGGCAAGGGCACTGCCAGCGCCTCGGCCGCCTTGCGCGCCGTCCTCAAGGAACACGGCCGCCTGGTCGAGCAGCCGCTCGAAGGCGAAGTGCATGCCGCCCTGGTGGCCGCTGGCGAGCTCGAGGGCTGGCAGCGCTGGAGCGCGGACAAGGTGCGCGAGGAACTGGTCGCCAAGGCCGAGGCCCTGCTGCACCGTCCCGAGGGACAGGCACTCGGCGGCCGCAAGATGCAGGAAAACCTGCGCGCGCTGCGCGAGCAATGGAAGAAGACCGATCAGGGCGGCATGCCCAACCACGCCTTGTGGAAGCGCTTCGACGAAGCGTGCAACGAGGCGCACAAGGTGGTCGAGGCCTGGCTCGAGAAGGTTCGTGCCGACGCTGCCGAGCACAAGGCCTTGCGCCTGGCGCTGATCGAAGAACTCAAGGCCTGGGGCGCGGCCCACGCTCAGGACACCGACTTCAAGGCCCACAACCGTGCGCTGCACCAGTTCGCTGACCGCTGGCGCGATGGTGGCCATGTGGGCGAAAAGCTTTTCGCCGACCTGCAGGCGCAGTGGAGCGAAGCCTTCGCCGCCGCTCGCGCGCCGCTCGAAGCGGCGCAGAAGGCCAGCATGGAGCGCCGCCAGGCCATGATCGCCGAGGCGGCCGAGTTGGGCGCCGCGCCGCAATTGCGCATCGATGCGGTGCGGGCGCTGCAGCAGCGCTGGCAAGCCGAAGCGCAAGGCGTTCCCATGGACCGCCGCCAGGAACAGAAGTTGTGGGACGCCTTCCGTGCGCCCATCGACGAAGCGTTCAACCGCAAGACTGCCGAACGCGAAAAGGCCGCGGCGGCCACCAGCGGATTCGATCGCCAGGTCCTGATCGCGGCCAAGGCGCTCGAGGCCGCCAACGCCGAGGGCGACGCGCAGAAGATCCGCGCGGCCATGGCGGCGCTCGAAGCCGCCATGCGCGGCGAAGCCCCGGCGGCCGAAGCGCCGGCGGCGCCGCCGGCCGCGGCTGCCGCCGCAGGTGCGCCGGCGGATGCAGCGGCGGCGTCGCCCGCACCGGCCGACGACGCGCCGGCGGCTGACGCGACGCCGGCCGAGGAAGCCCCGGCGACCGAAGGCAGTGAAGAGCCATCGGCCGTTGCGGCCCAACCCGAGACGCCTGCGCCGCCGCCGGCGCCGCGCAAGCCCGTGGTGGCCGTGCGCGGCGACGATCGGCCCGGCGCACGCAAGGCCGACGCTGGCGCGGACGCGCGCGGCGGAAGGGCGGGCGACCGGCGCGACGGCCGTGACAGCCGTGGCGGGCCGCGTGGCGCCGACCGTGGCGGCCGCTCCAACGACCGCTTCGGCGATCGCGAACGTTCGCCACGCCCGGGCGCGGACCGGCCGCGGCTGGGCGACACGGCGTTCCGGGCCCAGCGCGATGCGATCGAGCACGCGCAGGCCGCGCTGCGCAAGCTGGCTTCGCAGGCGCATGGCGAGGCGCTCACCCAACTCATGACGGCCTGGGAAAAGCGCGATGCGGGCCAGTTGCCCAGCGTGCAGGAACTGGGCCGCGCCGTGTCGCCGGCGGTCCGCGGCCAATGGCAGCAGTCGCTCGGCGCGCCGGCCCGGCCGGACGATGCGGCCAGCGAGTCGCTGTTGCGCCTGGAGATGGCGGCCGAAGTCCCGACGCCGGCCGAACAGCTGGAAGCACGCCGTGCCCTGCAGCTGAAGCTGCTGACGCGCCGGGCCGATCCGAGCCCGGCCCAGACCTGGGGCGAGGACGTCGGCAAGGTGCTGGTCTCGCCGCACGACGCAGGCACCGCCCGTCGCCTGCAGGCGGCGCTGAAGGCGCTGCTGCGCCGCTAGGCGCAGCGAGCGGGCGGGCTCGGCGCAAGCCTGGCCCGCCGCTGCCCGCCTTAGCCTGCCTGCACCTGTCCGCCTAGAAAGAACGCGTCGAAAAGGCGCAGCAGCCCAGGATATTCCTGGGCGAAACGGAGCCGGGTCACGAAATACGCTTCGCAGGACACGGCGAAGAACTCGGTGATCGACTGCGCGGCATAGGGGTCGAGCCAGGGCTCCTCGCCGCCGAAGCGTTCGGCCATGATGACCTGTTCGCGCAGGCCGTCGTAGGCCGGCTGCATGGCCTCGTCCCACGCGGCCCTGGCCGCGCGCGCTCCGCGGGTGCCGAGAAAGCCGGGCGGCAGCGGCGGACAACCGTCGGCCAGTCCGTCGCGCATGTCGATCTTGTGGGCGAACTCGTGGATCACCACGTTGTAGCCTTCGTCATGCGTGATGCTGCTGGCCAGAACGTCCTGCCAGCTCAGCATCACGGGACCGTGCTGCATGGCTTCGCCGGCCACGACTTCGTCGTACTCGTGCACCACGCCGGCTTCGTCCGTGACCTGCCGGGTGGCCACGACTTCGGACCGGTGCACGACCACGCCGACGAAATCGTCATACCAGTCCAGACCGCCGGGCAGGTGCAGCACCGGCAGCACGGCCTGCGCCGCGACGGCCAGCGCCACCTCATCGGTAATGGTGAAGCCGTGGGCGCCATGGAAGCGCTTGTCGCGCAGGAACTCGGCCGCCATTCGGCGCAGGCGCTCGAGGTCGGCCGGGGATCGGTCGGCGAGAAAGGGATAGCGGGCCAGCGCTGAGCGCCACGCGCCGTCGGGGATCGCCGGCGCCGCGCGAAGGCCGCGAAGCCAGCGAGTCAGCATGAACGAGTCAGTGGCGCGCCCACGGCCTTCAGCGCAGGTCCACGCGCTTCATGCCGGCGGCCGTCAGGCACAGCACCTGGGCACGCGGCGGGCGGGCGTCCGCATCCCAGTCGCTGAGCACCACGCGACGCAGGCCGTCGCCGAGGTCATGCTCGGCGGGACGATGGGTGTGGCCATGCACGAGCGTGGCCGCACCGGCGCGCACCAACCATTCGTGCGCGGCGGCGGAGTCCACATCGGCCCAGACCATGCCAGGGGCCTGCTGGCGTGCCTCGCTCTGGGCGCGCGCCGAGCGAGCCAGCGTCCGGCGCTGCTCGAGCGGCTGGGCCAGCACGGCCTGTTGCCATTGCGCACTGCGAACCTGCCGGCGCATCTGCTGGTACTCGGTGTCGTCCAGGCACAGGGCGTCGCCGTGGCTGAGCAGCCAGCGCTCGTCCATGAACACGAGCACGGTCGGGTCCTGCAGGAGCGTGAAGCCGGCTTGCGCCGCAAAGCGCTCGCCAAGCAGGAAGTCGCGGTTGCCGTGCATGAAGTAGACGGCGCGCTGCGCGCACGTCTCGCGCAGCCACTGTGCGCACTGCGCCTCGAAGCCGGGCGCGTCGGCCGCGTCGTCACCGACCCACACCTCGAACAGATCGCCCAGGATGAAGATGGCATCGGCCGGCGTGGTCTGCAGATAGCCGCGCCAGGCTTCGACTGTCGCGGGCTGCCCGGGCTGCAGGTGCAGATCCGAGATGATGTCGATCATGCGCCAAGCGGGCGGCGCCAGCAGTTCCGGAAAGGCCTGCGCAGGCGTGTTCATGGCAGCCAGGGCGGGCGCGGGATTGCCTATTCGGCGATGACCACGGCCTTGTCGACCACGACGTCGTCCACCGGCACGTCGTCATGGAAGCCGCGGCGACCGGTCTTGGTGCGCTCGATGCGATCGACGACGTCGGTGCCCGAGACCACCTTGCCGAAGACGGCGTAGCCCCAACCCTGCGCGGTGGGCGCCGTGTGGTTAAGGAAATCGTTGTTGGCAGCGTTGATGAAGAACTGCGCGCTGGCCGAATGCGGCGCGCTGGTACGCGCCATCGCCACCGTGTACTTGTCGTTCTTCAGGCCGTTGTTGGCCTCGTTCTCGATCTGTTCGCCGGTGGGCTTTTGCTGCATGCCGGGCTCAAAGCCGCCGCCTTGCACCATGAAGCCGGGAATGACGCGGTGGAACACGGTGCCGTCGTACTGGCCCTTCTTCACGTAGTCGACGAAGTTGGCCACCGTCTTGGGGGCCTTGGCCGCGTCGAGTTCGAGGACGATGACGCCCAGATCGCGGATGTGCAGTTCGACTTGGGGATTGCTCATGATGTTGACCTCCTGGAAAGATGGATAAGGTTCAGGGTGCCACGAGGGTGGCGGACTGGATGACCACCGGCTGCTGGGGCACGTCCTGCATGCCGCCCTTGCGCCCGGTGGAGACTGCGCGGATCTTGTCGACCACGGCCTGGCCCGAGACCACCTTGCCGAACACGGCGTAGCCGTGCCCGTCGGGCTTCGGCGCATTGAGCATGTCGTTGTTCTTCACGTTGATGAAGAACTGCGAGGTGGCCGAATTGGGGTCGCCGGTGCGGGCCATGGCGATGGTGTAGGCGTCGTTCTTCAAGCCATTGTCGGCCTCGAGGGGGATCGGCGCACGCGTTGCCTTTTCCTTCATGTCGGCGGTGTAGCCGCCGCCCTGGATCATGAAGCCGTCGATCACGCGGTGGAAGATCGTCCCGTCGTAGTGCTTGTCCTTGACGTACTGCAGGAAGTTGGCGACCGTCTTCGGTGCCTTGGCGGGGTCGAGTTCGAGCACGATGTCGCCGGCGGTGGTGGCGAGCTTGACGCGCGGCTGGCCTGCAGCGGCGGTCTGTGCCCAGGCGCTGCTGCCGATCAACAAGGACATGCCGAAGGCGGCAAGAAGGCTGCGGCGCGAGAAAGCAGTGGAATTCAAGGACTTGGCCCTTTGCGAGGAGATGAAGGAAGCCCGGGCCGTCATTTGCGGCCCGGCGTTGGTCAGCGTACGGCGCCGCCGTTGCCGGCCGGGCGGGGCGGCGCCGGTTTCGCAGCCGGCGCCGCCGGTGCGAACACCTGCCGCAGCAGCTCGAGCTTGGGCGCAATGGTGGCGTTGCCCTTTTCCAGTTGCTGGGCCCGCTGATAGGACTGCGCGGCCAGACGCACGTACACGTCGCCCAGGTTCTCGCGCGCCGTGGCGTAGTTGGGGTTGATCTTCAGGGCGGACTGCAGTGCGTCGGCGGCCTTGTCGAACTCTCCCTGGGCGGCATACAGGGCGGCCAGGTTGTTGAAGGGCTCGGCCAGTTCGGGGAATTCTCGCGTCAACGCCGTGAACGCCTCGACGGCCTCGGCCTGCCGGCCCTGGTTGGTGAGGATGACGCCGCGCAGGAAGCGCATCTGGGGATCGCGCGGGTTGCTGGCGATGTACGCCTCGGATTTGATCAGCGCCTCGTGGGCATTGCCCTGGCGCAGCAGCGCGCTGACGTCGTCGTACTGGTCGGCATGGGCGGCGCCGAATGCAGCGAACAGCAGCGCGGCGGCAAGCCGGGCCGCGCACCCCCCGGACAGGGCGGGGCGGATACGGCGGAATGGGCGGAAAAGGCAGTGACGGATACGTGAAAAGTCGACCTGCTGCATGAAGCCTCGGAGATGATGAGGGCGCACGGCCGAGGCCGTTATACTCGCTGGCCCATTGTAGCCGAGGCACTGGCGCCCGAAGGCCACGCGCCAGCGCGGCAGGCAGCCGCAGCGGGGCCGATGCGGCGACAGCGCTGCGTCGGCACGGCATCAACGCGACCCACTTGCCAGGGCCTCACTTTCCTGAAATAAAGCGTCGCTTGCCCGTACGCGAATTCCATCCTTCGGGCACCGAACCGGCGTCTTTGTCGAATCCCATGAGTCTGCGCATCTACAACACGCTCTCGCGTGAGTTGGAGGAGTTTTCCCCGTTGCGGCCCGGTACGGTCCGCATGTACGTCTGCGGCATGACGGTGTACGACTACTGTCACCTCGGGCACGCCCGCTCGATGCTGGCCTTCGATGCCGTCCAGCGCTGGCTCAAGTGCAGCGGCTTCGACGTCACCTACGTGCGCAACATCACCGACGTGGACGACAAGATCATCCGGCGCGCCGTCGAGAACGGCGAGTCGATTCGCAGCCTGACCGATCGCATGATCGACGCGCTGCACCAGGATGCAGATGCACTGGGCATCGAGCGCCCGACGCACGAGCCGCGCGCGACCGAGTACGTGCCGCAGATGCTCGCCATGATCGGAACCCTCGAGCGCAAGGGCCTGGCCTATCGCGCCGCCAACGGCGACGTGAACTACGCGGTGCGCAAGTTCCCGGGCTACGGCAAGCTGTCGGGCAAGTCGCTCGACGAGTTGCACGCCGGAGAACGCGTTGCCGTGCTCGAGGGCAAGGACGATCCGCTCGATCCGGTGCTGTGGAAGCGCGCCAAGGCCGAGGAACCGGCCGAGGTGAAGTGGCCGAGCGACTTCGGCGCCGGCCGTCCCGGCTGGCACATCGAGTGCTCGGCCATGGCGTGCGACCTGCTGGGCGAGAGCTTCGACATCCATGGCGGCGGGGCCGACCTGCAGTTTCCGCACCACGAGAACGAGATCGCGCAAAGCGAAGGCGCCACCGGCAAGCCGTTCGCGCAGGTGTGGATGCACAACGGCTTCATCAACATCGACAACGAGAAGATGTCCAAGAGCCTGGGCAACTTCTTCCTGATCCGCGATGTACTCAAGGTCTTCGACCCGGAGACGGTGCGCTTCTTCGTGTTGCGCGCGCACTACCGCAGCCCGCTGAACTACAGCGATGCGCACCTGCAGGATGCGCGCGCCGCGCTCAGGCGCCTGTACACCGCGTTGCAGCGCTCGGCGGCGCCGGCAATGCCGGCCATCGACTGGCGCGACCCGTACGCCGCGCGCTTCAAGGCCGCGATGGACGAGGATTTCGGCACACCCGAGGCGGTGGCCGTCTTGTTCGACTTGGCCGGCGCGATCAACCGCGCCGCCACGGACGCGGAAGCGGACCGCCTGGCCGGCCTGCTGCGCGCGCTGGGCAAGTGCCTTGGCCTGCTGCAGGGCGAGCCCGACGACTTTCTGCGCGCCGGCACGACGCTGGACGAAGCGGAGATCGAGCGGCTGATCGCACTGCGCGCCGCCGCCAAGGCTGCCAGGGACTTCGCCGAGGCGGACCGGATCCGGCAGGAGTTGCTGCAGCAGGGCATCGTCCTGAAGGACTCCGCCGCCGGCACCACCTGGGCAGCGGCTCAGTGAGCCGGCAGGAGAACGACCCGGTGGCCACCAGCGACATGCCCGTTCAGGTCTTCACGCCCGACTACTGGGAAGATGCGTGCAAGCACCTGGCCAGGAAGGACCGCGTGATGCGCCGGCTGATCCCGCAGTTCGGCGACGCCTGCCTGGAGTCGCGCGGCGACGCGTTCACCACGCTGGCCCGCAGCATCGTCGGCCAGCAGATCTCGGTGAAGTCGGCGCAGGCCGTCTGGGACCGCTTCGCCAGGTTGCCGCGCCGCATGACGCCGGCCACCGTGCTCAAGCTCAAGGTGGACGACATGCGCGCCGCCGGGTTGTCGGCCCGCAAGGTCGAATACCTGGTGGACCTGGCGCTGCACTTCGCCAACGGCACGGTGCACGTCGACGCCTGGAAGAACATGGACGACGAGGACATCATCGCCGAGCTGGTGGCCATCCGCGGCATCGGCCGCTGGACGGCCGAGATGTTCCTCATGTTCCACCTCCTGCGTCCGAACGTGCTGCCGCTCGACGACGCGGGCCTCATCGCCGGCATCAGCCACAACTATTTCTCCGGCGAGTCGGTCAGCCGCAGCGATGCGCGCGAGGTGGCGGCCGCCTGGAGCCCCTACTGCAGCGTGGCGACTTGGTATATTTGGCGATCACTCGAGCCTGTGCCGGTTGCCTATTAGTGCCAAAGATTCAATAGACCGGACAACTGGAGCAATTGGAGTTAGCCGTGGCCAAAAGAACATTCCTCGACTTTGAGCAGCCCATCGCCGAGCTCGAGTCCAAGATCGAGGAGCTGCGCTATGTGCAGAGCGAATCCGCCGTCGACATCTCCGAGGAGATCGACCAGCTCAGCAAGAAAAGCCTGCAGCTCACCAAGGACATCTACAGCGAGCTGACGCCCTGGCGCATCACCAAGATCGCCCGTCACCCCGAACGCCCGTACACGCTGGACTACGTGGGCGAGATCTTCACCGACTTCGTCGAACTGCACGGCGACCGCCACTTCTCGGACGACCTGTCCATCGTCGGCGGCCTGGCGCGTTTCAACGGCACGCCCTGCATGGTGCTGGGTCACCAGAAGGGGCGCGACACCAAGGAACGCACCGCGCGCAACTTCGGCATGAGCAAGCCCGAGGGTTATCGCAAGGCGCTGCGCCTCATGAAGACGGCCGAGAAGTTCAAGCTTCCGGTGTTCACCTTCGTGGACACCCCCGGCGCCTATCCGGGCATCGACGCCGAGGAGCGCGGGCAGTCCGAGGCGATCGGGCGCAACATCTTCGAGATGGCGCAACTCGAGGTGCCGATCATCGTCACCATCATCGGCGAGGGCGGCTCCGGCGGCGCACTGGCCATCTCGGTGGGCGACCAGGTGCTGATGCTGCAGTATTCGGTGTATTCGGTCATCAGTCCCGAAGGCTGTGCTTCCATTCTGTGGAAGACCGGCGAGAAGGCGCAGGAGGCGGCCGATGCCCTGGGCATCACGGCGCACCGGCTCAAGGCCCTGGGCCTGGTCGACAAGATCGTCAGCGAACCGGTCGGCGGCGCACATCGCGACCACCGGCAGATGGCGGTCTTCCTCAAGCGCGCACTGGGCGACGCGTTCCGCCAGGTCAGCGACCTCAAGCCGCGCGAACTGCTCGATCGCCGCTACGAGCGGCTCCAGAGCTACGGCCGCTTCTCCGACACGCGCGCCGACTCGCGCTGATTCCGCTCCACGCCAGCCGGTGACCGCGCGCCTCAGGGGTCGCGACGGGCAGAAGCCTGGCGGCCGGCGCGCGACTTGAGCGCGGCGTACAACTCCGGCGGCATCCAGCGGGCAGCCAGCCGCAGCAGGATCACGGCCACGACCCCGTCGTCGAGCCAACCGAGGACCGGCAACAGGTCGGACACCAGGTCCACCGGGCTCAGCACGTAGGCGGCGGCCGCCAGAATCGCAATCCGTGACGCCAGGGGCGTGGCCGGATTGCGCAGCATGGCCCAGGCCAGGGCAAGTTCGCGGCGCAGGCCGAACCACAGGGTACCGAGCTTCCACATCGACGCGTCCTCCTTGACGGTGGCGGGCGGTTGTCGCCCACCACTGCAGCTGGGGGCAATGCGTCGGCCTGCAATCCCCGCCGTGCCCGGCCAAAGCACAATCGCTCCATGGATTGTGCGACCGATGAAACCCCTGCCGTCGAGAAGGCTGTTGCCGCCTTTTCCCCCGGTCTGCCGCTGGCGGTGGCTTTCAGCGGCGGAGCCGATTCGAGTGCGCTGTTGCTGGCCTGCGCCCGCCGCTGGCCCGGCCAGGTGGTGGCCTGGCACGTCCACCACGGCTTGCAGGCCGCCGCCGATGACTTCGAGACGCACTGCCGGGCCGCCTGCGCGCGCTGGCACGTGCCCCTGGCAGTGCGCCGAGTCGATGCCACGCACGCCAGGGGAGAAAGCCCGGAGGATGCCGCGCGCCGGGCACGCCGGGGCGCGTTTGTCGCGCTCGCGCAGGAGGCCGCCGAAGTGGCCGACGTGGCGCTGGCGCACCATGCGGACGACCAGGCCGAAACGCTTCTGCTGGCCTTGTCGCGTGGCGCCGGGCTGGGCGGACTGGCCGGCATGCCCGCGCTGGCGCATTGGGGCAGCCTGCGTGTGCATCGGCCCTTGCTCGGCCTGAGCGGCGCGGGCATCCGCGACTGGCTGCGCACGCAGGGCGAGACCTGGATCGAGGATCCGACCAACCAGGACGGGCGGTTCACCCGCAACCGCATCCGCAGCCAGGTGCTGCCGGCGCTGGAAGCGGCGTTTCCGCAGTTCCGCGCCACGTTCGCGCGCTCTGCGCGACATGCCGCGCAGGCGCAGTCATTGCTGGCCGGGCTCGCCCGGCAGGACCTGGAGGCGACCGGCGAGCCGCCGCGCATCGCCGACCTCCAGCGGTTGCCGCGCGAGCGACAGGCCAATCTTCTGCGCCATTGGCTGCAGGGTGCACATGGCTGCCTGCCCAGCGCGGCGCAACTGGAGGAACTGCTCGACCAGGTGCAAGCCTGCCGTACCCGCGGGCACCGCCTGCACCTCAAGGCAGGCCGCGGCTTCGTGCGCCGGCAGGGCGACGTGCTCGATTGGTACAATACTGCGCCCTTGCCGCCCGAGGGGCGTGGCTGAGTTCCGGATTCCATCTTGCCCTTGTCCGCCGGCGCGAGCTTGCGACTTCGCAGCGTGCCCGTGCGGACGGAAAGCCAACCAGCCTTCGGTCAGGCGATCGACGTTCGGCAAGCGGCGGCATCCTCACATCTAGACAATTACCCATGGCATTGATCGTTCACAAATACGGCGGTACGTCGATGGGCTCGACCGAGCGCATCCGCAACGTGGCAAAGCGCGTGGCCAAATGGGTGCGGGCCGGCCACCAGATGGTCGTCGTGCCCAGTGCCATGAGCGGCGAAACCAACCGCCTGCTGGGCCTGGCCAAGGAACTGGCGCCCGGACGCACCGACACTGCCTACGGCCGCGAACTGGACATGCTGGCTGCCACCGGCGAGCAGGCGTCGTCGGCGCTGCTGGCGCTCGCGCTGCAGGCCGAGGGCATTCCCTCGGTCAGCTATGCCGGCTGGCAGGTGCAGGTGCTGACCGACAGCAGCTACACCAAGGCACGCATCGAGCGCATCGACGACGAGCGCGTGCGCGCCGACCTCGAAGCCGGCAGGGTGGTCGTCATCACCGGTTTCCAGGGCGTGGACGACAGCGGCAACATCACCACGCTGGGCCGCGGCGGCAGCGATACCTCGGCGGTGGCCGTGGCTGCGGCGATGAAGGCGGCCGAGTGCCTCATCTTCACCGACGTGGACGGCGTCTACACCACCGACCCGCGGGTCGAGCCCGACGCGCGCCGGCTCAAGACCGTGAGCTTCGAGGAAATGCTGGAGATGGCCAGCCTGGGCTCGAAGGTGCTGCAGATCCGCTCGGTCGAATTCGCCGGCAAGTACAAGGTGCCACTGCGCGTGCTGTCGAGCTTCACGCCCTGGGACATCGACATCGAGGAAGAAGCCAACTCCGGCACGCTGATCACTTTCGAGGAAGACGAGAACATGGAACAAGCCGTCGTTTCGGGCATTGCGTTCAACCGCGACGAAGCCAAGATTTCGGTGCTGGGCGTGCCGGACAAGCCGGGCATCGCCTATCACATCGTGGGCGCGGTGGCCGACGCCAACATCGAGGTCGATGTGATCATCCAGAACCTGAGCAAGAACGGCATGACCGACTTCTCGTTCACGGTGCATCGCAACGACTACAACAAGACGCTCGAATTGCTCAAGAACCAGGTGCTGCCGGCACTGGGCGCCTCGACCGTCGAGGGCGACGCCAAGATCTGCAAGGTCAGTATCGTCGGCATCGGCATGCGCAGCCACGTGGGCGTGGCCAGCAAGATGTTCCGCGTGCTCAGCGAAGAGGGCATCAACATCCAGATGATTTCCACCAGCGAGATCAAGACTTCCGTGGTGATCGACGAGAAGTACATGGAACTGGCCGTGCGCGCGCTGCACAAGGCGTTCGATCTGGACCAACCCGCCGCATAAGATGGCATAATCATGCCTTCAGCGGAAACGTGACCGAGTGGCCGAAGGTGCTCCCCTGCTAAGGGAGTATGGGGTGTAGAGCCTCATCGAGGGTTCGAATCCCTCCGTTTCCGCCAAAGACCCAAGCAAAACGCCCCTCACGGGGCGTTTTTGCTTTCCGGCCTTCAACCGGGCCTACGCCAATGTGGCAGCCGCCTCCCGCGCGAGAGAAGCGTCATCCAGCGCCAGCGCGGCGAGCGTGTCCAGATGCTTCCCTTCACCGCCGAAGAGCGTTGCAGCCGCGGCCAGTCGGCGCACGTACTGTCCCAATTCGTATTCCTGTGTCATGCCGATGGCGCCGTGCAGTTGCACGCATTCCTTCCAGGCATGCCGCGCGGCACCTGCGGCCTGCGCCACCGCGGCTGCGGCGCGACGGGCGGCCAGCGACGGCGCAGCCGAATCGTCGTCCAGCGTGCGGGCGGCGGCGCGTACCAGGGCGCGTGTCTCTTCCACTTCCACCAGCAGGTCCACCAGGCGGTGCTGTACCACCTGGTTGTCGCCGATGCTGCGGCCGAACTGTCGGCGCGTCTTCGCGTAGTCGAGCGTGATGTCGAAGGCGCGCTGGATGCTGCCGACGAGCTCGGCGGCATGGACCACGCCGGCGCGGCGCTCGGCCGCCTGAACGGCGAGCAGGGCGGCATCGCCTTCGGCCAGCAGCTGGACCGGCGCGTCCACGAAATGCAGGCGCGCGGCGCTGCGCCCGTCGTAGCAGGTCACGGCCTCCACCCGGATGGCGGACGGATCGGCCTGCGCGAGCAGCAGGGCCGTGCCGCCGTCCGGCCTGTGGGCTTCCACGAGCCAGGCATCGGCGCCGGCTGCACCGACGACCAGGCCGCTGCGACCGTCCAGGCGCGGGGCATTCGCGTCTGCGCGCAGCACCAGCGCGGCCTGCCGAGGCACGAAGGCGATTCGCCGGGCGCCCTGCGCCAGCGCCGGCAGCCATGCGTCCTGCACCGCCGGCGCGGCCGCACGCGCCATCAGGTCGGTGGCCAGTACGCCGCTGGCCAGCCAGGGCTCGTTGATCAGGCCACGGCCCTGTTCCTCGGCCAGCAGGCAAAGGTCGAGCGTGGACGCCGACAGGCCGTCCTGGCTTTCCGGCACGGCCATGGCCAGCCAGCCCATCTCGGCGAATGCCGACCAGTGCTGAGGCAGGCAACCGTCTTCGCGTGCCATGGCCTGCGCGCGCTGCGCCGCGGTGTAGCCGCGTTCGATGTAGCGCCGGGCGCTGTCGACCAGCATGCGCTGGTCATCGTTCAAGGTGATGTCGCTCATAGTCCGAGTACCTGCCTGGCCAGGATGTTGTGCTGGATCTCGCTGGAGCCCCCGGCGATGGTGTAGCCGCGCGAGAGGAAGCGGCGCGATGACGCCGTGCCGGCGATGGCGGCCAGACCTTCCGGCGCATCGCCGCCGCCTTCGAGCCGCTGCGCGTCCAGGGGCAGGGCGTCCTCGCCGAGCGCGTCCACGGTGAGTTCTTCCCATAACTGGATGAGCTGGCTGCCGCGCAGCTTGAGCATGGAGACGTCCGCACCGATGCGCTCGCCGGCCTGGGCGCGGGCGATGAAGCGCTCGGCGTTCGCCTCGAGCGCCAGCAGGCGCGCGTCCAGCTGCGCGAAGCGCGTGCGAAACCACTCGTGCTCGGCGATGCGGCGGCCGTTGACCTGGCGCTCCATGGCGACCGTGCGGCAGCGTGCGCGTCGGCGCTTGTTCTCGCCCACCCGTGCCAGCTTCAGTCGTTCGAACTCCAGCAGCGACTTCGCAATCGTCCAGCCCTGGTTTTCCTCGCCCACCAGGTTGTCCACCGGAACCTCGACGTTGTCGAGGAACACCTCGTTGAACACCACCCAGCCGTGGATGCCGACGATCGGCCGCACGGTGATGCCCGGGCTCTTCATGTCGATCAGCAGGAACGAAATGCCGGCCTGCTGCTTGACCTGCGTGTCGGTGCGCACCAGGCAGAACATCCAGTCGGCGTACTGGGCGTAGGACGTCCAGATCTTCGATCCGGTCACGACGTAGTGGTCGCCGCGGCGCTCGGCGCGCGTGGCCAGCGAAGCCAGGTCTGACCCGGCGTTCGGCTCCGAGTAGCCCTGGCACCACCACTGCTGTCCCGAAGCGATGGCCGGCAGGAAGCGCTGGCGTTGTGCATCGCTGCCGTAGCGCACCAGCACCGGGCCGATCATGTCCAGCGTGATGGCGTTGAGTTCGGGCGCGTCGTGGGTGCACATCTCCTCGTCGAACGCCAGCTGCTGGTTCACGGTCCAGCCGAGGCCGCCCCATTCCTTCGGCCAGTGAGGCACCAGGTAGCCATGTGCGGCGAGGATGCCATTCCAGGCGATGGTGCGCTCGCGGGACAGGGGTTGGCCGCGGCGCACCGAGTCGCGAATGTCGGTGGGCAGATGCTGGCGCAGGAAGTCGCGCAGCGCTTGTCGAAACGGTTCGAGGTCTTGGGTCGGGTCGGGCATGGTCGGGAACAGGAAAGGAATGCGTGGCTAGCGGCGGATCAGGTTCACCGCGTCGGTCCAGTGCTTGGCGTCCTCCTTGACGAAGGCATCGAAGGCGGCGTGGTCGAGATAGGCTTCCTCGCCGCCGGCGTTGGCCATCCGCTCCTTCGTGTCGGCGGCGTCGGTGGAGCGCCTGAGCGCATCCGACAGCCGCGCGATCACCTGCGGCGGCGTGCCGGCCGGCGCGTGCAAGCCGTACCAAGACAGGGCCGTGGCTTGCGGGAACCCGGCCTCGGCGATGGTCGGCACGTCCGGCAGGCGGGGCGAGCGGCGGTCGCTCATGTTGGCAAGCGCGCGGATGGCGCCCGACTGCACGTGCGGATAGGCCACGCTCGACGGCAGCACCGCGAACGCGAACGATCCGTTGATCAGGTCCGGCACCATCGGCGGCGCGCCCTTGTAGGCCACGGCCTCCAGCTTGACGCCGGTGCTGGCACGGAGCAGCTCGGTTGCCATGGTCTGGGTGGTGCCGGTGCCGCCGTCGCCGTATTGCATCGGGGGCGACGCCTTGCGCGCCATGGCGACGACGTCCTTCACGCTCTTTGCCGACGACTTCGCGGACACGACGAGATAGCTGGGCGACAGGCTGAAACGGCCCACGGCCGCGAAGTCCTGGGGCTTCCAGCGCAGCTTGTCTTCCAGCAGCGGCGCCGTCACCAGGAAAGGCGCGGAGACCAGCAGGGTGTAGCCGTCTGCCGGGGCACGCGCGACGTACTCGGCGGCGATGCTTCCGGAAGCTCCCGGCTTGGCCTCGACCACGATGGGCTGGCCGAGTTCGGTGGCCATGCGCTGGGTCGCCGCGCGCGTCTGGACGTCGACCACGCCGCCGGCCGCGTAGGGAACGATCACGCGAATCGGCCTGGACGGAAAGGCGTCCTGGCTCCAGGCGAAGCCGGCGGGCAGGGTGGTGGCGAGCGCGCAGGCGGCCGCGGCGATGGTCCTGATCATGATGGCGATGTCTCCGAAAGGTGGGCTCGGTGGCAGGCGGGCGAGCCGCGCGAAACGCGGCCCGGGACGCGCATGATGCCGCATCCTGTCATGACAGGTTTAGGGATTTTCACCTAAGCTATCATGACAGGTTGGCGGCATCGTTGCCGCGCAACACCTGAGCCGATGCAAGACACGACGCGCGCCACCCCGCTTCCGCTGTTCGCCCGGATCGAGGCGACGCTGCGCCAGCGCATCCTCGACCGGCAACTCGCCGCGGGCGACAAGCTGCCCTCGGAGGCAGAACTGGAGCAGGAGTTCGGCGTCAGCCGAATCACCGTGCGCCAGGCCTTGTCGGCGTTGCATGCCAACGGCTTCATCCGCAAGGTCAACGGCAAGGGCAGCTTTGTCACCCGCCCGCATGAACTGCCGCAGCTGGGTGGGCTGACGGGCTTCTACGAGCACATGCGAGCCAAGGGCCGCGCGGCCCACGGCCGGACGCTCTCGTTCCGCCGCGACGCCACCGCCCCGCCGCATGCAATCCGTGCCCTGCGCATGGCGCCCGGGGAACGGGTGAGCGCGCTCACCACGCTGCGGCTGGTGGATGGCCGGCCGCTGGCCGTCGGTACGTCATGGGGCGCGCCCGACCTCATGGAGGCACTGCGCCGGCAGGACACCGAGTCCAACGACATCATGACGCTGCTCGAAGGCACCCTGGGCCACCGCCTGAGCAGCACACACATCGAGACCGGCGCGACGCGCGCGGGCAAACGCCGCGGCGCGCTGCTCGAAGTGCCGGAAGACGAGCCGTTGCTGCGGATCTGCTTCACGCCGCACGACATGAACGACCAGCCGCTGACCCATTCGGAAATGTTCTTTCGCGGCGACCAGTTCAGCTATCGCGCCATCATCCGGCGCTGAGTGGAGCCGGCCCGGTCCTGTCCGGCCCGGGCGCCGGGCACGCATGCGATCGTCAGCAGGTCAGGGCAAGACTCATTGACACATGAATATTTGAAAAGTAATGTACTTGGGCCGGCGTCACCGCATGCGGCGGCCGCGCCCCTGTCGGGCGTGCCAGCTCAACCAATCGGATGTTCATTGATGAAAATCGCAATCCTGGGCGGGGGCCACGGCTGCTACGCCGCCGCCGCCGACCTGTCCGAGGCCGGCCACGAGGTGCGCCTCTGGCGCCGCGACGCAACCGCACTCGCTGCCGTGCGGCAGGCCGGTTCGACCATCCGGCTCAAGGACGCCGAGGGCGAGCGCGACGTGCGCATCGCCATGGCCAGCGGCGACATTGGTGAGGCCATGCGCGGCGCCGAACTCATCGTCATTCCGTCGCCGGCGATCGCGCAGGCGGACATCGCGCGGGCCATGGCGCCCCACCTGGCCGACGGGCAGGTCGTGTTCCTGCCGCCGGGCACGTTCGGCAGCTACGTGATGGCGCGGATCGCGCGCGACGCCGGCAGCCGCGCCGACGTGGCATGGGCCGAGACCGGCACGCTGCCCTACCTTGCACGCAAGCATGGCGAGCGCGAGGTGAACGTCACCATTCGCGCCATCCACCTGCCGACCGGCGTGTATCCGGCGCGCAAGGAGATGGAGGCCATCGAGCGCATTCGCATGGCCTATCCTGCGGTGCACGGCTGCGGCGACGCGCTGTCGGGCGCGCTGATGAACGCGGGCCCGGTCATCCATCCGCCGCTCATGGTCATGAACGCCGCGCCGCTGCAGCATTTCGAGCGCTGGGACATCCACAACGAGGGCACCCAGCCCGCCGTGCGCGCGGTCACCGACCGGCTCGACGCCGAGCGGGTGGCGGTGCGCGAGGCGCTGGGCCACGCGGGCCCGCACTATCCGCTGGCCGATCACTACAACAACGACAAGTGGATGTACGGCGACGCGCACAAGAAGCTCGTGAAGTCGGGCGACTGGCGCGAGCACATCGACCTGCACGGCCATCGCTACATCACCGAGGACACCGAGCTCGGCCTGGCGTTCCTGGCTTCCGCGGCGCGCTACGCCGGGGTGGACGCGCCGGTCGCGCATGGCTTGCTGGCCATCGTCGGCGGCTTCCTCGGGCGCGACCTGCGGCATGGCCCGCGCACGCTCGACGCACTGGGTCTTGCGGCGCTGTCGCCCGAGGCACTGAAAGAGCGGCTGCATGACGGCGCCTGAAGCCGCGGCTGCGCGCGTCGCGGCGGTGGGCGCCGGCCGAATGGGGCGCGGCATCGCCATTGCCTTTGCGTATGCCGGCCATCGCGTGTCGCTGATCGACCTGCGCCAGCGCACCGACCAGGCCTGGGACCGCCTCGCGGACGAGGCCCGTGGCGAGATCGAGGCGAGCCTGTCCGGCCTCGCGGCACTGGGCATGTTCGCGCCGGCACTGGTGCCCGCCATCGCGGCGCGGGTGGAGCTGGTGCGCGCCGATGCGGCGCCCCGCGCGCTGGCCGCCGCCGAGCTGGTGTTCGAAGGCGTGCCGGAGACGCTCGAGGCCAAGCGGGAGGCGTTCGCGGTCATCAATGCGCATTGCCCTGAACACGCGATCCTCACCAGCACCACCAGCAGCATCCTGGTCACGCAGATTGCGCAGTTCGTGCATCGGCCCGAGCGCTTTCTCAACATCCACTGGCTCAATCCGGCCTACGTCATCCCGGTGGTGGAACTGAGCCGGCATCCGGGCACCGATCCGGCCGTGCTGGAACGCGCCAAGACCCTGATGGAGGAGATCGGCAAGCTGCCGGTGGTCTGCGGCCCCACGCCGGGCTACATCGTGCCGCGCTTGCAGGCACTGGTGATGAACGAGGCGGCACGCATGATCGAGGAGGGCGCCGCCACCGCGGAGGAGATCGACAAGGCGACGCGGTATGGCCTCGGCCTGCGCTTCGCCGCGCTGGGGGTGGTGGAGTTCATCGATTTCGGCGGCGCCGACATCCTGCACCACGCCAGCCGCGAGATGTCCGCCAGCATCGACGCGGCCCGCTACCAGGCGCCTGCAATCCTCGAGCGGATGATCGGCGATGGCCGGCTGGGGCTGAAGTCCGGCGGCGGCTTCTACGACTATGCCGGGCGCGACGTGCGGGCCTACCGCGACGACGTGCTCATGCGCACGCTGGGCATGCTGCGGCACGCCGGCCTGTGGCGCCCGCCGGCCGATAGCGCGGCAGGCTCGCAACCCGCGCCCTGAGCACGGTACCGCCATGAACGCGCCCGCGATCCGCCGTGCCTTCGCTGATCTGCCGGTGGGGCAGATCCATTACGCCAGCAGCGGCGCGCCGTCGGCGCCGGCCGTGCTGCTGCTGCACCAGAGTCCGCGCAGCTGGGCCGAGTACCGGGAGGTGCTGCCCATCCTGGGCCAGCATTTCCATGCGATCGCGATGGATACCGTCGGCTTCGGAGATTCCGCCCCGCCGCCGTGGCCGGCCAGCATCGAGCGCTGGGCCGGCGTGGCCGCGGATCTGCTCGAGGCGTTGGGCATCGGGCGCGCCCACGTGGTGGGCCATCACACCGGCGGCGTGATCGCCGTGGAGCTGGCCGCGGCCTTCCCGGGCCGCGTCGCCTCGCTCGTGCTGTCGTCCACGCCGTATACCGACGCGCAGTTCCGGCTGGCGCGCGCGCAACGTCCGCCGATCGACGCCGTCGAGCGCCAGGACGATGGGTCGCACCTGCTGCAGATGTGGCGCAACCGCCAGGGCTTCTATCCCGAAGGACAGCCGCGCTTGCTCGAGGCATTCGTGCTGGACGCGCTCAAGGCCGCCGGCGACATCGAGGGCGGCCATCGCGCGGTGGCCGGCTACCGGATGGAGGAACGCATCGGTCGCGTCGTGCAGCCCGCGCTCATCGTGCGCGCGCCGCTCGATCCGTTTGCGTCGCCGCACGCGCAGGAACTGGCGGCCCGATTGCCGCAGGCGCGTATCGTCGACGTCGAAGGCGCCATGGTGCCGCTGCCGGACCAGTTGCCGCAGGCATTCGCCCGGGTAGTGCTCGACTTCCTGCTGGCGCAGCCGGTGGCCTGAAGGCTCAGGCCGCGCTGCCAGGCTCGTCGTCTTCGCCGTCGCTGCCGCCGCCGGCGTCGGGCGCATGCTGGTGCAGTTCGATCATGCGCCGCAGCGTGTCTTTCAGGGCCTCGGCCGACTGCAGGCCGAACGGCTCCAGCACGCGGCGCTCGTGCTCGCGCGCCAACTCCATCAGGTGCCCCACGGTGCGTTCGCCGGCGTCGGTGATGCGCACCAGGGTGATGCGCCGGTCACTCTCGTGGGGCAGGCGTTCGACGTGTCCCTTGGCCGCCATCCGGTCGAGCATGCGCGTGACGGTCGGCTGCTTCATCACCGACACCTGCGCCAGCTGTCCGATGCTGATGGCCGCGCCGCCCGCGAGCGAGGCCATCACCCGCCATTCGGAGACCGAGAAGCCGTGCCGCCGCGCCACCTCGTGGAACTCGGACGAGATCAGATGGCTCGCCTGCGCCAGCAATGCGGCCAGGTAGTCCTCGACGAAGCGCCGCGGCGGCGCCTCCGTCCCCGTGCTGCCCCGCCGTACCGGCGCATCGGGCACGCTGCTTGCGTGTCTAGGGTTATTCATGATTGTGGATAGATTCAGGACTAAAGAATATACGGGTCCCGGGCCGATGCGTCCGAGGGTTTTCAAGGAGCACCATGGCTGAGCGGTCCTTTGTCGAGGAAGTCAAGAAGCTGAAGCTGGGCGCCGGCGACGTCTTCAGCGGTGAAGGCATTCTGGCCGTGACCAAGGCCCTGCTGGAGTCGGGCGTGGCCTACGTGGCCGGCTACCAGGGTGCGCCCATCTCGCACCTGATGGACGTGCTGGCCGACGCGCAGGACATCCTGGCCGAGCAGGGCATCCGTTTCGAGAACAGCGCCAGCGAGGCCACGGCTGCTGCCACGCTGGCGGCATCGGTCAACTACCCGCTGCGCGGCGCGGTCACCTTCAAGGCGACGGTGGGCACCAACGTGGCGTCGGACGCGTTGGCCAACCTGGCCTCGGGCGGCGTCACCGGCGGGGCGCTCGTGATCGTCGGCGAGGACTACGGCGAGGGCTCGTCGATCATGCAGGAGCGCAGCCACGCCTTCGCCATGAAGTCGCAGATCTGGTTGCTCGACCCACGGCCCAACCTGCCTTCCATCGTCGAGGCAGTCAAGGCCGGCTTCGAATTGTCCGAGGCCAGCCGCACGCCGGTGATGCTGCAACTGCGCATTCGCGCCTGCCACGTGCACGGCCAGTTCGTGGCCGGCGACAACCGGCCGCCCGCCTTCACCCTGAAGGACGCGCTGGAGAATCCGCGGCGCGACGTCGGGCGCATCGTGCTGCCGCCCGCCAGCTTCGTGCACGAGCAGGAAAAAGTGCGCGAGCGCTGGCCCGCGGCAGTGAAGTTCATCGAGGAGCGCGGCCTCAACGAGTTCTTCGCCGACGGCACCGACGACCTGGGCGTGATCGTGCAAGGCGGCAGCTACAACACCGCGCTGCGCGTGCTCGAGCGCCTGGGCCTGGCCGACGTCTACGGCAACTCCAAGGTGCCGCTGTACGTGATGAACGTGGCCTATCCGGTCATCGACAGCGAGGTGCTGCGCTTCTGCAGCGGCAAGCGGGCAGTGCTGATGGTCGAGGAGGGGCAGCCGAACTTCGTCGAGCAGAACGTGGCCACCATCCTGCGCCAGGCCGGCGTGGCGACGGCGCTGCATGGCAAGGACCTGCTGCCGGTGGCCGGCGAATACACGGCGGCCGTGGTGCTGGCCGGCGCGCGCGCCTTCTTCGAGAAGTACGGCCGCCTGCAGCCGCAGCCCAGGCCCGAGCCGGTGCGCAAGGTGATTCCGGTCAAGGCCGTCGCGGCCGACCCGGCGCCGGTGCCGACGGCGCAGGCCGCGATGCCCGAACTGCCGGAGCCGGCGCAGCCGATCGAGGCGGTGGTGCATGCGCGCCCGCCGGGCTTCTGCACCGGCTGCCCCGAACGACCCATCTTCAGCGCGATGAAGCTGGTCGAGCGCGAGCTCGGGCCGCACCACATCAGCGCGGACATCGGCTGCCACCTGTTCTCCATCCTGCCGCCGTTCCACCTGGGCAACACCACCATGGGCTACGGCCTTGGCGCGGCCGGTGCGGCGGCGCTGAACGTGCCTTCGGGCAAACGCGCCATCTCGGTGATGGGCGACGGCGGCTTCTGGCACAACGGCCTGACCAGCGGCATCGCCAACGCGGTGTTCAACCGAAGCGACAACCTCACCGTCGTGGTGGACAACAACTACACCTCGGCCACCGGCGGGCAGGACATCCTGTCGTCGAACGCGCACAACGCCACGCGCAGCACCGGTCACGAGATCGAGCGGGCCGTGCGCGGCGTTGGCGTCAAATGGGTGAAGACGCTGCGCCGCACCTACGACGTGGCCGGCATGCGCGACGCACTGCGCGAGGCACTGACCACCCGGGAAAAAGGCCCGAAGGTGCTGGTGGCCCAGTCCGAATGCATGCTCAACCGCCAGCGGCGCGAGAAGCCGCTGGTGCGCAAGGCGCTTGCCAATGGCGAGCGCGTGGTGCGAGAGAAGTTCGGCGTCGATGCCGACACCTGCACCGGCGACCACTCCTGCATCCGGCTGTCGGGCTGCCCGTCGCTGTCGATCAAGCCCAACCCCGACCCGCTGCGCACCGACCCGGTGGCCACCGTGCTCGACAGCTGCGTGGGGTGCGGCAACTGCGGCGAAGTCTCGCACGCAGCCGTGCTGTGTCCGTCCTTCTACAAGGCGCAGGTCATCAGCAACCCGAATGCCTTCGAGCGCTGGCGCGCTCGCCTGCGCACTCGCCTCATCGCCTGGATGCAGCGCGGCGAGGCCAGGCGGCGCGCCCGCCTCGCGTTCTGAGCGCGGCACCACCGGAAAGCAAGACCACGATGAATGCCGCACAACCCATCAAGATCGCGATCCTCGCCATGGGCGGCGAGGGCGGCGGCGTGCTGGCCGACTGGATCGTCGACCTCGGCGAGCACAACGGCTACTTCGCGCAGACCACCTCGGTGCCCGGCGTGGCGCAGCGCACCGGCGCCACCATCTACTACGTCGAGCTGTTTGCGCGCGCGCGTGCCGAAGCGGACGGCGGCCGGCCGGTGCTGGCCCTGATGCCGCTGCCCGGCGACGTGGACGTGGTGCTGTGCTCCGAGCTGATGGAAGCCGGCCGCGCGGTACAGCGCGGACTGGTCACGTCGGACCGCACCACGCTGCTGGCCTCCACCCACCGCGTCTATTCGATCGCCGAGAAGGCCGCCATGGGCGACGGCCGAGTCGACAGCGAGCAACTGCTTGCGCATGCGCGGCGCGCCGCCAAGCGCTTCATCCGTTTCGACATGGCACGTGCGGCCGAGGAAGCCGGCAGCGTGATCAGCGCGGTGATGTTCGGCGCGCTGGCAGGCTCGGGCGTGCTGCCCTTCGGCCGCGCGCAGTTCGAGGCGACCGTCGAGCGCGGCGGCGTGGGCGTCAAGCCCAGCCTGCGCGCCTTCGGACAGGCCTTCGAGCGTGCGCAGCGCGATGGAGACGGCGCCGATGCCGATGCCGTGGCCGGCCTGCAGCCCGGCCTGGCGGCCGAGGCTCCGAAGCCGGCCCACCCCGGGGTGCGCGCGCTGGTCGAACGGGTGCAGCGGGAATTTCCGGCCGAGCCGCGGGGCCTGATGCTCGAAGGCGTGCGCCGGCTGATCGACTACCAGGACCCGGCCTACGCCGGCGTCTACCTCGACCGCCTCGCGGCCGTCGCCGCGCTGGGAGTGGAGGACGGCCAGCGGCTGCTTTGCGCCACTGCGCGCCACCTGGCGCTGTGGATGGCCTATGAAGACACCGCCCGCGTGGCCGATCTCAAGACCCGCGGGACCCGCTTCGAGCGCGTGCGCGGCGAAGCCGGCGTGCAGGACGACCAGCTCGTGGCGATCAGCGAGTACATGCATCCGCGGCTGCAGGAGATCTGCGAGACGCTACCCGGCGGCGTCGGCCGCTGGCTGATGGATTCGGGCGCGCCGCGCCGGCTGGTCGAACGCATGACGCGCAAGGGCCGGGTGGTCAAGACCAGCACCGTGCGCGGCTACATGCTCCTGCGCTGCGTGGCAGCCGCGCGCCGCTGGCGCCGCAGCACCACGCGCTTCGCCCAGGAGAACGCCCGCATCGAAGACTGGCTGGCGCGCATTGCCCAGGCTGCCGGCACCAACCCCGCGCTGGCGCTGGAAATTGCGCAGTGCCAGCGCCTGGTCAAGGGCTACAGCGACACGCACGAACGCGGGGTGCTGAACTACGAACTGCTGATGGCAGCCGCGCTGCGGGCCGGCCCGAGCCTGGCGCCGGCGACCCTGCGCGAGCTGCGCGATGCCGCGCTGGCCGACGAGCACGGCCATCAGCTGCGTGCCAAGCTGGCGCAGTATGCGCTGGATTGAACGCCAACCGGAACACGAAGCACCATGCCGAACGAATCCGCCGCTCCGCTGCAACTGCGCGTGAGCGAGGCGCGCAGCCTCAATCCGTTGATCCGCCTGCTGCGCCTGGCCGCGCCCGACGCAGCCGCGCTGCCGGGATTCTCCGCCGGCGCGCACATCCGCGTGCAGGTTACGCTGCCGGATGGTCGGGCCGACTGGCGCCACTACTCGCTCATCAACCCGGTCGCCGCCGCTGGCGCGACCGATGCGCCCACCGAATACGTGATCGCCGTGCGGCGCGAGGATGAAGGACGCGGCGGCTCGCGCTTCATGCACGAGAACGTGCAGCCAGGCGACATGCTGACGATCGAGCCGCCCCGGAACGACTTCGGGCTGCACGAGGGCGGCGCGCGCGCCGTGCTGGTCGCCGGCGGAATCGGCGTCACGCCCATGCTGAGCATGGCGGCCCAGCGTTGCGCACAGGGCGCGCCGGTGCGCATGCACTATGCCGGCCGCAGCCGCGCGCTGATGGCTTTCCTGCCCGAACTGCAGTCGCTGCTCGGCGACCAGCTGGTGGTGCACGCGGACGACGAGGCCGGCGCGCCGCTGGACATCGCGGCGCTGCTGGATGCCTGCGCGCCCGACGACCGCCTGTACGTCTGCGGCCCCAAGGTGATGCTCGACGCCGTGCTCGCGGCTGCCCGGGCCCGCGACTGGAACACGCACGAGCGTGTGCACTTCGAGCTGTTCACCACGCCCGAGGTCGAGGAGGGCGACCAGCCGATCGAGCTGGTGCTGGCGCAATCCGGCCAGACCTTCACCGTGCCGGCCGACCAGACCATCCTGGACTGCCTGATCGAGCACGGCTGCGACCCGATGTTCGACTGCAAGCGCGGCGAATGCGGCGTGTGCGCCACGCCGGTGATGGAGGGCGAGATCGACCACCGCGACTACGTGCTCACCGCCCGCGAGAAGGCCGAGGGCAACGTCATGCAGATCTGCATCTCGCGCTGCAAGGGCAAGCGGCTCGTGCTCGACCTGTGAGCCACGCATGAAACGAGAGTGCCGGAAGGACCCAACACGATGACCACCTACCGAGACAACCCCGACGCCATCCGCGCGCTGGTGCAGCCCGACCGGGTGCACCGCGACCTGTACATCAGTCCCGAGCTGTTCGAGCTGGAGCAGGAGCACTTCTTCGCCAACACGTGGAACTTCGTGGGCCACGACAGCCAGTTGCCCAAGCCCGGGGACTACATCCAGGCCGACATTGCGGGGCGGCCGCTGATCGTGGTGCGCCACACCGACAACTCGGTGCGGGTGATGATGAACCGCTGCGCCCACAAGGGCTCGCGGCTGGTGAGCGCCCCATGCGGCAACACCGGCAAGTTCTTCCGCTGTCCCTACCACGCATGGACCTTCCGGACGGACGGGTCGCTGCTGTCGATCCCGCTGAAGAACGGCTACGAAGGCACGCAGCTGCACGAATGCGAATCGGCCAAGGGCCTGGTGGCGCTCAAGAACGTGCGGCTGTACCGCGGCTTCATCTTCGTCAAGATCAACGACGTGGGCCCGGACTTCGAGGAGTACTTCGGCGAATCGCTGACCTCCATCGACAACATGGCCGACCGCTCGCCCGAGGGCGAACTGGAGATCGCCGGCGGGTGCCTGCGCTTCATGCACCAGTGCAACTGGAAGATGTTCGTCGAGAACCTCAACGACACCATGCACCCGATGGTGGCGCACGAGTCGTCGGCAGGCACCGCCAAGACCATGTGGGCCGGCCAGCCCGCCGAGGCGCCCAAGCCGATGGCCATCGAACAGTTCGTGCCGTTCATGTCGGACTACAAGTTCTTCGAGGACATGGGCGTGCGCGTGTTCGACAACGGCCACAGCTTCTCGGGCGTGCATTTCTCCATCCACAGCAAGTACTCGGCGATTCCCGGGTACGACGCGGCCATGGAGGCGGCCTACGGGCCCGAGCGCAAGGCGCAGATCCTCGGGCTGGCGCGCCACAACACGGTGTACTACCCCAACCTGACGATCAAGGGCGCGATCCAGTCGATCCGTGTGCTGCGCCCGATCGCCGTGGACAAGACGCTGGTCGAGAGCTGGACGTTCCGCCTCAAGGGCGCGCCACCCGAACTGCTTCACCGCACCACCATGTACAACCGGTTGATCAACTCCCCGTTCTCCGTGGTCGGCCACGACGACCTGCAGGCCTACCGCGGCATCCAGGCCGGCCTGCACGCCAGCGGCAACGACTGGATCAGCCTGCACCGCAACTTCGACGCGTCCGAGGCCGCGCAGAAGGACGTGACCGCCATCGGCACCAGCGAGATATCCATGCGCAACCAGTACCGCGCCTGGGAGCGCTACATGACAGCAAGCATGCAAGGGGGTGCGCGATGAACGGCACGGCCGGCGGCGTGACGCGCCAGGACCTCATCGACTTCGTGGTGCGAGAGTGCCGCCTGCTCGACGACAAGCGCTACGAGGACTGGAATGCGCTGTTCACCGACGACGCCTACTACTGGCTGCCGCTGGTGCCGGGCCAGGAAGACCCGATCGAGCACACCTCGCACCTGTACGAAGACAAGCTCCTGCGCGAACTGCGCATCGAGCGCCTGAAGAGCCCGCGCGCGTTCTCGCAGCAGCCGCCCAGCCGCTGCCACCACCTGCTGCAATTGCCGACGGTCGAGGAATTCGACGACGCCGCCGGCCGCTACCTGGTGCGCACCGAGTTCCATTACACCGAATCCCAGGGCGACGAGCTGCAGTTCTACGTGGGCACCTTCTTTCACCACCTGGCCCGAGTGGACGGTGCACTGCGCTTGACGCTCAAGCGCGTGAACCTCCTCAACTGCGACGCGGCGCTGCCTGCCGTGCAGCTGTTCATCTGAAAGACGACATGCACGCCACTGTCCATGACGTCTTTGCCGCCACCGCGGCGCGCACTCCGCAGGCCGATTTTCTCTACACCGAGCCGGTCACCGCGCAGACCTACGGCATCGCCGCCGGCGCGCTGGCCTGGGGCACCGCGGCGGCCGAGGTCGCGCGCCTGCGCCAGGCGTATGCCGCGGCGGGTTGGGGCCATGGCCACCGCGTCGGCCTGCTGCTGGAGAACCGGCCGGCATTCCTGCTGCACTGGTTCGCCCTCAATGGCCTGGGTGTGAGCGTGGTGCCCATCAATGCCGAGATGCGGTCGGCCGAGCTGGTCTACCTGATCGGCCACAGCGAGATCGGCCTGGCCGTGACGCTGCCCGGGCGCGCCGACGACCTGAAATCCGCCGCCGAACAGGCCGGCCTCCCATTCGCCACGATGGGCGCCGACGATGCGAGCGTGCCTGCGGCGCGCACCCCTGCGCCGCGCGCCGCGGAGCCGGTCGGCGCGGACAGCGAATGCGCGCTGCTCTACACCTCCGGCACCACCGGCCGACCCAAGGGCTGCATGCTGTCGAACGCCTACTTCCTGCGTGCAGGCCAGTGGTATGCGCAGCTCGACGGCGCCTGCAGCATCCGCCCCGACGCGGAACGGGTGATGACGCCGCTGCCGCTCAACCACATGAACGCGATGGCCTTCTCCACCATGGTGGTGCTGGTCGCCGGCGGCTGCCTGGTGCAGCTGGACCGGTTCCATCCGAAGACCTGGCTGTCGAGCGCGCGCGAGAGCGGCGCCACCATCGTCCACTACCTGGGCGTGATGCCGGCCATGCTGCTGGGCGCCACGGCGGCCCCGGGCGACCGCAACCACGCCATCCGCTGGGGCTTCGGCGCCGGGGTCGACCGCAAGAACCACGCGCCGTTCGAAGAGCGCTTCGGATTTCCCCTGGTCGAGGCCTGGGCCATGACCGAGACCGGCGCCGGCGCCTGCGTGATGGCGCACCGCGAGCCGCGCGGCGTGGGCACCGCCTGCTTCGGCCGACAGCCCGATTTTCTGGAGATCAGGCTGATCGACGAAGAGGGGCGCGACGTGACCGTCGACATGCCCGGCGAGCTGCTCGTGCGCTCGGCCGGCGGCGATCCGCGCCGCTATTTCTTCTCCGGCTACCTCAAGGACGAGGCGGCGACCAGCGAGGCCTGGGCCGGCGGCTGGTTCCACACGGGCGACCTCGTCAGGCGCGACGCGCAAGGCAACTTCTACTTCGTGGACCGCAAGAAGAACGTGATCCGCCGCAGCGGCGAGAACATCTCCGCGGTGGAGGTGGAGAGCGTGCTCAACCAGCATCCGGCGGTGCAGGCCTCGGCCGTCGCCGCCACGCCCGACGAGGTGCGCGGCGACGAGGTGCTGGCCTGCATCGTGCTGCGCGACGGCGTGAAAGCGGCCGACCAGGCGGCGCTGGCGGCCGACATCGTGCAGCTTGCGCTCGATCAACTGGCCTACTACAAGGCCCCGGGCTGGGTAGCCTTCGTGGATGCGCTGCCACTGACGCCGTCGCAGAAGATCCAGCGCGGGCAACTGCGCGACATGGCGCGCCAGCTGCCCGGCAACGCCACCTGCGTGGACACCCGCGCGATGAAGCGGAGGCAGGGATGACCCGCCGCCAGTCCTACGAAGGGGTCGCGGTCGCGGTGCCCGTCACGGTGCCCTACGTACGCTATTCCACGCACAGTGCCCACTGGTTCATCGGCCACGCGCTCGATGCGCTGGTCAAGGCCAGCGGCATCCGCAAGGACGACATCGACGGCCTGTGCCTGTCGAGCTTCTCGCTGGTGCCGGACACGGCGGTGGGCGTGACGCAGCACATGGGCCTGTCGCCGCGCTGGCTGGACCACGTGCCCACGGGCGGGGCCTCCGGCGTGATGTGCCTGCGGCGCGCCGCCCGCGCGGTCCAGTCGGGCGATGCCGACGTGGTGGCCTGCGTGGCCGCCGACACCAACCATGTCGATTCGTTCCGCCAGACGCTGGGAAGCTTCTCCAACTTCGCGCGCGACGCCACCTACCCGTACGGCTCGGGTGGGCCCAATTCGATCTTTGCCTTCATCACCGCCAACTACATGCGCACGTACGGCGCGAAGCGCGAAGACTTCGGGCGCATTGCCGTGGCGCAGCGGCACAACGCGCTGGCCAACGCCAATGCGCTGTTCAAGAAGCCGCTGACGCTCGACGAATACATGGGCGCGCGGCCCATCGCGGACCCGATCCACCTGTTCGATTGCGTCATGCCCTGCGCCGGGGCCGAGGCGTTCCTGGTGATGACCGAGCAGCGCGCGCGCGACCTCGGCCTGGCGCACGTGGTCATTCGCGGCGCCATCGAGCGCCACAACGCCTACGCCGAAGACCCGGTGATGGTGCGCGGCGGCTGGGGCGTGGACCGCGCCGACCTGTACGCGCAGGCCGGCATCGCACCGGCCGACCTGGACTTCATCCAGACCTACGACGACTACCCGGTGATCGTGATGATGCAATTCGAGGACCTGGGCCTGTGCGAGAAGGGCGAGGGCCCGGCCTTCGTGCAAACGCGCGGCCTGACCTACGACGGCGACATGCCGAACAACACCAGCGGCGGGCAACTGTCCGGCGGCCAGGCGGGCGCGGCCGGCGGCTTCCTGGGCATGACCGAGGCCATCCGCCAGCTCACCGGACAGGCCGGGGCGCGCGCCGTCAAGGATGCCGCGGTAGGCCTGGTGGCTGGCTTCGGCATGGTGACCTATGACCGCTGCCTGTGCACCGGCGCCGTGATCCTGGGGAAACCGCAATGACCATGCCCCTGATGCGCCCCAAGCGCAAGAACCCGGTGCTGCGCACGCGGCAGATGAACCTGCCGCCGTGGCAGCGCACCCGCATTGCCCTTGGCATCACCGCCGCGGCGGCGCAGGGCCGCTTCGAACTGCAGGTGTGCGACGACTGCGGCGCGGTGCAGTACCCGCCGCGCGAGGCCTGCCACAAGTGCCTGTCGCCGCGCCTGCACTGGCGCGAGCAGACCGGCGATGGCGAACTGCTGGCGGTCAGCACGCTGCACCACAGCAACGACCTTTTCTTCCGCGAGCGCCTGCCCTGGCGCCTGGGCCTGGTGCACCTGGACGCTGGCCCGACGCTGATGGTGCACCTGCACGGCGAGGTGCCGGGCGAGGCGCCGGCGCGCGTGCGCGTGGGTGCCCGCCTGGACCGGGCGGGACAGGCGGTATTGATTGGATTTCCTCAGGACGGGAGTGCCCACATGGCCGACGACAAGATGCTGCGCGAGATGACCAGCGACCCCAAGTTCCGCAAGGTGCTGGTGACCGACGGCAAGACCGCCGTCGGCCAGGCCGTTGTGCGCGCCCTCGTGGCCGCCGGCGCGGACATCGTCTGGGTCGGCCATGCCGAGCCGTGGAAGAACTTCGGCGGGCTCGAAGACATCACCGCGCTGGCGCAGGTTTCGCTCGTGCCGCTCGACCTGACCAACGAACGCTCGGTCAGCCAGCTGGCCGGGGCCATCGGCGGCAAGGTGGACATCGTGGTCAACACCGCGGAGGTGCACCGTACCTTCGGCATCGGGGCGCGGCGCGGCACCGACGTGGCGCGCGCCGAGATGGACATCAACTACTTCGGCCTGCTGCGCCTGGCGCAGGAGTTCGGCCCCGCGCTCAAGGGCCGCTCGGCCGACGGCGCGACGAGCGCCACGGCGTGGGTGAACCTGCTGTCGGTCTACGCGCTGTCCAACTTCCCGCCGCACGGCACGTTCAGCGCCAGCAAAGCGGCGGCGCATTCGCTCGCGCAGTGCCTGCGCGCCGAGATGCGGCCGGCAGGCATCCGGGTGATCAACGTCTACCCGGGCCCGATCGACGACGAATGGAACCAGCACATGCCGCCGCCCAAGGTGGCGCCGTCGGCACTGGCGAATGCCATCGTCAAGGCGCTGCGCGATGGCGTCGAAGACGTCTACCCCGGCGACGTGGCCCAGGAATGGCTCGAGCGCTGGCGCGACGACCCGAAGGTGCTCGAGCGCGAACTGGCCACCAACGGCGGATGAACAAGCAAGGACACAAGCCATGACCACAAGCACCACGACGAGGCCCGCCGGCCTGCTCGGCCAGCTGGCCGGCGCACTGGCGAGCGGCGGCATCCGCGTGATCGACCTCACGCAGACGCTCACGCCGGAGTTTCCGCAGATCGCGCTGCCGCCCGAGATGGGCCAGTGCTGGCCGTTCCGCATCGAGGAGGTTTCGAAGTACGACGACCGCGGCCCGGGCTGGTACTGGAACAACTTTTCCTGCGGCGAGCACACCGGCACCCACTTCGACGCGCCGATCCACTGGATCTCGGGGCGCGACCTGCCCAACAACTCGGTGGACACCATCCCGGTGCAGAACTTCGTCGCGCCGGCGCACGTGATCGACTGCTCGGCGCAGGTCAAGGGCGACCCCGACTACCTGATGACCGTGGAAGACATCGAGCGGCACGAGGCAGCGCATGGCCGCATCCAGCCCCGTCAGTGGGTGCTGATGCGAACCGACTGGTCCAAGCGCCAGGACCCGGCCGCCTACCAGAACTTCGACGAAACCGGCCAGCACACGCCGGGCCCGTCGAGCGAGGCAGTGCGCTTCCTGGTCGAGCAGCGCGACGTGCTCGGATTCGGCTCCGAGGCCATCGGCACCGACGCGGGGCAGGGCTATCACCTGCGCCCGCCGTATCCATGCCACTACCTGATGCACGGCACCGGGCGCTTCGGCCTGCAGTGCCTGTCCAACCTGGACTTGCTGCCGCCCGTGGGGGCGGTGCTGATCTGTCCGCCGCTGAAGATCGAGAAGGGCAGCGGCAGCCCGCTGCGCGTGCTGGCCATGGTGGAGGGCTGAACCGATGACTGATTCGAAGACGATCGAGCGCGTGGCATTGGTGACCGGCGGCAGCGCCGGCATCGGCAAGGTGATCTGCGAGCACCTGCTGGCCAGTGGCTGCGAGGTGATCTCGCTGGCGCGCCGCAAGACGGAGATCGCGCATCCGCGCCTGCACAGCATGGAGGTGGACCTGATGGACCGGGCCGCCACGGTGCAGGCGGCCGGCGAGGTGGCCGCCCGCTTCGCGGTGAACACGCTGGTGCACAACGCCGGCGTGATCCGTGGTGCGCTGGTGTCCGACGTGAAGCTCGAGGACCTGGACGCGCTGGTCGACCTGCACCTGGGTTCGGCCATCGCGCTCACGCAGGCGGTGCTGCCCACCATGCGTGCGCAGCGCTTCGGGCGCATCGTGCTGCTGTCCTCGCGCGCGGCCGTCGGTGCGGTCACGCGCACCAGCTATTCGGCCACCAAGGCCGGGATGATGGGCATGGCGCGCACCTGGGCGCTGGAGCTCGCCCCCGAGGGCATCACCGTCAACGTGGTGGCGCCCGGGCCGGTGCGCACCGACATGTTCTACGACGTGATCGAGGCGGGCAGCGACCGGGAACGGGCCTTGCAAGCGTCCATTCCCGTGCGCCGACTGGGCGAATCCGCCGACGTGGCGCGCGCCGTGGATTTCTTCGCCGATCCGGCCAACAGCTATGTGACCGGGCAGGTGCTGTACGTGTGCGGCGGCACCAGCGTCGGCAGCCTGGTGCTGTAGGCCGTAGGTAGTTCCCCTTTCTCGTCAGCGCCGCATTGCGTTGATATGCTTTAGTCGTAAACAATTGAGAATTCATGTTTGTGATCGCCGCAGCAGGGCGGCGCCAACCAGGAGCACCCGCACCATGAGAATCGCTTCACGTTCCTTCTGTCTGCGTACCGGGCTGGCCCTGGGCCTGGGCGCCCTGGCGGTCGCCAACGCGTGGGCCGCCGACCTCAAGGTCGGCTTCATCACGTCGCTGTCCGGCCCGGTGTCGTCGCTGGGCATTCCGTACGAGAAGGGCATCAAGGCGGCACAAGCCTACAAGTCGGAAGTGGCGGGGCACAAGATCCAGATGATCTCGCTCGACGATGCGTCCGACCCGAGCACGGCGGCGCGCAATGCCCGAAAGCTGATCGATGAGGACAAGGTCGACGTCATCATCGGCACGGCGGGCTCGCCGGGCGCACTGGCCATCGCCGCCGTGGCGCGCGAGACGAAGACCCCGCTGATCTCCATCGCCAACGCCAACCTGCCGGGCGAGGCCGGCGCGTGGATGGTCACGCTGCCGCAGCCTGCGCCCCTGATGGTCAGCGCGGTGGTCGAGCGCATGAAGCAGTCGGGCGTCAAGACGGTGGGCTACATCGGCTTCTCCGACGCGTGGGGCGACCTGGTCTACGACGCGCTGCAAAAGAGCGCCGGGCCGGCCGGCATCCAGGTGGTGAGCAACGAGCGCTACGCCCGGGGCGACAGCTCCGTGGCCGGCCAGGTGCTCAAGATCGTGGCGCTGCGTCCCGATGCGGTGATCACCGGAACCTCCGGCACGCCGGGTGCGCTGCCGTACATCGCGCTGGCCGAGCGCGGCTACAAGGGCCAGATCTACGGCATGCACGCGTTGATCAACCCGGACTTCGTGCGGGTGGGCGGCGCCGCCGTCGAGGGACTGCTGGCACCCACGGGACCGGTGATCGTCGCCGAGCAGCTGCCCGACAGCAACCCGATCAAGAAGGTGTCGCTGGCGTTCCGCGACGCCTACCAGAAGGCCAACGGCTCCGCGCCGACGGACGCCTTCTCGGCCTACTCGTTCGATGCGTGGCTGGTCATGCTCGACGCGGCTTCGCGCGTCAAGGGCGAGCCCGGCACGCCCGACTACCGCGTCGCGCTGCGTGATGCCATCGTCAGCACCAAGGAGCTGGTCGGCACGCACAGCGTCTACAACTTCAAGCCGGACGACCGCTACGGCTCGGACGAGCGCTCGCGCGTCGTGGTCCGCCTCGAAAAGGGCAAGTGGGTGCTGGTGAAGTGAACGAGATGACGAACCGAACCCTGCGTACCCTGGCGCTGGCCGCCGTCGCGCTGGCCGCTGTCCAGGCCTTTGCTGCCGACCTGAAGGTCGGCGTCGTCAGCTCGCTGTCGGGCCCGATCGCGGCGCTGGGCATTCCCTACGAGAAGGGCATGCGGGCGGCGCTGGCCCAGTACCCGACGATCGCCGGCCACAAGGTCCAGCTGATCGTGCTCGACGATGCGTCCGACCCGACCACCGCCGGGCGCAATGCGCGCAAGCTGGCGGTCGACGACAAGGTGGACGTGCTGATCGGCACCTCCGGCGTGCCCGGCGCCATGGCCATTGCAGCGGTGGCGCGCGAAACGAACACGCCGCTGATCTCGCCCACGCCGGTGGTCATTCCGGGCGACGAGGGCGCCTGGACAGTGACCGTGTCGCAGCCGTTCGGCCTGATGGTCAGCGCGGTGGTCGACCAGATGAAGAAGTCGGGCGTCAAGACGGTGGCCTACATCGGCTTCTCCGACGCGCTGGGCGACCTGGCCTACGACTCGCTCGTCCAGGCGGCCAAGCCTGCCGGCATCGAGGTGGTGGCCAACGAGCGCTATGCGCGCAGCGATTCGTCCGTGGCCGGGCAGGTGCTCAAGATCGTGGCCAAGCGGCCGGATGCGGTGTTTGCCGGCAACTCGGGCACGCCCGGCGCGTTGCCCTATCTGGCGTTGGCCGAGCGCGGCTACAAGGGCCGCATCTACGGCACGCACGGGCTGATCAACGCGGACTTCGTGCGCGTGGGCGGCAGCGCCATTGAGGGCCTGCAGGTGCCCAGCGGGCCGGTGCTGGTGGCCGACCAGCTGCCGGACAGCAACCCCATCAAGAAGGTCTCGCTGGCGTTCCGCGACGCCTACCAGAAGGCCAATGGCGCGGCGCCTGTGGATGCCTTCTCGGCCTACACCTACGACGCGTACCTGGTGCTGATGGATGCGGCGGCGCGGGCCAAGGGCGAGCCCGGCACGCCGGAGTTCCGCAAGTCGCTGCGCGATGCCATCGTCACCACCAGGGAGCTGGTGGGCACGCACGGGGTCTACAACTTCAAGCCGGACGACCGCTATGGCTCGGACCAGCGCGCCGTGGTGATCGTGCGCATGGAAAAAGGCCAGTGGAAGCTGGTGCCCTGACGTCGCGCGACCGACCACGATGTACCGCGATCATCCCGAGCGCATTCGTGCCCTGGTGCAGGAAGACCGGGTACACCGCGACCTGTACCTGAGCGAGGAACTGTTCGGCCTGGAGCAGGAGCAGTTCTTTGCGAACACCTGGCAGTTCATGGGCCACGCCAGCCAGGTGCCCGGCGCCGGCGACTACGTGGCGCAGGAAATTGCCGGCCGGCCGCTGGTGATGGTGCGACAGGCCGACGGCAGCATTCGCGTGCTGGCCAATCGCTGCGCGCACAAGGGCACGCAACTGGTGAGCGACCCTTGCGGCAACACCGGCAAGTTCTTCCGCTGCCCCTATCACGCCTGGACCTACCGGCTCGACGGCTCGCCTCTGGCGGTGCCGATCAAGGCGGGATACGAGGGCACGCGCATGGCGCAGTGCGAATCGGGGCAGGGCATGGCGCCGGTGCGCCACGTGGCGGTGCACCGCGACTTCGTGTTCGTGCGGCTGGCCGACGAGGGGCCGGCCTTCGAGGACTATTTCGGGGAGGTGCTGCGCGCCATCGACAACATGGTCGACCGCTCGCCGCAGGGGCGCCTGGCCGTCGCCGGCGGGGTGCTGCGCAACGTGATCCAGTGCAACTGGAAGATGTACCTGGAGAACATCAACGACACCGTGCATCCGCTGTCGACCCACGAGTCGGCCACGCGCGCGGCGCAGGCGCTGTGGGCCGGGCACGCGCCGGACGAGCCCAAGCCGATGGCGATGGAGCAGATCCTGCCATTCGGCGCCGGCTACGAGTTCTTCGACCAGATGGGCGCGCGCGTGCTGCCCCACGGCCACAGCGTGCTGGGCACGCGCTTCTCGATCCATTCCGGCTACGCCCAGGTGCCGGAGTACGAGGCCGCCATGCGTGAGGCGCACGGCGACGAGCGTGCCGCAGAGATCCTGCAGCGCTCGCCGCAGAACGCGGTGTTGTTTCCGAGCCTTTCGGTCAAGGGCTCGCCCCAGGCCATCCGTGTGATCCGCCCGCTGGCGGCCGACCGCACGCTGGTCGAGGCCTGGGCCTTCCGCGCCGAGGGCGCGCCCGAACTGCTGGCGCAGCGCTCGATGAACTACAACCGGCTGGTGTTCTCGCCCATGTCGGTAGTGGCGCATGACGACGTCCACCTGTTCGAGAGCATCCAGCGGGGCCTGCGCGCACCGGGCAACGAATGGGTCAGCCTGCATCGCGGCCATCGCAGCGGCGAGTTCGGTGGAGATCAACCGCAGCAGGCGCAGGACACGAACGGCACCAACGAGTTGCTGATGCGCAACCAGTTCCGGGCCTGGGCGCAGTTCATGACATTGCACATGGAGGCGGCCGCATGAACGAGTTCACCGAGATCGGCCTGTGCGATTTCGTCGCACGCGAGGCCGCCCTGCTCGACGACGGGCGCTGGGACGACTGGCTGGCACTGTTCGCCGACGACGGTCACTACTGGGTGCCGCTGCTCGGACGCGCCCAGCACGACCCGCATTCGCACAATTCGATTGCCTACGAGGATCGGCTGATGCTGCAGCTGCGCGTCGACCGCCTGAAGGATCCGCGCGCCCATTCGCAGCACCCGGCCAGCCGCTGCCAGCATGTGCTGCAGAACTCGCGGGTGGAGCAGCTCGACACGCAGGCCGGCAGCGCCACCTTGCGCACGCCGTTCCTGTACATCGAGGCGCGCGGCGAGCAGCAGATCCTGCTGGCCGGCAGCTACCACCACGTGCTGGCGCGCACGCCCGACGGTCCGCGCATCCAGCTCAAGCGGATCGACCTGCTGGGCGCCGAGCGCGCGCTGCCGGCGGTGCAACTGTTCATTTGACCGATCAACACTCCAGGAGCCCGCGATGAAACGCTTGATGAAGTCCATGACCCGCTACGCGCTTGCCGCGGGCTTGACTGCCGCGATGTCGGCCGGTGCGCTTGCGGCCGACCTCAAGGTCGGCCTCAGCGTATCGCTGTCGGGGCCGAACTCCTCGCTCGGCGTGCCGTACTCCAAGGGCATGCAGGCGGCGCAGAGCTACAAGGGCGAGGTGGGCGGACACAAGATCCAGCTGATCGTGCTCGACGATGGCAGCGACCCGACCACTGCGGGCCGGAACGCGCGCAAGCTGATCGAGGAGGACAAGGTCGACGTGATCATGGGCACCTCCGGCGTGCCGGCGGCCATCGCCATGGCACAGGTGGCCAAGGAAACCAAGACGCCGATGATCGGCCTGACGCCGATCGCGCTGGACCCGGCCGACAACGACTGGGTGGTGACGGTCGCCCAGCCCACGCAACTGATGGTGGACGCGGTGGTCGAGCGCATGAAGCGCAACGGCGTCAAGACGGTGGGCTACATCGGCTTCTCCGACGCCTGGGGCGACCTGGTCTATGCCGCGCTGAACAAGGCGGCCGACAAGGCGGGCATCAAGGTGGTGAGCAACGAGCGCTACGCGCGCGCCGATGCGTCCGTCACCGGCCAGGTGCTGAAGATCATCGCCCTCAAGCCGGATGCGGTGATGACCGGCGGCGCCGGCACGCCCGGCGCGCTGCCGTTCCTGGCGCTGGCCGAGCGCGGCTACAAGGGCGGCATCTACGGCCAGCACGGGCTCATCAATCCGGACTTCGTGCGCGTGGCCGGCAGTTCCGCGCAGGGCGCGCTGATGCCCACCGGCCCGATCATCGTGGCCGAGCAATTGCCCGAGGGCAGCCCGACGAAGAAGCTCGGCCTGGACTTCCGCGCCGTGTTCCAGAAGGTCAACGGTACGCCCACGACGGACGCGTTCTCGGCCTATTCGTTCGACGGCTGGATGGTGTTCGCCGACGCCGCGGCCCGGGCCAAGGGCGAGCCGGGCACGCCGGCATTCCGCCAGTCGCTGCGCGACGCCATCTTCTCCACCAAGGAGGTGGTGGGCACGCACGGCGTCTACAACTTCAAGCCGGGCGACCTGTCCGGCGTTGACGAGCGCGCCCGCGTGATCGTCAAGCTGGACAACGGCAAATGGGTGCTGGCACCTTGAGCGGCCGGTCGATCGGGATGCGGGGAGGATCTTTCACATGACGTGGGACGTGGCGCTCATCCTGGGCATCGATGGCCTGGCGAATGGCGCCGTCTATCTGCTCGCCGGGCTCGGCCTGGTGCTCATCTTCTCGGTCACGAGAGTGGTGTTCGTGCCGTTCGGCGACGTGGCGGCCTTCGCCGCGCTGTCGCTGGCGGCTTTCGAGACGGGCCGCACGCCGGCGACCATCGGCATGGTGCTGACACTGGCGCTGCTGGCCACACTGACCGAGGTCGGCTCGCTGGTGCGGCGCGGAGAGGCGGCGCGCATTCCCAAGGCCATCGCCCTGTGGGGCCTGCTGCCGGCGGTGCCCTGCGCGCTGGCCTGGGCCACGGCGCAGTTCGCGGCGCCGCAGGCGGTGCAGATCGCCGCCAGCGTGCTGCTGGTGGTGCCGATCGCGCCGCTGCTGGCGCGGGTGGTGTTCCAGCCGATCGCGGACGCCTCGGTGCTGGTGCTGCTGATCGTGTCGCTGGCCTTGCACTTCCTGCTGTCCGGCCTGGGCCTGCTGTTCTTCGGGCCGGAAGGCTCGCGCACCAGCGCGCTGGCAGGCGGCTCGCTGCAGCTGGGCGACGCCTTCTCGGTGAGCGGCCAGGTGGTGCTGATGGTGGCTTCGGCGATCGTCCTGTCGGCGTTGTTCTTTCTGGTGTTCGAGCGCACGGTCGCCGGCAAGGCGCTGCGCGCCACCGCCGTCAACCGCGTGGGCGCGCGCCTGGTCGGCATCCGCCCGGCGCGCACCGCGATGCTGGCCTACGGCTGCGCCTCCCTGCTGGCCGGCCTGATCGGCGTACTCATCGCGCCGGTCACCACCATGTACTACGACTCGGGCTTCATCATCGGCCTGAAGGCCTTCGTGGCGGCCATCATCGGCGGGCTGGTCAGCTATCCGCTGACGGCCGTCGGCGCCATCGCCGTGGGGGTGGTGGAGAGCTTCGCCTCGTTCTGGAGCGGAGCCATGAAGGACGCCATCGTGTTCTCGCTCCTGATACCCGTGCTGCTGCTGCGCTCGTACATGACGACGCATGCGGATGAAGACGAAGAGGAGCTGGATCAATGAGCCATGTCTTGCGCTTTCGCCTGGTCGTGGCGCTGCTGGTGGCGGCGATCGCGCTGGCGCCGCTGGTGCTGGGCAATTTCGCCGTTTCGCTGATGAACGACATCGGCATCGGCGCGCTGGTGGCGCTGGGCCTGGTGCTGCTGACCGGCGTGGGCGGGGCCACGTCCTTCGGCCAGGCGGCATTCGTGGGCATTGCCGCCTACGCCAGCGCCTGGCTGACGACGGCGCAGGGGCTCTCGCCCTGGCTCGGCCTGCCGTTCGCGCTGCTGCTGACGGGGGTGTCGGCGCTGGCCATCGGCATGCTGACGCTGCGCCTGGGAGGCCACTTCCTGCCGCTGTCGACCATCGCCTGGGGCCTGTCGATCGCGATGCTGTTCGGCAACATGGATGCGCTGGGCCGCCACACCGGCCTGTCGAACATTCCGCCGATCCGGCTCGGTCCCTGGTCGCTGGTGGACGCGCAGGCGATCTACTACCTGATCTGGCTGATCGTCGGCCTGGCGTTCCTGTTCAGCTACAACCTGCTGGCCTCACGGCCGGGGCGCGCCATCCGCGGGTTGCGCGGCGGGGCGGTGCTGCTGGCCAGCGTGGGCGCGGACGCCTACCGCGTGCGGCTGTCGCTGTTCGTGCTGGCGGCGCTGTTCGCGGGGCTGGCGGGCTGGCTGTATGCGCACACCAACCGCTTCGTCAGCCCGGCGCCGTTCGACCTGCGCGCGAGCATCGAGTACCTGCTGATGGCCGTGGCCGGCGGCCTGGGCAACCTGGCCGGCGCGCTGGTCGGCGCGGCGCTGGTGCTGCTGATGAAGAACGGGCTGCAGGACGTGCTGCCGCTCATCACCGAACGTGCAGGCCAACTCGAGGCGATCGCGTTCGCGGCGCTGTTCATCGCGCTGCTGCACTTCGCGCGCGGCGGGCTGATGGGCTTCGTGCGCAAGCTCACGCGCGGGCGCTTCAAGGCACCGCAGTCGGACGAGCGGCTGCGCGGCGAAGTGGCGCCGCTGGCGCACCGGGAACTGCCGGCACGCGGCACGCCGATCCTGGCGGTCGAGGGTGCCGTCAAGCGATTCGGCGGGTTGGTGGCGGTCAACGAGGTGAGCTTCGGCGTCAACGCCGGCGAGATCATCGGCCTGATCGGCCCCAACGGCGCTGGCAAGTCGACCATGTTCAACCTGCTGACCTGCACCCTGCCGATGACCTCGGGCAAGGTCACCTTCCTGGGGCGGGACATCACGCGCATGTCGCAGCGCGACGTGGCGCGCCTGGGCCTGGCGCGCACCTTCCAGCACGTGAAGCTGCGGCCGCACATGAGCCTGCTGGACAACGTGGCCCTGGGCGCGCATGCGCGCACCCGCGCCGGCGTGCTGCGCGCGGGCCTGCGCCTGGACCGCGAGGAGGAGCAGCAGATACTGCAGGAAGCCCGGCGCCAGCTCGACCGGATCGGCCTGGGCGAGCGCGCCCACGAGCTGGCCGGAAGCCTGCCGCTGGGGACGCAGCGCATCCTGGAGATTGCCCGCGCGCTGGCGGCCGACCCGGTTCTGCTGGTGCTCGACGAGCCGGCCGCGGGGTTGCGCCGCAAGGAAAAGGAAGCGCTGGGCGACCTGCTGCGCAAGCTGCGGGGCGAGGGCGTGACCATCCTGATCGTGGAACACGACATGGACTTCGTGATGAAACTGGTGGATCGCCTGGTGGTGATGAACTTCGGCTCCAAGCTGGTCGAGGGCGTGCCCGCGGCGGTGCGCGCCGACGAGCGCGTCCAGGCGGCGTACCTGGGGAGCGTGGCATGAGCGAGGCGATGCTCGAGATCGGCGACCTGCATGTCTCCTACGGGCAGGTGGACGCCGTGCGCGGCGTGTCGCTGTCGCTGGCCAAGGGACAGATCATCTCGGTGATTGGGCCCAATGGCGCCGGCAAGACGACGCTGCTGGCGGCCGCGATGGGGCTGCTGCCGTCCAAGGGCGTGCTGCGTTTCGAAGGGCAGGACCTGCACGGGCTGGACGTGGAGTCGCGTGTCGAGCGCGGCTTGTGCCTGGTCCCGGAAAAGCGCGAGCTGTTCGGCGAATTGACGGTGCTGGACAACCTCATGCTCGGCGCCTACAGCCGGCGCTTGCGCGGCGACGCGCTGAAGAAGCAGCTGGACTTCGTCTACCAGCGCTTCGGGCGGCTGGCCGAGCGCCGGTCCCAGCGTGCCAACACGCTGTCCGGCGGCGAGCGGCAGATGCTGGCTGTGGGCCGCGCGCTCATGTCGCAGCCGCGCCTGCTGATGCTCGACGAGCCGAGCCTGGGCCTGGCGCCGCTGATCGTGCGCGACATCCTCACCATCGTGCGCAAGCTGCGCGATGACGGCGTGTCGATCCTGCTGGTCGAGCAGAACGCCCGGGCGGCGCTGGAAAGCTCGGACGAGGGCTACGTTCTGGAGACCGGCGAGATCGCGCTGCACGGCGATTCCGCCCAGCTCGCGCACGACCCGCGGGTGCAGGCCACCTACCTGGGTGGCGCCGCCGACGAATGAACGCCGAAGCCGGGCCCCTGCCGCCGGCGCAGCGCACGCTGCCGGCCATGCTGGCGTACCAGGCGCAGGCCTTCGGCGATCGTGCCGCGCTCAGCGTCAGCCCCGTGCGCTGGACCCACGAAGAAGTGCGCGGCGTGGTGGCGCGCCGCGCCGCCGCCCTGCAGCGCGCCGGCGTGCGCCGCGGGGACCGCGTCGCGCTCATGTGCGGCAACCGGATCGAGTGCCTCGAGACCTTTCTGGCCTGCGGCTGGATGGGGGCGGTGGCGGTGCCGGTCAATACCGCAGCGATGGGACCGCAGATCGAGTACTACTTGGCCAACAGCGGCGCCAGCCTCCTGGTGATCGAGGCGGCCTTTGCCGGGCGCCTGCAGACGGCGGACCTGTCGCGATGCGCGCTCAAGGCCATCTGGGTGGTCGGCGAGGCGGCGTCGCTGCCGGCCGCGGGCTTGCCGTGCGCGCCGTGGCCGGAGGCCGGCGACGACGCGGCGCCGCCCGCCGAGATGGCGCCGGGCGACACGCTCGCCATTCTGTATACGTCGGGCACGACCGGGCCGTCCAAGGGCGTACTGTGTCCGCATGCGCAGTACTACTGGTGGGGCGTGCACTCGATGCGCATCCTCGGCGTGCGCAGCGACGACGTGCTGGCCACCACACTGCCGCTGTTCCACATCAACGCCCTGAACACCTACGCGCAGGCCGCGCTCAGCGGGGCTGCGATGGTGGTGCTGCCGCGCTTCTCGGCATCGGGCTTCTGGCCGGCGATGCAGGCCGCGCGCGCCACGGTGGTCTACCTGCTCGGGGCGATGGTGCCGATTCTGCTGGCGCAGCCGCCCGGCGAGGGCGAGCGGGCGCACAGCGTGCGCCTCGGGCTGGGCCCGGGCGTGCCGGCGGCGGCCGGGGCCGAGTTCCGCGCACGCACCGGCGTGCAATTGCTGGAGGGCTACGGGTCGACCGAGGCCAATTTCGTCATCGCCTCGCGGCCCGATGCACCGCGCACCGGTGTGATGGGATGGCTGCAGCCGGGCTTCGAGGCGCGCGTGGCCGACGCCGAGGACAACCCGCTGCTTGACGGCCAGGCCGGCGAACTGCTGCTGCGCGCGCAAGAGCCCTTTGCCTTCGCCACCGGCTATTTCGGCATGCCGGACAAGACGGTGGAAGCCTGGCGCAACCTCTGGTTCCACACCGGCGACCACGTGGTGCGCGACGCGGACGGGGCCTACCGGTTCATCGACCGCATGAAGGACGCCATCCGACGGCGCGGCGAGAACATCTCGTCGTTCGAGGTCGAGCAGGTGCTGCTGTCGCACGCGGCGGTGGCCACGGTGGCGGTGTACCCGGTGCAGTCCGAGTTGGCAGAGGACGAAGTGATGGCCGCCGTGATCGTCCAGCCCGGCGCGGCGGCGCCGGCGCCGCACGACCTGGCGCGAGAGTTGGCGGCGTGGTGCGAAGCGCGCCTGCCGTACTTTGCCATCCCGCGCTACATCGACATCGTCGGCGACCTGCCGCGCACCGAGAATGGCAAGGTACAGAAGTTCAAGCTGCGCGAGCGCGGCATCACACCCGGCTGCTGGGACCGGCAGCCGCAAGGAAGACGCACATGAATGATCGAGCACGGCTGCAGGGCCGGCATGCGCTGGTGACCGGCGCGGCCCGGGGCATCGGCGCCGAGATCGCCCGCACCCTGGCGGCCGACGGCGCGCGCGTCACGTTGCTGGGCCGCGGGCGCGAGGCGCTGCAGGCGGTGGCCGACGGCCTGCCTGGCCAAGGCCATGCGGTCGTGACGGCGGACGTGGCCGACGCCGGATCGGTGGCGGCCGCCTTCGACGCCGCGCGCGCCGCCAACGGCCCCCTCGCCATCCTGGTGAACAACGCCGGCCAGGCCGAAAGCGCGCCGTTCCACAAGACCAGCCTGGACCTGTGGCAGCGCATGCTGGCGGTCAACCTGACCGGCACCTTCCTGTGCACCCAGGAGGCGCTGCCCGACATGCTCGGCGCCGGCTGGGGTCGCATCGTCAACGTAGCCAGCACGGCGGGGCAGAAGGGCTATGCCTACGTCAGCGCCTACGTGGCGGCCAAGCACGGCGTGGTGGGCCTGACGCGGTCGCTGGCGCTCGAGGTGGCCAGGAAGGGCGTCACCGTCAACGCGGTGTGCCCTGGCTATACCGACACCGACATCCTGCGCGCGAGCGTTGCCAACGTGGTCGCCAAGACCGGCCGCAGTGCCGAGGCGGCACTGGCCGAGTTCGTCGCCGGCAACCCGCAGCAGCGCGCCATCGCGCCGGCCGAGGTGGCCGACGCGGTGCACTGGCTGTGCGGCGAGGCCGCGTCGTCCATCAACGGGCAGTCGATCTCGGTCTCGGGCGGGGAGGTGATGTGAACGCGGTCGGCACCGGCGTGTTCCAGCGCGAGCGGATGATCCGCTTTTCCGACTGCGACCCGGCCGGCATCGTCTTCTATCCGCAGTACTTCGTCATGTTCAACGGCCTGGTCGAAGACTGGGTGGAAGAGGGCCTGGGCGTGGGCTTTCGCCGGATGGTGCTGGAGCGGCGCGTCGGTCTGCCCACCGTGCGGCTGGAGGCCGACTTTCGCGCCGTCAGCCGCATGGGCGACCGGGTGCTGCTGTCGCTGCAGGTGGCGCGGCTGGGCGGCAGGTCGATCCGGCTGGCCACCCAATGCACCAGCGCCGACGACGGCGAGCTGCGCATGCAGATGCGCCAGGTGCTGGTCACCACCTCGCTCGACACGCATCAGGCGATCGACGTGCCACCGGACATGCGCGAGGCGATCGAGACGCTGATGGGCGTGACGACGTCGACGCAGCCGCCTGCGCCAGTTCAGCCGTCCAGCTCGGCGTAGCGGCGGAAGATGCCGTCCTCGTTGAAGGCGATACGCCGCGGGCTGTCGAGATAGGCGCGCACGCGCTGTCGGCGTGCCACGTTGTCATGCAGCTTCTTGACCGCGGGCGTGTCGACCAGCGCGCGCGAGGCGGCCTTGGGAAAGGCATAGCGCAGGCCGTCGACGAGCTGGAAGAGCGACAGGTCGGCATAGCTCAGCGCGTCGCCGACCAGGTGCGCATCGCCTTGAGGATTGAGCCGCAGCACGCGCTCGAACCAGTTCAGGAACTTGGGAATGCGCTCGTCGCGGAAGGCTCGGGCGCGCTCGAGCGCGGCGCTCTTCTGGTCGTCGTAGTACTGCGAGACCGACAACGGGTGGTGCGTGTCATGCGCCTCGGCCACCGCGTCGGCCACCGTCAGCTGGAGCTGATGCGTCCACAGTGCGTCCGCCTCGCTCTTGCCGGCGAGGCCCAGGCGCGGCCCGAGGTAGAGCAGGATGGCGGCCGTCTGGCCGACGATCAGGTCGCCGTGCACCAGGAATGGCGGAGCGAAGGAAGCCCGGGGCTGGCGCGGGTCGTCGAGCCGGCGCGCGAGCGCGGCTTCGCCGCCGCTGGCCGCGGCGCCCTGGCGCGCCACGTCCACGTAGTCCGCGCCGGCCGCTTCCAGCGCCAGGCGCACGAATTCGCCGCGACCCTGGATGGAGGGCCAGTAATGCAGTTCGTATCGAGGGGAGGTCAAGATCGGCTCCGTCGGATCGGGTCAACGGGCCGTTATAGCGCCACGCCGTGGCCGGCGGGCGTCGGCGCAGACGCCGAGAAGCTACAGGGCGGGGAAGGCGGCCCTCAGCTCAGGCTGCCTGGAGCATGTCGGAATCGCGCAGGCGCTGCAGGCCATCCTCGCGGCCGCTGATGCGCTGGAGCATGCCGTAGCCGTCGGTCAGCGCCTGGACGTAGGACTCGCGCGGTTGGGCGGCGTTGCTCATCTTCTCGTAGCGGCCGCTGCCGAGCACGTCTTCGTGCAGCACCCAGAAGTAGCTGCCGGCGCGAGGTTGTTCGACGGTCAGGGCGATGCGGCGAGGGAACATGATGGCGTCTCCGGGCGGTCTTGGGCTTCGATGAGTACGAAGGTTATAGAAACACCTGGAAAAGCGGGCGTACAAAGTTCACATTTGAGTGCCTTTGTTTCGGTTTTTTAAACCGGGTCGGATTGAGGCGGATCTTTTGGCCATGAGAGCCATGCGGCGTGCATGCGAGCCAGGGTTCGGCTATGGTGCGGCCGACGGCCCCGACGCCCATCCATCGCCATGAACTTCACTACGCTCACCGTGTTCGCCCTTGTCGCCCTGGTGGCGATCGCAACACCTGGCCCGACGGTATTGCTGGCACTGGCCAATGGGTCGCGCTACGGCGTGCGCCGGTCGCTGCCCGGCATGTTCGGCGCGGTCCTGTCGGACCTCGTGCTGGTCGGCGCTGTCGCGCTGGGCCTGGGCGCCTTGCTCGCCGCATCGGAGTTCTGGTTCTCCGTCGTGAAATGGGTTGGCGCCGCTTATCTGGCATGGATCGGCATCAGGCTGCTGCGCTCGACCGGCACGCTGGACCTTTCGCAAGCGAGGACGCACAGCAGCGATGGCGCGGCAGGACGTGTCTTCGCCAAGTCGTTCCTGGTCGCGGTCACCAACCCGAAGGGATACCTTTTCTGTTCGGCATTGCTGCCGCAATTCATCGACGCAGCGGCGCCGCAGTGGCCTCAGTACGTCGTGATCAGCCTGGTGTTCGCCGGGCTGGACTTCGCCGTGATGCTCGGCTACGCGGTGGTCGGGGCGCGCGCGGTCAAGCTGCTTCATCGGCGAGCCGTGCTTTGGCTGGACCGCTCTTGCGGAGCTGCCTGGCTGGCCCTGGCGGGGTCGCTGGCGTTCTACCGGCGAAGCGCCAGCTAGGGAACTGCGGCTCGCCCCAGCACCGCGTCGAAGGCCCTCTGAACTTCGGAGACCGCGCGGTGGACCGTGAGGTTGGAGAGCCTCTTCCAGAAGGCAGCGAATCGGACCTCGACGACACGATGCATGCCGTAGGCAACGAGCAGTACGCTCGCCACGGTCAGAAAGTACACCCATGCCTTGTTCGCACTGGTGGCGAATCGGTTGAGGACGATATAGCCGAAATGCGCATGGATGAGGTAGACCGGATAGGTCAAGGCACCGAGGGTTCTCGACCCCGGCAGGTGCAGCTTCTGCACCCGTTCGCAGCCGAGGGCGAAGAAGAAGAGGAAGAACGCCGCGACGACGGCCGCCACCACGTAGGGCGAAAAGGCTGTGCCGGTTTCAACGACCTTGTCGGCTGCCACGCTGATGGAATAGTTCACCCCCAGGCAGAAGGCCAGTGCCAACGCCAGGCCGGCCTTCCAGTTGGGCCTTTCCTTGAGGATCGCGAACAGGCCGCCTGCCGCGAAATAGCTGAAATAGCCTCCGATCAACGGCGCGCGCGTCACGCCGGCCAGCCATGCCGCGGCCATCAGGAAGGGCCAGAGCGTGAATATGGATTCGAGCCTGCCCTGCCAGCCGATCAGCAGGAAGAACAGCACGCCGATGTAGAACTGCATTTCGAGGACCAGCGTCCAGTACACGCCGTCGACGTGGGGAACCCTGATGTAGGACTGGAACATGCTCAGGTTCGCCAGAACCTGCGCCGGCGTCACCGCCATCGAGGCGTTGCCCCAAAGCCATGCAAAGAAGGCTGTGAAGAGCACGGCGAACCAGTAGGACGGATACAGGCGGACGGCCCGCGACGAGGCGAATTGCGCGGCAGTGCGGTTGCGGGCCGAATGGAAGATCACGTAGCCGCTGATCAGGAAGAACAACTCCACGCCCAGGAAGCCGTACTTGCTGAACTGAATCAGCCCCGGAATATGGCTGATGGAGGCGACCTTGCCGTTCGCGATGCCGTTGAAGGAGTAGTGGAAGAGCACAACCATGGCGGCTGCGCAGAACCTGCCGTAGTCCAGTAGCTCCAGGCGCTTCATAACGAATCCTCTAAGAGGGCGCTGCGTTGTGAAGATGCAAGCAACGGCTGTGCCCGTCTTCGCGCCGCAAGCGCCGAAATCTCATCGGATGATCACCGCAATCGGCGGGAAGGGCCGCTCACAGGTTGTTACGGCAAGGCCGGCCGGATGGCGGGCCTTACTCGACCACTATTCCCTTGAGCGCCGGATCGGCCGGCGGAAAGCGCAGCTTCATGTCCTTGAGCGTCTTGATCAGCAGGCGCGCAATCATGAGGTTGCGGTGCGTCTTGCTGTCGGCCGGGATGACGTGCCAGGGCGCCCAGTCGGTGGACGTGCCGGCCAGCGCGCGCTCGTAGGCGCGCTGGTAGGCGTCCCATTTCTTTCGCACGTCCAGGTCGCCTCGGGAGAACTTCCAGTTCTTGTCGGGCTCGTCGATGCGCTCCTGCAGGCGCTCGCGCTGCTCGTCGCGGCTGATGTGCAGCATGCACTTGACGATGGTGGTGCCCGTCTCGGTGAGCAGGCGTTCGAAGTCGTTGATCTGCCGGTAGCGCAGGTCGGCCTGCTTCCTGTCGATCCACTTTTCGACCACCGGGACCAGCACGTCCTCGTAGTGGCTCCGGTTCCACACCATGAGTTGGCCGGCCGCCGGCACCATCGCGTGGCAGCGCCACAGGTAGTCGTGCGCGAGCTCGATCTCGCCAGGTGCCTTGAACGCAGTGACCCGTACGCCCAGCGGCGAGGTGCGCGAGAAGACCCAGCGGATGGTCCCGTCCTTGCCGCTGGTGTCCATGCCCTGCAGCACCAACAATACCTTGCGCCGCGATTCGGCGTGCAGCATGTTCTGCAGCTTGTCCAGTTCCTGCGCCAGATCGTCCAGTTGTTCGTGCTGCTTGTGCTCGTTGTGCTGGGCGAAGGGCGTCTCCCCCGGGTCGATCTTCGAGAGCTTGAACTTGCCGCTCGACGGGACGCGATAGGGCTTGAAGCTGGGCATGGGTGGGCTGGCCTTTCGGTTGGGTGGGTTCAGTTCGTGGTGCCGTCGGGCGGTTCGTCGTCGATGCTGGCGCTCCAGCGCGGGCCCCAGCCGGTGCCCCGGGCCTTGTCCAGGTCGCGGCGCTGGCGTTTGGTGGGCCGGCCCTGCTCGATGGCCAGCGCCGGTTCGCTGGCCAGCCGTCGCTGCTCGCGCGCCGCCGCCTGCGCGGCGAGGCTTTCGGGGGTTTCCTCGTAGAGCTGCTGCGCCACCGGCGCCGGCCCGCGCATGCCGCTGAGCCCACGCACGGCGACGGTGCGGGTGGCAACGCCCTGGCGGAAGGTGACTTCGTCGCCCACCTTGACCTCGCGCGAGGCCTTGGCCACTTCGCCGTTGATCTGGACTCGGTTCTTGCCGATCTCGTCGGCGGCCAGCGAGCGGGTCTTGTAGAAGCGCGCCGCCCACAGCCATTTGTCGATGCGCAATCTCTCCATGGCGCTATTGTCGATCGGTTCGCCGCAATGGCAGGCGCACGATGGCATCGAGGCCGCCGCCGGCCCGGTTTTCCAGGGACAGGCTGCCGCCGAGCGCCAGCACGATCTCGCGGCAGATGGCCAGCCCCAGCCCGGATCCCTTGGCCACGTCGCCGGCGGCAAATGGCACGAACAGGCGGCGCCGGAGCTCGTCCGCAATCCCGGGGCCGTCGTCGCCGATGGTCAATGTGGCCTCCTCCCCTCGGCATCTCAGTGCGATCTCGAGCCGGCCGCCCGGCGGGCTGTGCTTGATGGCGTTGTGGACCAGGTTGCGCGAAAGCTCGGCGAGCATCCACTGGTGCGCATGGATCGGCGCCGATTCCGTCTCGACCCCCACGTCGAGCCCGCGATCGGCCATCAGGGGCGAGAGATCGAGCACGATGCTGCGCAGCACCGGCGCGAAGTCCAGCGTCTGCGATTCGGGCTGCTGGCGCAGTTGCTCTACCTTGGCCAGCGAGAGCATCTGGTTGGCCAGTTGGGTGGCGCGCTCGGTGGTGATGCGGATCTCCTCCAGCGCCTGGCTGGCCGGCACGTCGCCGCGCTGTGCCGACTGGACCTGCGCCTTGAGCACCGCCAGCGGCGTGCGCAGCTGATGCGCGCTGTCGCGTACGAAGCGCTTCTGGTGGTCCAGCAGGTGCTGAAGACGCGCCATGACGGCGGTGGTGGCCTCGACCAGCGGGCGCAGCTCGCGTGGGGCGTCGGGGGCGTCGATGGGCGACAGGTCGTCGTCGGCGCGCGCCTGGATCGCCTGGCCCAGCGCACGCACCGGCCGCGTGGCCCGCTGCACCACCAGGACGGTCACGCCGGCGACCACCGCCAGCAGCAGGAGCTGCCGCCACAGCATGTCGACCAGCAGCTGGCGCGCCAGGGCCTCGCGCAGCTCGAGGGTCTCGGCCACCTGCACCACCGCCATGGCCAGGCCTTGAGCACTGGCCACGGGCTGCAGCAGGACGGCGATGCGCACCGGACGGCCGCGGAACTGCCCGTCGTAGAAGTCGACCAGCGCGGCATAGGGCGGCCGCTGCGGAATGCGGCCCTTCCACGGCGCCAGTTCGTCGTAGCCGGTCACGAGCTTGCCGTCGAGTGTGGAGACGCGGTAGACCATGCGGCTTTGCGTGTCGGCTTCGAAGGCCTCGAGCGCGGAGTAGGGGACGGTGGAGTGAAGGGTGGCCTCCTCGCCGTAGCCGGTGACGTCCAGCTGCTCGCCGATGGTCTTGGCCGAGGCGAGCAAGGTGCGGTCGTAGGCGGTGCGCGCGGCGACGCTGCTTTGCCGGTACAGGCTCACGCTGTTGATGACGATGAAGATCGCGATCGGTGCCAGGATGCCGATCAGGAGCGTTCGCCGCAGGGAGCGTGCGCGGGTCATTCGACGGCGCGATTCACGGGTTCCTCGCGCAGCAGGTAGCCCAGCCCGCGCAGCGTCATGAGGCTGGCGCCGGTGCCGGCCAGCTTCTTGCGCAGCCGGTAGACGACCACTTCCACCGCCTCGAACTGGACGTCGCTCTCGCCGGGGAAAACGAGTTCGAACAGCCGCTCCTTCGGCACCGCATGGCCGGGGCGGACCATCAGTGCGCGCAGCAGGGCGGTCTCGCGCGGTGTCAGGTCCATGACCTGGCCCCTGCAATAGATGGCGCCGTTGTCCGGGCCTGCATGCAGCCCCCCGACGTCGGCCGCTCCGAAGGCGCCTTCGGTCTCGCCCTGGCGATGGCGGCGGCGCAGCGCGCGTACGCGCGCTTCCAGTTCGTCCAGGTCGAACGGCTTGGGCAGGTAGTCGTCGGCCCCGGCGTTCAGACCGAGCACGCGATCGCCCACGGTTCCGCGTGCGGTGAGCACGAGCACGGGGGTCTTCAGGCCGGCCGCGCGCGCCTGGCTCAGGACCTGCAGCCCGTCCAGATGCGGCAGATTGAGATCGAGCGCGACGACGTCGGGGTCGATCGCCTGCCAGGCGGCCAGTGCCTCGGCCCCGTCGCCACAGACGCGAACGTCGATCTGGCGCCTGCCGAGGGTGCGCTGCAGGGTCGCCTGCATGGTGGGATCGTCCTCGACCAGAAGCAGTTTCATGGGTGCCAAGGATGGGGCTTGCGCAACGCGATTTCGGATGGGCCGATTCAGTGTTTTCCCCAGGCCGCCGGACAGCCAACTGACAGGCTGGGCGGTCATCATCGCCGGCGCAGGTGAAATTACGCTACCTTTGGCGGCACCAAACACAAGGAGACATCTGATGCGTCGCGATACCTTCCTCAAGAGCCTTGCGGCCCTGGCTGCCGCGGGAGCCCTGCCCCTGTCGGCCCGCGCCGCGGACGGCAACGTGAAGATGATGATCCCGGCCAACCCCGGCGGCGGCTGGGATTCGACCGGCCGGGCGCTGGGCAAGGCGCTGCTCGAGACGAAGAAGGTCAACACGGTGACCTACGACAACAAGGGCGGGGCTGCCGGCGCGCTCGGGTTGGCGCAGTTCGTCAGCGGCTCCAAGGGTGATCCCGATGCACTGCTGGTAATGGGCGCCGTGATGCTGGGCGGCATCATCACGGGCAAGCCGCCTGTCGACCTGCACCAGGCCACGCCGCTGGCCCGCATCACCAGCGAATACAACGTGTTCGTGCTGCCGGCAAATTCCCCGCTCAAGACCATGGCGGACGTGGTGGCGCAGCTCAAGAAGGACCCCGGCAGCGTCAAGTGGGGCGGCGGCTCGCGCGGCTCGACCGAGCACATCGCGGCCGCCATGATCGCGCGCGAGGTGGGTGTGGATCCCGCCAAGATCAACTACGTCGCGTTCCGCGGGGGCGGCGAGGCGACCGCGGCCATCCTGGGCGGCAACGTGACGGTGGGCGGCAGCGGATACAGCGAGTTTGCCGAGTACATCAAGGCGGGCAAGATGCGGGCGATCGCCGTGACCTCCGGCACGCGCCTGGAAGGCAGCAACGTGCCGACGCTCAAGGAGCAGGGCATCAACGTCGAGATCGGCAACTGGCGCGGCGTCTATGGCGCGCCCGGAATCACCGCCGAGCAGCGCAAGGCGCTGACCGACAAGGTGCTGGCGGCCCTCAAGACCCCGGCCTGGAGCGAGGCGCTGAAGAAGAACGACTGGACGCCGGCCGTGCTGTCCGGCGAGGCCTTCGCCAAGTTCGTCGACGACGAGTTCGCGAACCTGCGCGCGACCATGGTCAAGTCGGGCATGGTCTAGACGATCGATGGCCGACGAACAGATTCAGGCGCACGCCGGTGCGCCGTCGACGCCGCCTGTGCTGTGGCCGCAGGCGCTGGTGGGTGCCGGCGTCCTGCTGGTCGGGGCCGGGCTGGCGTTCGGCGCCATCGGCATCTCGTCGCAGGCTGGCTACGGCGGCGTCGGGCCGAACTTCATGCCCTGGCTGGTCTCGGTCGTGCTGATGCTGTGCGGCGCTTGGATGCTCTGGGAAGTGCGCACCGGCGGATTTCGCCAACTGGACGAGGCGCCTGGCGCGGCGCACGGCCACTGGGCCGCGTTCGTGTGGGTGTCGGCCGGCCTGCTCGTCAACGCGGCGCTGATCACCACGATCGGCTTCATCCTGGGTTGCACGCTGTGCTACGTGCTCGCGGTGCAGGGGCTGCGGCGGGCGGCGGGCCAGTCCGGCGTCAGCCAGCCGCGCACCTGGGGCATCGACATTCTCACCGGGGCGCTGATCTCGGCGCCGGTGTTCTGGATGTTCACCCAGTTCCTGGCCATCAACCTGCCCGGGCTGACCAATACCGGCTGGCTCTGAAGCCGCGCCCGGGGAGACAACGACATGGATATCTTCGCTGCGCTGCTCAGCGGCTTCGCCGCCGCCATCACGCCGGTGAACCTGCTGTGGTGCCTGGTGGGGTGCGCATTGGGCACCGCGGTGGGGGTGCTGCCGGGCATCGGTCCGGCAGTTGCGGTGGCGATGCTGCTGCCGATCACAGGCAAGGTCGACATCACCGCCTCGATGATCTTCTTCTCGGGCATCTACTACGGCGCCATGTACGGCGGATCGACCACCTCGATCCTGCTCAACACGCCGGGCGAGACGGCCTCGATGGTCACGGCCATGGAAGGCAACAAGATGGCCAAGAGCGGACGTGCCGGTGCTGCGCTGGCGACCGCGGCCGTGGGGTCGTTCGTCGCCGGCACCATCGCCACGGTCATCGTCACGCTGTTTGCCCCCTACGTGGCCGACTTCGCCGTGCGCCTGGGTCCGCCCGAGTATTTCCTGCTGATGCTGCTGGCCTTTACGACGGTCAGCGCAGTGCTGGGCAAGAGCACGCTGCGCGGCATGGCGTCGCTGTTCGCCGGTCTTGCGCTGGGCTGCGTGGGGCTCGACCAGATCTCGGGCCAGGGCCGCTATACCGGCGGCATTCCCGAACTGCTCGATGGCATCGAGATCGTGCTGGTGGCGGTTGGCCTGTTCGCCGTCGCCGAAGTGCTCTATGCGGCGCTCTACGAAGGCCGCGTGAGCGAGACGCGCAATGAGTTGAGCCGCGTGCACATGACGCGGCGCGACTGGCGCCGGTCGGTGCCGGCCTGGCTGAGGGGCACGGCGATCGGCGTGCCTTTCGGCTGCATTCCTGCCGGCGGCACCGAGATCCCCACCTTCCTGAGCTACGCGGCGGAGAAGCGTCTCACGAAGGACCCTGCCGACAAGGCCGAGTTCGGCACGGCGGGCGCGATCGAGGGCGTGGCCGGGCCCGAGGCGGCCAACAACGCAACGGTGACCGCGGCCCTGATCCCGCTGCTGACCCTGGGCATTCCCACGTCCAACACGACGGCCATCCTGCTCGGCGCCTTCCAGAACTACGGCATCCAGCCCGGTCCGCAACTGTTCACGACCTCGGCCGCGCTGGTGTGGGCGCTGATCGCTTCCCTGTACATCGGCAACGTCATGCTGCTGGTGCTGAACCTGCCGATGGTCGGCCTGTGGGTGAAGCTGCTCAAGATTCCCAAGCCGCAGTTGTTTGCCGGCATCCTCATCTTCGCCACCGTAGGCGCATACGGCATGCGCCAGAGCGCATTCGACCTGTACCTGCTCTATGCGATCGGCGTGCTGGGCGTGGTGATGCGGCGCTTCGATTTTCCGACGGCGCCAGTCGTCGTCGGCATGATCCTGGGCCCGCTGGCAGAAGCCCAGTTGCGAAATGCCATCGCCATCGGCGAGGGAAGCCCCATCGTCTTCCTTCAACGTCCGATGTCGCTGGCGCTGCTGGTGGTCGTCCTGGCCGTGCTGTTGCTGCCGCGTGCGTCGCGGATGCTGGCGCGGCGCAAGACGGCCTAGCCGCGCCGTACTGATTTCTCGCCGTGCGCGCCAGGGGCGTCGCGCCCGGCTTGGCACTTCATATTTGCTATTGGAGAGCAATTTCCCGGAAGGTTGCAAAAGGACGTTTTGCGCCATTCTTGAATAATTGCAAGGTCTCTCGTTTGTCGTCTTGAACTCATTTGATGGCAGAGAGGGCGCACCGGCTGCGGCAAACTGGTCCGCATGCAAGTGGTTGATCTATTGCCAATCCGTGCACGCCAATGTGCTTGCGGGTTCGTCGTGGATGTTGCCCGGTCAGCGCGAATTACGCTGACGCGAACGCGGCCAATGCGGAGAAGCGCTTAATGCTGTCTCCGCAACAATCTGCACACGCAATTCCCAGCAAACCCTGGATCGACCCAGCGGCTCTGGAAAAATTCGCAGAACTCGATCAGCTTATTTCTCGCCACGACGCTGAAGGCGATGGTCCGCTGAAAAAAGGCGAAGAGGCCTTCCGCTGGTCCACCGTCGAAGCCGGGTCGAAAGCCATCCTCGAAAAGATCGCCGACATGCGCGTCGGCATATGGCTTTTGCGCGCCCAGGTCATCCAGCACGGACTTGCCGGCTTGCGCAGCGGCCTGGGCGAACTCCAGGTGTTGAGCCGGATGGCGCCCGAGCGTGTCCTCCCGGAGGCGGATGAAGGCGAGACGCCGAGGCAGGCGCATGCACTTCCGCTCGGGTGGTTGGGCGGCGAGGACTTTCTCGGCCTGCTGCGCTCGACGCTCGTCCACCCCGCCGCGTCCGTTCGGTTGGGCGACCTGCTGCGCTCGGTTGCCGTAGGCGAAGCCCTGACGCTCACCCAGCGCAGCGACGCGACCGACATGCTGCGCGAATCGCGCGAAATCCTGGCGGAAATACGCGCATCCATCGTAGATGCCGGCGCGGTCTGGGACAGGGATCCGGTCGTTGCCACCGAATTGATGTCGGATCTGATTCGTGTCCTGGCACTTCGGGGGAAATCCGCGCCTGAAACCACCGAACTGGCGGCAACCACGAATTCTGCCGAAAAGGAGCGGGTCGGTCTTCCGGCTGGCCGGCCCCAGGATCGGAAAGAAATAAAGCAAATGCTCGATCATTTGCATGAGTACTACATCAATACCGAGCCCGCGCATCCGGCGCCCCTTTTTATCGCTCGCCTGCGGCGAATGGTGGACGCGTCATTTGAAGAAATCATGAAAGAACTTTATGCGGAGGCGCCAGCCTTGATTACTCGCATCAAGAGTCCAACCGACCATCTGTAACAACACAGCCGATTTCTGAAAGGAATAATTGTGGCCCGACAATACGATGCGCAAAAATTCATTGGGGAAAGTCGCGCCCCAAGGGTTCAGATCGAATACGACGTTGAGGTCTACGGATCGCAAAAGAAGGTCGAGCTGCCATTCGTGGTTGGCGTCATGGCTGACCTTTCGGGCGACAACGGCGATGCGCGCGCGCCCATCGACGACCGCAAGTTCTCGGGCTTCGATACCGACAACTTCGACGAGCGGATGGAGCAGATCCGTCCGACGTTGAGCCTCCAGGTGGAAAACACGCTGACTTCGGACGGCACCGTGCTCAGTGCGGACCTCGACTTCCGATCCATGGAGGACTTCGAGCCCGCCCGCCTCGTCAAGCGCATCCCCGAACTGGCAAGTCTGCTGGACGCGCGTGAGCGCCTCAAGGAGCTGATCATGTACATGGACGGCAAGTCTTCTGCAGAGGAAGTGGTGGCGGAGTTGCTGCGCGGCACCGAACCCGAGGTCGAGGTCGGCGGCGTTGCAACCGACGATGGGTCGGGGAACGATTCGGCCGACGGCCGCGACCACGACCACGACCACGACGATAAGGAGGACAAGCAATGAGCGCCGCATTGCAATCCAAGGTCGCGCAGCGCGACACGCAGGTCGTCGACAAGGCCGATGGCTGCGAGGAGGGGCTGCGAAGCCTGCTGCGCCAGTCTTTTCGCCCACGGACCGAAGAGGCTGCCGGGGCCGTCCAGCAGGCAGTCGAGACACTTCTCGGCTTTGCGCGCCGAAACAAGGTCGTCATCCATGCGGACATCATCCAGACGGTCGACCAATTGATCGCCGAACTGGATGCCAAGATATCCAAGCAACTATCGAAGGTCCTGCACGACAAGAAGTTCCAGAAGCTCGAGGGCGCCTGGCGCGGCTTGCATCACCTGGTCTTCAACACGGACAGCAGTGCCAATCTGAAGATCAAGGTACTGAACGCGAGCAAGTCCGAGCTCTACCGAAACCTGCGCCGCTACAGTGGGCTGGTGTGGGACCAGAGCCCGCTGTTCAAGCGAGTCTACGAGCAGGAATTCGGCCAGTTCGGCGGCGAGCCATTCGGCTGCCTCGTAGGCGACTACGAGTTCGGGCACGGACATCAGGATGTTTCGCTGCTCACCGACATCTCGCGAATCGCCGCGGCCGCCCATGCGCCGTTCATCGCGGCGGCGGCGCCGACGCTCATGCAGATGGACAGTTGGACGGAGTTGTCGAATCCGCGCGAGATCTCGAAAATCTTCACTGCTGTCGAGTATGCCGGTTGGCGGCGCCTTCGCGAGAGCAACGACTCGCGCTACATCTCCCTGACGATGCCGCGCTTCCTGGCGCGCCTGCCCTACGGCGCGAACATGACGCCGGTCGACGAGTTCGCCTTCGAAGAGGAGATCAACTCCCAAAGCACCGACGACTTCTGCTGGGCCAATTCCGCGTACGCGATGGCGGCAAATGTGACCAGGGCATTCAAGAGCTATGGCTGGTGCACCAAGATTCGCGGCGTCGAGTCCGGTGGTGCGGTGGAACTCCTGCCCAAGTACTACTTCCCGTCGGATGAGGGCGAGGTGGGCTTGTTCTGTCCCACAGAGATCGCGATTTCCGACCGACGCGAACACGAACTGTCCGAAGCCGGAATGATGCCGCTGGTCTACCGCAAGAACTCGGACATGGCCGCCTTCATCGGGGCCAAGACCTTGCACAAGCCCGCCATCTACGAGGATGACGACGCAACCGCGAACGCCAATCTCTCTTCGCGTCTGCCCTATATCTTCGCGACTTGCAGATTTGCGCACTACCTCAAGTGCATCGTGCGCGACAAGATCGGATCGTTCAAATCCCGTGACGAGACGCAACGTTGGCTCAATGACTGGATCATGAACTACGTCGACGGCGACCCGAGCATCTCGAGCGAAGCCACCAAGTCGCGTCGCCCGCTTTCTGCGGCCGAGGTCACCGTCGATGAAATGCCGGACAACCCCGGCTACTACCGCGCGCAGTTCTTCCTGCGCCCCCACTATCAGCTCGAGGGACTTACCGTCTCTCTGCGTCTGGTGTCCAAGCTGCCCTCGGCAAAAACCGAGGCAGTGTCGACCAGGTAGGTGCCCGCGCGGAGGCGCGATCTTCGTCGCTGACGGTGGCGAAGACGTGTGCGCACCTGTCTGCAATTCCCGTGTGTCTCATTCCATTGAACTTTAACTTGAGGAACCACTATGGCTGTCACGGAAACCAACAAGACTCTTGCCGACTATTTCTTGAAGATCGATGGCGTGGAGGGCGAGTCGCCTGACCAGCAGTACCCCGGACTGATCCAGCTGAAGTCCTGGCAATGGGCCGAGGAAAACAGCGGCCGCTGGGGCTTCGGCAGCGGCGGCGGCGCTGGCAAGGTGGAGATGAAGGACTTCGAGTTCCGGATGATGTCGAACAAGGCATCGCCAAAGCTCTTTCTCATGTGCGCAACCGGCGAGCACATCTCCCAGGCCAAGCTGATCTGCCGAAAGTCCGGCAAGGGCCAGCAGGACTTCATGATCGTCACCTTCAGCAACTGCCTGGTGTCGTCGTTCCGCACCCTCGGAAACATTCCTGTCTCGATTGCGACCAACGGCGACGTGGACTCCTATGTCCTGCCGGTCGACGAGATCAAGATCAACTTCGCCCGCATCGAGGTCGAGTACCGCGAGCAAAGGAACGACGGCTCGATGGGCGCCGTCATCAAGGCTGGCTACGACCTGAAGCTCAACGCAGCGGTCTGATGTCGGGTTCGGCGGGGTGGCGAACTTCGCCACCTGCGCCTTGCGAGCGATTCATGCCCATCGCCCCCGAAACATGTTCCTGGGCTTGGGTGAATGCGGATCAAGGGAGTGGTGACGTGATGCAGCTCTTTGCGAAGTTGTCGGCCCCGGCTGACCAAGGAAGCCTGACCTCCGACATCGCGCGCGACATTCTCAGCCTCATCAACGCGTCCATCAGAGGAGGGCGGTGGGCAGGCAGCTCGGGCGATCCAGCCGTGCATTCTGTCGTCAACTTCGGCGCACCGCCGCTTGCCGCCTTTGGTGCCGGAAACATCGATCTTCGAGCCCTGGTCGATGCAGTTCATCAAGTCATCGAGAGGTTCGAGCCCCGTCTTCTGAAGTCGAGCGTGAGCGTCACTGCCAGCACGTCCAACCGAACCAGCGATGCATCGCGACCCGGCATGCAGTGGCCCCTCTTTCAGGTCGACGCCATGACCGTCGTGCCGGGCCTGGGATTCCAGATGCGATTTCGAATCGACGTCACGCATGGCCATGCCGTCGCCGAGACCTGAGCATGACCCCCTTGCTTGACCACTACAACGAAGAACTGCGCTACCTGCGCGAGGAAGGGGCGGTGTTCGCCCGTGAGAACCCGCAGGTTGCGGCACGCCTGGGCATTCACCCGGATGCAGTGACGGACCCCTTCGTCGAGCGATTGCTCGAAGGGCTCGCTTTCCTGAGTGCGCGCGTGCACGCGCGCATGGATCGTGAATGCGCCGAATTCGCCCACCAGGCGCTCGCGCACCTCGCCCCAGGGTTCTGCCGCAGCACACCTTCGATCACGACGTTCGCGTTCCATCCGGACTTCACCTCGCCCGAGTCACAGCGCGGCCGCTGCATTCCCAAGGGGTCGGTCGTCCAGGCTGTCATGCCTGGAGCGCCGGGACCCATCAAGTTCAGCACGACGCGGCCGGTCTGCATGCTGCCATTGCGAATCGCGGCAGCCGAGTGCGCGCGCTCCGCTCAGGGACTTCCCAACACGGCAGCGCTGCGTCTGCAGCAAACGCAGGCAGTGGTTCGCCTGCGCTTCGAGGTCGCGGGCAATGCAACCTTGTCCGACATCAAGAGATCCCTGGACCGCAAGGACGAGGAAGCGCCGCCGCTGACGCTGACCTTCGGCGGCGACGGGCCCCTGTGTCATGGCCTGCATGAGGCGCTGCTGGCGGATGCAGAGCACGTCCTGCTGCTGGCCAATGATGGCCGTGCGCACCAGGTCGTCGAGTTGGCGGCCGGCGCTTTGCGAATGGCTCTTGGCGACCGGATTCTTCCCGAAGGCGACGGGGGCCTGCACGGCGTCCATGTCATGCGAGAGTATTTGGCCCAGCCTAGCGCCTTCCTCAGTGTGGAACTGCACGGCCTGGAGCAACTGGCAAACCGCTGTCCGCTTGCGCGCACGTTCGAGTTGATCGTCGGCCTGAGGAAGACGCCGCAGCAACTGCTCGGTCGCGTCACTGCGGCAATGATCCATCTGTTCGCAACGCCGGTTGTCAATCTTTACTCGCGTCGGCTGGACCCATTGATCTACGACCCGGGTGCGAGCGCCCACTGGGTTGTCGTGGATCGAGTCAAGCCGGCTGCACATGATCTTTTCGCGCTGCAACAGGTCGATGCGATCTCGGTCAACGGAAAGCGATTGCGGCTCGCGCCCGCCATCGGCAGTGCTCGCGCGGACATGCCCCCGCCGCCGGGGCACTTCTGTCTCGTTCGCAAGGATTTCAACGTAACCGGAAAGACGGCCGAAGGCCCGGTAGGGCGACGGGACAGGCTCGTCGTGTCGGCGCCGACGCTGCGCATGGGGGACGAACGCATCAGCTCCATCCAGATGACCGGCCTGGTGGCCGATCGAGGCTGGAACCGGGACGAGCTTCTGAGCGCCAACCTATCGCTCGCCGAGCCCATGGGTACCTCGAGGATCGAATGCCTGTGGGTGCCTGGCCTGGCCCGCCCCATGCCGGACCTAGCGCATTGCTGGCAGGCTGTCGCCTATCTGGGCGAGTCGCCATTGGCTGCGGCGCTGCGCCGCAGCCACGAGCCATTGGATGAACTCAAGCGCTGGGTGAATCTCGCCAGCGACGACACGAGCCCGGTGGACGAGCGCCGCGTCGCGAGCCTGAAATCCTTCAATGTACGAAGCGTCCTGACGCCTTGCGCAAGCTCAGCGCCGGTGGGGTGGATCCAGGGCATGTCCGCGCGTATCGACATCGACAGCGCGCATCACTCGGATCGTGGCGGATGGCTTTTCGGGCGCGTGCTGGCCCAGGCGATTTCGCATTGCGTCAGCGTCAACGAGGGCATCGAGGTCGAGTTGTGCATCGACGGAACCATTGTCAGCCGCCATAGCAACCTGCAGCTCGAGGATGGGAGCTTCGTATGAGGCAGCATCGCTCTGACATCACGTCACAAGGCTGGGGAAGCTTCTTCCAGTTGATGCGGGATGTCTCTCTGATGCCCGGGGCGGGGGAGGAATCGCAGGCGCTGCTTGGGGCGGCGATGCGACCGTGGGGTCGGCGCCCGCCCGCGTGGCTGCGGCTGCACCAACCGGCGAGGCTGGACTTTGCGCCGTCGGAGGTGGCGTCCGTCGAGTGGGCTGACACGAAGGCCGATGCCCGTCGCTCTGTCTTGCGCGTCGGCGTACGACACTTCGGATTGTTCGCGCCTTACGGGCCCTTGCCGATTCATGTCACGGAGCATGCTCAGGCCGGCGCTCGCAATGCCTTCGAGCAGTTTCTGGGGTTCCTCTGCGCAGAGCTTGCATGGTTGGATTTCAGGGCGTGGGCACACCTGCAACCGGCCGTCGGCTTCGATGATTCAAGGAACGGAAATGCTTTCGTCAGAAGGCTGAGTCTGCTGGCGGGCGTCGAGGGGAATCGTCAGTCCACCGACGCGCACGTGGAGATATGCAGGACGCACTTCGTCGGCAGCTACGCATCCCGGCATAGACCGCCGCAGCAGCTTTCAGCGACCATGAGCCGCTACTTCGGCGTGAAGGTCGGTGTTCGGCCAAGGACCGGTGGCTGGCTTCCTGTTTCGCCCGTTGCCGGAGGCAAGCGAGTCGCCCGGCGATGGATTCTCGGCTCGCGCGTGTTCGCTCCACAGTCAACGCTCGATCTCGTCGTCGGTCCCATCGATGCATCCGAACTGCACCGGTTTCGTCGGGGGGGCGAGCTGGTGCGCTCGATGGTCGCGATAAGCGAGGACTACACCGGACGAAAGGTCAGCACCCGCGTCATCGTGGATGTCAGGACTCGGCCCGGCATCAACGGGCGATTGGGGCTCATGAAGGCTGGCATCGACAGTTGGGCTAGTCCGGTCGAGCAAACGGTGCGTCTGACGATTCACGAACCACATCATGGAAAGGCTACATCATGAACAGGGAAAGACGTTTCGGACGCTTGGGGCGCACTTGCTACGACGCGCTGGTCGACGCCACGGCCCTGTGTCAGGCGCGGCAGAGCCAGTTCGTCGAACTCGAGCACTGGATGTATTGCATATGGCAGCGCGAACGCAGCGACCTGCGCCGGTTGGTCGATCTGCTCGACATCGATGCTCTGGCGTTCGAGCGGCGGCTCAAGCAGTCGATGGAGCGGCTCCCGCGCGGGCGCGGTGGAATTCACGATCTCTCCGGAACCGTCGAGGCTGCGATGGCCAGTGCGCTGGGCTGGAGTCAGCTCTCAGCGCGAAGCAGCCACGTGCGGTCGGGCCATCTGCTGCTCGCGGGCATGGAAGACGAAGCCATCCGGCGATGGCTGGAACGGATGGCGCCGGAACTGGCAGGCAAGACGCTGGCTGAACTGGCTCAGGCGTTCGAGGAGCACGCCCGCGGATGGACCGAGAGCCATGACGTTTCCGTCGATGGACAGACCGCACCGTCGGTTGATGGCAGCCCTCCGGCCAATGAAGATGCGTCGTCGGGTGGCGGGCTGCAGCAATGGGCGGTATCGCTGTCGGCGCAAGCGCAGCGGGGCGAGCTCGACCCCGTGGTCGGCCGCGATGCCGAGCTTCGGCAGGTCCTCGACATACTGCTGCGCCGCCGGCAGAACAATCCCCTTCTGGTTGGCGAGGCAGGGGTCGGCAAGACTGCCGTGGCCGAGGCGCTGGCGCAACGCATTCATGACGAGGCCGTGCCACCGGCACTCCTTGGGGCGCAAGTCTGGGCGTTGGACTTGAGCCGCATGCAGGCAGGAGCGAGCGCACGGGGTGAGTTCGAGCAGCGCATGCGCAGCGTCCTCGACGCCATTGCGGCGTCGGCGCAGCCCGTCATTCTGTTCTGCGACGAGGTGCATACCCTGGTGGGCGCGGGAGGAGCCGCGGGCACAGGAGATGCTGCGAACCTGATCAAGCCAATGCTGGCCCGGGGGCAACTTCGGATGGTGGCAGCGACCACCTGGAGCGAGTACAAGCAGTACATCGAGTCCGACGCAGCGCTGACGCGTCGCTTCCAGGCTGTGACGATCGACGAGCCCGATGACGACACTGCGTTGGCGATGCTGCGCGTGATCGCCGGACGCTTTGCGCAGCACCATGGGGTGCATGTCGCCGACAGCGCGCTTCAGGCGGCCGTGAAGCTGTCTCGTCGACACCTGCCGGGTCGCCAGTTGCCCGACAAGGCGATCAGCCTGCTCGACACCGCTTGTGCCAGGGTTGCCATGTCACAGAGCTCGAGGCCGGCGCTGCTGGACGAGGTCGATCAGGAGTTGCTGGTGGTCAACCAGGCACTTTCCTGGCGAGACAGCGATGCCAGGCTCGGCCTGACTGTCGAAGCCGACGAGTCATTGGGCGAGCGTTCGGGACAACTGGCCCAAGAGCTCGCCCGCATGACCGACCGGCTTGAAGGCCAGCGTGAGACGGTGCGCGAGTTGCTCGAGCAGATGGCTCAAAGCGGTCGCATCGACGCCAAGTCGAAAAGTGGTACGGCTGTGCTCGAGATGCTCAATGCCTCGGATGCGCAGCTATGGGTGCGGCCGTGGGTCGACTCCCAGGTCATTGCTTCAGTCCTTTCGGAATGGACTGGCGTCCCGAGCGAGCATTTGGCTACCTCTGATGCCGACCGCATCCTTGCGTTGGAAGCAACCCTGAATGCCCGAATTCATGGCCAGGCGGGCGCCCTCAGACAGATCGTCGACTCGCTGCAGGCAGCGCGCGCCGGTCTGAACGACTCGGCACGGCCGCTCGGCGTGTTCGCTCTGGCGGGGCCGACGGGAACCGGCAAGACCGAGGCCGCCGTCGCGCTTGCCGACCTTCTGTTCGGTGGCTCGGAGTACCTGATCCATTTCAACATGAACGAGTTTCAAGAGGCGCACAGCGTCTCGACGCTCAAGGGCGCTCCGCCCGGCTATGTCGGATATGGCAAAGGCGGGCGCCTGACCGAAGCGGTTCGCAGACGTCCTTATAGCGTGGTGCTGCTCGATGAATTCGATCAGGCGCACCGCGACGTCCACGAAGTCTTCTACCAGGTCTTCGACAAGGGCTGGATGGAAGACGGCGAAGGCAGGCGGGTCAGCTTCCGCAATTGTCTGATCCTGCTGACGACCAACCTCGGAACCTCGGAGATCGAGGAGGCGTTCCAGGAAGGGGGTGACGTTGACGCGAGGCGCCTGGGCGGAATCGCGCACCAGGCGATGGCGCGCCGCCTGGCGCCGGCACTCCTGGCTCGGATGCAGGTTGCAGCGTTTCGCCCACTCGACGCGAACGCGATGGCAGGCATCGCCGATCGCGCCATTGCGGAACTCAAGGGACGCCTGGCTGAAGGTGGCGTTGAGTTAGGCGTTACGTCGGACGTGCGGGAGTGGGTGGCCCGCATAGCACTGAAGCATCCCGCGCGGGGGCGCGCCGCACGGGATCTGCTTCAGCAAACGGCTGTTCCAGTGATTGCAAAGGGCTTGCTGGACGCGCGCAGCCGAGGCCAGGCGCTGCGGAAGATCCGCCTCTCGGCCAAGGACGGACTCGCCGTCGAGTTCGATTCCGAAGAATCGTCCGAATCGTTGCAGATCGAAGTTCCCATCGAAGGTGCGGCGGCAAGTGAAGCGGGATCGGACGAATCCGCGGCCGCCGTTGACGCGCGGTGAGCAAGGAGACGGCATGCGTCTGATCGAACTTGAAGCATCGCTGCTGGGGTCGCGCGAGCATGGCCTGAGCTTTACGGCGTGCGAGCGCCTGTCGCGCGAGCCTGCATACGAGCTGGAGCTGTGCTCGCCGCAGGCG